>Ga0209604_1003388_pt1 | contig 10957 bp, 9 predicted proteins | sample AD_UKC097_MetaG_FD_184405 | JGI IMG/M metagenome (GOLD analysis project Ga0209604, IMG submission 184405) | Active sludge microbial communities of municipal wastewater-treating anaerobic digesters from USA - AD_UKC097_MetaG (SPAdes) (version 2) | ecosystem: Engineered > Bioreactor > Anaerobic >... | reverse complement strand
TGTAGACGTGCTCGACGGCGATGATGGCGGAACGTGGGTCTTCGGACATGAAAGGTGGCTGGTTTTGAATCGACGACACTTTATCGCGAGTGCGGTGTGGGCTCTGCCCGTGGGGGCATCGTGGGCCCAGCCTGCCGGGTCGGGAAAAGACCGGGTCGTGCTGGTCGTCGGGGATTCGCTGAGCGCCGAATACGGCCTGCCGCGCGGCACCGGCTGGGTCGCCTTGCTGGAGCAGAAGCTCACGCAGGAAAAGATGGCGGCCCGCGTGGTCAATGCCAGCATCAGCGGCGACACCACCTCGGGCGGGCGCTCGCGCCTGCCGGCCCTGCTGGCACAGCACCAGCCGGCGGTGGTGGTGATCGAACTCGGTGGAAACGACGCGCTGCGTGGCCTGCCGCTGCAATTGACCGTGGACAACCTCAACGCCATGACTCAGGCCGCTCAGCGAGCCGGCGCCAAGGTTCTGCTCGTGGGCATGCAGGTGCCGCCGAACTACGGTGCGGACTACGGACGCCGCTTTGCCGCGTCGTTTGGCGAGGTGGCGCAGGCGAACAAGGCGGCGGTGGTGCCCTTCATGCTCAAGGGCGTGGCCGACGGACCGGACGCCTTGCGCCTGTTCCAGGCCGATCGCATCCATCCGACGCAGCAGGCGCATCCGATCATCCTGGCCACCATCTGGCCGGAGTTGCGAAAGCTGATCAAATGAGCGCGCAGGCCCTTGGCGCCACCGACGCCCTGGCCCGGCTCGATGCGTTCGACGCCATCATCGACGCGCGCAGCGAGGGTGAATTTGCCGAAGACCACCTGCCCGGCGCGCTGAACTGGCCGTCGCTGAACAATGAACAGCGCATCCGCGTCGGCACCCTGTACAAGCAGGTCAGCCCGTTTGAGGCCCAGAAGATCGGCGCCGCCCTGGTGGCACGCAACATCGCCGATCACATCGAGCACGAGGTACTCGACAAGCCCAAGAACTGGCAACCGCTGATCTACTGCTGGCGCGGAGGCAAACGCAGCAATGCGCTGGGGCTGGTGCTGGGCCAGATCGGGTTTCGGGTGCAGGTGCTCGAAGGCGGCTACAAGGCGTACCGCTCGGCCATGCTCGAGAACCTGCCGCAGCAGGTGGCGCGTCTCAGCTTTCGCGTGGTCTGCGGCCCGACGGGTTCGGGCAAGACCCGGCTGCTGCGGGCTCTGGACTCAGCTGGCGCGCAGGTGCTGGACCTGGAAGGCCTGGCCAGCCACCGCAGCTCGGTGCTCGGCATGATCCCGGGGCAGCCGCAACCGACCCAGAAACGATTCGAAACCCTGCTCTGGGACACCCTGCGGCGTTTCGACTCGTCAAGGCCGGTCTTTGTCGAGGCCGAAAGCAAGAAGGTCGGCAACCTGGCCGTGCCGCACAGCCTGATGGCCGCGATGCGCGAGAGCCCCTGCCTGCTGCTTCAACTGCCGGACGACGAGCGTGTGGCGCTGCTGATGGAGGATTACGCCTTCTTTGCCCAGGACATCGATTTCTTCTGTCGCCGGCTGGAAGCGCTGACCATGCTCCGCAGCAAGGCCGTGGTCGAAGCCTGGAAAGCCGAGGCGCGCAACGGCCGGATCGAATCCGTGGTGCGCGATCTGCTGCGGGTGCATTACGACCCTGGCTATGCCGAGTCGACGCGGCGCCATTTCAGCCGTTTCGCTGACGCAGCGGTGCTGGTGGCACCCGACCGATCGATTCAGACGATGAGTGGGCTGGCGCAATCGCTGGCCGATCCAGACGACTGAAGACCGGTCGGTCCGTGGTGGGAAATGGCCGGGAAGGTGGCGGCGTGGTCGCCGCTTCAGGGATTTGCCGGATCCGCCGGGACGTCCGATGGGGTGGAGGATTCATCGGGCGTCTGGCCCTCCTGGGCCTCCTGCCGGGTACCCGCGCCCCTGGATCGGGCCCTGAGCTTCTCCTCCTTCTTGCGCTTTTTCGCCAATTCTTTCTGCCGCTTCTCGTATCCGTAGTTGGGTGTGGCCAAAATATGCTTTCAGTTGCCGGAAGGATGGGCCCACTGTAACAGCAACGGGCCGCATCGCCTTGTGGGGGGTGCCGGATCAGGCGCCAAGGCCACCTTCACCCGACACCGGCACCGCCTCGATCCAGCCCACGGAACTGCGGTAGGCATGCCAGCTCGCATGCCCGAGAAGCGGCCCGGCCAGCAGCAGCCCGGCGCCCCAGGGCAACAGCGCCATAAAGACCAGGCCAGTCAGCAGCGCACCCCACAGCAGCATGACGCCGGTGTTTTCCAGCACCACGCGAATGCTGGTGATCGCGGCCGAAATGGCGTCGGAGTCGCGGTCCAGAATCATCGGGATCGAAACGGCCGACGTGGCATAGACCAGCGCGGCGAAGACGCTGCCCACGGCGAAATAGACCGCCACGAACTCCCAGTTTTCCGGATTGAAGACCGCGTTCAGAACCCCGGTGGTCGAGGGCATGCCGGTATTGAAGAACACCGCAAACACCACCAGTGAGGCCCGGCCCCACAACAGTTCGAGCACGATCAGGACCAGCACCAGCATCGCCATGCTGCGGATGTGCAGCTTCCAGCAGGTGAGCGAACTGAAAAGATCCGGCTCCAGCCCCTGTTCGCGGCGCCGGCTCACCTCGTAGAGGCCCATCGCCAGAAACGGACCGACCAGCAGACAACCGGATGCGATCGACATGGTGTATTCGGGCTGGGCGCGAAACACGTAGCCCAGGGTCAGCGCCATCAGCCAGAAGCAGAGGCCATAGAACAAACCGATGGCAGGATGGGCCCGAAAATCCTTCCATCCCAATGCCAGCCAGTGAAACGGGGCGCCGAAAGCCAGCGGTCGAATCAGCGCCTGGGGCCCGGTGGGCGGCGGCGGATGGTACGGCGCCACCTCGGGAGGCTGGGGATCGTGCAACGGGGTTGATTCGGTCATGGCGGCTGGTCTGCGGCAACTGGGCTAGCCGAAGCCTAGCGGGCCGTTCAATTCATGACCAGTGCGGAAAACACTGATCTGGATCAATCATGAACGCGATGCGCTTTGCCAAGCCTGTTCCAGATCCTGGATCAGATCGGCCACTGCTTCCAGACCGACCGAAAAGCGCACCAGCGTGCCGCTCGCCAGGTGCGTCGGCCAGGCCGGTCGCATGGATTGCAGTTCGTAGGGAACCACCAGGCTGACCGGACCGCCCCAGCTGTAACCGATACGGAACAGTTTCAGGGCATCGCAGAAGGCATCCACGCGGGTCTGATCGTGAACGGGGTCGATCATCACGCTGAACAGGCCGGCGGCCAGACCGGCGTCGGGCTGATCCGTTGCGCCCCCGCAGAGCGCGCGCCAGGAAGCGTGCCCGGGCGAACCTGCCAAAGCCGGATGCAGCACCTGGACGAACTGGGGCTGGGTCTGGCACCACCGCGCCAGTTGGCGGGCGGCCAGATCCTGGGCACGGTAGCGCAAGCCAATGCTTGGAAGCGATCGCAGCACCGTCTCGGCGTCATTGGCGCCCACGCCGACGCCCAAGCGCATGTGGCTGAGCTTGAGTCGACGGTGCAAAGCTTCGTCACGGGTGATCACGCTACCCATCAGCACGTCGCCGCCGCCGCTGGGGTACTTGGTCAAGGCCTGCACGGAGATATCCACGCCGAGGCTGCCTGGCGCATCGGCGTCCAGATCAAAGGGTCGGAACGCGAGCCCGGCACCCCAGGTGTTGTCCAGCGCTGTAGTGACCCCGCGCTCGCGGCACAGGCGAGCCTGGGCGATCAGGTCGGAGAACTCCATGGTGACCGAACCGGGCGCCTCCAGCCAGACCAGACGCGTGCGTTCGCCGATCTTTTCCGCGAGATCGCGGGTTTCCATTGGGTTGTACAGCCGGTGACCAATGCCCCAGGCAGCCAGTTCGCCTTCTGCCAGGGCCTTGTTGGGGCCGTAGGCGTTGTCGGGTATCAGCACCTCGTCGCCGGTTTTCAGCAGTCCGAGGGAAACCGTCGCAATGGCGGCCAGGCCGCTGGGTGCCAGCAGGCATTGCGCGCCACCTTCCAGGGCGCACAGGCGCTCCTCCAGGAGAAAGGTGGTCGGCGTGCCGTGCAGGCCGTAGGTGTAGCCCGACTTGTGCCGCCAGTCGCGCGCCCGCAGGGCGGCCACGTTGGGGAAATACACGGTGGATGCCTTGAAGACCCCGGGCTGGGGCGCCTCGAATCCCGCCGGCGGTGCGTACGGGTGATGAATCAGGCGGGTGACGGGGTCAGATGCGGATGCGGTCATGCAGGCAATGGTAGCGCCTGGCCGTTCACGGTCGTCCTATCAACCTCAAATGGAAACGGGAGCCTGCGCTCCCGTTGCTCATGGTTCGGGCGCCATGGCCCGGATCAGAGTTTCCATTTTTCGAGCAGCATCTGCGGCGTCATGCTGTCGTAGTTCTCGAAGGGCTGGTGAATCCAGGGATTGGTGGGCAGGAATTCCACGGAGTAGTCCGGAACGAAGGTCGACACGCCCTTGGTCCAGATCACCGCGCTGCGCAGCTCGGTGATGGGCGCGTAATTGCTCTTGAGCATCTCGAACACCGCTTTCAGGGTGTGCCCGGTGTCCGCCAGATCGTCGACCAGCAGCACCCGGCCGGCAATCTCGCCCTTGGGTGTGGTGATGAACCGTGCGATGTCCAAGTGCCCTTGCACCGTACCGGCGTCGGCGCGGTAGGAGCTGGTCGACATGATGGCCAGCGGCTTGTCGAAAACCCGCGACAGGATGTCACCCGGGCGCATGCCGCCACGTGCGAGGCACAGGATGGTGTCGAACTGCCAACCCGACTGGTACACCTTCAGGGCAAGTTTTTCGATCAGGTTGTGGTACTCGTCGTAACTCACGTACAAGTGCTTGCCATCTTCAGTCAACATGCTTGGATACTCCTGATTTCGTAGCTAACAAAGGCTGATACACGCTGGTACAGATCGAAAACAACCGAGAAAACTGCTCTTGGTCAGTCCGCCAGATAGGGATGCCGCATCATGATGGTGTGGTCGCGGTCCGGGCTGGTGGAGACGATGTGGATCGGCACACCGGTCACCTGCTCGATGCGCTGCAGATACAGACGGGCGTTGACCGGCAGCCGTTCGTACTGCGTCACGCCGACGGTGCTGTCGGTCCAGCCTTCAATGGTTTCATAGACCGGTTTGCAGCGGGAAATTTCGTCCGCGCCCAGCGGCAGGATGTCGATCAGTTCGCCATCGAGCTCATATCCGGTGCACAACTTGAGTTCTTTCAGGCCGTCAAGCACGTCGAGTTTGGTGATGCACAGGCCTGACAAGCCATTGACCTGGGCTGAACGCTTGAGCAACGCGGCGTCGAACCAGCCGCAGCGACGGCTGCGGCCGGTGGTGACACCTTTTTCGGCCCCGACGGTGCTCATGTGCCAGCCCGGTGTGCCCTCCTTTTCCCACTCCAGTTCGGTCGGGAACGGGCCGCCGCCCACGCGCGTGCAGTAGGCCTTGGTGATGCCGAGGATGTAATGCAACATGCCCGGCCCGACGCCCGAGCCGGCTGCCGCATTGCCCGCGACGCAGTTGCTCGAGGTGACATAGGGATAGGTTCCGTGGTCGACGTCGAGCAACGTACCCTGGGCACCTTCGAACAGCAGGTTGGCGCCATGCTGGTGCGCCTCGTTGAGCTCGCGGGAGACGTCGGCCATCATCGGCCTGAGCAGTTCGGCATGCTTCATCGCCTCGTCGTACACGGCGTCGAACTGGACCTCTCCGTTGACGATGTAGGGCTTCAGCGCGTCGGGGAAGCCGAATCCGCCCGACCCCAGGAACGAGGTCAGCATGTGGTTGTGCAGCGCCAGCAAGTCCCGCAGGTGCGCCGCGAAGCGCTCGGGGTATTTCAGATCCTGGACCCGAAGAGCGCGCCGGGCGATCTTGTCTTCGTAGGCCGGGCCGATGCCACGGCCGGTGGTGCCGATCTTCTCCGAACCGCCCTGCTCCCGGGCGGCTTCGCGCGCGACATCGAGCGCCGCGTGGAACGGAAGGATCAGCGGGCAGGCTTCGCTGATGCGCAGTCGGGAGCGCACTTCCACGCCGGCCCGCTCCAGCCCTTCGATTTCCTCCAGCAGCTTGGACGCCGAAAGCACCACGCCGTTGCCGATGTAGCACTTCACGCCGGGTCGCATGATGCCGCTCGGAATCAGGTGCAGCGCGGTCTTCACGCCATTGATCACCAGCGTGTGGCCGGCGTTGTGTCCGCCCTGGAACCGAACGACGCCCTGGGCACTCTCAGTGAGCCAGTCCACCAGCTTGCCCTTGCCCTCGTCACCCCATTGGGTGCCGACAACCACCACGTTTCTGCCTTTGGTCTTGTTCATGTCATTGATTCTCAATGTTCTTTACCACCCACTGCCCGGAGACCGCGACCAACTCCCGATCACAGTGGAATTCATCAATTTCGCTTTCATGGCCCGGCAACATGCCAACGACGGTCTCGCCGCGTTCGCGCAACGATTTGATGGCCTCGCGAAGGGCCATATCCTCCCGCCAAGGGGCCCGGATGGCGGCCTTGAGCGGTCGCGGCGCCACGGCGCCAACCAGCATCTTGAGATCCAGGCTGAATCCCACTGCGGGGCGGGCCCGGTCCAGGTTGTGCCCGAAAACCGCCCCAACCCCGTCGTAACGACCGCCTCGCACCAAGGCATCGGCCGCGCCCTTGGCATAAATTGAAAAACGTGCGCCGCTGTAGTACGAATACCCCCGAAGATCGGCGAGATCGAAACTCACGCGGGTGTCCTCAAGTTGACCGGCCAGCCACTTCAACGTGTTCAGCGCCTCGTCGATGCCGGGCGTGGACCTGAGGGCGATGCGCGCCTCCTCCAACACGCCCTCGTCGCCGTACAACTGCACCAGCGCCAACAGGCCCTCTCGCGTCGCGGCTGGCAATGTGCGACCGAGAGCGGCCACTTCAGCCGAATCCTTGGCAGCGAGCGCGGCAAGCAAACGCTGAAGCAGAGGCTCACTGACCGGAACCCCCGCCAACAGCGCATCGACGACGCTGGCATCGGCCATGTCGACGCTCAGACCCGACACCTTGGCCACCTTCAGGCAGTCCATCGCCAGCAACAGAATCTCCAGGTCGGCCTCGCGCCCGGCATGTCCGTAAATCTCGGCCCCCAGTTGAAGAGGTTCGCGCGTGGCATGGGGGCGATCCGGGCGGGTGTGGAGCACAGGGCCGCAGTAGCACAGCCGGGTGACGCCGGACCGGTTCAGCAGGTGCGCGTCGATTCGTGCGACCTGGGGCGTCGTGTCGGCGCGCACGCCCAGCATCCGTCCGGAAAGCTGGTCGACGAGTTTGAAGGTCTGTAGATCAAGCGCCTGGCCGGTGCCGGTGAGCAGCGATTCCAGATGCTCCAGCAAGGGTGGCATGACCAGTTCGTACCCATAACTGCACGCGGTATCGAGCAGGCAGCGACGAAGCTCTTCGATGTGCCGAGCCTCGGAAGGCAAGACATCGGCAAGGTGATCCGGCAGGACCCAGGCGGACATGTGGTGAGGGCGCTGTTAAAACAGGGATTCTACCGGCCCGGCTGCGCCGTTCAGCTCACCAGCCACAGCACGACCAGGCCGCCCAAGACAGAACACAGCCCGAAAAAACGTATCTGTCCGTTGCCCAGTTGCAGAATCTGCTCAAACATCCGGCGCCAACTGACGGGCGAAACGAGCGGCAACAGACCTTCGAGCACCAGCATCAGCGCCAAGGCCTGCCACAGGGTGTTGCCGTCCACCAGAATTATTTCTTCGCGGTAGGCTGCGCGGCGCTGGTCGTGCCGCCCGATCCACGCATCGACTTAAAAAACTCCGATGATGGATCGAGCACCATCACATCACTCTTCTTGCTGAAGGTCGCCTTGTAGGCATCAAGGCTGCGGTAGAACTGCGCGAACTGCGGATCACGACCAAACGCGTCCGCGAAAATGCGAGCGGCCTCCGCATCGCCCTCGCCCTTGACCTTCTGGGCCTCGCGATACGCGTTCGCGACCGTCACTTCACGCTGCCGATCGGCATCGGCGCGGATTCGCTCCCCTTCCGCCGCGCCTGTCGAACGCAATTCGTTGGCCACCCGCTGCCGTTCGGCGACCATGCGCCTGAAAACCGACTCGGTGATCGATTCCACATAGTCGATGCGCGTGATCCGGACATCGACGACCTCGATGCCCCAGGGTTTGGACCCTTGCACAGCCTGCTGCACTTCCCGTTTGACCCCGGTGACAAGCGATTCACGACTGGTCAGCAAATCGGCCACGGGTCGCCGGTTGATCTGTTCCTGGAATGCATTGCGCACAACCCGATTAAGCTGGCTGGCCCCGGCCTTTTCGTCAAGCCCAACGTTGCGGATGAACTCCGAGGGCTCACTCACCCGCCAACGCACGAACCATTCGATCACGACGCGCTGCTTCTCGGCAGTCAACATCGGATCGGTGTCGGAGTTCTCCAACACCAGCAGGCGCTTGTCAATATAGGAGACATTCTGGAATGGGGGTGGCAGCTTGACGTGAAGGCCCGGCTCGGTGATCACGTGACGAATCTGTCCAAACGCATACACCACGCCGAACTGCCGCTGATCGACCACAAACAGGGTTGAAGCCAACAGCGCCAGGACGATGAGGAGGGAAGAAACAATAAAACCGATTCTGTTCATTTGGCTCTTCCTCAGCGGGCTTCGCGGTCCCGGGTCCGCGCAGCGTCACGCGAGCGCGATTCTGGCGCCGGACTCGGTTGCGGTGCGGGCAAAGGCGTCGTCTGCGCGGTTGACGGCGCCGGCAAGCCCGCCCCGGATGAAACCGGCGCGTCCTGGCCTCCAGCGGCGGAAGACGAACCGGTCAACTGCAAGAGCTTGTCCAACGGAAGGTACAGAAGGTTGGAGCCCGAGCGTGACTCGACCAGTACCTTGGAAACGTTGCTGTAAACCTGCTGCATCGCATCGATGTACATCCGGTCGCGTGTGACCTGTGGCGCCTTCTGATATTCGGTCAGCACCGAACGAAACCGTTGGGCATCGCCTTGCGCCTGGGCCACGATGCGGGCACGGTAGGCTTCCGACTCTTCCCTCAAGCGTGCCGCGGAACCCACTGCCCGGGGGATCACATCGTTGGCATAGGCTTGGGCCTCGTTTTTTGCGCGCTCGCGCTCCTGCCCCGCCTTCAGCACGTCGTCGAAAGCCGCCTGAACCTGCTCGGGCGGTCGCACGCCGGTTTGCTGGAGGTTGATCCCGACAATCTCGATACCCACCTTGTAGCGGTCCAGGATCGCTTGCATGCGCTCTCTCACCCGCGGCGCGATCTGATCGCGTTCATCGGCCAAGGCCACTTGCATCGACATTCGTCCAACGACTTCTCGCACAGCCGACTCCGCCGCCTGAACCACCGCATTCGCCGGATCTTTGCTTTCGAACAGATACGCCCGGGCATCGTTCAGTCGGTACTGGACAGCGAACTTGATCTCGACGATGTTCTGGTCCGCCGTCAACATGGCGGAATCGCGCAGACCGGTTGCCTTGACAAGGGTGTCCCGACCCACATCCACCGAGCGGATCTGCGTGACCACCACGACCTCGTGCCGCTGGATCGGGTATGGCAGTCGCCAGTTGAAACCCGCGCCAACCGTCGAGTGATACCGACCAAACTGGGTGATGACGGCTTGCTGCCCTTCCTGCACGATGAAGAAACCAGTTCCCAGCCAGATCAGCAGCACGACACCGGCTATCAGTCCCACGCCGATGCCAGCGTTCTTCATCTCAGGCGGTTGAAATCCGCCGGCTCCGTTGCTGTCGCCACCTCGGCCACCGCCCCGACCCGCACCGAACAGCCCGCCCAGCTTGCGATTGAAGTCCCGCCACAGTTCGTCGAGGTCGGGGGGGCCTTGATTGGGACCCTGGCCACGCCCATTTCCGGATGGAGGCAACGGCGGCTCGCCGCCGGGCTTTGGCGTTTCCGACTTCCCACCCTCCTCTGGCTGGTCGCCGCCACGCCCCCACCGGGGATCGTTCAGGTTGAACATGCCCCGGATGCGCCGCGCCAACCCTGAACCGGAATTGGCGCTAAATTGGAGATTCGTTCGCATAGATGTCTCGTGTCTGAGGTCCTGATTGTGCCCAATCAGAACGCCTCTTCGCCAAACCGTTCGGGCTTATCCACGGCGTCCTGTCCGGACATTGCCGACTCGACCACAACCGCCAGTTGCTCCCGCAGTTCCTTCAAGCCTTCGCCACTGCGCGCACTGACGAACACCCTCGGCACGGCCACACCATCGACGTCGAACCGGTCGATCCGCTGCAGCGGTCTTTGATCCGGCGCCAGCGCATCGACCTTGTTGAAAACGAGCACCTGCGGAACCCGGTCTGCGCCGATCTCGCGCAACACCCGTTGTACCTCGACCATCTGCTCCGGAAAGCCCGGATTGGCGGCGTCCACCACGTGCAGCAGCAAGTCCGCATCCGCCGCTTCTTGCAACGTTGCCTGAAAGGCATCGATCAGTCCGTGGGGAAGATCGCGGATGAAGCCCACTGTATCGGACAGCGAAACCGATCGACCGGCCTCCCCCAGGTAAAGCTGGCGGGTGGTGGTATCCAGGGTGGCAAACAACTGGTCGGCGGCATAGGCGCGAGCCTTCACCAAGGCATTGAAGAGCGTCGATTTTCCGGCGTTGGTGTATCCGACGAGCGAGATTGAGAAACTCTCGCGGCGGCTGCGCTGCCGCCTTTGCGTCAGACGCTGCCGTTTGACCTTCTCCAGCCGCTCCCGGGTGCGCTTGATCGCATCGCTGATCATTCGGCGATCCAGCTCGATCTGGGTCTCGCCGGGGCCCCCACGTGTACCGATGCCACCTCGCTGTCGTTCCAGGTGCGACCATCGGCGCACCAGCCGGGTGCTCAAATATTGAAGCCGCGCCAGTTCCACCTGCAATTTTCCCTCGTGGCTTCGTGC
>Ga0209604_1003387_pt1 | contig 10958 bp, 6 predicted proteins | sample AD_UKC097_MetaG_FD_184405 | JGI IMG/M metagenome (GOLD analysis project Ga0209604, IMG submission 184405) | Active sludge microbial communities of municipal wastewater-treating anaerobic digesters from USA - AD_UKC097_MetaG (SPAdes) (version 2) | ecosystem: Engineered > Bioreactor > Anaerobic >... | reverse complement strand
GCTTGGCTTGCTAAATGGCCTGTCCTTGATATTATTTTTCTGGGGATACCGTATTTGCTCTATTTTGTCGTTGCAACTTTTGTCGTATATACTGCGGTGGTCTTTGTTGTGTCGCTGGTTCTGGCTCCGGCGATCGTCGGTACAGCTGAAGAAGACACTATGGAGACCGTTTTTCAAAGTTACTCCACACTTTGGGCACAGCCCTGGCGATTGGTTTTATACGAAGGGATTGTCGGAGGACTAACGGTAGTGGCTACTTTTATTTACGGCTGGGCTTTAATCCTTGGCTATCGATTTTTTAACTTCGTATTTAGCGCTAGCTGGCTAATGGATGGTAAAATGTCCCGCATAATCGAACAGGCTTCCTCTTACCTGTTCGGCATCAATTCTCCATTAACTCCCTGGATTAGCCAATTTTTTAATGTTTATACTCCGGCTTCGCTAGGTATAGTAAAACCGCTTTATCTTGGAACAACCGAAATTATAACCGTGGTTTTGATAACGATCGCCTTGTTTATAATTGCCGGAACGGTCGTTGCTTATGCCCTTTCTAACCTCAGTGTTGGGCAAGCCCTTATTTACATTATACTACGTAAGAAAAAAGATGATGAGGATCTCATAGAACGGAAAGATGAAGACGAGTTAAAAGAGGAAGAAAAATCCGAGGAGCCTGCGAGTGAGGAAACGAAAGCTCCGGAATCTGAAACTCCTTCTTCAGACGAAAAGACAGAGTAGCAAAGTCTTTTCGTTGGTTTTGATAAAAAGGGCGTCCGAATTCTGACGCCCTTTTTGTTTGGTTTATATAGCCTGATATCGGGATAGATTTTCTATAAAAGTTTCATCGGAACCCCAACCGAGCAAATAGTGGATACTTTGCCAATTTTAAAAATTTTGTCAAGAGAAAAAATACATTCACTATTCGATTAGCAGACTGAGCGCCGTGGTCAGTTTCAGAACGTTCTGATTGGCTTGCTTCAAGCGCTCGGTCAAGACGCGGGCAATATTTTGCATTACAATATTGCCGATCGTCGGATTTGAGTTGCATATCTGGAAGAAATCTACTCTGCTAATGCGACCGACCAGGCATTTAGTGCTGGCTTTGACAGTGGCTGTGCGTTTGTCGTCATCGCTAAAGAGACTCATCTCTCCGAAAAATGGGCGGGCGGTGCTGGACAATTTTATCAAGCTTTTTTCACGAGTATCTATCCCGGACATATCGGTTTTCAAAGTCAAAGCTTGCGAAATCTCGACAGTACCATCCAGAAGTAGAAGAAGTGAATCGCCGACCTCGCCTTCCTTGATGATCGTATCGCCGGATTCGTATTCGAGAACCTCAATTACCTCGCAAAAATGCTCAATGTTTTTTTCGGAAAGACTATTGAAAATCTCATATTTTGATAAAATGGAAATATTTACATATTGGGCTTTAGTCTTGGTATTCATCGGAGAACAATCGCCTTTTCATTTTTTTGGATTAGATAATCGTCTCCTGGATTTAGTTTGACAAAGACCTTATTTTCTTCGCCGAAACTCTTGCCGGATTCACGTAATTTACGCTCAATGAAAGCGTCGAGTTGAGAAGTATCCGCCGAAAGGAAATCGGAAAATCCGATTGACTCGACTTCAGAAATTAAGCCAAGCAAGAGAGTCTTATATTGAGTATGGTAGTAATCGAATAATTCCCGATAAGGTTTATTCATAAAACTGGCTGGAATAGCTTCGACCACAATTTTATTCTGCATGCGCGGATTTAAAATCTGGTCGTAAACCTTCGGTAATTCCGGTTGTAAAATATTAATCGCCAGAAAATAATCAGCGTATTTATCACTAACTACGATCTCGTCGGCTTTAGCCCGTTTGACATGCGCTTCATTTTCGGGATTCATAATGAAAGCAATGACTCTGACCTTCGGAAACGACGACTTTATATTCAAGGTTGCCAGAATAGTTTTTTCATCGGCATCGGCTGGCGAATAGCGATGGAGATTGGGTAGAAGCAAAACTGTCCTGGCGCGCTTGATGTTCGCCCGTTCGAGGGGTGCCGGATGGGAGTAATCTCCATAGACAAATTTGATTTTAAATTGGGAATATTTCTCGAGGATCGTGTTAATTTCATTTTCGGCCAGTTCATTGATTAATACTAATTTCATATCCTTTTTGCCGGACAATTGTAAAATAGTATTGATTAATGATTCGGCGCGATTATTCCAGCCGCAAATAATGAGATGATTCTCATAATTAATAGCTTCCAAACCTTGTGCCTCCCTAATTTTTCGTGTTACAAAAATTGAAGAGATCGTCGCGGTGATGGTCGAAACCATCGAAACGCCTACTAGCATTATGAAAATTGCGACAAGCCTTCCTCCTGGAGTAATTGGCTTAATGTCGCCGTAACCAACCGTGAAAATTGTTACAAAAACCCACCAAACCGCGTCCCAGAGATTGTGATATTCATCAGGGTTATTTTGTTTTTCGAAGAAAAATACGAAAATCGCCGCTGAAAAAATTAAGATTAGAAAAACCAAAAATACTTTTAGGGTTGATCGGGTAACGACAGATTTGAAGGTTTCAGAAAATTTCACATTATCTCAGATTAACAATTCTAACTGCCAAAATTTCGTTCGCTATCCTTTAGCATCAGCAATCTTGAACTTTGTAGTTAGCTAATCAAACAATCAGCCGTCATTTCTTTCGGAATTTCCAGACTGAGTAATTTCAGAGCAGTAGGCGCAATGTCCGCCAATTTACCGCCAGACTTGAGTGATTTTCCGGCTAAATCGCGGGCAACGTAAATCAATTCAACCGGAAAGAGAGTATGGCTGGTCTTAACCATACCGGTTTCGTAGTCTATCATCTGTTCGGAGTTACCGTGATCAGCGGTAATTAGAATATGCGCGTCCAGCTCTAAGAGACGTCGGACAATTTTACCGACATTATCATCAACAATCTCAATGGCTTTTTTAGCCGCCTCGAAAACTCCAGTATGTCCGACCATATCACCATTGGCATAATTAACGACAATCAAAGTATAGGGATTATTTTCCAAGCGTCGCAGTAATTCGTCGGTTACGTTGTAAGCTTCCATTTCAGGGTGGCTGGCAAAAGTTGCCGGATCGAAGCGACCTTTGATTTCCACCTGGTCTTCCAGCGGATAGGGTGTCGTGGACTTCCCGTTGAAAAAGCTGGTGACGTGCCGAAATTTTTGGGTTTCGGCAATACGTAATTGACGTAAACCGGCGTTGGAAATCACCTCTCCCAAGAGATTTTTCATTCCGCCACCGGAACTCATTGACCCGAGCAGGTACTCGGTAAATTCATCATAATATTGAGTAAAACCGACATAAGTGACTTTTGGCTTGGCTTTTAATTTACCGGGATAGTCCGGATCAACGAATGCTCGCGTAAGCTGAATGGCGCGATCTTGCCGGTAATTAGTGTGCAGTATAACATCACCGTCTCGCATTCCGGTATAACCGCCGATAACATACGGTGGAATATATTCATCGAACATTTCGACATTATCGGGTGTCTTGTCATTGGCATAGGATTCTCTGATAGCGGCTTCGGCACTCGGGGCCGGTCGCCCTTCCGCAAGAACGATGCAGTGATAGGCAGTGTCGGTTAAATTCCAATTTTTGGAACGGTCCATACCGTAGTAACGTCCCATAATCGTACCAATTTTCGCATGCCCGACTTCTGCTAAAACGCGATTAAGCTTGGCAATATATTCCAGCGAACTGCGCGGCGGTGTATCACGACCATCAAGAAAAGGGTGCACGATAATTTCGCCTTCAGGAAATTCCTGCCGCGCCCGACGCATAATTTTGAAAAGATGTTCCTGGTGAGCGTGAACGCCTTCATCCTGAAGAAGCCCAAAAAGATGAAAGGCCGAATTATTGGCTTTCCAGTTGGCTACCAGATTTTTCCATTTGGGCGATTCAAATAACGACCCATCGGAAAGTCCGTCGTCAATGCGTTTAAGTTCCTGAATTACAATCCGCCCAGCCCCCATATTCAGGTGACCGACTTCGCTACTCCCTTGATAACCCTCGGGCAATCCGACTGCTTCGCCCGAACATTTTAGCAGTGTCCAGGGATACTTTTTTTTATAAGAATCAATATTGGGCGTTTTAGCCGCCAGGACGGCGTTGCCTTTGGGGTTTTCATTGTAACCCCAACCATCACGAATAATAATTGCTACCGGTCGCATTTTTACCTCTGATTTCTTACAGTGCTACTTCAATAAAGTTTTTCCAGTCGTTATCTGTTGATAACAGTTTATTATATTCTATCATGAACTTGTCTTCATGAACCTCACCTAAAAAAGGTATCTCCTCACCTTTTCTCTTTAAAAATTCAGGAGCAGTAAAATAATAGCCAAGAATACATGCTTTTATTTGCATTTCTTCACTATAAGCTGTCTCCTCAACGAAGTTTAATAGTTTTGATACGGAATCATCTTTTTCCAATCTTTCTTCAACAAAACGTAGGAATTTCTTTAGACTACTAATGTGAGCTAGAATTTTCATAAAGAAATCCTTCGGAATAGCAACTTTTACAAAGATGCCAATATCTGCATTTTGTGGCGCTTCAGCCCAGATACTGTCGAGAGTATCTGTAGATTTTATACTAACTATCTTTTTTGAATTGGGAATATCGGATTTGAAGTCAGCTATTTGGTCGCTTATTTCCCAATCCAAATCGATTTTACGGGAAAACTTATTTAAGAGAAATTTCTTAAATGCGATCTCGCCAATTTTTCCGATAAAAGTATCAGAAAATATTTGTTCGAAATCTCTTTTCTTGGAACGTCGCGTTTTTTCTGTAACAGTCGCACGTGTTGAGCCTTGAAACATTTTATAAGGCATAGCTAGTGAAAAAATCGCCAACCGCAACAAATCAGGATCGTCAGTTTTTATAATCATTGTATTAGGAACGATTCTTTGCTGAATCCAAGAAATAATCAAATCGGTATTGATGAGTCGTTTTGGATTTCGTTTATTTGTTTCAAGAGTAAGAATATTTCCATCACCGATTCTAAGAGCTGAGATAATCAAAGAATTTATTTCGTCATTTGAATAAAAAACGGATTTATGGCTAAACTCAGCCAAGTAATTGTTGAGGGCAATCCGAACGTTTCTTTTATTGTAAAAATCGGTTTTTGACATTGCAATAATCATAATTTTCTCCCAACTATTAACCATTCTCCGACGATTCCTTCTGGATTTTCATTTAACCTATTTTTAGAAAGATTTCGGTTTTTTATTATATCAAAAAGCGCTTCTTCAATCTTAAAGCCGCAGTTTATCATCATTTCGGTAATGATGTCCTTTACATTTATGGGACACCCGAAGACTTTTGGTTCTCCAATAAAAATGGATAGAATTCCATCGATCTTTAAGACATCTGCGGCAAACCGGATAAAGAACTGCATATCGGCGAAATAGGATGTAAATCTTTGGATGTTATCCTGAGTTTTGAAGTTTACCGAAAGTTCAACAATCCGTTCAAGAACAGATTTATAAGATTGGATATTTGCAATATGATCATCTATCCCAGAGAAAGATATTTTTTTCTGGCCAATCTCATTTTTAGTTAAATCTTTGACTTGTCTATCACTCAATAAATCCAACCAATACAAGTCAATTTTTGTTGATCTGAAATATTCCTGGGCGTATAAATATGGTGGAGAAGTTACAATACAATCTATTGTATTTGATTGAATTGTCGAGGGCAGGTGATTGAGGCTTTTAGTGGTTACATATAAAAAAGGTCGGGTAACATTATCAAGTTTTGATGTTTTTGAGAAGTTCAGTTTATAAAGGTTATTTATTTCAAGACAACTATTTAGATATTCAATCGCCTTGACTTTCAACTCGTTTTTAAATATGATCCGTCCTTGGTTATTTAATGAATCAACCAGTTTTTCCATACGGGCATTTTTAAACTTTGATCGAGTTAATTTCGGTGTCTCATCGTCACTGAAGGAATATTTTCTAGATATAAAAAGTCCGGCGGCTTTTAAGATAGTCTTTATTTCCGACTCGGTGTTTTCATCAATTGAGTGAATATATGCCCACATCTGCTTAATTATTGGTAAGATTTCGGGTGGATACCAGTAATCGACATTACTCCATCGGGGACTAAACTCTTTTTCACTACTAAATATCGCTTCAGCGTGACGACTAATCACCCCAAAATATTTCATTTCTTTCGATGTATCAAGTTTCAATAACTTCACATTAATCAAGAAAGGGGTCATCGGATTAATGTCACTGGAAATATTACTGTTTCCGGTGATTATACTTTCAACCGCAGTGGTTCCTGACCCAGCGAATGGATCAAGAATTACTTTTCCTTTTAGTCTATACTTTTCAATTATATAACGAGGTACTTGCGGTATGAATTTCGCCGGATAAAAATTATGAATACCGTGAGTTAGATATGTAGTAGATGGGATTGTATTTATCAGTTTATCTCTAAGGCTGATTGTTTGACTATTGATTGCTTTTCCCCGTAAAGACTCTTTAGTCTCTACTTGATTATAAAGAGAAAGTTGTTCCTTAGTTGTGTTTTTTGTTTTTTCCGAAATTATACTTTTATATTTGGTCATTGTATATATGATTTCTTTCTAAGTACAGAATAATTCATTTATAGTAATTCTACAATGTTATTCATTGTATCGATTATGTTTCTTTTGGCGCTTACTATATCCAGACATTTTATTTTTTCGATCCATTCCTCTTTAATTTCCTCATTCACAGTTTCGCTACCCATGATAATTTCCATACCTTTGTTAGAGATAAGTCTTGCCACTTCCGCTACAAAAATTCTCAGAACGGATTGGAGTTGAATAGCATCAGGCAATGCATCACGTAAATGTTCGGCGGTTTTGCGTACCAAAGCCGCGGCAACTTCCGACCAGGTGATAACATCCGAAAGCAAGAATTGAATGTGTTGCTGGCGAGTTAATTTCTGATTATGGGCGAACATGATCAGGTCATTCAGAAGCTCCAGCGCTTGAGCCACAATTTTGGCAGATTCCAGGTTCGATTGTTCCGCAATAGTTCGCATCTCTTGAGCCATTTTTTGATAAAATTCGCCTTTGGATTTAACGGTTGTTCGCCAGCGATACAAGTAGATAATATTTTGCTGGATTTCACTGGTACCTTCATAAATCATAGTGATGCGCACGTCGCGTTTGATCTTCTCAACTTCATAATCGTGCATATAACCATAGCCACCCAGAGCTTGAATAGCGGCTTCCGCGGCTATATTTCCGGCTTCCGTCGCAAAATATTTAGCAATCGAACCTTCGACCAGAATATCAGTATCGCCCGAATCCACCCGCTTGGCAATTTCCTCGATATATGCCTGCGCCGCGGTCAAACGGACGACATTAGGTACCAGCAATTTATGCGTATAGCCTTGCTTTTCAATCAATGGCGTCCCAAACTGAATTCGCGTTTTGGCGAACTGGATGGCTTTTTCCATAGCCGAAAGCCCAGCTCCGAGTCCAAATGCCGCCACCATCAGCCGCGTATAGGAAAAGACATCATTAGCCTGTTTTAATCCAACGCCGGGTACCCCACCGACGATATTTTCAGCCGGCACTATTACATTTTCCAGGGTGAGGGGCGAAGTATTTGCCGCCCGGATGCCATGTTTATGTTCCGGTTTGCCGCGTTTCAATCCCGTGGATTTGCCATCAACTATGAAAAAAGTCGCACCTTCCGGAGCCTTTGCCAGTAAAGTTAAAAAATCGGCATACCCACCGTTGGAGATGAATTGTTTACTACCATTCAGACGATAGGATACGATATTCCCAGATTCATCTGTCATCGGTTCGGCTTTGGTCTTGATTGCGTCGAGATTGCTACCAGCATCAGCCTCAGTCACAGCATAAGCTACGATTGCGGCTTCGTTGACAATTTTAGCGAGCCACTTCTGCTTCTGCTCTTTAGTTCCAAACAAAAGAATCGGTTCGGCACCAAGATGAATCGCCAGAAAAGCCGTGGCAACGCCAAGGCAAATTTTTGCCAGTTCCACTGAAACGTAATAAGTATCGAGTGCGCCGCCGCCCAACCCGCCGAATTCTTCAGGAATGAAGACCATCTGCAAACCGATGCGGTCACTCAGCAGTTCCTTGACGATTTCCAGCGGGAATTCGTTTTTATCATCGAGTTCGAGGATCTTTTCGCGAGTCAACAATTCATTTTTCAGTGAATTAATAGTGTCCAAGATCATCGTCCGAGTTTCCTGATCGAGGCCAGTCTGGGTCATTTAACTTCTCCTACATTGATTTAAACTAACATAGAAATATAATCAGTCATTAGTGATTGAAGAAAGAAAAAGTGTGAAACTTTATTACTAAAACGGAAAATAAATTTGTAGAAAATTCGTGAAAAATATTTTTCATTATGGTAATAAGGTGATAATTTAATCGGATAATTTAAATGGAAAGTCTGATGAGTACAGAGCATATCGTCATCAAGGGCGCCCGCGAACACAATCTGAAAAATATTGACGTAAAAATCCCACGTGACAAATTCGTGGTCATTACCGGTTTATCAGGTTCGGGCAAGTCTTCACTGGCTTTTGATACAATATATGCCGAAGGTCAGCGACGTTATGTCGAATCGCTATCAGCCTATGCCCGCCAGTTCTTGGGATTAATGGAAAAACCGGATGTGGACTTTATCGAAGGGCTTTCGCCAGCCATTTCTATTGAACAGAAATCGGCGTCCCGCAATCCGCGTTCAACCGTAGGAACAGTGACTGAAATTTATGATTACCTGCGTCTACTGTATGCTCGCATCGGGATTCCGTATTGCTACCAATGCGGTAAACGTATTGAACGTCAAACTACTCAGCAAATTGTTGACAATATACTTAGCTGGCCCGAAGACACCCGCCTGATGATTTTAGCGCCCTTGGTGCGTGGACGTAAAGGTGAATACCGAGAAGTGTTTCGCGAAGTTCGTCGCGAAGGCTTCCTAAGAGTTCGAATTGACGGGAAAATCTATGAAGTCGAGCACACGCCCGTTCTTGATAAGAACAAAAAACACAATATTGAAGTGGTCATTGATCGCCTCAGTCTTAATCCTACTGTCAAAGATCGTCTGACTGAGTCGGTCGAACTGGCGCTTAAAATCGGCTCCGGTTTACTAGTAGTTGTGATCAATAGCGAAAATGAACAGATTTTCAGTGAAAAATTAGCCTGTACCGACTGCGGAATCAGCTACGAGGAATTGGAACCTCGTATGTTTTCCTTCAATAGTCCGTATGGAGCTTGTCCCACTTGTGATGGTCTCGGAACTTTGATGGAAATAGACCCGGCATTAGTTGTACCGGATGAGACCAAAACACTCAGCCAGGGTGCCATCGTGCCATTGGGTGAACAGCCCCGCGGCGGCTGGTACTCGGCAATACTAAAAGGACTGGCGCGCAAATATAACTTCGACTTTGTTACACCATTTAAAAAATTACCTCAGGAAGCTAAAAATGCTTTGTTATATGGTTCCGATGGTACCAAACTTTCCATTAATTTGAAATCGGATCGAATTGACGGCGAGTATCATACGCCTTTCGAAGGAGTAATTCCTAATTTACGCCGTCGCTATAAGCAGACGACTTCCACCGGAATTCGCATGTGGATTCAGCAATTTATGAGTTATCGCTTATGTCCCCAATGTCAGGGAGCCCGTTTAAAACCGGAGAGTCTGGCAATAAAAATCGGGGGATTTGCGATCAATCAGTTGAGCGCTATGTCAATTACCAAGTTGAGAGAATTTTTCGTTAATCTCGAACTCAACCCGACCGAACAACAAATTGCTCATCAAATTTTAAAAGAGATTCACACTAGGCTCAATTTTTTAATTAATGTTGGGGTAGAGTACCTAACTCTGGATCGTATGACCCACACCCTTTCTGGCGGCGAAGCTCAACGTATTCGATTGGCAACTCAAATTGGTTCGCAATTAATGGGCGTGCTGTATATTCTCGATGAACCCAGCATCGGTTTGCACCAAAGGGATAACCGCCGATTAATTGAAACTCTTCTTCATCTGCGGGATAATGGGAACACGGTAATTGTGGTGGAACACGACCGAGAAATGATCGAATCGGCGGATTATATAATTGATCTCGGACCGGGAGCCGGCGCTACTGGCGGCAATGTTATATTCGCTGGAACTCCGGCTGAGATTAAAAATGAGCCGCGCTCACTGACCGGTCAATATCTCTCCGGAGCTAAAACAATCCCAATACCACGAAATCGCCGCCCTGGCAACGCCAAGCAAATCAGTTTATATGGCGCCACCGGCAATAATTTGAAAAACATCGATGTGTGTTTCCCTTTAAATAAATTCATTTGCATTACCGGTGTATCTGGTTCAGGCAAAAGTACCCTAATCAACGAAACATTATTTCCAATTTTGCACCGCAACTTCTATGGTTCCCAGAAAGTACCACTGAGATATACCGATGTTCAAGGGCTGGAATATATTGACAAAGTAATCGCTATAGATCAATCGCCGATCGGACGAACACCGCGCTCCAACCCGGCAACTTATACTGGCACTTTTACTCATATCCGCGACCTATTTGCAAACCTAAAGGAATCCAAAATCCGCGGCTATACAGCCGGTCGCTTTTCATTCAACGTTCGGGGCGGTCGTTGTGAAGTTTGCGGCGGGGACGGAATTAAGAAAATTGAAATGCACTTTTTGCCGGACGTTTATGTTCTTTGCGAAGAATGCAAGGGTCTGCGTTATAACCGCGATACCCTCGAAGTTAAATACAAAGGGAAAAGTATTGCGGATGTTTTGAATATGTCCATAAGTGAAGCCTTTGAATTTTTTAGAAATATCCCTTCTATCAATAAAAAACTTCAGACTCTAATAGACGTCGGCTTGGGTTATATCAAACTTGGCCAACAGGCTACGACATTATCAGGC
>Ga0209604_1003378_pt1 | contig 10976 bp, 7 predicted proteins | sample AD_UKC097_MetaG_FD_184405 | JGI IMG/M metagenome (GOLD analysis project Ga0209604, IMG submission 184405) | Active sludge microbial communities of municipal wastewater-treating anaerobic digesters from USA - AD_UKC097_MetaG (SPAdes) (version 2) | ecosystem: Engineered > Bioreactor > Anaerobic >... | reverse complement strand
CCACGCGGCAAGGTCAGCGAGATGTTGTCGAGCACGACCCGCTCCCCGTACCCGAAGGTCAGGTCACGCAGTTCCACCAGGGCGTCGTCGGATGGGGGCTTCATGAATGCAAAAGCCGGACGGAGCCCGGCTGTCTGCATTATACGGGATTCAGGTATACCCTGATGCCCGCCTGACCCAGACGCGGTTCAGCGTGGCAGCTCGCTGGCGCCCATCAGGAACTCGTCGACCGCGCGCGCGGCCTGGCGCCCTTCGCGGATCGCCCACACCACCAGCGACTGGCCGCGGCGCATGTCGCCGGCGGCGAACACCTTGGGGACGTTCGTGGCGTAGCAGCCCGCGCCATCCGTCAAGGCCTTGGCATTGCCGCGCGCATCCTTCTCGACGCCGAACCCTTCCAGAATGCTCGCCACCGGATTCACGAAGCCCATGGCGAGCAGGACCAGATCGGCCTTGTACTCCTTTTCCGTGCCCGGCACTTCGGTGAACTTGCCGGCCTTGAACTCGACCTGCACGGTCTTCAGGCCGGTGACCTTGCCATTCTTGCCGATGAACTCCTTGGTCGAAATGGCGAACACGCGTTCGCAGCCCTCCTCGTGGCTGGAACTCGTGCGCAGCTTCAGCGGCCAGTAGGGCCACACCATCGGCTTGTCCTCCTGCTCGGGCGGCATGGGCATGACCTCGAACTGGGTCACGCTGGCGGCGCCATGGCGGTTCGATGTGCCCACACAGTCGCTGCCGGTGTCGCCGCCACCGATGACGATGACGTGCTTGCCATCCGCGCGCAACTGGCCTTTGAGCTTGTCGCCGGCGTTCACCTTGTTCTGCTGCGGCAGAAACTCCATCGCAAAGTGGATGCCGTCCAGCTCCCGACCGGGCACCGGCAGGTCGCGCGACTGTTCGGCGCCGCCGGTCAGCAACACGGCGTCGAAGTCCTTGCCGAGCTGCTCGGGCGTGATCGACTCCCTGGCCCAGTTGGTCACCTTGCTGCCGGCGGGCAACTGGCCGATCAGCACGCCGGTGCGGATCGTCACGCCCTCGGCCTCGAGCTGCTTGACGCGGCGGTCGATGTGCGATTTCTCCAGCTTGAAATCGGGAATGCCGTAACGCAGCAGACCGCCCACCCGGTCGTTCTTCTCAAACAGGGTCACGTCATGGCCGGCGCGCGCCAGCTGCTGCGCAGCGGCCAGACCCGCCGGGCCGGCGCCGATCACCGCGACCCGTTTGCCGGTCTTGTGCGCGGCCGGCTGCGGCTGTACCCAGCCTTCGGCCCAGGCACGGTCGATGATCGCGTGCTCGATCGACTTGATGCCGACCGCGTCGCCGTTGACGTTGATGGTGCAGGCGGCCTCGCACGGCGCCGGGCAGATGCGGCCGGTGAACTCGGGGAAGTTGTTGGTGCTGTGCAGCACCGCGATCGCGTTTTTCCAGTCGCCGTGGTAGACGAGGTCGTTGAAGTCCGGAATGATGTTGTTGACGGGGCAGCCGCTGTTGCAGAACGGCGTGCCACAGTCCATGCAGCGTGCGCCCTGGACTTTCGACTGCGCCTCGGTCAGGCCGACCACGAACTCCTTGTAGTGCTTCACGCGCTCGGAGACGGGCTTGTAGCCCTCCTCGATGCGCTCGTATTCCATGAAGCCGGTCACTTTTCCCATGATTGTTCCTTTGCTTACTTCGCTGCGACAGCTTCTTTTTTCGTAGCAGCTTTAGGCCCATCCACGCTGGACTTGGCCATTTTTCGGGCATAAATCTCGCCCAGCGCGCGCTTGTATTCGTTCGGGAACACCTTCACGAACTTGCCGCGCGCCTCGGCCCAGTTGTCCAGCAGTTCGCGCGCGCGCTTGCTGCCCGTCCAGCGGTTGTGGTCTTCCAGCAACTTGCGCAACTGGGCTTCGTCGGTCTGCTCACGGTGCCACACGCCACGGTCCACCGTGGCCTCCTGCTCGGCCACCGGGAGCACTTTTTCCAGGGTCACCATCGCCGTGTTGCAGCGCTTGGCGAACTGCCCGTCTTCGTCAGACGTAAGCGATGCCGCCGGACATGCCTGCGGCAAAGTTGCGGCCGGTCTTTCCGAGGACGGCCACGGTGCCGCCGGTCATGTATTCACAACCGTGGTCGCCGGTGCCTTCAACCACCGCCGTCGCGCCGGACAGGCGCACGGCAAAACGTTCGCCGGCCACGCCGCTGAAGAAGGCCTCCCCCGTGGTGGCGCCGTACATGACTGTGTTGCCGACGATGATGTTGCGGGTGGCTTCGCCCCGGAAGTCGATGCTCGGGCGCACCACCACCCGGCCGCCGGACAGGCCCTTGCCGGTGTAGTCATTGGCGTCACCGATCAGGTACAGGGTGATGCCGTTGCACAGGAACGCGCCGAAGGATTGACCCCCCGTGCCTTCGAGCTGGATGCGGATCGTGTCATCGGGCAGGCCGTCTGGGTGCACCTTCGTGACCGCCCCGGAGAGCATGGCGCCGACCGAGCGGTTGACGTTGCGTGCGACCTCCATGAACTGCACCCGCTCGCCCTTGTCGATGGCGGCCTTCGATTTCGCGATCAGCACGTTGTCCAGCGCTTTTTCGAGCCCGTGGTCCTGCCGGTCGACGTGCAGGCGCGGCACGTCGGACGCGACGACCGGCTGCGCGAACAGGCGGCTGAAGTCCAGTCCCTTGGCCTTCCAGTGCGCCAGCCCCTTTTTCATGTCGAGCAGGTCGGTGCGACCGATCAGGTCGTCGAACTTGCGAATGCCCAGCTGGGCCATGATCTGGCGCACCTCCTCGGCGATGAAGAAGAAGTAGTTCACCACGTGCTCGGGTTTGCCGGCAAACTTGCGGCGCAATGCCGGGTCCTGGGTGGCCACGCCGACCGGACAGGTGTTCAGGTGGCACTTGCGCATCATGATGCAGCCCTCGACGACCAGCGGCGCCGTGGCAAAGCCGAACTCGTCGGCACCCAGCAAGGCGCCGATGGCCACGTCGCGACCGGTCTTCATCTGGCCGTCGGCCTGCACGCGGATGCGACCGCGCAGGCGATTGAGCACCAGCGTCTGCTGGGTCTCGGCCAGCCCGATCTCCCACGGGCTGCCGGCATGCTTGATCGACGACCACGGCGACGCGCCGGTGCCGCCGTCATGGCCCGAGATCACCACGTGATCGGCCTTGCACTTGGCCACGCCCGCGGCGATGGTGCCCACGCCGACCTCGGACACCAGCTTGACGCTGATGTCGCTGTGCGGCGCCACGTTCTTCAGGTCGTGGATCAACTGGGCCAGGTCTTCGATCGAGTAGATGTCGTGGTGCGGCGGCGGCGAGATCAGGCCGACGCCGGGCACGCTGTGGCGCAGCTTGCCAATGTAGTCCGACACCTTGCCGCCCGGCAGCTGGCCGCCTTCACCGGGCTTGGCGCCCTGGGCCATCTTGATCTGGATCTGGTCTGCCGAGGACAGGTATTCGGCCGTGACGCCGAAGCGTCCCGAGGCCACTTGCTTGATGCGCGAGCGCAGCGAGTCGCCGTCTTCCAGTGGCAGGTCGACCTCGACCACGTCGGCGCCGATGACGCTGCGCAGCGACTCGCCCTTGCGGATCGGGATGCCCTTGAGCTCGTTGCGATAGCGCGCCGCGTCCTCGCCGCCTTCGCCGGTGTTGCTCTTGCCACCGATGCGGTTCATCGCCACAGCGAGCGTGGCGTGAGCCTCGGTGGAAATCGAGCCCAGCGACATGGCGCCGGTGGCGAAGCGCTTCACGATCTCCTTGGCCGGCTCCACCTCGTCGAGCGAAATGGCCTTGGCCGGGTCGACCTTGAATTCGAACAGGCCGCGCAGCGTCATGTGACGCCGGCTCTGGTCGTTGATGATCTGGGCGTATTCCTTGTACGTGTTCCAGTTGTTGGCGCGCGTGCTGTGCTGCAGCTTGGCAATGGCGTCGGGCGTCCACATGTGCTCTTCGCCGCGGGTGCGCCAGGCGTATTCGCCGCCGGCATCCAGCATCGTCGCCAGCACCGGGTCGGCACCGAAGGCGGCCTTGTGCATGCGGATGGCCTCTTCGGCGATCTCGAACACACCGATGCCCTGCACCCGGCTGGCGGTGCCGGTGAAGTACTTCGCGACGGTTTCGCTGTTGATGCCGATGGCCTCGAACAGCTGGGCACCGCAATACGACATGTAGGTGCTCACGCCCATCTTGGACATGATCTTCGACAGGCCCTTGCCAATGGCCTTGATGTAGTTGTAGACCGCCTTCTCGGCCGACAGGTCGCCCGGCAGGTCCATGTGGATGGCTGCAATGGTCTCCATGGCGAGGTAGGGGTGCACCGCTTCGGCGCCATAGCCCGCCAGCACCGCGAAGTGGTGCACCTCGCGCGCCGTGCCGGTCTCCACGACCAGACCGGCCGTGGTGCGCAAGCCTTCGCGCACCAGGTGCTGGTGGATGGCCGACAGCGCCAGCAGCGCCGGGATCGCCACCTGGGTGCTGGAGATGCCACGGTCGCTGATGATCAGGATGTTCTTGCCGCCCTTGATGGCGTCAACCGCCTCGGCGCACAGCGAGGCCAGCTTGGCCTCCACGCCTTCGCGGCCCCAGTGGATCGGGTAGGTGATGTCCAGCGTGTGGCTGCGGAACTTGCCCTGGGTTGAGCGTTCGATGTCGCGCAGCTTGGCCATGTCGTCGACATCCAGCACCGGCTGGCTGACCTCCAGGCGCATCGGCGGATTGACCTGGTTGATGTCGAGCAGGTTAGGCTTGGGACCGATGAACGACACCAGCGACATGACGATGGCCTCGCGGATCGGGTCGATCGGCGGGTTGGTCACCTGGGCGAACAACTGCTTGAAGTAGTTGTAGAGCGGCTTGTTGCGGTCGGACAGCACGGCCAGCGGGCTGTCGTTGCCCATCGAGCCGATACCCTCTTCGCCGTTGACGGCCATCGGGCTCATCAGGAACTTGATGTCTTCCTGGGTCATGCCAAAAGCCTGCTGGCGGTCCAGGAGTTCCGGCGCGACCGATTCGAGGCCGGCGGTCTGCGGTTCGGTGTCGATCACCGGGAGCTCCGTGCTCGATGCACCCGCCACCGGGCTTTCCACGTCGTCCAAGCGGATGCGCAGGTTCTCGATCCACTGCTTGTAGGGCTTGCTGTTGGCCAGGTTGGCCTTGAGCTCTTCGTCCTCGATCATGCGGCCCTGCTCCAGGTCGATCAGGAACATCTTGCCGGGTTGCAGGCGCCACTTGCGCACGATCTTGTTCTCGGGCACGGGCAGCACGCCGGACTCCGAGCCCATGATAACGAAATCGTCGTCGGTGATGCAGTAGCGCGAGGGGCGCAGGCCGTTGCGGTCGAGCGTGGCGCCGATCTGGCGGCCGTCGGTGAACACGATCGAGGCCGGGCCGTCCCAGGGTTCCAGCATGGCCGCGTGGTATTCGTAGAAGGCCTTGCGGCGCTCGTCCATCGTGGTGTGCTGCTCCCAGGGCTCCGGGATCATCATCATCACGGCCTGGCTGATGGGGTAGCCGGCCATGGTGAGCAGTTCCAGGCAGTTGTCGAAGGTGGCAGTGTCGGACTGGTCGGCGAAGCTGATCGGGTACAGCTTTTTCAGGTCTTCACCCAGCACCGGCGACGTCATCACGCCCTCGCGGGCCTTCATCCAGTTGTAGTTGCCCTTGACGGTGTTGATCTCGCCGTTGTGCGCCACGTAGCGGTACGGGTGGGCCAGCGGCCACTCGGGGAAGGTGTTGGTGGAAAAGCGCTGGTGCACCAGACCCAGGGCCGAGACGCAGCGCGGGTCTTGCAGATCCAGGTAGTAGGTGCCCACCTGGTCCGCCAGCAGCAGGCCCTTGTAGATCACCGTGCGGCTGGACATGCTCGGCACATAGTATTCCTTGCTGTGCTTGAGCTTGAGCGCCTGGATGTGGGCGCTGGCCGTCTTGCGGATCACGTACAGCTTGCGCTCCAGGGCGTCCTGCACGATGACGTTGCTGCCGCGCCCGATGAACACCTGGCGCAGCACCGGCTCTTTCTCGCGCACCGTGGGCGACATCGGCATGGCCTTGTTGACCGGCACGTCGCGCCAGCCGAGCAGCACCTGGCCCTCGGCCTTGATCGCGCGCTCCATCTCCTGCTCGCAGGCCAGGCGCGAGGCATGCTCCTTGGGCAGGAAGATCATGCCCACGCCGTATTCGCCCGGCGGCGGCAGCTCCACGCCTTGTTTGCCCATCTCTTCGCGGTACAGGGCGTCGGGCAGCTGGATCAGGATGCCCGCGCCGTCGCCCATGAGCTTGTCGGCGCCGACGGCGCCACGGTGGTCGAGGTTCTCCAGGATCTTCAGACCCTGCTGCACGATCGCGTGCGACTTCTCGCCCTTGATGTGCGCCACAAAACCCACGCCGCAGGCATCGTGTTCTTGGGCCGGGTCGTACAGCCCGGCGTGTTGCAGTTGATTTCTTTCGGCTGCCGTCGTCATGGCGCACTCCTAAATTTTCACAGGGACACGGAGCATACCGCACTGCAACAACGGTGCCAAGCAAATTAATCGGGGTCAGATTCCATTTAATTACCGAATCCAGCAATATTCAGTAAATTAGGGACATATCAAAAACAGTAGCTGTCGGTGACCTATTGCCGATGGGAAAAGGCTGGATTCGTTCACTTTTTCGCCTCAGCCACCGGTGCCGAAACCGGCCGCCCCGCCTGCGCCGGGCTGACCCGGCGGGCGGTGCGCGTTTGCAGATCCGCCACAAAATCGGGCTCGCCCAGCGCCCAGCCGCTCAGTGCCGAACGCGTCAGCGCGGTTTGCTGCTCCACCGTGATGCCCGCATGCACCAATTCGGCGTACGCCGCCTCCCGGGCGAACGGCGTGTTACCCAGTTCCCAGAACAGCGGATGCGGCGTGATCAGCTTGTCGGCCCGGCGCCCGATGTAGTGGCCGTGACTGGACCACGGGTAATCGGCCGCGTCCGCCACCAGGCCCGCACGCACCGGGTTGAGGTCGATATAGACCATGCAGGCCAGCAGGTAGCGGTCGGACTGGATCAGCGTGGAACGGTAGCGCCCCTCCCACAGCGTGCCGGTGCGGCCCTGGGCGTTGTTGAAGAAACGCACATAGCTGCGCCCCACCGCCTGCATCATCTGCGGCAGGCCGTCGGCGGTCTGCGGCGTGGCCAGCAGATGAAAGTGGTTGCTCATCAGCACATAGGCGTGAATTGCGACGCCGAACTTCTGCGCGTTGTCGGCCAGCAAGCCGACCAACGCCTGGTAGTCCGCCGCGGTCGCAAAGATCGCCTGCCGGTTGTTGCCGCGCTGGATGACGTGGTGCGGGTAGCCGGGCAGCGTAAGGCGGGGTAGGCGGGCCATGAGGGGGATGTCAGGGTTGGTTTTGCATCATGATAATGGGGATCTGACCCCGATTTCCCCTGGTCCATGTTGGCGACCGAACCAGAAAGCGCGATGCCGAGGTCAGCCGCCAAATCAGCCGGGCTGCTGGGATCCGTGCCCGCGATGGCCAAGACTTTTTCTCCGGTGGCATTGCCGTTGGCGTCCTTGCGTTGCAGCAGGACGGCGGAGAAGCCTGTAACCGGGTCTGATGGGGATTGCTGGAGGACCACCCATGCGGCATCAAAGGCGGCTGCTTGCGCGGTGGCCATGCCGACAATTTGATCCCTGTAATGCAGCGAATTGTTCCCCCCCGGTACAAGACCAACCGCATAAGCTGCCACTGCGGTTTGCGCGTATGAACTGAGTTGTGTGCTTGTCGTCATTTTCAATTTCCCTTAACAAAGATGTGCAACTCCAAACCGATGCGATCTTCCGGACAGTTTTTCCCGCTAGGTTGGAATCCAAAAGTGAATCCATCCCCACCGCTGCGGTTGTAGCGGACCGCTTCACCCAACAAGCGACCGTCTGAACGGCGATAAATTGCTTGATGCCACCGGGTTAATTGCCCTTCACCGCGATCTGCGCGAGCATGTGGACCAACAATGAAGTCCCGCTTTACAACGTACTTGTAGTCCGGCCCGAAGAGTTCTTCCTCTGACTTGGCCGTCTGCTGATACCGAGCCAAGGGCTGTCCGATATTGCTCAAATCACTCGCCGGCAGCGTCACCGTTTCATAGACCTTGATGCCGCCGTCCTTCTTGCACAGCTCTTCCATCTGCCGGTCCAGTGACCAGCGCTCACATCCGGCCAGCGCGGTTGTCAATGCCGCGAAGGTCAGCAATAGCGTGGCACGCCTCCCGGTGAGACAAGTCTTCAAAGCGTTCATGGCGCGCCTGTCCTGTTGGTTTGGTTTGCAGCTTGGGAGTCAGCGCTTGGTGTCATGCCCTCAGCGGTTTGCAAGCGCATTCCCGGCCATGTGTTCGCAGTGCACCGAACGGCTCGCGCTTGCGCGGTTTGGGCGTTTGAGCGATCAAAACGCCATCGCCAGCGGTGCTTTCGGGACGTAAACACCCAAGATTTCGAATCAAATCTCCAAGTACCCTTCCCAAAATGGTCTTTGTTTGCTATCGACCCGATAGCGTCTTCTTGGCAAGCATCGCCAGGCGGCAGCAACCGAACGCCATCCACCGCGCCTGCCCCGGTCTGCCAGAACTGCGCGGTATTGATGCCGTAGGGCGCCAGCCGTCCACCCAAATCGCCATTGGCCGAATCGTTGTACAGGCCCCAGCTGCCCATGCCCGCGCGCACCCAGGTGGCACCTGCTGGCACCTGGGTGGCCGGGTCTTCGCTCTGCATGGCCGCCACCGCGCCCATGCCGCCGCTCATGATGAAGTCATCGCCATCACCGGCGTCGATGATGTCTTGCCCCTGGCCGGTGAACACCAGGTCGCTGCCCGCACCGGTGTTGACGATGTCGGCATCGATGCTGCCGGCCGGCAGCTCCCATTGGCCGGCGATGACCAGGTCGTTGCCCTCTCCGGTGCTGATCTGCTGGTCCCAGCTGTCGGCGGTGATGTACTGGCTGTCCGGGCCCGTGGTGACGATGCTGGCCAGCCCGGTGGTGGTAGTGCGCGCCACGGTGTAGTCGGCGCCGCTGGGCGTGCTGGTGCTTTGGCCGTCGATCACTTCCGTCACGCTGCCCTGATCGTTGGCCGCCGGGCTGTAGGCCTGGTAGACGGTGAGGTGGCTCAACGGGGCGGGTGCGGGCGCAGCGGCTGTATGTGGCGTGAGGCCCAGCTCGCCCGGGTGCCAGTTCTTGACGGTGAGGGTGTCGGTGACCGTGGGTGCGCCAGGGGCGGTGCGCTGGCCGATGATGAGGTCGGCGCCGAGCACGACGTAGATGTATTTCTTGTCCGGCGATTCCCAGATGGTGTCGGTGAGCCGGATGCCGCCGTCGAGCACGTCGGTGTTGATGCGGATCGTGCCCTGACCGCCGGCGTCGAGCACGGTGTCGTGGCCGAAGCTGCCGGTGAACTGGTAGGTGTCGGCGCCGGCGCCGCCTTCAAGGTAGTCGTTGCCGGCCTGGCCGTTGAGGGTGTCGGCGCCTGCGCCGCCGTAGAGGTGGTCGTCCTGCGCAGAGCCGTTGAGGGTGTTGGCGCCGCCGTCGCCAAAAACCAGCATCCCGCTGCTGTCCCGGTAAGCGCCCCTCGTCGGCCCGGCGCTGAGCACGCCAGCCCCCGCCGGCGCACTCCATTGGTCCTGGGGCCCGGTGCGAAGCGGGCTGTTGAAACTTGAGGCGCCAAGCACCGTCACGATGTCGTCGCCAGCGCCGGCCTTGAGCACGTTGAAACCCGGTCCACCGATGAGCAGATCGTTGCCGGCCCCCGCATCCACCGTGTCATGACCCGTGTAGCCGACAAACACGTCGTTGCCCGCGCCGGTGCTCGCGATCAGGTTGTCGAACTTGCTCAACGACGCTCCGTATTCACTGTTTGAATAACCGGTCACATCCGCGAAGCCGGGCTCGGCCACCCAGGTGCTGGCGTCGGCGCCCCAGTTGTAGCGGTCAACGCCCGCCTCGCCGGTGACGAGCGGGCCATGGCTTTCGGCGCTCAGGGTGCGCTCCTGGCCGGTGTAGGGCTGCAGTGGCGCGCTCAGGGCGGCCTTGTCCGAGGCGAGCGTGATGCCCAGTTCGCCCTGGCGCCAGTTGCGCACGGTGATGCTGTTGAACTCCGTGTTGATGCCTGTGCGCAAGATGCGCAGCATGCCCGCACGGGATCGCTGCTGGCTCAACGGCCAAGTTCGACCACCGGCGGAGCCGTTTTGATGGGTTTCGTGAAGATTTTGGCCAATCCCCAGTGTCAATTGGTCTTGTTTAGCTATTGAATTCATAGTTTTCACCTTTCCCTCCCCGCCTCGGCCGCCACTTTCTGCACGGGGCTCAGCAGGTATTCCATGATGGTTCGCTGGCCCTGGTGGATCTCGGCGGTCACCTGCATGCCGGCCTCCAGGCCCTTGCGCTGGCGGGCGTCGCCGGTGAGGGATTCCAGATGCGGCGTGTCGAGCTGCACCAGCGCCTTGTAGCCTTCCATCGCGTTGGGCGATGGCCTGTTGGGGTTGACCTGCACGTCGGGGGCCAGGGTCTGGATGCGGCCTTCGAGCAACCCGTATTTCTGGAATGGGTAGGCCGCCACCTTGAGCTTGACGCGCTGCCCCTGGTACACGAAGCCCACGTCTTCGTTGCGCACCTGCACCTCGGCCAGCAGGGTGTCGCCCCGGGGCACCAAAGTCATCAGCACCATGCCGGGCTGGGGCAAGAATTTTCGAGAACCGACAGGATCACGGAGCGCCCTCACTGGTTGCACCCGATGCTACCGGCTGATCCGGAAGTTGGGCGTCCTCACCCTGTCAAGACTGACAGGGGCACGTCATGGGGCCAACGAAGGGCTGGCAGACAGAATGACCGCTCACATGGCGCATCAGCAGGCCGCCAAAAGGCCTCGAAAACGCAAAATTCAAGTGGCGGATTCAAGTACGAAGTGCGACGTAGCCAATGAGTCGGGCCAAGAGTGCATAGGATGCGATCTTTGTGACCGGCCAGTCCCAAACGTCGCACCAT
>Ga0209604_1003368_pt1 | contig 10992 bp, 8 predicted proteins | sample AD_UKC097_MetaG_FD_184405 | JGI IMG/M metagenome (GOLD analysis project Ga0209604, IMG submission 184405) | Active sludge microbial communities of municipal wastewater-treating anaerobic digesters from USA - AD_UKC097_MetaG (SPAdes) (version 2) | ecosystem: Engineered > Bioreactor > Anaerobic >... | reverse complement strand
CAGGCGGGCCGGAGCGCTGTCGAAGGCGGTGGGCAGTTCGGCGGCCACCACCCGGTGCCCGGCAATGCGCCGTCCGCGCAGGGCCTGCACGGCCATGCCGCTCGGGTTGATCGCCTGGCCGCCAAAGGCATCGAAGCCGGTCAGCAGCACGCAGGGGCTCGTGGGGCGTTTCAGAGGCGTTGCGTCTGCCATCGCGCCACTGTATCGCAGCCGGGCTGCACACGGAGCGGGCGCATGAAATGGGAAGGCAACCGGGAGTCTGACCCCGCCGAAGACCGCCGCGATGGCCGCGGGGCGGCGGTCCGGGCGGCCTGATCGGCGGGCGCGGCATCGGCGACGACGCGCTGCAACAACGCAGCCAGGGCCGCGGAGTCCCCGAGCGCTTCACGCATGGCACCAGCGCCCAGCGCACCTGCTGGTTCAACACCGGCCGGCACAATGGCAGCGTGAAGGGCTGTGACACCTACAGCGCGAAGAATCTGCAGGCATGGCAGCGCCATCCGTTGCCAATCAGCCACAGGTAGCTATTGAAATCGTAGCGTTTCACCGATTCGGACGATCGTGTCGGCCTGGCGCGACGCCCGGGTTTGGCAGGGTTTGCCCTGAGTGAGACAATACCGGGTTACATGACTGCATCCTTCTCGCAACTTTCGCTGGCCGAGCCGCTGGCGCGCGCCGTGGCCGAAATGGGCTACGAATCCATGACCCCGATCCAGGCCCAGGCGATTCCGGTTGTCATGACGGGCCAGGACGTGATGGGCGCGGCCCAGACCGGCACCGGCAAGACGGCGGCGTTTTCGCTGCCCCTGCTGCACCGCCTGCTCAAGCACGAAAACAGCTCCACCTCGCCCGCCCGCCACCCGGTGCGCGCGCTGGTGCTGCTGCCCACGCGCGAGCTGGCCGACCAGGTCGCGCAGCAGGTCAAGCTCTACGCCAAGTACACCCATATCCGCAGCGCGGTGGTGTTCGGCGGCATGGACATGAAGCCGCAGACACTGGAACTGAAGCGGGGCGTGGAGGTGCTGGTGGCCACCCCGGGGCGCCTGCTGGACCACATCGAGGCCAAGAACGCGGTGCTGAACCAGGTGGAGTACGTGGTGCTCGACGAGGCCGACCGCATGCTCGACATCGGCTTCCTGCCGGATCTGCAGCGCATCCTCTCCTACCTGCCCAAGCAGCGCACCACACTGCTGTTCTCGGCCACGTTCTCGCCCGAGATCAAGCGCCTGGCCAACAGCTACCTGCAGAACCCGATCACCGTCGAGGTGGCGCGCCCCAACGAGACCGCCTCCACCGTCGAACAGCGCTTCTATGCCGCCAACGACGACGACAAGCGCCGCGCCATCCACCAGGTGCTGCGCAGCCGCGGCATCAAGCAGGCCTTCGTGTTCGTGAACAGCAAGCTCGGCTGCGCCCGCCTGGCCCGCAGCCTGGAACGTGAGGGCCTCAAGACCACGGCCCTGCACGGCGACAAGAGCCAGGACGAGCGGCTGAAGGCGCTGAACGCGTTCAAGGCCGGCGAGGTGGACCTGCTGGTGGCCACCGACGTGGCCGCGCGCGGGCTGGACATCAAGGACGTGCCGGCGGTGTTCAACTTCGATGTGCCCTTCAACGCCGAAGACTACGTGCACCGCATCGGCCGCACCGGCCGCGCCGGTGCCTCCGGCCTCGCGGTGACGCTGATGGCCGGCAGCGACAGCCGCCTGATCGCCGACATCGAGAAGCTGCTCAAGACCAAGATCGAGGTCGAGGCGCTGGAGTACGACGAAGACCGGCCCCGCGGCCGCATCAACACCGGCCGTCGCGCCTGGGGCGAGGATGATCCGCGCGATGTGCTGGATGCGCCCCGCGAGCGCCGCGAACCGCGCAGCTTCCGCCCTCCGGCGCCGCCGCGCGACCCGTTCTTCGACACACCCTACGAGGCGCCCGCCAGCGACGCTCCGCCTTCCTGGGAGTCCTCAGGCGCCGCCACGCCGGTGCGCCGGGGCGTCTCGGCCAACATCAAGACCAAGCGCAAGGTGGCGGCCCTGTTCAAGGCGGGCGCCTGACGCGCACACCCGGCCGGTCGGTCCCGGCCAGGCGAAATCAGTCGGAAACAGGCGCTCGGGGCGCCCATTCGAAGCCAGTTCAGGCGTTATCCGGCGCCGAACGGTCACGAAGTGCTATTTATTCATGAGCATTCGGGTCATTTCCCTTTGCCCGGAACCAGCGTCTGCGGGCATTTGACGCGGATGACCTCGTGCGCGCCTGCGTCGTCGAGGCGCAGCGCGACGAGGTGCCCGCCCCAGACGCAGCCCCCGTCCAGCGCGTACACATCGTCCCGGCCCAGCCAGCCCAGCGTGGACCAGTGCCCGAAGGCCACCGCCCCATCGGCGGTGCGGCGCCCCGGCACATCGAACCAGGGCAGGTAGCCTTCGGGGCCGCTGTCGGCGCCTTCCTTGAATTCGAATTCCATCACGCCTTCGGCGGAGCAGAAACGCAGCCGCGTCAGCGCGTTGACGATCACGCGAAGCCGGTCGTGGCCCGTCAGGCGCTCGTCCCAGGCGGCCGGTTCGTCGCCGTACATGTGATGCAGGAAGTCCCGGTGGTCGCTGCCGGACAGCACGGCTTGCAGTTCGCCGGCGAGTGCCAGGGTGCGCTCACAGGTCCACGCGGGCAGCACGCCGGCATGCACCATCAGCACGCCGCGTTCGTGGTACGCCATGGGGCGGCTGCGCACCCAGTCGATCAGCTGGTCGCGGTCGGGCGCGTCGAGGATGTCGCCGATGGTTTCCTTTTTCTTTCGCTTGCGCGCGCCCGCGGCCACGGCCAGCAGGTGCAGGTCGTGGTTGCCGAGCAGGCAGCGGGCGGAGCTGCCGTAGCCGATCAGGCGGCGCAGCACCGCCAGTGAGTCCGGTCCGCGGTTGACCAGATCGCCGAGCACGAAGAGGGTGTCGCGGCTCGGGGAAAACGCCAGCGTGTCGAGCAGGCGGTCCAGCGCGTCGTCGCAACCCTGGATGTCGCCGATACAGTAAAGTGCCATGGTGTCGATTTTCCACCGGCCCGTGGCCGGTTTTTCATGGACTTTCTGCTGATCGCGTTTCTGACCGTGCTCAATGGCGTGTTCGCGATGTCGGAACTGGCGCTGGCATCGAGCCGAAAGGCGCGGCTGGTGGCGATGGCCGAATCCGGCGACAAGGGCGCGGCCGCGGCGCTGAAACTGCTCGACAACCCGACCCAGTTCCTGTCGAGCGTGCAGGTGGGCATCACCTCGATCGGCGTCCTCAACGGCATCGTCGGCGAGGCCGCGTTCAGCGACGACCTGGCCCGTTGGCTGCACGCCCTGGGCGTGGGCGACAAGGTGGCGGGTTACGCGGCCACCGCCACGGTCGTGACCGTGATCACGTTCATCACCATCATCTTCGGCGAGCTGGTGCCCAAGCGCATCGGCCAGCTCTACCCCGAGGCGGTGTCGCGCTGGGTGGCGCGGCCGATGCGCGGTGTGGCCACGGCAGCCAAGCCTTTTGTGCATCTGCTGTCCATGACCACGCACGGTGTGCTGAAACTGCTGCGCATCGACGCCTCCCGGACCCGCGCGGTAACCGAGGAAGAGATCAAAGCCAGCTTGGAGGAGGGCGTGGACGCGGGCCTGATCGAGGAGCACGAGCATCAGATGGTGCGCAACGTGTTCCACCTCGATGACCGGCCGCTGACCTCATTGATGGTGCCGCGCGGGGACATCGATTGGCTCGATGCGGCCGCCACCGTGGCCCAGAGCCTGGAGCAGGCCGGTCGCGGTGGCGAGCATGGCACCCATTCCTGGTACCCCGTGTGCCGCGGCGGCCTGGATGACATCGTGGGCCTGATCAGCGTCGCGCAGTTGCTGCGACTGGGCCGGGAGCATCCGGGTCCGATCGAACAGCATGTGACCTCAGCCACGTTCGTCCCCGAAACGCTCAGCGGCATGTCGCTGCTGGAACAGTTGCGCGAGCGCACGGGCCGCATGGTCTTTGTGGTGGACGAGTACGGCGAGGTCCAGGGTCTCGTGACCCCGCACGATCTGCTCGAGGCGATCACCGGCGAACTGCAGCCGGATACCCAGCTTGATGCCTGGGCCACACCGCGCGGCGACGGATCCTGGCTGCTGGACGGGGTGATGCCGGTCAATGAACTGAAAACCCGACTCGATATTCGCGATTTGCCGGATGAGGATAAAGGCCGATTCAACACGCTGGCCGGTTTGCTGATGGCTGTTTCAGGCCATCTGCCCTCGGTCGGCGAGAGAATCGATTGTGCCGGATGGAATTTCGAGGTGGTCGATCTGGATGGGCGGCGAATCGACAAGATCCTGGCGAAGCCATTGAATCCGGATAATCAGACCCCGGCGTGACGGGACGGTTCGGAGTGCAGGGGCGGTGGCAAGAATTGATGAAAATGTGTCCGTTCACAATGGTTTTCATGAAACCCTATAATGCGGCTCCCGATTAATTCCCTTTCCCGGAGCGATTATGACCACGTATAAAGAGCTTTTGCAGGAGCGCGTCGCGCTCGATACCCGAATCGAACAGGCCCGCCAGCGTGAAATCAGCCAGGCGGTCAGCCAGGTTCGGGCCTTGGTGGCCGAGTTCGGGCTGACGGCCCAGGATGTGTTCCCCTCCGGAAAGGCCCGGGCCAGCACGTCCGGAAACAAGGTGGCACCCAAATACCGCGATCCCGCCACGGGCAAGACCTGGACCGGTCGCGGCAAGGCGCCGAAATGGATCGATGGCCAGGACCGCACGAAGTTCCTCATCGCCTGAGTTCATGCACCGCCGCGGCCGCCGCAGGCGGACCGTTCTGGCGAATCGAAACAAAACCCCCGTCCGGGAAACCGGCGGGGGTTTTTTTGGTTTGCTGATTTTTCGGCTTCCGGGCCGTCGGAAGGTTCTGGCTTTGTACCGGGACGGCCCCAGGAACGGGTTTTCCGGGTATTCGTCGGTCGGGGCCGGATCGATTACCCGGCTGGCCGCTGATTCAAGGGCGATCAGTCGATGGTAATGCCGGTGCGCTTGATGATCGGTGTCATGACCCGCAATTCCTGCTGCATGAAACTCTGCAGCGCTTCGGGTGTGCCGCCGATTGGCTCCATGTATTGGGCGTGCATTTTTTCGCGCACGTCGGGCATCGCCAGCACCGCGTTGATTTCGCGGTTCAGGCGCTGAACGATGTCGGTCGGCGTGCCGGCGGGCGCCATCACCGCCATCCAGGCCATGCTCTCGATTTCGGGCAAGCCGGCTTCCTTCATCGTCGGAATGTCCGGTGTCAAGGGACTGCGCTGGGCGGTCGAGACCGCCAGGGTGCGAAGCTTGCCGGACTTCACGTGCGGCAGAACGGCCACCGCCGGCACGCAGGCAAACTGTACGTCGCCCTGCAGGATGGCCAGTACCGCCAGCGGCGACGAGGCATAGGGGATGTGCACCGCGTAGGTGTCGGTTTTCACCTTGAGCAGTTCGACGCCCAGGTGCGACAGGCTGCCCACGCCGGTGGACGAGAAATTGAACGTGCCGGGGTGCTTCTTCATCGCGGCCACCAGATCCTTGAGCGTGTTGATGCCGGCATCGGCACGCACCGCGCACACATTGGCCTGCCCTCCGGCCAGCACCACCGGGCGAAGTTCGTTGAAAGGGTCGTAGGGAAGCTTCTTGTACAGCACGGTGTTGTAGACCAGCGGCCCGTTGGTGCTGACGACGAAGGTATAGCCATCGGCGGCGCCCTTGGCCACCGCGCCGGTGCCGTTGTTGCCGTCGGCGCCGGGCCGGTTCTCCACCACGACCGGCTGGCCCAGGCGTGGAGCCAGCTTGTCGCCGATGATCCGCGCCAGCACATCGGGCGAAGAGCCCGCGCCATAGGGAACGATCAGCTTGACGGGTTTGCTGGGCCAGGCGGCGGGTTGGGCGGTTGCGGTCAGGGTGAGCAGCGACAGGGCCAGGCCAGCCAGCCATGTCGGGACGCGGCGCAGGGATGCATTCATGGTGATGAAAGGGGTTCGGTTGCTTCGAAAAATTGCCCTTCGCAGGCGACAAAACCGGCGACGAGCGTGCGATAAGTGGATTCCACGACCTCCGGCAGACCGGAAAAATCAACAGCCTGCGCGGCGGCCAGGCGGTGGACCCGCGCGAACACGGCCGCCTGCCGCTCCGGAGCAGCCACCTGGAAGGCATCCCGCTTGAAGCGGGTGGCGTCTCGCACGCACAGGGCGCGTTGGGCCAGCAAGGCGACGATCTGCTCGTCAAGTGCGTCGATGCGATCTCGCAGCTCGCCCAGGGTTTCCGCCTGGGGCTGGTAGCCGGGCGCCAGAAACCGGCGCACCGGTCCGGTGTTCGTCGGCGGCTCGTTGGGAAGGGATTCGGAACGCATCGGCGGCGGCGGGTTCTGGAGGCGGGGACTCCAGCTTACCAAGGCACAGGCGGTTTGCCATTGGCGCAAACCCGGTTGGCAAGGCGAACATGCCGATCGACCGAACATGCGCCAGGTTGGGGGCCAAGGCCACTCGACGCCGACATGGAGCGGGTGAAGGGAATCGAACCCTCGTATGAAGCTTGGGAAGCTGCCGTTCTACCATTGAACTACACCCGCGCGCCGCCGATTCTAATGGACACGGCCCTGGATCAACGGGGCGCAGCGTCTTGACGTGGTCAATTCGTCGCCCTACAGTCGCCCGTTACAAGTTGTCACAGCCGCGGCCCGTGCTTGAGACTCGTCTTGGAACTTGGGGAGGCGAATGAGCGATTCCATCTTCAACGACTACCACATCGCGGTCGCGATCCAGTGGCCCGCGCCCGCCAGGAGCCTTCACGAACTCACCAAGGCGATCGGTGCCTTGCACGGTGGCCACGTGCTGACCCTGCGTCAGGCTCTGGTTCAGCTGAACCTGATGGACGAAGCCACGCTCGATGCGTTGCACCAGGAGCGTCCGGACTTGCTTCGCAATCGATCGGCGGAACTCGTGAACCGGTTCCACGTCTCGGCCGACGACCTCAACCATGCGATGGCGCGCATGGCGAGCCTGCCCGATGTCGATGCGGAGAACTTTGAAGTGGCGGCGGACGCCTTCGATGTGGTGTCGTTGGCCGCGGCGCGCGCCCATGACGTGGTGCCGCTGGGGCGCATCGCCGACCGGTTTTTCATCGCATCGTCCTTTCCCACCAATGAAGGCCTGGAAAACTACCTGTGCTTCCTGACGGGGCACCGCGTACATCTGGTCTGGGCCAGTCGGGCATCCATCGAAGCCCGCCTGGGCAAGCAGGGTGCGCCGGCCGTGCAACGGGCCGGTGTTGCCTTGTCGTCCGGTGCCGTGCCGGTGTCAGGCGCTGGTGCAGCTGCCCTCCCCGTCGAGGACGAGCCCTCGCTGGAAAACGTGGTGTCGCAGGCGCTGGGCGAGGTCAACGCCCGCCAGGGCGTTGAGGAATCGGCTTCGGCCAGCGACTCGGCCGGCGTTGTGCGGCTGGTGCGCATCATGATCAAGGATGCACGCGAATCCGGCGCGTCCGACATTCACATCGAGACCAATGTCGGCGACCGTCCGGTGCGGGTGCGCATGCGACGCGAGGGACAGTTGCAGACTTACCTGGAGTTGCCGGCCAAACTGCGCAGCGCGCTAGTCTCGCGCATCAAGGTGATGGCCCGGCTGGACATCTCCGAGCGGCGGCGCCCGCAGGACGGCAAGATCCAGCTCAGCGAATTCGGCGGCGGCAAACTGGAACTGCGTGTCGCGGTGCTGCCCACCACCAATGGCCTGGAAGACGTGGTGTTGCGCCTGCTCGAATCGCAGAAGCCCTTGCAGTTGAAACAGATCGGCCTGCATGAACGCGATGTGACGGCGGCCTTGCGCATGTCGGGCCGAACCAACGGACTGATCCTCGCAGCCGGGCCCACGGGCGCGGGAAAGACCACCACGCTCCACTCCTTGCTGGCCGAGATCAACGTCGACTCGCGAAAACTCTGGACCGCCGAGGACCCGGTTGAGATCACCCAGCCCGGTCTGCGGCAGGTTCAGATCAACCCCAAGATCGGGCTCACGTTTGCCGCGGCGATGCGCAGTTTCCTGCGGGCGGACCCGGATGTGATCATGATCGGGGAAATCCGCGATGACGAAACCGCCAAGATCGCGATCGAGGCCTCGTTGACCGGCCACCTGGTGCTCTCCACGCTGCACACCAACAATGCGGCGGAAAGTGTGGTCCGGCTGCTGGATCTGGGCATTTCCCCGTTTCACTTTGCCGACAGCCTGGTCGGTATCGTGGCGCAGCGCCTGGTGCGCCTGCTTTGTCGCCATTGTTCGGTGCCGCGCAGCCTGGGTCCGGGGCAATTCGACCGCCTGGTGGCAGCTTATGTCGAGCAGTCGCCGCTGTCGATGGAGGAAGGCCGCCAGCGGCTGCTGGAAGCTGCCGGTGTCCCTCGGCCTGAGGACGTCATCGTGCGCACGGCCAAGGGATGCGAGGCCTGCAACGGCAGCGGCTACCGCGGGCGCATCGGCGTCTACGAGGTGCTCGAATCCAACCCGGCCATCCGCAGCTTGATCCAGGCCAAGGCACGGCCGACCGAGATCTTCGACGCGGCGGTGCTGGCCGGCATGCACAGCTTGCGCCACGACGCGCTGGAAAAGATGGTCAGCGGCCGCATCGACCTGCAGCAGGCCAAGTCTGCCTACCTGTGAACGCCCACCGGCGGGCGGCTACGTCAGGATGTCGCCCAGGCAGAGGTACTTGATCTCCACGTAATCGTCCATGCCGTGGTGCGAGCCTTCACGCCCGAGGCCGGACTGCTTCACACCGCCGAAGGGCACGTGTTCGGTCGCCAGGATGCCGACGTTGATGCCGACCATGCCATATTCCAGTGCCTCGCTGACACGGAAGATACGGCCCACGTCGCGGCTGTAGAAGTAGCTGGCCAGGCCGAATTCGGTGGCGTTGGCTGCGGCGATGGCCTCCTGCTCGGTCTTGAACCGGAACACCGGCGCGAACGGGCCGAAGGTTTCCTCGCGCGCACACAGCATGTCGGCCGTGGCGTCGGCCACCACCGTGGGCTCGAAGAACTGGCCCGGCAGCCGCTTGCCGCCCGCCAGCACACGCGCCCCCTTGGCCACCGCATCGTCCACGTGGCGCTGCACTTTCTCCAGCGCCGCCTCTTCGATCAACGGCCCCTGGTTGACGCCGTCCTCGAAGCCGTTGCCGACCTTGGCCGTCTTCACCTTGGCCGCGAATTTTTCGACGAAGGCGTCGTACACCCCATCCTGCACATACAGGCGGTTGGAACAGACGCAGGTCTGGCCCGCATTGCGGTACTTGCTTGCAAACGCGCCTTCGACGGCCGAGTCGATGTCGGCGTCGTCGAACACGATGAAGGGCGCGTTGCCGCCGAGCTCCAGCGACAGCTTCTTCACTGTCGGGGCGCATTGGGCCATCAGGAGGCGGCCCACTTCGGTGGAGCCAGTGAACGACAGGTGGCGCACCACGCTGCTTTCGCACAGCACCTTGCCGATGGCGATGGAATTGGCGCTGTCGGCTGTCAGCACGTTCAGCACACCCGCCGGCATGCCGGCTCTGATGGCTAACTCGGCGGCGGCCAGGGCGGTCAGCGGGGTCAGTTCGGCCGGCTTGATGACCACCGGGCAGCCCGCGGCCAACGCGGGCGCTACCTTGCGCGTGATCATCGCCAGCGGAAAGTTCCACGGCGTGATCGCGGCGCAGACGCCGATCGGCTGGCGCAGCACCAGCAGGCGGCGGTTGTTGTCGAACTGCGGCAGTGTCTCACCGTTGACGCGCTTGGCCTCTTCCGCGAACCATTCGACGAAGCTGGCGCCGTAGGCGACTTCACCCTTCGCTTCGGGCAGCGGCTTGCCCTGCTCGGCGGTCATCAGCCTGCCCAGGTCGTCCTGGTTGGCCATCAGCAGATCGAACCACTTGCGCAGGATGATGCTGCGCTCCTTGGCGGTTTTGCTGCGCCAGGCCGGCCAGGCGGCGTTGGCCGCGGCGATGGCGGCTTCGGCATCCGCCGGGCCCAGGTTGGCCACGTCGGCCAGTTTCAGGCCGGTGGCCGGGTCGTCCACGGCAAAACGGTCTGGACCGGCAACCCATTGGCTATTGATGAAACCGTCGGTCTTGAGCAGGCTGGGGTCCTTGAGCAAGGAAAGCGGGGGGGTCATCATGTCCATGGTTGTCTCCGTGAGGGATCGAAAAGCCGGAATTATTTAATTTGTTAAACAAATCATCCAGACGCGCAGCATAGCGCCTTCGCGCCAGGCTGTCAGTCGCCTCGGAAGCCCCAAACTTATAATCGAAAATTCAGTCAGATCAAGCCTTTACGCGGGTTTCATGCCCGCTGGGCAGCACGCCGGACCACCCCCGAACAATGAGCACCTTCACTTTTTCTGTCGCCGACATCCGCAAGAGTTTTCTCGACTTCTTCGCCTCCAAGGGCCATGCCGTGGTGGCGTCGAGCCCGTTGGTGCCCGGCAATGACCCGACGCTGATGTTCACCAACTCGGGCATGGTGCAGTTCAAGGACGTGTTCCTTGGTACTGACAAGCGTTCGTATGTGCGCGCGGCCTCGGTACAGGCCTGTCTGCGTGCCGGCGGCAAACACAACGATCTGGAGAACGTGGGCTATACCGCGCGCCACCACACCTTCTTCGAGATGCTGGGCAACTGGTCGTTCGGCGACTACTTCAAGCGCGAATCGCTGAAATGGGGCTGGGAGTTGCTGACCGAGGTCTACAAGCTGCCCAAGGAGCGCCTGCTGGCCACCGTTTACGCCGAGGACGACGAGGCCTACGACATCTGGACCCAGGAGATCGGCCTGCCGCCAGAGCGCGTGATCCGCATCGGCGACAACAAGGGCGGACGCTACAAGAGCGACAACTTCTGGATGATGGCCGACACCGGCCCCTGTGGCCCGTGTTCCGAAGTGTTCTACGACCACGGCGAGCACATCCCCGGCGGTCCGCCTGGCAGTCCCGACGAGGACGGCGACCGT
>Ga0209604_1003367_pt1 | contig 10992 bp, 8 predicted proteins | sample AD_UKC097_MetaG_FD_184405 | JGI IMG/M metagenome (GOLD analysis project Ga0209604, IMG submission 184405) | Active sludge microbial communities of municipal wastewater-treating anaerobic digesters from USA - AD_UKC097_MetaG (SPAdes) (version 2) | ecosystem: Engineered > Bioreactor > Anaerobic >... | reverse complement strand
GGATTCAACCCTGGCACTGGTGCGCTCGCTTATCGCGGAGTAGACAGGCAGTTGCTTGAGTACGCAAAACTCAGGATCGCGGCGGTCTTCGCCCACCCGGACGACGAGGCATACTCCTGCGCCGGGTTGCTCGCCATGGCTGCCCAGGGTGGAGCGGTCGTCACGGTCGTCTGTGCCACGCGCGGAGAGGCCGGCCGCGACCGCGACGGCGTGGTGAAGCCGGGTCCGATGCTGGCCAGGCTGAGGACGGTGGAACTGGGCCTGTCGTGCCGCGCGATGGGGGTTCAACCTCCGATCTTCCTGGATCTGCCCGACGGTCGCCTGTCCGGCGAGTCCATTGAACTGGAGTATCGTGTAAAGGACGTCCTGGATCGACTGAAGCCGAACGTGGTCGTTACCCTCGGCGAGGATGGCGCCTATGGCCACCCTGACCACCTGGCCGTCACGGCGGCCCTGACCTCGATCATCAGTAAAATGGCCTCCCGCAAACGACCCAGGTTAATTTTTTCGCAGTTTCCCAAGGGGCTTTTCGGCAAAGTCAGGGCGTTCATGCAACGGACGATGCCCGAGCTGGCCGGGCCGGTTCCCACCGACGAATCCAGGGACGCGACCGGCATCGAACCGGCCGACGCGGACGTGATCCTCGACATCAGGCCGTGGCGCGGCATCAAGCTGAACGCAATCGCTGCGCATCGTTCACAACTGAAAGCCGGCGACCCGAAGTCATTCCTGGTGCCCGGCCTGTGCGAGTGTCTGCTGGACTCCGAGTGGTACACCCGGAGTGCCGGCCCCGCCCTGCCCCGGAATGCCGTCACGCCGCTCGACGGGATCGAGGTCCGATGAACGTCCTTGTCGTCACGCGCGACTTTCCGCCCCGGATTAACGGTGGCCTGTCGACCGCGGTCGGCGCCGAGGTGAATGGGCTGCTGGCGGCCGGAATCCACTGCACGGTAGTGTCGTTCGACGCCTGGCGTCCATGCTGCGGCACGCCGGGGCCGTCAATCTGTCCGCAGATCTTCGATTTCGCGGATCGACACCTGCGGGTGATCCGCGTCTCGTCACCGGATGAGCTTGAACGCGCCACATCGCTCGCCATCGAGTCGAATCCCTACATAGTCCATCTTCACCAGTCGATGCTTCTGGATTTCGCGACGAAAGTGGCCGCGGACTCGGTTCCAGTCGTCAAGACTCTGCACCTGATGCACCGGCACATGAACCGGCAACGACGAATCGACGAGACTTCCAGCAGCATCGCGCAGGATCGCGCGATCGATCGGTGCGATGCCCTGATAGTGCTGTCGAGCGCGCAACGCGAAGTGCTGTTTGCGGACTACCCCCGGGCCGTGTCCAGGGCCGTACTGGTCGGTCCGTGCGTCCCGGACACAACAACCGCCGCCGCGGCCCGTTGGCCCCGGACGCGTGGAGTCGCAATCAACGCCGGACGTTTCGGGGATGTGAAGGCAACCGAAGCGATGTTCCAGATCGCGCTTGGCCTGATCGACCGCTCTGACTCTTTCAGGGTGGTCGTGGCGGGCGGCCTGCCCGACAGCCCGCCATCCGAACGACGGTACAAGCGAAAGTTCGCCGCGACCGCCGCGGGACGTGAGACATCCCGAATAGAATTCGTCGGTTGGCTGCCCCCGGACGAACTCGGCATCCAGATGTCCCGGGCATCGGTTTACCTGTGCCCCAGCAGGTTCGAGACTTTCGGACTGGCCCCGGCCGAGGCCATGCTGCACCGGACGCCCGTCGTCGGATTTCGCTGCGGTGGTCTTCAGGACTTTGTCATCGACGGCGTCAACGGCGTCCTGCTTGAACCCGGCGATATTGACGGCCTTGTGGATGCCGCCGCGACACTTATGGTCGATCCCGCCACCTGCGAGCGGCTCGGCGCGGCCGCCCGAACCAGAATCCTGAATGAATTCGGGGTCTCGTCACACACTGCCGCGCTGACGGAACTCTATCGTTCCCTGATCGACAACCGGATTCGTCGAACCTGAGCCGGACACAATCCCAACCGGCGACCACCGACCTGACATATAATCCTCAAGACCTCGCGAGGAACCGGCTGATGAAGACAGCAACGGCACCAGTACTTTCGCTTCTGGCAGCGGCCATGATCGCATTGGCAGGTGGCTGCGGTTCGGGAAATGGCGGCAATGATCTTGCCGGTGACGTCGAGACGCCCGATGCGGTCGGGGACGTGATTCCGAACGACGTCGTTGACCCAACCGATACGGATGACGGACGACAGGACGCCACGGACGCGGTCACCGACACGGAAATCACGAAGAACTGCGCAGAACTGATTGCCAGCCGCGACCTGATGAAACTGCTGCCGGATGAAGGCAGACTGGTCGTGCATGTCAACGCCGCTTTCGACGGCAAGGCGATCTGGCTCGGCTGGACCTCGTTTTCGGATCAGACCGGCTTCGGCACCATCCGAGCCGCCCGCATGGCATGCGACGGAACCTTTCTGGTCGCGCCCTTCGACGTTGACCCTGATAACGCGGGCAATTCCTACGAGGCCGAAATCGCGATTTCCGGCGACAACGTCATGATCGCATGGCACCAGGACTACCAGGGGTACTACACATTCAGGGACGGTCGCGGCCTTGCCGAACCGCAGCAGATCGACATCACGGAGTCGGAGGGAGTCGTTGAATCGGGCGGAGTCGTTGAATCGGTCGACGTCGTTGAACCGACCGACGCCGTTGACGGGGATGCGACCGTCAGCGACACGATGGACGATGATGTGGCCATCGTTGACACGGTGGACCAGGACGCGGCAGCCAGCGATGCAGCCAGCGATGCAGCCAGCACGGACGCTGCCCAGGACGTCATCGACATACCGAACGACAACATGCGCGTCTACTACAGATCATTCAAACTGGACGGAACGCCGATCATGGACGTGGCGCGGCGTTTCATGCCCGCCATCGACGGTGAACCGCCCTCGGTCAACAACTGGATCCCCAAGATTGCCGCGCTGCCCGACGGCAGGTTCGTAATCGCCTCAACGTGGGCCTGGCCGGGTGGCAACGTCTTCCAGGCCGTGGCCCAGCGCTTCAATGCGGACGGATCGAAGTCAGGAGCGCTGATCTTCCCGTATCCACGTGAAAGCGAGGATGAGCAATACGCCGACGTCGCCGTCAACAGCGCCGGGGACATCCTTCTGACCTGGTCGCACACGACGACGGTTCTTGGAAAGTCGGTCACGAAGATTGCCAGGATTGACGTTCCGGCCAACTCCGAAGAAACGCCTTCCGAACCGACCTTCTTCGAGACTCCTGGGGATAACCCCGCGATATCGGTGAATCCGGCTGGACACGTTTTCACGGCCTGGCATACATCGAACGACCGGCCCGGTCTTTCGCTGGCGGCGGTCAACCCGGCCACCGGCGCCCTGGGAACCACCGTTTTGACGGAAACCGGCTGGTACTACACTTACCCGGCAATCGCCTCGGGCCAGTCCGGAACCGTGGTGGTCTGGTACAAGTGGAACAACGAAAAAGACCCGAACACCGGGAAGTACAACACCACCGACCTGCTGATGTTCAGGCCGGCGTGGGACGGGGCCGCCGCATCGATCGCAGCGATCGGCGACCCGATCGTTGTCAACCGCGACAATCAGAATCAGAAGTACGACGCGATGCAGTACTACGAGCCGTCTGTCATCGACGTCGGTTCCGGCAACTTCTTCGTGATGTGGTCGGAAAGCTACTGCGACCCGTGCCTTGATCCCGCGGCACCGGACGTCGAGGCCGTCTGGCACTACCCAGCCTACGGACGCTTCGTGAAACCCTGATCCTGGTCATCATCGACATACTCGGCATCGATGACTATCGAGCGCGGGTCTGGACGCCCCGTCCGTGGCACCTCGCGGATAACGACCCGCTTCGCTGGGAAAAGCTTTCGCTTCAGCGCCTCGGTATTGATCCTGGAAGCCACCAGACCTATCACCAGCCCGCCGACGAAACCACCGATGTGCGCTCCGTAGGCGACCCCGGAATCGACTCCGACCACGAACGGCAACAGGTTGTCGATGACAAGATAAAAACTCAGAACCACCCGCGCCGGAACGTACCATCGGGTCACCAGGAACGGGAAAAGGAACACGAAAACCTTGATCCGATTGGCCCCGAACAACACGAAATACACGCCGAGGATGCCCGAGATCGCGCCGGACGCGCCGATCATCGGGGTCATCGAGTCGGATGCGAAGAGGCCGAACGTCAGCGTCGCCACCACTCCGGTAACCAGGTACGTCAGCAGAAAGCCGACACGCCCCAGCCTGTGCTCGACGTTGTCACCGTAGATCCACAGAAAGAGCATGTTGCCCAGCAGGTGCCACACGCTGCCGTGCATGAACAGACTGGCCATCAAATCCAGGAATGACGGGTCGCCCGCCTTGTAGCCGTGCACGAACGTGAAGACATCGTAGCGGGTCAGTCCTTCCAGCAGACTCTGAAGCGTGCGGCCGGGAAAACGTTGACGCAGGTACTCAAGCAGTTCAGCGACGTCCGCTCCATCGCCAAGCTGGGCCTGGCGACTCAGCGGGACCGTGACGAGAAAGAACACGGCGAAGTTCAGGAAGATCAGCAGCCTGGTCATCCAGGGTTTGAACCCCTGCGGATTCGGAGTGTCGCCGTATGGAAAAAACAAGAAGGCCCCCCTCGTGGGTTCAGCGAACGATTGCCGCGGCAAATCTACAACAACATCCGGCTCACTTAAAGTATCATTCTGTCTCCTTTTGGTAACCCGGGAGTTGGACTGCATGAAGACAATACGAATCAAGACGGTGATGGCGATTGCCGCCCTGACGTTCATGGCCGCGTGCGGCAACGATAATGGACAGCCCGATGTCGTCGCGGACGCGCACGAGGACGTCGCACCGCAGGACGTGGATCGCACGGACACGAACGACGGCGACGACAGGGACACTGTCGCGACCGATATCCAGCCCTTGGACACATCGGACACGTTGGTTCCGGACGACGTGATCGCCACCGACACCAGTGATGTATTCGTCAAGCCGGATCACCTGCCGACCAGCCTGCCGGTCACGTTCACGCGCCCCGAGGTCGGCGAACCTCTGACGGCTCAGGAAGTCACCGAATTCACGCAGAGATATGTCGCATACCTGAAGGACACCGGATACTTCAAATGGGTGTGGGACACGTCGCATGGCTACGATGCCTCCACGGGCAAACCGGACTGGATGGTCTGGTGGCAGGATGTCGACCTGATCAAGGAAGATGGCAAGCTGACGTTCTATCACGGCCAGGCCGGCGGCGCGCACAACGTCATGATCCCGACAACCGAGATCCTGAGCGCCGCGCAGGCGTTATACATGCAGACGCACGAAGAATGGGCGGGACGCGTGGCGGAGCAGTACTGCAAAGGCATCACGGCGACGATGACCGGCTTCCTTTTCGACGAAAACGACGAAAACATCTATGTCATGGCGCGCAACATCATCGGCCAGAACCACGAATGGACAGACCTCCTGGGACACACCAAGGCGGTCGACTACTCGTACTGGTACACCGAGTACTCCGACTGGAACGCGGAACGCTTCGAATACGTGAACAACCCGGTGTTCGGCGATATCTGGGTCACCAACCTTCGCAGCAAGGACGACGTCTGCCACATGTTCAGGACCATGGCTTTGCTGCCCTACATGATCCAGAACCTCGAGGAAGGATCGGTTCGTGACGCATGCATGCAGACTCTTGATTACATGAAGGGGTTCGCCAAGGACATCGTCGACAACGGCTACAACATCAGGACCAAGGACAAAAATGGCGTGGCCTATCGGCCCGGCTGCGAAAACGAGAAGGATCTGTCATCGTTCGTTTGTTTCTCGGGACTCGATGACCAGAGCGAGTGCACGGCGCGGGCCGCGGCCGCCCTGGTGGCTTACGGCGACACGCGCGGGGTCGACTGCAAGACCGGTTACAACTCGCTTTACGACCAGTTCAGCCAGATAACGCATTGTTTCAACTACCACATCAACTGGAATTTCCACATGGCGGCGGTGGCGAACGCGCTGGTCAACTGGGAACTGGACTACGCACTGGGGCTGATGAACGGTCTGGCCCAGCGCATGGACAGCGTGCTTCATCCTCCCGCTGGCGAACCCGGCCCGGACAACTGCACCGATTATCGGATCGAAGGCGCCCAGATGCTGGCGATGTGTGCGCCCGTGGGCATGCCGCTGACGGCGGAAGAAGTCCGCCACATCCACGCAATCTGGGATCGCAGCATCGAAAGCTACAAGACCTGGCCCAGATACGACATGTGGTCCGAGACCGTGCCGGATGGAACCTACCTGTACCATGGCGGAGACGACTCGTCCCGACCGAAGGCGCATGACTTCACGAACGGTGACGGCAAGACGGAACGGCTGGAGGTCGACATCCAGGCAATGCCGATGCTGCTCGAATTCTGCGACTCGCCGCTGATCAACCCGACCACGGCCCCGCTGTTGGACTGCCAGGTTGTCCGCGACGCATTCAACGACGTGTAACCGGCGAACCGAACCGTTTCACACCAGGAAACCGACCGACTTCGCGTGACATTCAGACGTCAGAAGACTGGTGAACTCGGCGCACCAGGTCTCAAGATCAGCCGGGTCATAGTCGTTCGGGGCGTAGATGACGGCCAGGACGTCGCGTGTCGTTTCCCGAACCTTGGTCGCCATCGAATCCTTGACCGGATTGCCGCATGGCCGCCATTCGCCCTGTTCGTCCCGACAACACACAACGATAAGGTCGGTCAAGTCTATTTCCTGGCCGGCGCGGTTAAAGACATACGACTCGCCAGGCAGCCCCCACCTGATCATCAATTCAGGGCCTGTAAGAGCCGCGTCGAAAACCGATATCGGAAGCCCGGACCTGAGACTGATGGCGTTGTTGATGTTCACCGGACCGCATATCGCCGGGAACTCGCCGTCAACGGCCGCCTTCAACAGGAACTCGCTTGCCGGCTTGCCGCGCCCCGACGGGTGGTACCTGCCGTGCCTGACCATGTCCCGAACCCTGGTCTTGATGCCACGGGGCCAGAAATCCTCGCCCTGCCACGACGCGGCATCCACGTGGGGTTTAAGGAAGTCGGGCATCACGTCGGAAAACACCGGATCGATTCCGGTCGCCCATATGAACCCGGCAATCATCGGTGACGGAAAGAAATCCTCGGAAACGACAAGCTCGAATTCCACGGGGTCCTCCTGGCCCGAAACGAGCCGGTTTTATCACATTCCAGCTCAGGATGTCTGGTAGAATCGGGATCCGCCAGTTGGAGGGCCGTCGCATGAGACCGGTGCCACGCCACAACATCAATATGGACGAGGCGGAACTGACCGTTGTTCTGACCGAGATCCTGCATGGCCACGCCGACCCTGGCGAGTTGCTGTCTTTCGAGCGCGAGGTGGCGGCGTATCACGGGGTCTCGCACGCAATCGCCGTGTCGTCGGGAAGGGCCGCGCAGGGAGCTGTCATGGCCGCGATGGATCTGCCGGCCGGCTCTCCGGTCGTGGTCCCGGCATACGCATTCAAGACGGTTCCGACCGTCGTGCGCGGGCTTGGACTGCAGCCATCGTTCGCGCCGTGTCATACCGGCCATTTCGCGATGGATCCCGATCGCCTTGAACGCTACACGCCGGCCAACGCGTCCGCCGTGATCGTGATACACCCGTTCGGCCAACCCGCTCCCGTCGATAGAATCTCATGCTTCTGTTCGCAACGTGGCATTCCGCTTATCGAGGACTCGTCACAATCTATCGGCGCCAGTCTTGCGGGAAGGACGGTCGGCACCTTCGGAAAGGCCGCGTGCATCAGCCTGGTCCACGGCAAGAACATGATGACGTTCGGCGGCGGTCTGGTACTGACCGACGACGCGGTGCTGGCAGGCAGGGTGCGGCGAACCGTCGCGTCCGCCGCGCCGGAACCGGATTCCGCGGTCAGGAAACGCGCGATGACGGGACTGGCGAACTGGGCCCTGACCACCAGGGCTGGTTACACCGGGGCCCTGCTTGGCCCTTTCCTGGCGCTGAACGCCCTGGATCGCGCCCGCCTGGATCGCATGTTCGACGAACCGGACCTCGCATTCGATCCTTCGTCGATCAGACCTATGTCGGCTTTTCAGGCCAAACTGGGACGCCTGCAGTTGAAACGACTGGACCTGCGAAACGCGGTCAGACGTCACAACGCTGAACGGCTGCTCAATGGTCTTCGTGATGCCGGTATACCCGGGACCTCGGCCAGACTGCCCGAGACGCTCCCGGACAGCCTGTGCACCTGGAACGCCTTCCCGCTAAGGGTAAAAAGCCCCTCCGCGGTTCAAAAGGCTCTGCTGTATAAGGGCATCGATTCACGTCCGGACTACATGTCGGTCTACGGTTTCAAGGACGAATGGGAGCGGGACGGCACGATATTCTACCTGCCGAACCATCCAGGCATGACCGATCGCGACGTGGACTGGGTCGTGAGCGCAACCGCCGACATTCTGAAGCGCACCTGACGCTGCGGTGTCGGTTGTTGCTAAACGCCAGCGCCGTTAATTCCGCATGGTCTTGTCCATTGTGTGGTCCGGGACCGGCTTGTCCATGACAAGCTTCCGGTACGGGAACGGAATCTCGATGCCCTTTTCGTCAAACGCGTGTTTGACCCGCCTCAGGAACTCGCGCCCTACCATCCATTGGCTTCCAGGAAGCGTGCGAATTCGGCCCTTTATCTCAACCGAAGACTCGCCAAATCGGCTCACACCGAAAACCTCGGGTTCTCCAACAATCTTTGGACCATATTCCGGGTCATCCTTCAGGCCGCGCAGCACATCGCTAATGACGGCCGAAACGTGTTCTGTGTCTTCCCTGTAGGCCACGCCCACGTCGAAAACGTAAGCAGAGACCTGCTTGGTCTGGTTTGACAAGGTCGTGATCGTTCCGTTGGGAAAGATGTGAACCACGTCGGACACGTCGCGCAACACGATGGTGCGCATGTTTATCTGTTCGACCACGCCGGGAGTTCCGTTGATGACCGCCACATCGCCGACCCTGACCTGGTTCTCAAGGATCATGAAGAACCCCGAGATGAAGTCACGGACAAGGTTCTGGGCGCCAAAGCCGACCGCCAACCCGACGATACCGGCGCCGGCGAGTATCGGCGCGATGTCCAGACCCAGTTCGGTCAGAACCATGAGTCCGACCAGAACCCACACGACAACGGAAAGCACCTGTCTGGTCAGCCTTATCAACGTCTGAACGCGCTTGTCGTTTTCGCTCGGCGACCCATCCGGAGTCTCCGCGTCCGCGGCAAGCAGCCGTCGCTCGATCCGCAGCAGCGCGCGCTTGATAATCTTGTACAGAAGCATGGCCACGGCCAGAATCACAACTATCCGCACCGAACTGGACAGGAGCCTCTCCCAGGGAATGGAGTCAAACCACTTCGACAGTATTTCCTTCATGCGCGCCTCCTGCCAGCCCAGAGAGAATATACATTGAATCAATCCCCGGACACCACAATTCAGCCGTCCCGGTGGGCGAACCGCCTTCGCAAAGGCTGCGGCGTGTCAGGGATGTGATTCGCCCCTGCGCCGGAACCCGACCCTGATCCTGTCCCCGATCCTGACCCTGCCCCTGTCAGAAGCTTCTGCAAGCAGCCAGAGGGGATCGGTACCAGCACCGCCCGCCACGCCCGTGTAGGGGCGAATGACATTCGCCCCTTCTGAACAGCGACAGGATCAGGGACGGGCGCAGTGACAGAGAACCGCCTCCGCCAAGGCTGCGGCGTGTCAGGCAGGGACAGAAATAGTGACGATATTCAACGACCGAAATCCATCACCGCCGGGACAGGCGCCAGCAGATGGCCCGCACGCCATCAATGCGAGCGATCAAATCATCCGCGCATGCGGCGGAAATCGCGCCGTAGGCGGCGAGCAGGCGAATGGCCGTGGCGGATTCACCGGCCGAGCCGTAGGCCACGGTGTAGTGGTAGGTTCGATCCCGACCCGCCCGGCCGGAGCCTTCCGCGAGGTTCAGGGCGACGGATTCGATGGCGCGGGTCAGTTGGTCGACGAGGTCACGGTGTCCCCGGATAGTTCGCGTCATGCGGATGGTTCTCACCGCGAGTTCTTCGGCCATGCCGACGACGCGAAGTCCGTGGGGCCGACCCTGCCCGTCCGTTGTTGTGGTTTGTATGTTGGTGATTGTATCCATGGTGTGCCCCCCCGTGAGGCCGTCAGATATCAATCTCCCGCGGCCTGCGGCGTTCTGCCGTCAAGGGTCGCGAGGCGACCGCCGCAGGCGGCCGGCGCGGAGCGCCAGGCCCTTGATGGCGAAGAGCGCCGCGGGCCATCCAGCAATGAATGACGGCCTCGCGGGGGCGGAACCAATCAAGGTATGCACAGCAAACACAGCGGTCCGGGTCCCCAGAAGGGCGAATTGTCATTCGCCCCTGCGCCGGAACCCGACCCTGATCCTGTCCCCGATCCTGACCCTGCCCCTGTCAGAAGCATCTGCAAGCAGCCAGAGGGGATCGGTACCAGCACCGCCCGCCACGCCCGTGTAGGGGCGAATGACATTCGCCCCTACATGAAGGCGGTTGCGTCCCGCGAAAGCCACCGTAGAATAGACCCCGGACTAACGGAGCCAAAGCGATGAAAGGATTGTCGATCGAAAAAGTGTTGATCGCGGTGCTGGCGCTGACTACGGCGATAGCAGCGGGCACGGCGGTCAAGATGAACAAGGAGATGAAGATGGATCGCGGGACGCGGACGGCCCAAGAGACCGCAGTCAAACCCCAGGCGGAACCTGCGGCCCCGGCACAGGACACGGCCTCTGCCTGCCCGGCGGATGCCATTTCGGTAATCCACGCAAGGACCAGTGTCCGGCAGTACGCCGAACGGCCCATTCCGGATGAGATGCTGCTGACGCTGGTGAAGGCCGGCATGGCCGCGCCCACAGCGGGCAACCGCCAACCGTGGTACTTCATC
>Ga0209604_1003361_pt1 | contig 10998 bp, 9 predicted proteins | sample AD_UKC097_MetaG_FD_184405 | JGI IMG/M metagenome (GOLD analysis project Ga0209604, IMG submission 184405) | Active sludge microbial communities of municipal wastewater-treating anaerobic digesters from USA - AD_UKC097_MetaG (SPAdes) (version 2) | ecosystem: Engineered > Bioreactor > Anaerobic >... | reverse complement strand
CGAGAGGACCGGAGTGGACGCACCTCTGGTGTACCTGTTGTCACGCCCGTGGCATCGCAGGGTAGCTAAGTGCGGAAGAGATAACCGCTGAAAGCATCTAAGCGGGAAACTCGTTTCAAGATTAGATCTGCCGGGGCCTTGAGCCCCCTAAAGAGTCGTTCAAGACCAGGACGTTGATAGGCTGGGTGTGGAAGTGCAGTAATGCATTAAGCTAACCAGTACTAATTGCTCGTGCGGCTTGACCCTATAACTTTGATCGGTGATCAAGGTTGTTATGCCAAGTGACGCATTCAAAATAAGCTGATTTGCTCTATGAATTGGTTGTCCAGCCTAGGCTGGATAGCAACAAGTTATGCCTGATGACCATAGCGAGGTGGTACCACTCCTTCCCATCCCGAACAGGACAGTGAAACGCCTTAGCGCCGATGATAGTGCGGATTCCCGTGTGAAAGTAGGACATCGTCAGGCTATTACAGCGAGAAACGCCCAGTCAGAAATGACTGGGCGTTTTCTTTTGTGCGGTCGGTTTTTCGTTTGCTGCCCTAGGCCAGCGCTGCAGTGCCGCTGCCCACAGTAGCCGTGATGACGTCGTGGCGGCGGCGGCCTTCTACAATGTGCCCATGATTTCCAGAGACCTCACCATTGAGCGCTTGGCCAAGGCCAGCGAGTTGTTACTGGTGCCATTCGGCTTGACCGAGGCTGACCTGACCAGCACGTTGGGGCAGATCGCCACGCACCAGGTCGACGATGCCGACCTCTATTTTCAGTACACCCGTTCTGAAGGCTGGAGCCTGGAAGAAGGCATCGTCAAGACGGGCAGCTTTTCGATCGACCAGGGCGTGGGCGTGCGCGCCGTTGCTGGCGAGAAGACCGCTTTCGCGTATTCCGATGACATATCGCGTGAGTCCTTGCTCGACGCCGCTCGTACGGTGCGGGCCATCTCCGGCTCGGCGCGCGGTGGTCGCGTCAAGACGCCGCGGCGCCGTGTGGCGCAAGGCCGTGCGCTGTATGGCGCGCTTGATCCGCTCGGGACACTCGACTCCACGGCCAAGGTTCAGTTGCTCGAAAAGATAGAAAGGCTTGCCCGTGCCAAGGACCCGCGCGTGGTGCAGGTGATGGCAGGTTTGGCCAATGAATACGACGTCGTTCTCGTCGCCCGACTGGACGGCACCCTGGCTGCCGATGTGCGGCCGCTGGTGCGCCTCTCGGTCACGGTGATCGCCGAGCAAAACGGGCGACGGGAGATCGGCTCGTTTGGCGGCGGCGGCCGGTTCGGGTTGTCGTATTTTGACGATGCGCTGGTGGCGGACTACGTCGATCAGGCGGTGCAGGCCGCGCTCACCAACCTCGAGTCGAGGCCGGCACCGGCGGGCGAAATGACGGTGGTGCTGGGCCCGGGCTGGCCCGGTGTGCTGTTGCACGAAGCGGTGGGCCACGGGCTGGAGGGCGATTTCAACCGCAAGGGATCGAGCGCGTTCAGTGGCCGCATCGGTCAGCGCGTGGCGGCCAAGGGCGTGACGGTGCTGGACGATGGCACGATGGCGGACCGGCGCGGCAGCCTGAATGTGGACGACGAAGGCCATCCGACACAGCGCAACGTGTTGATCGAGGACGGCATTCTCAAAGGCTATATCCAGGACGCTATGAACGCGCGCCTGATGAAGGTCAAGCCGACCGGCAACGGCCGGCGTGAGAGTTACGCCCATATTCCGATGCCGCGCATGACCAACACCTACATGCTGGGGGGCGACAAGGATCCACGCGAGATCGTCGCCAGCATCAAGAAGGGCCTGTACGCGACCAATTTTGGCGGCGGCCAGGTAGACATCACCAGCGGCAAGTTCGTGTTTTCCGCCAGCGAAGCGTTCTGGGTCGAGAACGGAAAAATCCAGTATCCGGTGAAAGGCGCCACCATCGTCGGCAGCGGACCCGAATCGCTCAAGCGCATCACGATGATCGGCAACGACATGCAGCTGGACTCGGGTGTCGGAACCTGCGGAAAAGAAGGTCAGAGCGTGCCTGTCGGTGTCGGCCAGCCCACCTTGCGTCTGGATGGGTTGACCGTGGGTGGTACCGGCTGACAAATGTTGTTTCGCGCCGACAGTGTCGATGCGCTGTCGTTCGGGCGCTTCGCGCTTTTATTTTGATAGCAAAGTCAATTATGGCGCCCGTCAACCGCCGCCTGTCAGCGGCATGGACGGCGCACTGTGCTACATTCACCCAGTCATGAAAACGCGCGTCGCTTTCGGTTTTTACTTTTGGTTCTCTGTCCTCGGCGGACGAGAGGCGAACGTGTAACCTGACAAGCGCACTTCCCGACAAGACCGCCGACGCGATGAGCCCGGCGGTTTTTTTGTGTCTTTTTTCTTCTCCATTCTTCAAGGACTGATCCCATGAACGCCAAGAACGCACAGGCCACTGCCGATGCCTGGGCCTCGTCGCCCGAACGAACCAGCCAGACCGACGACCAGCGCATCAAGGACATCACCGTGTTGCCCCCGCCCGATCATTTGATCCGTTTCTTCCCGATTCGCGGCACCCCGGTGGAGTCGCTCATCACCGACACCCGCAAGGCGATTCGCCGCATCTTCGCCGGCAAGGACGACCGGCTGCTGGTGGTGATCGGCCCTTGCTCGATCCACGATCCGGCCGCGGCCATCGACTACGCCAAGCGCCTGAAGGTGTTGCGCGACCGCTACGCCGATTCGCTTGAAATCGTGATGCGCGTCTACTTCGAAAAGCCGCGCACCACCGTGGGCTGGAAGGGCCTGATCAACGACCCGTACCTCGACGAAAGCTACCGCATCGACGAAGGCCTGCGCATCGCCCGTCAGTTGCTGATCGAGATCAACCGCCTGGGCCTGCCCGCCGGCAGCGAATTCCTCGACGTCATCTCGCCGCAGTACATCGGCGACCTGATTAGCTGGGGCGCCATTGGCGCGCGCACGACCGAGAGCCAGGTGCATCGCGAACTGGCCAGCGGCCTGTCGGCACCCATCGGCTTCAAGAATGGCACCGACGGCAACATCCGCATCGCCACCGACGCGATCCAGTCGGCCTCGCGCGGCCACCACTTCCTGTCGGTGCACAAGAACGGCCAGGTTGCCATCGTCCACACCGACGGCAACAAGGACTGCCACGTCATCCTGCGCGGCGGCAAGGCGCCCAATTACGACGCCGCCAGCGTCGCGACCGCCTGCAAGGAGCTGGAGTCCTCCAAGCTGCCCGCCACGCTGATGGTCGACTGCAGCCATGCCAACAGCAGCAAGCAGCACGAGCGTCAGCTCGACGTGGCGCGCGACGTGGCCGCGCAGGTGGCCAGCGGTTCGCGCTGCGTGTTCGGTCTGATGGTCGAAAGCCACATCCAGGGCGGTGCGCAAAAGTTCACCCCCGGCAAGGACGACGCGGCAGCGCTGGAATACGGCAAGAGCATCACCGACGCCTGCATTGGCTGGGACGGGACGGAAGTCATCCTGCAGTCGCTGTCGGACGCGGTCAAGGCGCGACGCGCGGGCTGATGCGCATCAAGGTCGACGGCGGCGAATCGACTACATTCGCTGGGTGCGCCGCCGTCGGCGCGTTCAGGCAACGACATTCAGGAAGGATCCGCCCATCATGCAGAGCGAAGTTCGCGTCATCCAGGACGAGCGCACCGAATGGCGCTTCGAGCTCGATTCGGCCGCCCCCATGGCCAATGCCGAAGCCCGCGACTGGCTGGATGCGCAGTTCACTCAGCTGGGCAGCGAGCCGCTGCGTCCCACCGGCAAGCTGCTGCTGGCCGACAAGGTGCTGGTGGTCGCGCGCGACGCCGGCGCGACGCTGCTGAGCGATGCGAAATGGGGCCACGAATTTGCCCGCGCGGTCAGCGGGGCGCTGGCCAAGCCCGTGGTGCGCATTGACCTGGGTGCGATGTCGGTGTCCTACTGACGGCGCTGCGCGGGGCGGTTGGGCGCGCCAGTTCAGACGCCAATCAGGCCCTGGCGCCCGTTGATCCAGCGTATGCAGCTACTATCTTTGTAGCGATTCAAGCAGCTTGAGGTGCACGCCGCCGAAGCCGCCGTTGCTCATGCACAGCAGATGATCGCCCGGTCGCGCGGCTGAAAGCACCTGTTTCACCACGTCGTCCACGCTGGCAGCGACCTGCGCGCGCGCGCCCAGCGGCTGCAGCGCCTCGGCGGCATTCCAGTCCAGCCCGCCCGTGTGGCAAAAGCTCAGGTCGGCGTGTTCCAGCGACCACGGCAGCTGTGACTTCATCGTGCCCAGCTTCATCGTGTTGCTGCGCGGCTCGAAGATGGCGAGGATGCGCTCGTCCTGACGGCCAGCGGCGTCCAGTTGCCGGCGCAGGCCGTCCACGGTGGTGCGGATCGCCGTGGGGTGGTGCGCGAAATCGTCATACACGGTGATGTCGGCGCCACCTGCCTGCGCCACGCGGCCGCGCACTTCCATGCGGCGGCGCACGTTCTGAAAGCGGCCCAGCGCGTCGCAAGCCTCGGCTGGCGCCACGCCCACGTGCTCAGCGGCGGCGATGGCCGCCAGCGCGTTGAGCTGGTTGTGCGTGCCCGACAGGTCCCAGCGCACGCGGCCCATCGTGCGGCCGGACTGCTGCACCTCAAAGTCGGACGCGTCGCCCAGCGCCGTGAAGTCGCTCACCGCCGCGCCAAAGGTGCGCTGCTCGCTCCAGCAGCCTTGCGCCAGCACCCGCGTCAGGCTTTCCTCCAGCCCGTTGACCACCACCCGGCCGGACGCCGGCACCGAGCGGATCAGGTGGTGAAACTGCCGCTCAATGGCGGCCAGGTCATCAAAGATGTCGGCGTGGTCGAACTCCAGGTTGTTCAGCACCGCCGTGCGCGGGCGGTAATGCACGAACTTGCTGCGCTTGTCGAAGAAGGCGGTGTCGTATTCGTCCGCTTCGATCACAAACAGCGGACGCGCCTGTCCCGCCGCTGGCGCGCCAATGCGCGCCGAAATGCCGAAGTTGAGCGGTACGCCCCCTACCAGGAAGCCCGGCGTCAATCCCGCGCTTTCCAGTATCCAGGTCAGCATCGACGTGGTCGTGGTCTTGCCGTGCGTTCCGGCCACCGCCAGCACGTGGCGACCCGCCAGCACGTGCTCGGACAGCCATTGCGGCCCGCTGGTATAGGCCGCGCCAGCGTCCAGGATGGCTTCCATCAGAGGGTACTTGGGCGTGCCGTCGGCCAGACGCGCGCGGCTCACCACGTTGCCGATGACGAACATGTCCGGCTTCAGTGCCATCTGGTCGACGTCGTAGCCCTCGATCAAATCAATGCCCAGCGCGCGCAGCTGGTCGCTCATCGGCGGGTACACGCCCGCGTCGCAGCCGGTCACCGTGTGCCCCGCCTCGCGCGCCAACGCCGCCACGCCGCCCATGAAGGTGCCGCAAATGCCAAGAATGTGAATGTGCATGGGCGTGATTCTAGGGCTGAATCCAACGATTTTTGGCGCCAAACAAGCGCGAGCAGCTATTTAAAGTATAGTGCCCGCCGCATTCAGAAGGCCGCGGAGCAGGCCGCGCGGGGATGCCGTGGAGCGGGCTTGGCCCGGCCACTGGCATCGTCCCCCAGTGGGGGAAGCCGCGCAGCGGCCCAGGGGGCGTCCTAGTCTCGGAACCGCTCGCGCAGCTTGAGCTTCCAGAACTTGCCGGTCGACGTGCGCGGCACGGCGTCAATGATTTCGTAGCGCTCGGGCAACTGCCATTTGGCGAAACCCTTGGTCAGCAACAGGGCGTTCAAGTCTTCGGTCGCGGCTTGTTCGCCGGGTTTGAAGGCGACGCAGGCGAGCGGGCGCTCGCTCCACTTTTCGTCGGGAATGGCGATGACGGCCGCCTCGGCCACCGCCGGGTGGGCCATGAGGGCGTTTTCCAGGTCGACGGAGCTGATCCATTCGCCGCCGGACTTGATCAAATCCTTGGTGCGGTCGCTGATCTTGACGAAGCCGATGTCGTCCACGCTGGCGACGTCGCCGGTGCGCAGCCAGCCGTCGGCGGTGAACTTGTCTTCGGGCGAACCCACTTCGTGGTAGCTGCCGGTGATGAAGGGGCCGCGCACCTGGATTTCGCCCACGCTGGTGCCGTCCCACGGCTGATCGCGCCCGTCGTCGCCGCGCGCGCGCAACTCGACCAACGGCACGGGCGAGCCGGCCTGGGCGGCGCGGCGGTATTTTTCGTCGGGGCTGGCGCCCGCCAGCTCGGCGCGCGGGTAGCTGATGGTGGCCACGGGGCTGGTTTCCGTCATGCCCCAGCCTTGCTGGATCCAGATGCCGTGCGCGTCGAAGGCGCGGATCAGGCTCTCGGGCACGGCCGCGCCGCCGACCAGCGACTTCATGCCCTTGGGCAACTTCCAGCGCCCGGCGTGGGGCGAACCGGGTTTGAGCGACTGGTCATAGGTCTGGATCAGCGACAGCCAGATGGTGGGCACGCCCAGCGCCAGCGTGGGCGGCTCCTGCGTCATCAGGTCGAGCAGGTCGTCGGGGTGCAGGTGCGGGCCAGGAAAGACCAGCTTGGCGCCCAGCATGACGGCGATGTAGGGCATGCCCCAGCTGTTGGCGTGGAACATGGGGGTGACGGGCAACACCACGTCGGTGCTGCCCACGTCGGTGTAGTCGGGCAGGGCCGCCACCAGCGAATGCAGCACGGTGGAGCGGTGCGAATAGACCACGCCCTTGGGCTTGCCCGTGGTGCCCGACGTGTAGCACATGCTGACCGGGTCGTTTTCGTCGTGCGGCACGTACTGGAAGGCGTCAGGGTCGGCGGCGGCAAGCAGCGCCTCGTAGTCGGTGAACTCCGGCGGGACCGGCGCGCCGCTGAACGGGAACACGATGACTTTTTCAAACTTGTGCAGGTGCGCAAACTGCTGGTAGAGCGGCAGCAGCACGTCGTCGATGATGAGAAAGCGGTCCTCGGCGTCGCCCGCGATCCAGCCGATTTCGTCGGGCGACAGCCGCAGGTTCAGCGTGTGCATCACGCCGCCTGCAGCGGGGATGCCGAAATAGCATTCCAGGTGGGCATGGTGGTTCCAGCACAGGGTGGCGACACGGTCGCCCTTTTTCAGCCCCAGCTGCTGCAGCGCGCTGCCCAGGGCGCGCGTGCGGCGGTAGAACTCGCCATAGGTGTGGCTGCGCAAGGACTTGTCCGGCAGGCGCGACACGATGGTGTTGTTCCAGAAAATCTTGCCCGCGCGCTCCAGCAAATGGTTGAGCGACAGCGGCGTGTCCATCATCGTCGTCTTCATGGGTGTCTCCTTGAGGGCCTTTGGGCAACTGTAAGCCAAGCTTTCACGGCGACAGGGCAGAATCGGGTGAATGGAAACCCTGACGCACGAGATGGCCGCCCACGCGGCGCGCCTGGTGGTGGAAGAGGGGCTGGACTACGGCTCGGCCAAGCGGCGGGCGCAGAAGCTGCTGGGTGTGCCGCCGCGCAGCGCGCTGCCGGACAACGATCTGGTCGATGCCGAAGTGCGTGCCTACCTGGCGCTGTTCTGCGCCGACACCCAGCCGCGCGAACTGGCGGCGTTGCGGCGCCTGGCGCTGGTGTGGATGGATCGGCTGAGCGAATTCCGTCCCTACATCGTGGGCGCGGTGTGGAACGGCACCGCCACGCGGCGGTCGGACATCCACCTTCAATTGTTTTGCGACGACCCCAAGTCGGCTGAAATTGCGCTCATCGACCAGCGCGTGGCCTACCAGCCGCACGCGGTGGCGGGGGTGCGGGGCCAGGACGTGGACGCGCTGAGTTTCAGCGACCACTGTGCAGAACTGGGCGAGCCGATCGGCGTGCATTTGATGATTCACGACCACGACGATCTTCGCGGCGCGCTCAAGCCCGACGCGCAAGGCCGGCCCGTGCGCGGCGACCGCAAGGCGCTGGCCCAGCGGCTGGCAGAAAGCGAGCAGGCATGACCGACCCGAAGCCGACCTTGCCGGCGCCGCCGAACCGCGCCTGGTCGCGCCGCGGCGCGCTGGCCGCCGTCGCGGCTGCGGCCGCAGGTGCGGGTGCGCTGCTGGGCTGGCAACGCTATCGACTGACCGAAACGGGTGATCTGGCCGATTTCTGGGCGCGCAGCTTCCACACGCCGGAAGGCGGCTCGCTGGCGCTGGCGTCGTTGAAAGGCCGGCCGCTGCTGATCAACTTCTGGGCCACCTGGTGCCCGCCTTGTGTGGAAGAAATGCCGTTATTGAGCGGCTTTTATGCCGATAACAAGGCCAACGGCTGGCAACTGCTGGGACTGGCGGTAGACAAGCCCGAGCCCGTCGCGCGTTTCCTTGCCAAGTCTCCGGTGACCTTTCTGATTGGGCTGGCGGGCCTGGAAGGGGTCGATCTGGCGCGCGAACTGGGCAATTCGGCCGGTGGACTGCCCTTCAGCGTGCTGTTTGACGGCACCGGCCAGCTGCGCGAGCGCAAGCTGGGCCAGCTTCACGCCAGCGACCTGGCGCGCTGGCGTCAAGCCGTGAGCGCCTAGCGCAGATCGCGCCGTTCCACGAAATTGAACTCAAATCAACGGCGTTAGGGTAGATTTAGGTTAGATTCGCCCTTCCCCCTATTTGGATGGCCTAACCATGGATTTGCGCAAACTCAAGACCCTGATCGACCTGGTATCGGAGTCGAACGTGTCGGAACTGGAGATCACCGAGGCCGAAGGCAGGGTTCGTATCGTGAAGGGCGGTCCGCAGGCGGCGCCCCAGGTCGTGGCGTACGCACCGGTGCAGCAAGCCGTGCCGGCGCCGGTGGCGGCGTCTGCCGCGCCCGCCGCGGCAGACGCCCCCGCCAGTGCACCGGCCTCGGCTGGCGCGGCGGAATTGCCGGCGGGCTTCCTGGTCAAGTCGCCCATGGTGGGCACGTTCTACCGCTCTTCCAGCCCCGGCGCCAAGCCTTTCGTCGAAATCGGGCAGCAGGTGAAGGAGGGCGACACGCTCTGCATCATCGAGGCGATGAAGATCCTGAACGAGATCGACGCCGAAAAAGGCGGCACCGTCGTCAAGATCATGGGCGAAAACGGTCAGGCGGTGGAATATGGCCAGCCGCTGTTCGTGATTGAATGAGCTTGCCGCTGCGCGCCTCGGGCCGCACGGCTGTCGCGGCGGCGTGCCCTTCAAGGCCTCCGTCCGATGCCGGCCACGCCACGGCGCCATGGATAACTGACATGTTCAAAAAAGTACGGGTCGCTGATCGCGGCGTTGTGGCGATGAGCCGCGGGGGCAATCATGTTTAAAAAAATTCTGGTCGCTAATCGCGGCGAAATCGCCCTGCGCGTGCAGCGAGCCTGCCGCGAGCTGGGCATCAAGGCCGTTATGGTCTATTCAGAAGCCGACCGCGACGCCAAGTACGTGCGGCTGGCCGACGAGGCGGTCTGCATCGGGCCCGCGCCGTCGGGGCAGAGTTACCTGAATATGCCGGCCATCATTTCGGCGGCCGAGGTGACGGACGCCGAGGCCATCCACCCCGGCTACGGCTTCCTGAGCGAAAACGCCGACTTCGCCGAGCGGGTGGAAAAAAGCGGCTTTCAGTTCATCGGTCCCACGCCCGAGTCGATCCGCATCATGGGCGACAAGGTGTCGGCCAAACAGGCGATGATCAAGGCGGGCGTGCCCTGCGTGCCGGGCTCTGACGGCGAGTTGCCGGACGACCCGGCCACCATCAAGCGCATCGCCAAGGCGATCGGTTACCCGGTCATCATCAAGGCCGCGGGCGGCGGCGGCGGGCGTGGCATGCGCGTGGTGCACACCGAGGCGGCGCTGATCGGCGCGGTGCAGATGACCAAGGGCGAGGCGGCGGCGGCGTTCAACAACCCGGCCGTGTACATGGAGAAATTTCTCCAGAACCCGCGCCATATCGAAATCCAAATCCTGGCCGACAAGCACCGCAACGCCGTCTACCTGGGCGAGCGCGACTGCTCGATGCAGCGGCGCCACCAGAAGGTGATCGAGGAGGGCCCGGCGCCGGGCATTCCACGCCGGCTGATCGAGCGCATCGGCGAGCGCTGCGTGGCGGCGTGCAAGAAGATCGGCTACCGCGGCGCCGGCACGTTCGAATTCCTGTACGAGAACGGCGAGTTCTATTTCATCGAGATGAACACCCGCGTGCAGGTGGAACACCCGGTGACCGAGTGGATCACCGGCGTGGACATCGTGCGCACGCAGATCATGGTGGCGGCGGGCGAGAAGCTGCCGTTTACGCAGCGCCAGATCCAGATCAAGGGACACGCCATCGAGTGCCGCATCAACGCCGAAGACCCCTTCAAGTTCACGCCGTCGCCGGGTCGCGTCACCGCGTGGCACATGCCTGGCGGGCCGGGCGTGCGGGTCGATTCGCACGTCTACAACAACTACTTCGTGCCGCCCAACTACGACAGCATGATCGGCAAGCTGATCGTCTACGGTGACACGCGCGAGCAGGCCATCGCCCGCATGCAGACCGCGCTGGCCGAGTCGGTGGTGGAAGGCATCAGCACCAACATCCCGCTGCACCGCGAACTGATGGTGGACGCCAAGTTCATGGAAGGCGGCACCAACATCCATTACCTCGAGAAGTGGCTGGGCGACCGGCAGCGGTAACGACGCGCCCATGGATCGCGTCGCGGCTTCCGACGGGGTGATTGGGTTGCCGGGTCAACAACCCGGATTTAACTTGTCAGGCTAAATCTGCCGCCACCGCTTGTCCATAAAGCGTAAGCAGCTATAATTTTTGAAGCGAATGCCGATATGTTCGAGCTGTGCCTGATCTGCCCCGAAGAGCGCGTCGAGCCCTTGACCGACGCGCTGGAGGCGCTGGAGGCGCTGTGCGTGTCGGTCGAGGACGCCGATGCCGACACCGACGCCGAGCGCGCGCTGTTCGGCGAACCCGGCATGCCGGCACCGGCGCAGCGCTGGTCGCGCTCGCAGGTCGTTGCGCTGTTTGGGTCCGAGGCGGAAGCGCGCGAGGCGGCGCGCCTGCTGGCCTTGCAGGACTTCTTCGCCGGCTGCGAGGTGGCGCGAATCGCGGCCGTG
>Ga0209604_1003350_pt1 | contig 11016 bp, 7 predicted proteins | sample AD_UKC097_MetaG_FD_184405 | JGI IMG/M metagenome (GOLD analysis project Ga0209604, IMG submission 184405) | Active sludge microbial communities of municipal wastewater-treating anaerobic digesters from USA - AD_UKC097_MetaG (SPAdes) (version 2) | ecosystem: Engineered > Bioreactor > Anaerobic >... | reverse complement strand
TGGATTGTAAGCCCGTAGAAGTTCGTAGTAAAGTCCCGATTCGCTGTCAAAGGCTATCGGTTCTGATGTTCCAAACGGTCCCTGGGTGCCTTCAGTGGCATAACCCCACCAATTGACTTCAACAAGCCTGTTTCCGTCACCCATCGACATATTCCTGGGACGGGGAGCAGTGTTGGTGACGCTGATGAATTCGGCAAGTTTCGCAAAGGACGAATCGGTGACCGGGTTCATTGCGCTGTCAAGAGGTTGAATGGAATAGGCCAGCAGTTCGCCCTCATTTGGCTGTGGCGCATCGGCATAAACGAAAAAGGATTTATCTGTCACACCGATCTCGACAAATTGCCCCAAAGTTTGCCCTGGCTCCGAAACCCTCTGAAACACTTTGTAGTAGGGCGCCGGATACTGACCTTTGTCCCACGAAATATAAGTAATTTGTCCGGTGAACACTTTCACCTTGATTTGCGTGGGAATGCTGTAACCCGTCGGTGTCACGTCGCCGCACCTTATCGGAAGAAGGTCGTCTTTGATGGGGCCAATAATTATCGGTGGCGTGGGATCAATTATTATCGCTTCAAGCTGGTAGGATGCGTCTGATGCAACGCCCATCGACAAAGCAGTATCTTCATCTATCTGATAGGAATTGCCGGTGATCGGGATGTTGCCGTTCAGGATTACGGATTCTCCGTTGTTCTTGATGGCTTTCACGTTATATCCTGTTGTGCCCGACAATTGCCCCCACTTGGCTCGAAGCTTTCCGCTGAACCCCTGTCCTTCGTCCGTCGTAACCCCCCGAATTTCAAAAAATGTCGATGGGGATTTCTTTGGAACAAGAAGCTGGCCTTCTTCCACCTTCATGATGTTGAACCCGAGATTCGGATCTGCAGCCCAACTCGTCCACGCGTAAAGGGTCACGCGATATGGTTTGTCTTTTTGCAGGTCCGTGAAAACGACAGGGTACACCTGGCTTGTCTCAAGAGAGGTGATTGTTCCATAATCCTCGTTGCCGCAAAGACCGAATCCGCCGAAAACGAAATCAGCGGCAAGTCCTTCCCTAAGGTAACACCGGTATTCGACTTTATCTTCATCGTTCCTCGGGCACCCGTTGCCGTTATCGTTGCTGTTTCCCTGGTCCTTGATTCTCGCGATCCTTACCATGACCCCTGCGATATCGTCGCTGATATGCCCCAGGGTATATGATGCGCCGAATTTCTGTCCGTTCGATTCGTAAGCAACCACATCCGATAATGAAACAATCGCCTGCTGTTGTATGCCGTTAGCGTAGTTCTTGATGCAGGGCTTGGCGGCGAAATTGATTTTCGGGTCCAACGGCTCGTGGGGCGACGGGCTGGTTGAAACTGACATACTGTATTCAATTTCGCTTGAAGCAAGCATGTTCCCGCCCACGTAAAGGAAATACTTTTCCCGTATGGAAGTTGTATTGCTGCCGACCATTTTGTAATGCAGTTCCCCCGTAGTCGTTCCGCCTTCCTTCAGGTAGTAGGTGGATTCGCCGTCCATAAGGCTGCTCTTGCTTATCTGCGCTATCCTTTCGTCGTTAGCGCCGTAATAATACACGCAACCGCTGTCGTTTCCAGTCTTGAGCCGGTTGAGAACATCGTAAGTATAAGTGTTGCCGCCGAACTTCAGCTGGTTGCCGTTCGCATCGTAATCACCCGGCTCAAAAGCTTCCGTCGCATTGGTATCGGTTGATGTGAAGGACGTCATCCGGTTGTTTGCCGAATCGAAACCCGCAGTGAACCTGCCCAGGTCAACCACAGGCGTCGTTGTGCCGTGTTTATACACTCGCCTTTCCGTCATGTTCCCAAAATTGTCATAGAAGTAGTAAAAGACCCCCACCAGAGGTGGGGGCTTTATGAATCGGGCCTCTTAAAGAGGCCATGTTCTCTCCATTTTCCTTTTTTCTTCGCTTTTAATAGTGCTGCTAGTTTGCCTCATTTCTGCTTCCTTCTATCTCAATATACCGCTTATCTTTTTTCCATCATTCGTGCTAATTCATATCTGTAGGCAAAGCCTCTCAGGACATGACCACCGCCAAAGGCGGTGGATTACCAAGGATTATTTAAAATCGTATGTCTGCGTCGTGTCTGTTCCCTGGGGATTTTCAACGTCTGCGATCGTCAATCTCGACAGGGAATCATGGTAGTATTTGTTGTTGTCGCCTATGCCTGTTATGTTTCCGGCACCGTCATAGGAATAGTTTCCGGTTGTCCACACATATTCTTCCGAAGCAATGTAATTAATGTTGGACAGCCTTCCGGTAGAAGCTTCCTCGCCGTAGGATATCTTCTTCCCACATCCGCCGCTAATACAGATTTCCCTGATGCCGCCGGAAGGATGATAATTTATCTTATGCGCCCCCCTTTGGCTGTCGGAAAACAGCGCGCTGTCGAGTCGTCCGTGAAGATACCCGTAGTTGATAGTCGAGAAACCCTGACCCAGCGAGCGTGTTTCCGATTCCACCATCCCGTAATCGTCGTAATCGTATGTAACCGTGAAGGTCTTTCCCATGTCGGAAACATTTTTCTGCGAAAGCCTGCCGGTCCCATTCTCGTAGAAATACTCCTCGATATTTGAAGTATAACATTCACCGAAAGAAGTACCGTAGCTCACAGCTTTTGAAACCCTGCCGAAGAAGCTATTATTATCATATTCCCATGACTTCAGCGGGCATGCTGAAGTGCTTTTCTTTAACCTTGTCGCTCTACCCTTGCTGTCATAGATATAATCCAGTGTATAATTACCGCCGGCAAGCCCGTCGCTCATTTTAAGAAGGTTGCCGCGAGCATCGTATCCCAGGTAATTGATTGTTCCGCGTTCCGGGGTTTTCGATTGGAGAAGCTGCCCCAGGGCATTGTATGTGAAATCACGTGTCTGGTTGGTCCCAATGACGGCTTTAATCATCTGGTCAAGGCCGTTGTAAGTGTAAACGGCATCGGCGCCTTCGGGCGCATCCACCTGAAACAGACGGCCGAAGATGTCCTTGTAATATTTTGTCGTCGAATTGGTTTTATCAATCGGACGCGGGCCAGTTTGGATATCGAAAATAGTGACTCGGGTTTCCAACCCCACATAATCCGTGCCAGTTTTCCCGCCATCCGGTTTCAGTATCCATCTTGTCCTATAGAAAGGATCCAGATCGCCCGTCAATGGCGAATCGAAAGTTCCGTCGCTGAAAGGGGTTGTCCATGCTCCATAATGCTTGGAGTTGCTTTGGGGCAGGATGATGGAATAACTGCTTCCGGTTGCGACAGGAAATTCTACGGAACTTGATGACAACGTCCCGGCCTTGAACGGTAGAGATTCGAAGCAGACATTGCCGAGAGGGTCGTAATGCTTTTCAGTGCAGGACCATGTATTGTCCGGCATGACCGTGCTCGTTCGCCACAACCTCCCGAGATCGTCGAATTCGTAATAAGTGTAAGTATCCTTTTCAGGTAGCGACGAAACATCACCGGTTCCCGGCGTCGCGGATGGCATGCCGCCTGTTCCCCTATAGCACTTGATAACATGGCCGGTCTGCCAGTTCACGCCGTCTTTCGTCGTTCCGTATTCGTCTGGTGGATATGAAACAATTGTCGCAACCTCATTTCCACCAGGCTGAATGCTGGTTATCCTTCCGACAGCATCATAATCGAAAGTTGTCATAATACCGTTAGGATCTGTTTCAGTATGTATCCTACTGTTGTCAGTATCCAAAGTTCTCGTAAATTCGTTGTATGAAAAGCCTTCCCACCTCATGCTCGTTACAACACCGTATTGCCAGGTGAGATACTGAGAATAAGGATTGCCTGTCCCATTACTATTACCATAGGTGATGCCTGAGACATTGCCGTTGTTATCATAAGCCAGGACAACGGACCTAAAATCCCCTGAAGGCTGAGACAGGGAGATTGGAGAATCCGCTATGGCGAAGGAACTGTCCCCAGGTATGCTCGTTTGAATGGTGTAATAATCTTTTGCCTCTTGCAGGAGTTTGCCGTTGTAGGAATATGTTTTTCCGACATATGCCCCTGTTCCTCCCGAATATGATATTGAAACCCTTGTCAGGTCGTAGGAAAGATCTTCGGTCACTGAGCTGTAATCCGGCTTCATATCCAGATAGTGACTGGAAATAGATTTTTTTAGGGGGTCTGCCGGCGTACTCCCCTCTCCCTGGTAAGTCACCGTTTTTTCAAGATGCCCCCACCCGTCATAGGCCCCTCTTTGAGTCGTGTGTGTGATGGGATTATTATTATCGTGGCTGGCATCCTTTTCAACAATCTTTTTTAGAAAAATGCCGTCCTTTGGATGCCCGTCGAGAGATCTCCAGTATTTTTTTTGAATCATTACAATGCCATTTTTTGGAGTTCCGTCGCTGTTTTCCGGATAAGTTATCAGATCACTTGTCAAGCCCAATTTTGGTTTTATCCTAACAACATAATACTCCGCACCGGAATCATCTATTCCATTACCTTTAAAACAGTGGACCTCCTGGACGCCGTAAGGATCAGTTATTACAACGGGGAATCCCACATCAAACAGACTCTCTCCTTCCAAGTGAGGGCCGATTGTGTTCTGATAACTTGTCCTATCCCAACTCCAACTTAGCGTATTCGCTCCAGAATAAAGCTTCTTTTCCTTGACCACGTCAGCTTTTGGTCTTACAGAAGTGTTGCCGTTCTGATTTGTAGTTATCTCTTCGATATGCTCGTAGCTAAACTCTGAAACACCGCCTGTGGGATAGTAGATTTTTTTCAGATAAGCCCTGCTGAGATGGACATCCACTCCATATGCCTGATATGAGTAAAGTATCTCAAGACCTGTTGGATCTTCTACCTTTTCAAGCATCACGCTGTCAATACCATAAATATAAGGTTGTGGAATCTCCGAATAATCAAAAACGTCTTTTTTCCCGTCCGGATATTGTATCCATTCCAAAAGATTGTCTTTCCCGTAAGCACCTGCGGTCAGCGCAGAACCTGCAGGATATGTTTCAAAAATGGTTTCTCTGCCACTTTGATCTATTATCTTCGATATGGACCCGGCATAAGGTTGTGAGAGGTGGTCATACTGCCTGTATTCAATCTGGATTGCATTATTGGCTCTATCCTTTACCTCGGTGCAATACCATCCGTTAATCTCTTCATTGCGGCAAAATGGACAATATTGGATGCCATCCAAACATCCGTCATTTTGGGATCTTAACGGCAAGATAAAAGCTGGCTTGTCAGGATCACTGCTGCCGCATACTTTTTTGGTTCCGTCGGGAAGAAAAATCGTCCAATAACTCTTGGTAATATCGTTGTCTGCACCAATAGTAAACTTTGCATATATGAATGACCCGTCCTCAGTTCTATAGTACTTGTCGTCATAGGGATACTTATTCACGGGAAGCGTCGCGTAATCCCAATTGTTTTCAAACCTCTTAGCGTCAGCATTAGTGGTATCGTCAGTAGCAGGGAAAAGCCTGTATTCCGTTCCGCTTTCATCTTCATAAAAATAGACCGATACGTTCTTCGGCTCAGTCAAGGAGTTGTTTCTTATGATTCGGAGAAAGACTCTTCCAAAAGAAAGCTTCCAACCCGGCCCAAGAAATCCCCAGTTGGGGTAGACTTCATCAAGAGCGTAACCATAATCTTTATAAGCGTCTTTCGAGCTCTTGCTGTTGTATACCCTCGTGAAGTTGAGACTGGCGCCCATGTTCTGGGGCAGGCTCAGGGAGGAATTGTGGACGACAGTCAAGCCGCCGCTGGCGGTGTTCACCGATTCCCCGTTGCCGAAATTCTGATAGGTCATCGAGGGGCTGAAGCCCGGGGATGCCATGTTGATGTTGAGCGTTCCCGGTTCGTCGGTTTCCCCGAAGCAAATTATGGATGTCAATGAAAGGATGATGAAGATGCCAACAATTCTCATTAAAGAATTTTTCGTCACGGTTGCTACCCCCCCTTTTTATTTCAGAACCAAGATTTCACTCTACTACTTTTTTACCAATTGTCAAGAGTTTCGGCACCAAGGCTGAAAAGCGTTTCACGGGGGGTAACGCTTTGGGCGGGAACAGGCATGAATTTTCTTCCTTTTCGGATATGTTGCTTGGATTGCAAAGGGGGAGGAGTATAATATTGCTTCGCAAGGGATTAAGGCAGACATCAGAGCTGAAGGCTGATGACTGAAGGCTGAAGCCGGGGAAGAAAAGGGGGATTTGTAATGGCTGAGATCCTGGCCAGAAGAAAGAAAACCGATTCCTTGTCGAGCTTACTTGGTTCGTCATCGCGAAGATCGAAGTGAAGCTGAACGGAGAGAAAGTGCGCTTTTCTAGGATGGCTGACGGCAGGGTGATCTGGATAAGAGAAGCCCCAAAGTGCTACCTCGCCCTGAAAGAAACGGCCTGGCGCCCCCTCGAAAAAGGGACCCCCCCGCACCTTATCTCCGAAGCGGTCCCCTTGAGCGAACAGGAAACAAGCGATATCGTCCTCAAAGATGCCTGCTACCAGATCGCCGGGAAAGACGGGAGCGTAAGCAAGAACCCGCCCCCGCCCTCAATAGACCTCGAAGGCATGGACTTGGAAGAAGCCCTTAAGGTCATGCCCGAAGGGACAAGAGTCGTGGGTGGAGGGAAGAGGGATGGTTGAAATAATTTTATCGAGGGTTGGTTATGCCTTTTAATATTGACGCTAAAACCTGTACAAAATGGGCAAAACAAGGTCCCAAAACAGCAAAAGAACGGCTCATAAGCGGCAAGGCGCTTAACTGGTTATCTGATGATCTGGGCAGTTCTATTTGCTGGGCCATTGAAGCATGGCTCCTTAATAATAAGCCTCTTCGAGAGAATCACGGAGGAGGCTTTCCTGAAATGTGGGAATACTTTTTGACAAAATGCGCCCAAAGACCTTGTTAGCAAGACAACACATTGTCACAGCAATTGCTTTTGGTTAGACAACAAGCTTCTGGGGCATAAAGATTATGATATTGATCCTTTGCCAATAAATGAATGGAAATTAAAGGCGCAGGAATGTTTTGAGGAAACAGAGACGATCATTTCATTGCTGCTTGGCGAAGATCAGCTTCCCAAGGCACCATAACAAAGATTTTCGTGATATGGGGCTATAATATTACCTGAGGTGAAAAATGGGCGCGCTATACTTTGGTGACAATCTGCATGTTCTCAGGGAAGAAATAAGGGACGAGAGCGTTGACCTGATCTATCTCGACCCGCCGTTCAACAGCAAGAGGGACTACAACGTATTTTTGAAGACGCCGAAGGGGCACGAATCCGACGCGCAGATAACTGCCTTCGAGGATTCCTGGCACTGGGGAGAGCAGGCGGAAAGGGAGTTCAGCGAGCTTCTGAAACACCCCAACACCGATGTCGCCGAAATGATCCAGTCCCTCAGAAGGTTCCTCAAGGAAAGCGACATGATGGCCTACCTCGTCATGATGGCCAACCGCCTCCTTGAACTTCAACGCGTCCTCAAGCCCACGGGAAGCCTCTACCTTCACTGCGACCCGACCGCGAGCCATTATTTGAAGGTGGTTATGGATGCGATATTCGGACCCAATAATTTTAGGAATGAAATTGTTTGGAAGAGACAATCAGCCCATAGCGATGCAAAAAACAGATTTCCGAATGTAGCTGATATTATCCTTTTCTGCTCCAAGTCAAAAGAAGCAAAATTCACTCCTTGTTACGGCGAACATGATCCTGAATATATCGAAAAGTTTTATAGATTTGATGATGCTGATGGTCGTGGTCTTTATCAATTGGCTGACATGGCCAGTCCAAATCCTCGACCAAATATGATGTATGAATGGAAGGGATTTCCCTGGCCTGCGAAAGGGTGGCGATATCAGCTTGAGACTATGCAAAAACTGGATGAAGAAGGCCGGGTATGGTATCCGAAGCTAAAGGATGGGTCATTCGATTTCTCAAAGCGGCCGCGTCTCAAGAGATACCTCGAAGAGCAAGAGGGTTCTATCATCACTAATATCTGGAATGACATTCAGTCCTTGCATGATGTTTCCGCCGAACGTCTCGGCTACCCCACTCAAAAGCCTCTCGCTCTGCTTGAGCGGATCATCGAGGCCAGTTCGAACAAGGGCGACATCGTCCTTGATCCGTTCTGCGGGTGCGGGACGGCGGTGCACGCGGCGCAGAAGCTTGGGCGTGACTGGATCGGCATCGACATCACCCACCTTTCGATCAGCCTCATAGAAAAGAGAATGAAGGACGCTTTCCCCGGCCTTGAGTTCCCGGTCCACGGGACGCCGAAAGATTTGGAGGGTGCCAGGAACCTCGCCGAGCGCGACAAATACCAGTTCCAATGGTGGGCCTGCTCGCTTGTCGGCGCACAGCCATATCAAGGCAAGAAGAAGGGCGCCGACGGCGGCATTGACGGCATCAAATTCTTCCAGGACGACGAGACGGGGGCCAAGAAGATCATCATTTCCGTCAAGGGCGGCGAGCATGTCACCCGCACCCAGATTGCCGACCTCAAGAACACCGTCGAAAGGGAAAAGGCGGCAATGGGAATCTTCGTCACCCTAACAGATCCCACAGACCCGATGGTCAAGGAATCCGTCACAGCGGGCTTCTACGATTCCCCCAAGGGCGAATACCAGAAGATCCAGATCCTCACCATCGAAGAACTCCTCGCCGGGCGCAAACGCCCCGAACATCCCGATATTTCATCAGGGACATACAACTTCAAAAAGGCGAAGAAAGAAGGAAAGAAGGCAAAACAAGAAACGCTGAAGGGGTTTTAGGGAGTATGTCATTCCGGGCTTGCCCCGGAATACTGTTAATTAAGGAATAGCCCCCGAATCAAGTCCTATGTGACACTCTCTTCAAGGAAAAGCCCCCGCCGTTTCGGGCGGGGGCTTGCGCAACAGTTTCCCGTCTAGTTAAGCTTTTCCAAGACGGGAGTCTCCTTTTTGGGGAGAGTTACGGGTACGGGCGGAGCGGCGTCCTTTCTCCGCCGGGTAGTGGGGGTCAGCTCCTTGAACCTGCGAGCGATGACCGGCTCCGAGTTCATGTACTGGATGTAGCCGGCGGTGGAGATCTCCTTGACCGCCTTTTCTATCCGTATCTGGATGACATTCTTCTCGGTCGTGAGAGTCTTCTTGCTCTTCATGCCGGTGTCCTGCGCGAGCCTGGCACCGACGAGAGAGTCGAGGATCGTCCGGCCGTTCAGGATGTCGTCTTCCAGTATGCCGCAGGAGAGGATCTCTTCGGGATTTTCCCCGGCGGCCTTGAGGATCGCCTCGATGGCGCTGGCGACGCTGGCGGAGCGGCGGTTGTTGATCGCTTCCCCCACGCCGACCGCTTTTGCCAGGGCGCTGCCGGGCATCCTCTTCTTGACGGCTTCACGGACGGCGCCTATCCAGAAGGCGCCTTCGAGGGACAGCTCCGCCTCGCGGGCGGTCATCCCCTTTACCTCGATGTTCTTTGCCAGCCTTCCCATCAGAAGGTTTTCCAGGAGGGAAACATCGTTCGGAAGGTTTTCGAGGATGCCTTCGGTTAGGCGGGGCGCGAGCGCCCTTTCGCGTCCGGTTATTAGGACAAGCGCTTCCTTTCCTATCTGGATCGCCTGTTCGATCTGCCATTTCGGCAGCAGTTGCTTGTTCATTTGCTTCTCCTTTCCAGGCTCCGGGCTTCGAGCCGGGAGCCCAATGGGCTTGTTGTTTAATCCCTGCGGACTGCAGCCCGTCTTGCCTGTCTTCCCGATGTCCGCGGGATATCCTGAGTTTTTTCCGCCTCGGCGCGTGGCCGTCGGCCTTGCCCTTGACCGGGCGGAGGTCGGCCATAGAGAGGGAAATAATGGAACATCTCCTTTATTATCTTATCGTTGGCTTTTTCCGGGCGGCCTTCGCGGTGATCCTGTGATCTATTTTCGGAAAGTCGCGGGACGCTTTCAGAAACTTGACAGCTGTTTTCCAAAACTTGCCGGGAGTTTTTAAAAACATACAGGTTATTTCCGAAAACTTGACAGCTCTTTCGGGAAAGTAAACGGTTCCTGACAGAAACCTTACAGCTTCTGACAGAAAGTAAACAGCTCTTCCCAAAAACTGAACAGCTCTTACCGGAAAGTGAACAGCTCCTGACAGAAACCGAACGGCTTCTCCCCGTAAAGAAACTGGCATACTTGGAAAAGCGGCTTTTCCATTTTGCAAATTGAAAGGCTTCTGACGAAACTGCACGGCCGACAATTGAAGAGCGGCCATTGATAACCGAAGTCGGCCGGGAGGGGGCGGAACGGATTTGCCGTGTTTCGAAGTCTCTCAATCTAAGGTCCGGACAACACTTTTCCACTCCTCCTTAGGCGCGCCCATCGCGCCCATCTCTGCAACCGCACCACGCGGCCACACTAACAATATACAACCATACCCCTTACAATCCGTGCGACAGGTTCGTTACGAGCAAAACCGGCATCAAGAACATGTGAATGAGAATTCAGACCGGGATCAAGGTCAAAATGACAATTAAGAGCCTATCCGGAAATAGGGCACAGTCGCGCGCGAGACGCCGGGCGAGCAGAACAAGGCGGCTGACTGAAGTAAGGCTGGTCTGCCTTTCAAGGGAGGACAACACAGTTATGCGAAGCCCGCCGTCCGCGCCCTTCGGGACGGGGCTGTCAGCGCGCCCGGCTTTGTCAGCTCGCTCATCCGATGCGCCAGACATCGGCCTTCGTTCGCTTCCTCGCCATGCACATCCGACTGCAACCGTCGCGGCTATGTCTTATTTCCGGATAGGCTCTAAGCAGCCCGCTGGCTTTACGCCTTATCAACCACGCCACGATGACCTAAAAGACTCACTTTTATGGGCGTCGGGTGTGATATTATTAGCTTTTTTCAGCGGCACGATTATTGCATAAATGTCGGCTTGGAGGATTTTTAAGGTTGTATTACCAACAGACGATCGAAAATAAGGTGACCTGCCTCGGGGTCGGGCTTCATTCCGGAAAGAAGGTCCGCATGACCCTTCTGCCGGCTCCCGCCGATACAGGCGTCGTTTTCAGGAGG
>Ga0209604_1003346_pt1 | contig 11025 bp, 11 predicted proteins | sample AD_UKC097_MetaG_FD_184405 | JGI IMG/M metagenome (GOLD analysis project Ga0209604, IMG submission 184405) | Active sludge microbial communities of municipal wastewater-treating anaerobic digesters from USA - AD_UKC097_MetaG (SPAdes) (version 2) | ecosystem: Engineered > Bioreactor > Anaerobic >... | reverse complement strand
AGGTATTTCCAGTCGCCGTCGCGGTGCGCGCGCTGGCCGCGGTGGTTCATGCGCCAGAACAGGGGGCGCTCGAAGCGCCTGGCGACATCGCCCAGCACCGGCAGCAGCGACACGCCGTCCAGCGGGTAGTCGGGGTGCGCGGCCACGCCGGCGGCGTCGAGCATGGTGGCCGACCAGTCCATCGTCATGCAGGCCTGCGTGGTGACGCCGCCCGGTGCGATGCGCGCCGGCCAGTGCGCGATCCACGGCACGCGGATGCCGCCTTCGGTCAGGTCCATCTTGCCACCCACCAGCGGCCAGTTGTCGCTGAAGCGTTCGCCACCGTTGTCGCTGGTGAAGACGATCAGCGTGTTGTCCAGCAGGCCCTGGGCGCGCAGCGTGTCCACCAGCTTGCCGATGCCCTCGTCCATGTGGTGGATCATGCGGCGGTAGGTGTGGATGTTGCCGCCGTGCAGGTGGAACAGGTTGTCCTTCACCTCCTGCGCCAGCGCCGCGTCGTCGCGCGTCTCCCACGGCCAGTGCGGGGCGGTGTAGTGCACGCTCAGGAAAAACGGCGCGCCGCCCCGTGCGCCGTCCGCCATGCGCTGGATGTAGTCCACCGATCGATCGGTGATGAGGTCGGTGAGGTAGCCCTCGGCCTGGTGCTCGGCATCGCCCAGGTACAGGTCGTGCGTGCCGTTGTTGCTGCAGTGGGTGAAGTAGTCGACCCCGCCCGACATGGGGCCAAAGAATTCCTCGTAGCCTGATTTCAGCGGCCCGAAGGCGGGCGGATAGCCCAGGTGCCACTTGCCCAACAGCGCGGTGCGGTAACCGGCGCCGCGCAGCAGCGACGGCAGCGTCGGGTGCTCGGGCGGCAGGCCCAGCGTGCTGCTGCCCTTGCTCTTGCTGTTGATGGGTTCTTCCGCCGCGCCGCGCAGGCGGTACTGGTAGCGCGCCGTCATCAGGCCGAAGCGGGTGGGCGAGCACACCGGCGAATTGCTGTAGCCCTGCGTGAACTTCAGGCCCGCCGCGGCCAGCCGGTCGAGCACGGGCGACACGGGCCCGAAGTCGGCGTCGCGCCCGCCGTAGCAGCCCAGGTCGGCAAAGCCTAGGTCGTCGGCGACGATGAAGATGAAGTTGGGGCGATGGGTTTTTTGAGTCATTTCGGCCTCCAGCGCTTGTCTGGCAAGCGCAAGCAGCTATCAAAAATATAGTTCAATCATTCGACCTTCATACCCGTGGCCTGGATCACCCGGCCGTAGCGCGTGGTCAGATCGGCCAGCCGCCTGGCTGCGTCGGCGCCGGTCAGGCCCTCGTAGAACAAGTCCAGGTTGGCCAGGCGCTGCTTGACCTGCGGCTCGGCCAGCGCGTCGGCGAAGGCTTTTTGCAGCGTCTGCACTACTGCGTCGGGCGTGGCGGCGGGCACCATGGCGACGTAGAGCACTTCCTGCTCCAGCCCCTTGTGGCCGGCTTCGGCCACCGTGGGCACATCGGGCGCCAGCGTGCTGCGCTGGCGGCTGGTGACGGCCAGCGCCGTCACCTTGCCGGCCTTCACGTGCGGCAGCAGGCCGGGCGTGGCCAGCACGCCGCCGTTGACCTCGCCGCTCAGGATGGCGGTGACGGCCGGCGTGTTGCCCTTGTAGGGCACGTGGGTGATCTTCATGCCGGTGGCTTCATGAAACACCTCGGCCGCCAGGTGGCCAGGGCTGCCCGAGCCGGCCGAGCTGAAGGTCACGCCCTTGGTCTTGCCGGCGTTCACCAGGTCGGCCAGTGTCTTGAAGCCGGTCGACGGGTGCGCGCCCACCAGCAGGCCGGACGAAGCCATCACCATCAGCGGCTTGAAGTCGGCCGGCTTGAAGGGCATGCCCTTGTAGATGTGCGGGTTGACGGTGAAGGTGGTGTCGATGCCGATCAGCACCGTGTGCCCGTCGGGCGTGCTGCGCGCCACCTGCGCGGTGCCGATGTTGCCGGCGGCGCCGGGCTTATTCTCGACCACCACGGGTTGCTTGAAGCGTTGCTGCAGCACCTCGGCAATCGAGCGCGCAATCATGTCGGACGGGCCGCCGGGTGGGAAGCTGTTGACGAAGGTGATGGGCTTGGTGGGAAAGCCTTGCGCGCTGGCGGCGCTGGCGATCAAGCCGAACATGGCGGCAGCCAGGGTGCGGCGTGCCAAGGTGGGGAGCGAGGTCATGGGTGGATTCCTGGGGGTGCGCTGTCCGGGGTCGATTTTGTAAAGAAGCTGCCTGCTGCCCTTGTGCAGCAAGCGCAAGACGCTATGAATTTTGATGAGCCAAGGCGGTTAAGGCTGATACCCCGACTGGCGCACCACCGGCGCCCACTGCGCGCGGTAGCCCTTCAGCATGGCCTCGGTCTGCGCGGGCGTGCTGGCAATGGGGGTCATCTTGGCGCTGACGAACTGGCGCTGCGTGTCGGCGTCGGCCATGACGTCGCGGATGGCCGCGGCCAGGCGGCGCACCTGCTCGCGCGGCATCGCGGCGGGTGCGAACAGCGCGTTCCAGCCGGTGGCGACCAGGTCAAGCCCCGATTCCTTGTACGTCGGGATGTCGGGCGCAAAGGACGAGCGCCGCGCGCCCGAACTGGCCAGGATGCGCAGCTTGCCGCCTTCGTGCTGCGGCAGCAGCGTGTCGAAGGTGTCGAAGGCGACCGGAATCTGCCCGCCGATCAGGTCGCTGATCAGCGGCGCCGAACCGCGGTAACCCACCACTTGCGCGGGCACGGCGGCTTTCTGGCCGGTCATCAGGGCAAAGAAGTGCGGCAGGCTGCCGGTGGCGGGCACGCCGAAGTTGGCCTGCGCCGGGTTGGCGCGCAACCAGGCCAGCAGGTGCGTCAGCTGCTTTACCGGCACGGCCGACGCCACCGCCAGGCCGAATTCGTAGTCGGTGATGTGCGAGACGGGCTGGAAGTCCTTGTCGGGGTCGTAGCCGTTGTCCTTGAACACCAGCGGCGCCACCACCATGATGGCGGGGTTGGCCAGCAGCAGCACGTTCTGGCTGGCCGGCGCGTTTTTCAGCTGCTGCGCCGCCAGCCGGCCGCCGGCGCCGGTGCGGTTTTCGACCACCACCGGTTGGCCCAACTTGCTGCCCAGCTTTTCGGTCAGCAGGCGCGCGGCGCGGTCGCTGGAGCCGCCGGCCGCGTACGGCACCACAATGCGCAGCGGGGCGTCGCCCTGCGCCCGGACGCCGCCCGCCATCGAGGCCAGTCCGGCCGCCAGCAACAGGTGTCTACGATGCATCGATCCCTCTCCTTGCCGCGCGGCGGCGCAAAAAGGGCACTGTAGGCCGGGCCTGCCCGATTGACAAAATCAACCATTCTCAGGACTTACCCGAATGCCGTCATCCCGTTTGAGCCAGCCCAGGACGCTGGACGACATGTTGCTGTACCAGCTGTGGCAGGTGCACGCGGCGGCGCGGCGGCCGGTGGTGCGCCTGTGCGAGGCCGAGTTCGGCATCACCCGCCGCGAATGGCGCATGCTGGCGCAACTGGGGCGCGGCGAGGGCCTGGCCTCATCGGCGCTGGCCGAGCGCGCGGCGCTGGACCGCGCGCAGACCTCGCGGGCCGTGGGCGCGCTGGTGCGCAAGGGCCTGGTGAGCCGCACGCCGCGCCGCGGCGACCGGCGCGAAGTGCAGCTGACCCTGACGCCGGCCGGCCGCGCGCTGTACGACGCGCTGCTGCCGCGCGTGGCGGCCATCAACCGCGAACTGCTGGCCGTGCTGAGCGAGACGGAAGTGCAGACGCTGGACGCGCTGCTGCAGCGCCTGCGCGCGCAGGCGGAAGGCATCGCCAGCCGGGACGAGGCGCAGATTTCACGTCAAAAAGCCCCGGTGCGCTGAACTGACAAGGCCTGATAGCTACATAAAACATAGCAATCAGGGCGCAAAAAACCCGCCGGCTTGCGCGGCGGGTGGGGGGCTGTTTCAGCGATTCAGGCGGCCAACCCGCGGGCCGGCGCCTGTGGCCGATCAGCCGCGGCGGCGGCCCATCAGGATGGCCAGGGCCGCGCCGGCGGCGGCGGCGATGGCCATCGACTTCAGCGGCTGCTCGCTGACGTAGGCGCTGGTCTTTTCAGAGTACTCGCTGAACTTCTCGCGGGCCTGGGCCGACGTGTCGGCGGCGGCGGCCTTGCTGCGGGCAGCGATGTCCTGCACGCGCGAGGAGATGGCGTCGATGGTGGGCTGCACGTCGTCGCGCAGGCTGCGCACCTTCGAATCGGCCTTGTCCAGCGCCTCGTTGGCGTACAGGCGGGCGGATTCGACCGAGCGCTCGGCCTTGTCGGCCATCTTGTCGGTGGCGTTCTGTGCGCTGTCGGCGATCTTCTCGATGGTTTGATGGGTGTTCATGGTCAAGGGTCCTTTCGGGGCTCTGGGCTGATGGGTCGGAGGGCGCTCGTGTGCGGTGGCCATGGCCCCTGCGCAAAGCGTGATGCAAGCATAAGCCAGCGGCGCGGCCGCGGCATCAGTGCGCCGCGTCCGGCGCTGTCAGCGGGGGTGCGGGCGTGGTGTAGGAATCGGACGACATGGCGCCGACGGCCACCGCCAGCTCGTTCTGCGGCTTGGCGGCGCGGCGCGGAATGGTGCCGGTGATGCGCGATCCGCTGCCGGGCCGCGAATTGATGTCGAGCCGGCCGCCGCTGGCTTCGATGCGGTGCCGCATGCCCACCAGCCCGTGCGAGGCCTGCGGCAGCTTCGACGGGTCGAACCCGATGCCGTCGTCGCGCACCGACACCTCGGCGTGGTAGACGTAATTGCGCAGGCTCACGCTCACTTTCTGCGCCTTGGCGTATTTGCCGATGTTGGTGAGCGCTTCCTGCACCATGCGGTAGATGGTCAGCTCGCTGGTCGGGTCCAGCTCGACCGGTTCCAGCGCGATCTCGACCTCGACGCCCGAGCTGTCGGCGAATTCGCGCGTCAGGATTTCAAGCGACGCCACCAGCCCCAGGTTCGACAGCGACGACGGCCGCAGGTCCTCGATGATGCGGCGCTTAAGCGCGATGCCCTGGTTGAGCGTTTCGGTCAGGTGCTTCAGGCGGTCGGCCAGTTCGCTGGCGTCGGGCGGCAGCTTGGACTTGATGCGCGCCACGTTCAGCTTGGCGGCCGTCAGCAGCGCGCCCAGCTCGTCGTGCAGTTCGCGCGCCAGGTGGGCGCGCTCGTCCTCGACGGCCTGCTGCAGGTAAGTGGCCAGCTCGGTCAGCCGCGCCGTGCGTTCGCGCACCTGCGATTCGAGGGCGTCGCGCTCGGCCTCCAGCTGCTGCTTCTGACGCACGTCGGACTGGCGCAGCGCGCGCGTCTGGTTGACGTACAGGAAGAAGGCGAAGAACGCGGCCAGCACGCCCGCCGCCAGGCCAAAGCGCGACACGTTCAGAAGGCGGTACAGCTCGGCGCGGCGGCTGGTCACACCCTTGTCCGCCAGGGCCAGCAAGGCGGCGCCATGCTGGTGCAACAGGCGCATCTGCTCCAGCCCGACGTTGGAGGTGACGACGAAGTTGACCACTTCAGGGCGTTCTTCCTCGCGCAGCCGCACGGTCAGCGCCATTTCGCCGATCTTCTGCGACAGCTGGTTGCGGAAGGCGAACAGGGCGTCCGAGTTGGCGCCCAGCACGTCGGGCGCGTCGTCGTCCAGCTTGCGCAGCAGGCGCTCGATGTCCTGCAGCGCGGCGTTATACGGGTCCAGATAGGCGCGGTCACCGGTCAGGATGAAGCCGCGCTGGTTCGATTCGGCCTCGACCAGCTGGCGCATCAGCGTGTTGACGGTGCTGCGCGCGGCGTGGGCCTGCTGGATTTCGGCCAGCGTCTGCGTCGTGCGGTGGTAGGTGCCTTCGTTCAGCCACGTGATGGCGATGGCGCACAGCGCGGCAACGATCAGCGTCATGCGCAGCGACAGGGGCTTGCGGGCGCTGGGCGGAGGTGGGGTGGGTTGAAGCGTGGCGTCGGGCATGGCTGGGGCAACTAGAATCACGCCTGTGTCGCCACGCGGTGTGGTGGCCAACTCAGTTGAAAAGGCGCGCCGTGATCAGAATCGGTATTGTGGACGACCACGCCATCGTGCGTTCGGGACTCAAGCAGTTCTTCTCGGAACATGTGGATCTGCGCGTCGTGGGCGAAGCGGCCAGTGGCCGCGAAGCCATCGACCTGGTGCGCACCACCGAGATGGACGTGCTGGTGATGGACCTGTCGATGCCCGGCCAGAGCGGCATTGACGCGCTGGCCATGATCCGCGCCAAGGCGCCGGACGTGGGCATCCTGATCCTCTCCGGCTATCCGGAAGAGCATTACGCGATGAACCTCATCCGCCAGGGCGCGAGCGGGTATCTCAACAAGGAATGCGACCCGGCGGAGATCGTCGAGGCCATCCGCACCATTGCGCTGGGCAAGCGCTACATCACGCCGACGGTGGCCGAACTGCTGGCGCAGCAGCTGGGCCGCAAGAGCGACGCGGCGCCGCACGAGCAGCTGTCCGAGCGCGAATTCCAGGTGTTCCTCAAGCTGGCCAAGGGGCAGACGGCGGGCGACATCGCCGAATCGCTGTCGTTGTCGGTCAAGACCGTCAGCACCTACCGCACGCGCCTGATGGAGAAGATGGGGCTCAGCTCCAACAGCGACCTGACCTACTACGCGCTGAAGAACAAGCTGATCGATTGATCGGTCAGGCCCCGGCGCGCTGCGCCGCACAAAAAAGCCGCCTTGGGCGGCTTTTTTCATGGGCGCGGGGCGGCGAAGGCGGTATAGGGGCGTCAGGCCGAACCCTTGAGGTCGAGGCAGAAGTCGATCAGTGCTTCGATCTCGTTGGATTTGTCGAACACCGCGTCCACGCCCAACTGCTGGCAGCGCACCCGCACGTCCGGGGTGGCGTAGTTGGTGAGCACGACGACCTTCTGCTCTGGCTTGCGCTCGCGGCAGGCCTGCAGCACGCCCAGCCCGCTGCCTTGCTTCAGGAACAGGTCGACGATCGCGAGATCCCATTGCGCGGTATGGTGGGTGAGCCACTCGCTGCCCTGGTTTTCCGTTTCGGCAAACCCGACGGGCGCGATGCCCCCCAATTCCTCCAGCGTGGCAATCAGGTTGTCGCGGATGGTCGGGTTGTCTTCAACGAAATAGGCACGCACTACATTAGGACCGGACATGGAAAGAATAGACGACGAGGGGGCGTCTCACTGCCCCGCATCGCCCCCCACGTAAAGCCAAGAGCGATGGAACCGAGTCTAGGAGCGCCACCGGCCGTGCCGTGCCAGTGTGCGCAGCGCCCTCTTGTAGGAAAAGACCTACGCGCGCGGCCGGTGCCCGCACACCGGGCAGTCTGGCTGGCGGCCCACCCGCACCTCGGTCCATTCGGTGCGGCGCAGATCCAGCATCAGCAGCCGGCCCGCCAGGCTCTGGCCGATGCCGGCCAGCCACTTCAGCGCCTCGGCCGCCTGCAGCGTGCCGATGACGCCCACCAGCGGCGCGAACACGCCCATAGTGGCGCAGCGCACTTCCTCCACGGTCTGCGACGGCGGGAAGATGCAGGCGTAGCAGGGTGACTCAAGCCGGGCCGTGTCGTAGACCGACACCTGCCCGTCGAAGCCGATGGCCGCGCCCGACACCAGCGGCCGCCCGGTGGCCACGCAGGCGCGGTTGAGCGCCTGCCGCGTGGCGAAGTTGTCTGTGCAGTCCAGCACCAGGTCGGCGGCGGCGGCCAGTTCGGTCAGCAGCGCTTCGTCGGCGCGCCGGTTGACGGTGCGCACCTCCACGCCGGGGTTGATGGCGGCCACGGCCGCCTGCGCCGACGCCGTCTTGGCCTGGCCGACGCGCGCCTCGGTGTGCATGATCTGGCGCTGCAGGTTGGTCAGGTCGACCGTGTCGTCATCGACGATGGTCAGGCGGCCGACGCCCGCGCTGGCAAGGTACAGCGCCACCGGTGAACCCAGCCCGCCGGCGCCGACGATCAGCGCATGCGCCGACAGCAGCCGGGCCTGCCCCTCGACGCCGATGTCGTCCAGCAGGATGTGGCGCGAATAGCGCAGCAGTTGCCCGTCATCCATGTCGTCACCCATTCACCCCTGTTGGCCTGTTGGCGCAGCGCCATCCGGGAACACCGTGGCCGGACCCGCGCCGGCCACTGGTGTTGTCCCCCTCAGGGGGAAGCCGCTCAGCGGCACAGGGGGAGCCATTTATTCTGTCTTGGGCTCTTCCTTACGCTCGACCAGCGTCTGGCTGACCTTGACCGGCTGGCCCTTGAGCTTGGCCAGCGCCTGCATGAGCGGGAAGTCCTTGTCGCTGCCGTACTCGGGCGGGCGGCGCTGGGCGGCCGGCTTGCGCGACTCTTCTTCTAGCCGCTTGAGGGCGGCCTCGCGCTCCTTGTCGAACGCCGGGCCTTTCTTTTCTTCCTGCGCACCGGTCAGGTGCTTTTCCAGGTCGGCCTCGCGCATGCGCAGCACGGCGAACGGGCTGCCTTCGGCGGTGTCGTCGACCATGATGTCGGGCACGATGCCCTTGGCCTGGATGGTCTTGCCGCTGGGGGTGTAGTAGAGCGCGGTGGTGATCTTCAGCGCCGTGTCGGGGCCGAGCGGGCGCACCGTCTGCACCGAGCCCTTGCCGAAGGTCTGGCTGCCCATGACCGTGGCGCGCTTGTGGTCCTGCAGCGCGCCGGCCACGATTTCGCTGGCCGAGGCCGAGCCTTCGTTGACCAGCACCACCATCGGCACCGTCTTCAGGGCGGCGGGCAGGCGCTTGAGCGGGTCGGCGCCGCGGCGGCGCATGTAGTCCTCGGGGCGCGCCTTGTAGACCGACTTGCTTTCCTCGATCTGGCCGTTGGTCGACACCACGGTCACGCCCTCGGGCAGGAAGGCGGCCGACACGGCCACGGCCGCGTCCAGCAGGCCGCCGGGGTCGTTGCGCAGGTCGAGCACCAGGCCCTTCAGGTTGGGCTCGCGCTTGTAGATGTCCTCGATCTTGGTGACGAAGTCGTCCAGCGTGCGTTCCTGGAACTGCGACAGGCGCAGCCAGGCGTAGCCAGGTTCGACGACGCGGCTCTTGACCGACTGGGTGCGGATTTCCTCGCGCACGATGGTGACTGGGAAGGTGCGGTTCTCGTCCTTGCGCAGGATGGTCAGCAGCACCTTGGTGCCCGGTTCGCCGCGCATGCGCTTGACGGCCTCGTTCAGCGTCAGGCCGCGCACGGCGGTGTCGTCGATGCGGGTGATCAGGTCGCCCGGCTTCAAGCCCGCGCGGTCGGCCGGCGACCCCTCGATGGGCGAAACCACGCGGATCACGCCGTCTTCCTGCGTGATCTCGATGCCGACACCCACGAAGCGGCCGGTGGTGCCTTCGCGGAATTCCTTGAAGCTCTTCTTGTCGAAGTACTGCGAATGCGGGTCGAGGCTGGACACCATGCCCGAGATGGCGTCGGTGATGAGCTTCTTCTCGTCCACCGGCTCCACGTAGTCGGACTTGATCATGCCGAACACGGCGGCCAGCTGCTGCAGTTCCTCCAGCGGCAGCGGCGCCAGCGTACCGCGCGCCACGGTCTGCAGCGACACCGTGGTCAGCGCGCCGGCGAGCGCGCCCACGGCAATCCAGCCGGCAATCTTGGTTTTCTGACTCATGGTGTGGGACATCCTGGAGAGCTTGCGCTCAATATAACCGGGGCAAATGCTTTCGGCTCGGATCGACGGGCGAAGTTCCGCGTGCGGGGCGGGTTTACGCCCCGTTGACAGTGCGGCTCAGGCCTTGCCCTGGCTGGCCACCGCGGCGGCGGCCTTGGCGGCGGCTTCGGCATCGCCCAGGTAGTAGTGGCGGATGGGCTTGAGGCTGGCGTCCAGTTCGTACACGAGCGGAATGCCGTTGGGGATGTTCAGGCCCACGATGTCGGCGTCGGAGATGTTGTCCAGGTACTTGACCAGCGCGCGGATCGAATTGCCGTGCGCGGCCACCACCAGCCGCTTGCCGGCCGAAATGGCGGGCGCCATCGATTCGTTCCAGAACGGCAGCACGCGCGCCACGGTGTCCTTCAGGCATTCGGTCAGCGGCACTTCGCCCGGCTGCAGCTTGGCGTAGCGCGGGTCGCCGCGCTCGCTGCGCGGGTCGGTCGGCTCCAGCGCGGGCGGCGGGGTGTCGTAGCTGCGGCGCCACACCAGCACCTGCTCGTCGCCGTACTGCTTGGCCATGTCGGCCTTGTTCAGGCCCTGCAGCGCGCCGTAGTGGCGTTCGTTCAGGCGCCAGTGCTTGACGGTGGGCAGCCACAGGCGGTCCATCTCGTCCAGCGCCAGGTGCAGGGTGCGGATGGCGCGCGTCAGCACGCTGGTGTAGGCGACGTCGAAGTCGTAGCCGCCCTCCTTCAGCAGGCGGCCGGCCTGCCGGGCCTGCTCGACGCCGGTGGGGGTCAGGTCGACATCGGTCCAGCCGGTGAAGCGGTTTTCGAGGTTCCAGGTGGATTCGCCGTGGCGGATCAGGACAAGCTTGTGCATGGCTAAATGGGCAGAGACAAGGGCGCGCCGGGGGGCGCAATGACCGGCCGCGGGCGGGCCGTAACCAGCCATTTTAGAATCGCCGCGAATGTCGCCCACCCGCGGTGGGTGTCTGTCGATCAAGTGCGAAGGACGAGTGAAGTGAATTTTCTGTTGGCGAACTGGATGTTGATCCTGGTGGCGCTGGTGTCCGGTGGCATGCTGCTGGCTCCCATGGTGCGGGGCGGCGCCACGGGCGGGCTGACGCCTGCCGGCGCGGTGCAACTCATCAACCGTGAAAAGGCGGTGGTCATCGACGTCTGCGACGCGGGCGAATACGCGGCCGGCCACGTGGTCGGCGCCAAGAGCATCCCGCTGGGCGAACTGGAAGCCAAGCTGCCCGGCGCGGTCAAGAACAAGGCCACGCCGCTGGTGCTGGTGTGCGCCTCGGGCATGCGTTCGTCGCGCGCGGTGGCGGTGGCGCGCAAGCTGGGCTATGAAAACGCCCAGTCGCTGTCGGGCGGCATGAAGTCGTGGCGTGAAGCCAATCTGCCCATCGAAAAGGCCTGAACACCATGCAACCCGTCAAGATGTATTCCACGGCGGTC
>Ga0209604_1003334_pt1 | contig 11056 bp, 8 predicted proteins | sample AD_UKC097_MetaG_FD_184405 | JGI IMG/M metagenome (GOLD analysis project Ga0209604, IMG submission 184405) | Active sludge microbial communities of municipal wastewater-treating anaerobic digesters from USA - AD_UKC097_MetaG (SPAdes) (version 2) | ecosystem: Engineered > Bioreactor > Anaerobic >... | reverse complement strand
TTCTTCATCGCGATGATCGCGGTCCTGCTGCTATGTACCTTCATCCCCGAGATCTCCCTCTGGCTGCCTGAAAAACTCGGTTTTCTCAAATAGTGGGGAACGGAACGGTGTCCGGTACTCTATTCGTCGGGCATGGGAACGGGACAGTGTCGGAAGACACAGGGCCGGCCCTTGAAACACAAGTTGAAGGGCGGTGGTACTCCCGGTCTTTGACACGTCTTTCTGCATGCTCGCTCAGCTCCCTGTCGGAAGAGCTTGTTAGTCCCCTTGCCTTGGTGCCTTATCGCTTGGAGTACCATGCTGGAGGCCCCAAAGCGGTAAACTCCGGCCGGAGGCCGCATGAAGCGTTTGCGGCGGGACGCCGCGTGGTCCGTGGCCCCGTTTGGAATCGGCGAAAATCGGCGTAATCGGCGGATGAAACCCTCTTGGGAATCCACGGATTTCGGAGCCCGGCCTCGGGCTGCGTCCTCGGCCGGAGGCAAGATCAACTCGCGCGGAGACGCGGAGGCGCAGGGGAGGGAAGGTGAAGGGGGCGGAACGATGAAGGTAGAAACGCAGAACGATGCGCAGATCTCGCCTTCCCTGCAATCCTCCTCTCTTGCTCTTTTCTGGCTCCGCGTCCCTGCGTCTCTGCGCGAGACCCAATCCGTTTATCCCAAGGAGAGACTTGTGCCCCGTGCCCTGCGCCTCGAAGATATGCCCTGACGGGCACACTACAAACAGCCTTCTCCGTGGTCTCGGTGCCTCTGTGGTGGAGATATCTGCATTATTTTAGGTTCTTTTGGAACATACAGGCGTCCGGCGGCGTCTTATTAGACGAGGGACTTCGGTGACGGTCCTTCTTGAGTGTCCAAGCGACCCTGTTATGCGAAACGAAGCCAATTCGGGAGGGGGCCGAAGCGAGGGCAAGGGCTTTACGGAAAAGGGGTTATGGCGAATCGGGTATGCAGACAGCCTTGGAAATCGAAGCCAATTCAGAAGGAGTTTCAAGTTTGCAGTGTCAAGTGTCAAGCGGGAGAAGGCGCAGGTTCGGACTTCACGCTTCACGTTTTACACTTGGCCGCAGGCCGTTTGTGCGAAACGAATCCAATTCGCGGTTCGCGGGCCGGGACTCGCGGCGTCGCGGGCGGAATTGGCTTCGTTTGTGCAGGAAAGGAGATGCCGTGAGGAAACTGCGATCTGTCGTCTGGGTCATTCTGGTGCTGGCGCCGGCGTTAGTGCAATCCGCAATCGACAAGCCGCCCTCCGAAATCGCAGTGTCTATCCCGGCGTTTCCCGGGGCGGAGGGGTTCGGGGCTCATGCCCGAGGGGGGCGGGGCGGAAAGGTGTATCATGTCACCACGTTGGCGGACGGCGGGGCGGGGAGTCTGCGAGAGGCCGTGGATGCCTCGGGACCTCGGATCGTCGTGTTCGACGTCTCCGGCACGATCAGGCTGACCAGAAGCCTGTACGTCGAGGAGCCCTTTGTCACCATTGCCGGGCAGACTGCGCCCGGGGATGGGATTTGCCTGCGCGACGGGACGTTCGGAGTGGGGACCGACCATGTGGTGATTCGCTACCTGCGGTGTCGGCTGGGCGACCAGGGCCGCGAGGGGGACGCCATCAGTATCGGCGCGGGGCGGCATATCATCATCGACCATTGCTCGGCCAGTTGGAGCACCGACGAGGTGCTCTCATCGTCCACGGGCGAGCCTCGGCTGAGCGATCTGACGGTGCAGTGGTGCTTCATCACCGAGGCACTCAATCCCGAGAACCATGGGTTCGGGTCGCTGATCCGTGGGTGCCACGGGGCCCGCTACAGCTACCATCACAACCTCTACGCCCACAATCGCGGTCGCAATCCCCGCCCGGGCAACTACGACGACCGCAATCCGCATAGCGAGGACCCCGACGGCCTGCTGCTCGATTTCCGCAACAACGTGATCTACAACTGGGGCGGGGGCCACGCCGGCTATAACGCCGACAAAGAAAGCGTGACCCGGCTCAATTACGTGGGCAATTATTTGGTGCCGGGGTCCAATTCGTCGCCCGGCAGCTACGCCTACCAGGAAGGCTCGACGTACAATCGCGGTTGGTTCGCGGGCAACTACCTTGAGCACCGTTTGCCGGACGATCCCTGGAGTCTGGCGACCTTCCCCGGCTGGAAGACCAGGCAGATCCTGGTCTACAAGCAGGCCGAGCCATTCGAGGCCGGACTGATCGTGGAGGAGGATGCCCCGGCGGCCTACCGCGCCGTTCTACAATCGGGCGGCGCGAGCCTGCCGCGACGGGATGCGGTGGATCGACGCATTGTCGAGGACGTGCTCAACAGCACAGGACGGATCATCGACAGCCAGACGGAAGTGGGGGGCTGGCCCGACCTGCAAAGTGCCCCAGCTCCTCGCGACAGCGACGGCGACGGAATGCCCGATGGTTGGGAGCGCGAGCACGGCCTGCACCCCGAAGACGCCGCCGATGGTCCCCAGGACCGCGATGCCGACGGTTACACGAACGTCGAGGACTATCTGAACAGCCTGGTTCACGGGTAGTCCACGCCGCTCTTGTGGCGATGGTGACTGGCCGATCCGGCGGCCGCATGCTCGGACGCGACGGCACAGGTCGGCTCGCCGAGCAGGTCGCGAGCCACGAGGGTCTTGCCCAATTCTCGAGTGAATCGCGGGGCGTCGGCTCGGTCCAGGTGTACTGTGTCCGGACAGTCGAAGCCAGCCAACTGAGGCACATCCTTGAAGTGAATGCACAGTGCCGAGGTGCGAGCCGCGAAGGCGTCCCAGAACATCGCTTTGGGGAAGATGAACTCCTCGTAGTCGTAGACTTGGCCGCTCGTTGGTGGACGCATGAACACGACACGACCCCCTCGGGCCTGGATCGTCCCGACCCACTCCTCAACCTCCATGGCATCGTGCAGCCATTCCTCAACTCCCGGCAGTTGCCTGTCGTTGGAGAGCCAGTGGGTACGGTCGAGGGCCCACTTTCTGTGTGCTTCGAGGTCTACCCCACCATAGTCGGCCAGTCGCGAGCGGTCCGCGTGGGTCTCGAGGTAGTAGGGGGCAGGGAACGGCTTGCCTCTCGCCAGGAGGATGGTCAGTTCGCTGAGCCGCAGCCGCGGATGCAGGGAGACGAGGGTCTTCTGCATGAGCGTCGAGAGGAACCGGTTCACCCTCGCGTTCCAATGGTACGCGGTATGGTAGTAGGCTACGTAGCGCTGCTGCGTATCCCACATGTCTTTGCAGAGCTGCCGTGAATCCAACCCACAGATCACGATGCCGTCGAACCGTGGATCGGCGGCGAGGTCACGTAATGTGGCGATCGGGCTGGTCTCCTGGATCGCCAGTTGCACGATCCGGCGGCCGGGAAGACTGTTGCGAAGGACCTGGGGAACCAGGCCGAGTTGGATGCGGCAGTCGCCTATGAGCACGATTGGCTTGCGGCCGTCGGTGGTGTAGACGCGGTCGCGCTGGCTTGCCCAGAGGGCGTCGTCATCGACGATTGTCGGCCGGTGGCCCAGGTGTCGCAACTCGGCCTCCCACCCTGCGACGGCGGCCAACGCCAGCGCTATCGCCAGGAGCCAGGTCTTGAGCCAAGGGCCCTCGGGCCACGCTCGGTCAGAATTGGAAGTAGATGAAAGCACGGTCTTCTCCCGAGAATCCAAGGATTGCCATGATCATGGCGGCCAGTACGAGCGATCTGGCCCACCAGGGGATGCGAGCCGCCACTTCGGCGAGACTCCTGTCTCTCATCACCCAGTGGATCGATAGTAGAAGGACGGTAATGCCAAGCGATATGGCGATGGGTTCCGGTCGCAGCAGGTGCGTTGCGCTGTCAGGCGGCAGGTACTGCTGGGCCGCCGGCTGGAAGAAGCGTATCACGCCGTCCGGCCCGAACCCGAGGAGAGTGGTCGAAATGCGCAGGCCCTGATCCAGAGAGTCGGCACGGAAGAAGACCAGAGCCACACAGACAAGGAGGAACGTCAGTATCGCGACGGGGAAACGGAGAAAGGACACACCGGCCACGCCACGCGGGATGATCCGGCGTACGGCTCGCTCCAGGACGAGATAGAACCCGTGGAGCGTGCCCCAGACGACGAAGGTCCAGGAGGCCCCGTGCCACAATCCGCCCAGCAACATCGTGATGGTCAGACTGGCAAAGGTCCTGAATCGCCCGCGTTTGCTGCCGCCGAGGGGCACGTACAGATAGTCCCTGAACCAGGAAGACAGGGAAATATGCCAGCGTCTCCAGAAATCGGAGAAGCCCACGGCCGCATATGGGAACCGGAAGTTCTCCTGAATCGTAAAGCCCAGACACAGAGCCGCGCCGATCGCACACAACGAGTACCCGGCGAAGTCAAAGAAGACCTGTGCGGAGAATGCGAGCGTCCCACACCAGGCGCTGACGAAATCGAGTCGCGAAGAAGACGAGCCGTAGACGGCCTCAGAGATCGGGGCCAGCAGCCCGTCCGCAAGGGCCGTCTTCTCGAAGAGCCCCAGCAGCATCAGGCTCAGGCCCCAGCCCACGGCTTTGCCGGAGAATCCTCTGGGCCGTTCGCACTGGGGGAGGAAATCGACGGCCCTGACGATGGGCCCGGCCACGAGCTGCGGAAAGAACCCGACGTACAAGGCGTAGTCCAGGAACGAATCCGCCGGGGCTGTCTTTCGCCGGTAGACGTCCAGCGTATAGGACAGGGTTTGGAACGTGTAGAAGGAGATCCCGACGGGCAGGATGATGCTGGGGGCCGCCAGAGTGAGGTCCCAGCCGAGGGATCGCGCGAGGACGAGGAAGTTCTCGGCGAGGAAGGTCCCGTACTTGAAGAAGCCGAGCAGGCCCAGGTTGGCCGCAAGGCTGATCGCCAGGAAGAGCCGTCTCGTACGCCGTGAGCGACTGGCGTGCATCCACCTGGCCGCGAACCAGTCCACGATGGTGGAAAGCCAAAGCAGCACGACGAACGGGGGATTCCAGGCGGCATAGAAAAGGTAACTCGCGGCCAGGAGGATTGTTTTTCGCCATTTCCAAGACTGTACTAAGTAGTACAGGACCAGAACTGTGATAAAGAAGACCGCAAACGTATAGGAGTTGAACAACATGCGGGGCACCCTCCTCAAGGTCGCCCGAAAACGATGGATTCGTTCGGTGGGCTTCTATTCCCGGCGTCGAAACACTATTGCAGACCTGCCCAACAGCCGTGGCAATCTGGGGTTTTCTCGGTCCGTCGGCCCCTTATGCCTGTTATACGATCCCGGTGGGAGCCGGATTGGTAAAAAAGCCTGAGATTCCTATAAATCCGGTGTGAGACGCCCGAAATCCATTTGTCGAGGCAAAAAACGAAACCCCTGAAAAACCTGCGTGATTCACCTCTCGACTTCGGCGCTGTGGCCGGAGCACGAGAGAGTCACACACCTCAGGGTGCCACGATGAAGACGGGCCGTCCGTTCATGTAGAAGGACACTCGGTTGTCCTCGACGTCCAGCGACGCCGCCTGTCCACGACGAGACGTTTCCGGGTTCCTGCGTCCCAGGCATCGGCGGTGAGCTTGCCCTGACCTTCCAGATCAAACCGGCAGATCTCGGTCAGATCGTGGACTACGCCGAGATCGATAACGACCGAGAGCGGATAGTAGAGTTCGGCGTTGATCCGACCATTGAAGAGGCAGGTCTTGGGCTGCTGCGCATCACCTGTGCGAGGATCGCCTGTGAAATCCTGCTCATCGACCAATTCGGTAGCGGGTCGTAGCCCCGAGAGATTGGTCAGCATGTCGGCGTCGAGATGGATGCGGTCCGCAGCCGCTGATGCCGTCAGCCCCGCGATCGAGGATAGCCAGCACGCCGGCCATATCCTCGCGACTCGCTGTAGCGTCATGCGAACTGCAGTTGTGTCGATCATTCGGAAGAACCCCGTGATGCCCAGAGCGTCTCCTTGTCGATCGCACACCATGCACGGCGGGACCAAGCGAGTCTATGCGGCGATGAAAATGGTCCCTCCCGCCTGAGGACTCACACGCCGGGGGGATTGGGACGGACGTGTCATGGCAACCGGATGGCCACAACGGCACAACCAGGCCTCAAGCGAAAACGTCCTTGGGACCGTAGCGATGGGGCGGCATCTCCCTGAAATACGGATTCAAGAGTCTGGAAAACAGCGGGCCCTCCACTCACTGTACGACCGTCCCGGACCGCCAGGCTTCTCCGTCAGATACCGCACATTCGCGGCGCCCTTTTGGTTAGCCATTGTCCGCTGCAATCCTCGCGCGTACACGTGTACCAGATGAACACGGCTCCATCCTCGGTGAGCTTGTCGAACTCGACCATTGTCGCCCCGCACTCCGGGCAGACCAGTTCCTCTTCCAACTCCAGCGCAGAACCTCCCCCTGAAAGCCTGCTTGCGTTGAACAGTTGCATGTCTGATACCTCCCTGTCAGATGCCTCATCCTTGTGCTTCAAGCCGCCGGCAACCCCCACATGGATCATTCCTGCGAGGTCAGACAGCCAACAACAACGCAGCCCAGGATACCGCAGGCCGGTTGTACTTAGGCAATAGGGAAAATGCTCAATTTTCGCCCGGCGAATGAGTTAGGTCGGACGGGCGGCTCGCGCCTGTTCGAGTCGGGCGGCGGCCAGGGGCCAATTTGCCAGCTTCAGGAAGCTGTCTACCCAAGCCCCGCGGTCATTCTGATGCTGCAGATAGTAGGCGTGTTCCCAGACGTCACACACGAGCAGCGGAGTCGCTCCCCAGATCGCCAAGTCCTGGTGCCGTTCAACCTGCAGGATCAGCAGCTTGTCGGCAATGGGTTCATGGACGAGCGCGCCCCAGCCGTTGGACATGACGCCCTTGGTGGCGGCGGCGAACTGGTTCTGGGCGTTCCGAACGGAGCCAAAGCTGGCCGTGAGGGCCTGGCCCAGGCTGTCGGGCACCTGCTCGCTGCTCGGACTCATGGAATGCCAGAAGAGGGTGTGCAGGACGTGGCCGCTGCCGTTGAACGCCAGATCGCTGCTGAGCGACCGGATAGCGGCGAAGTCGTTCTTCTCCCGAGCGGCTTGCAGCTTCTCGATGGCCGCATTTAGCCCGTTTACGTACCCGGCGTGATGCTTGTCGTGATGGATTCGCAACGTTTTCTCATCGTAGAGCGGCTCCAGGGCGTTGTAGGCGTACGGCAGCGGAGGCAGGCGGTAGGTCCCGCCGCTATAGGCGTCGGCGAAGGGATTCGCCCCAGTGGTCGCGGCCGAACTCTTGCCGCCCGGAAGACTGCTTCCCAATACCATGCCGAAACCGGCCAGAGGCGCCGTCTTGAGAAGGTCCCTGCGAAGTAAACTCGTTGTCATAATCCGTACCCTTTCCTGCTCGTGTCCATTGAGGTCTTCGGCTCCATTCCGACTCAGGCCCCGGGCCCAGGAGGCCGCGGACCGGAGAACGATAGAGCATTTACTCCAACCGGAGGTGCGAAGTGCGTGTCATCTTGTGCCAAATGGCGAGGACTCTGCGATATTGTCGCCCACGAGCGGGCTTTTCCTCACGAAAAAAATGCAAGATCTGCCACCGCTTGACCGATGCGCCCACTATGGAATAAAGTGCCAACATTCTATCTATCGACAGCAGCGTCAGGAGAGAGCCCGGTGATCAGGGAATACCCAATTCCGCGTTGTTGTGGACTTGTCGCTGCCTTTCTGCGGTGGTATGGCATGAAGTCCCCAAAATCCCCACGTACGTTCTGATGAGACAAAGAGAAGGCGCCGACTATGAGACAAACGATTCCAGGTGGTCTTGTACCCGCGAGTTGCATGATTGCGGTGATTGCGGGCTGTGTCTTGGCGCAGGGGGCCGCAGGTGCCTCCCTTGCGATCAACGAGGTGATGGCGGCCAACCGCTCGACAAAGGTCGATCCACAGGACCAGTATGACGATTGGATCGAGATCTACAACTGTGGGAGCATGCCCATCGATGTAGGCGGGATGTACCTGACGGACAATCCGGACGATCCGACCAAGTGGCAGATCCCGGCGACCGACCCGGTCCTGACGACGATCAGTCCCGGCGGCTACCTGCTGATCTGGGCGGATGGAGATGCCGCAGCCGACGGTCTGCACGCGGGTTTCAAGCTCAGCGCCGCCGGGGAGGACCTGTGCCTCTTCGATGCCGACGGCGTGACCCTGATCGACAGCATGGCCTTCCCAGAACTTCCCGCGGATCTGTCCTATGGCCGTTCTCCCGACGGGGGCGATGACTGGCGTTACTTCGTCGCTGCCACGCCCGGGGAGGCGAATCAAGGCGGCTATGAAGGATTGGTCGGCCCGGTCGTGTTCAGCCATGGGCACGGCTTCCACAGTGAGCCCTTCTCGCTTGTTCTCACGACGGATACGCCGGATGCGACGATCTACTACACGCTCGACGGCGAGCTGCCCGGCCAGGCGCCGCCGACCAGCACGGCACCGGGACGCCCAATACCCGGCCAGGTGAAGACTCCCGCCATATCGGGGACACTCTACACGGCCCCCGTCCCGATCCTGAAGACCACGTGCCTGCGAGCCGTGGCACTCAAAGAGGGCTGGAAGCCCTCCGCCGTCCACACGCAAACCTACATCTTTGTCAGCGACGTGATCAGACAGTCACCCACCGGCGCCCAGCCCAGCGCGAGTTGGCCCGCTCCGAACGCCGGTGGCGGCTTTGGTGGTTTTCCCTGGGGTGGCGGCGGGGGACAGGTGATCGACTACGGTATGGACCCCGACGTGGTGAATGACGCCAGATACAAGGACCTGATGGAGGACGCGCTGCTGTCGATTCCCACGCTGTCGCTGGTAACCCCTCTGGCCAACCTGTTCGATTCGAGCACGGGGATTTACGTCAACGCCCTGCAGGACGGTCGGAACTGGGAGCGGCCGGTCTCTGTCGAACTGATCTATCCGGACGGAACGCAGGGATTTCAGATCGATGCCGGTCTGCGAATTCGCGGAGGGTACGGTCGCATGGGAGACAACGCCAAGCACGCGTTTCGACTGTTCTTCCGGGCCGAGTACGGCGCGTCCAAGCTCGAGTATCCCCTGTTCGGCGATGAAGGGACCGATTCCTTCGACAAGGTGGACTTGCGGACCGAGAGCAATTACTCCTGGGCTTTCAAGGGCAGCATGGGCGACGACAACGGCGGCAAGAACACCCTGCTGCGGGACGTCTTCTCCCGCGACCTGCAGGGGGCGACCGGCCAACCCTACACGAGAAGCCGGTATTACCATCTCTACCTTGATGGGCAGTACTGGGGAGTCTACCAGACCCAGGAACGTTCCGAGGCTCGCTTTGCGGCGTCGTACTTCGGCGGCGACAGCGAAGACTACGACGTGGCCAAGGTCAGCGCCGGCCCTGGCGCGCCCTATACGATTGAAGTGACGGACGGCACTCTGGACGCCTACAATCGGCTCTGGCAGGCGGCCACTCAGGGTTTCGCCACGGATGAGGCGTACTGCCGCGTACAGGGGCTCAACCCCGACGGTACGCCCAATCCTGACTACGAACGGCTTGTCGATGTGGATAACCTCATCGACTACATGGTTTGCACGTTCTACGTCGGCGACCTTGATGCCCCGATCTCCAACTTCCTCCAGAACAATCGCCCCAACAACTTCTACGCGGTCTACAACCACACGAATCCCGACGGCTTCAAGTTCCTCCGGCACGATGCGGAGCACACCCTCTTCAACGTCAACGAGAATCGCACCGGCCCCTATCCAGCCGGCTCGCAGGCCCAGTACTTCAATCCGCAGTGGCTCCATCAGCAGCTCGCGGCCAACCCGGAATACAAGATGCGTTTTGCGGACCACGTGTACAGGCACTTCTTCAACGACGGCCCCATGACGCCGGAAGCTGCGGCGCGTCTCCTGACCGCCCGCAAGGACACGATCGATCTGGCCGTCATAGCGGAATCCGCTCGCTGGGGCGACGCCAAGGTCGCCAGGCCCCGAACCAAGGACGACGACTGGCTGCCCCAGGTCAGTTTCCTGCTGAACGATTACTTCCCACGACGGACGAACGTCGTTCTGAGCCAGCTCAAGGCCAAGGGCTGGTATCCGAGCGTCGAGGCCCCGACTTTCAATCAGCACGGCGGGGCGGTGGAACGCGGGTTCAGTCTGGTGATGGCGGCGCCGGCGGGCGATATCTACTACACGCTTGACGGCGAGGATCCCCGGCTGCCCGGGGGGGCGGTCAACACGGCACATGCGACGCGATACACCGGGCCCATCGTCCTGACCGAATCGACGCGCGTCAGGGCCCGCGTGCTCTACAGCACCTGGAGTGCGGTCCATGATGCGGTGTTCGCAGTCGGGCCGGTCGCCGAGGGACTGCGGATCAGCGAGATCATGTACCAGCTGGCCGAACCTGACCCGAGCCGCTGGTTACAGAAAGACGCCTGGCGGACGAGTACGAATTCGGGGGGCTCACCCGGCGTCCGCGGCGCCAACGGAAGTAATGTCATTTGCCCTCTCGCCGCACAGACGCGATAATATCGTCCATTTGGGAGGTACACGCCATGGAAGACGCAAAGCGAAAAGTCGTTGTGCTGATCGGATGTATGATTGCAGTCGGAGTCGGCTGCGCATGGGCTCAGGACTGGCCTCAGTGGCGAGGACCCAATCGAGATGCGAAGATCAGCGGGTTCGCCGCGCCCCGGACGTGGCCCAAAGAGCTGACGAGCAAGTGGAAGGTCCCCGTGGGTCTGGGCGATGCGACACCTGCTCTGGTGGGACCGAAGCTCTATGTATTTGCCAGGCAGGGCGATGAGGAAGTGGCAATGTGTCTCAATGCCGACGACGGCTCTGAGATCTGGCGGGATAAGCATCCGGCCCCGGCTGTGACGGGCGGACCCCGCGAGCATTCCGGGCCCCGAAGCACGCCGGTCGTGGCGGATGGGAAGGTGGTGACGCTCGGCGTAGCTGGTGTGCTCACCTGCCTCGACGCCGCCACAGGCAAGGTCTTGTGGACCAAAGATGAGTTCCCCGGCTCGTGGCCTCGATTCTACGCGGCGATGTCGCCTATCGTCGTGGATGGACTGTGCATCGCCCATCTCGGCAAAGAGGGCGCAGGG
>Ga0209604_1003333_pt1 | contig 11059 bp, 8 predicted proteins | sample AD_UKC097_MetaG_FD_184405 | JGI IMG/M metagenome (GOLD analysis project Ga0209604, IMG submission 184405) | Active sludge microbial communities of municipal wastewater-treating anaerobic digesters from USA - AD_UKC097_MetaG (SPAdes) (version 2) | ecosystem: Engineered > Bioreactor > Anaerobic >... | reverse complement strand
TGTCACGCAGGACAGCCTGCGCCAGGCCATCGGCATGGTGACGCAAGATACGTCGCTGCTGCACCGCGCCATGAGCGAGAACATCCTCTACGGCCGCCCCGACGCCACGCCCGACGAGATGCGGGCAGCGGCGCAGCGCGCGCAGGCCGACGAGTTCATCCCGCAGCTGACCGACCCGCAAGGCCGGCAAGGCTACGACGCCTACGTGGGCGAACGCGGCGTCAAGCTGTCGGGCGGGCAGCGCCAGCGCGTGGCCATTGCGCGCGTGATGCTGAAGGACGCGCCGATCCTGCTGCTGGACGAAGCCACCAGCGCGCTCGACTCGGAGGTCGAGGCCGCCATCCAGCAAAGCCTGCACGAGCTGATGAAGGGCAAGACGGTGATTGCGATTGCGCACCGGCTGTCGACCATCGCGGCGCTGGACCGGTTGATCGTGCTGGACCGCGGCCGCATCGTCGAAGAAGGCACGCACGCGCAGCTGCTGGCGCGCCAGGGCCTGTACGCCGGGCTGTGGGCGCGGCAGAGCGGCGGTTTTCTGGGCGAATCGGAATAGCGGTCGACTGCGCCGTCGATGCGGCGAATGCTACATTTTATATAGCTGTCAGCGCTTTATTGGCAAGCGCAAGAGCCGCTTTTCAATCAGAACGAGCAGCCCTGGAGCGCCGCGTGGCGCGACCGTCCCACCACGACACCAGCCCCATGGCCACAAACCCCGCGGGCACGCCGAACACGCCGGCCGACACCGGATGGATGCCCCACCACAGCCCGCCCGGCGGCACGCCCCACCACGCGCGCACCGACGCCGCCGAAAAGAGCATGTAGCCCAGCGTCAGGCCCGCGCCCGCCAGCATGCCGGCCACGGCCCCGCGCCGCGTGGCGCCGCGCCAGAACAGGCCGAGCACCATCGACGGGAAGAAGGTGGCCGCCGCCAGCGAGAACGACGCCGTCACCAGCAGCAGAATCTCGGCCGGCTTCAGCGCCGCCACCGTGGCCGCCAGCATGGCGGCGGCCAGCAGCATGAACTTGGACAGGATCACGTGGTTGTCCGTCACCCGCACCTGGCCGTCGGTGATGGGCATGGCGTCGTGCACCAGCGCGTTGCTGATGGTCAGCAGAAGCCCATCGGCGGTGGACAGCGCCGCCGCCAGCCCGCCCGCCGCCACCAGGCCCGACACGACGTAGGGCAGCCCGCCCAGCTCGGGCGTGGCCAGCATGATCATGTCGGCGCCGAGGCGGATTTCGCCGAACTGCAGGATGCGGTCGCCGTTGATGTCCTGCACCGAGATCAGGCCCGGGTCGACGCGCGCCCACTGCGCGATCCAGTGCGGCAACTGGTCGAAGCTGCTGCCGACCAGCCCTTGCATGATCTCGTACTTGACCAGCACCGCCAGCGCCGGTGTGCTGACGTAAAGCAGCGCGATGAAGAACAGCGACCACGCCACCGAACGCCGCGTGTCGGCCACGCTGGGCGTGGTGTAGAAGCGTGTCAACAGATGCGGCAGGCTGGCGGTGCCCACCATCAGGCAGAACATCAGCGCCATGAAGTTGAGCCGCGAGTGCTGGAACTCGGCGCGCTCGGCCGGCGAGCCGTCGGGGTCGCCCGAAAACGCCTGCCCGTGGCGCGGCAGACCACCCAGCGGCTTGGCGCGTTCCAGCGATTCGTTCATGGCGCGCGTCCACAGTTCGCGCGCGCTGGCTTCGTCGCGCGGCAGCGCCGCCAGCTCGCGCCGCGCCGCCATCACCAGCGAAAAGTCCACGCCCTGCGCCTTCAGCATGCGGATGCGCTCGTCCAACTGGTCGCGTTCGGTCGCCAGCGCGGCGGCGGGGTCGCGCAAGCGCGCTTCGTATTCGCGCGCGCGCTGCACATAAGCGGCGCGCACCTGCTGCTCGGACTTTGAATCGATCAGCGCCTGCTCCAGCCGCTCGATCTTGGGCAATTGCTCGCCATAGGCCAGCGGCGCCAATGGCGTGCCGAGCTGCTTGTACGCCAGCCACGACACGGGGATCAGGAACGCCAGCAGCAGCACCACGTACTGCACCACCTGCGTCCAGGTGATGGCGCGCATGCCGCCGAGAAAGCTGCACAGCAGCACGCCGCCCAGGCCCAGCAGGATGCCGATCTCGAACTGCACGCCGGTCAGGCGCGAGGCGATCAGGCCGATGCCGTAGATCTGCGCCACCACGTACATGAACGAACACGCCACGGCCCCCAGGGCCGCCAGCAGGCGCGGCCCGCGGCCGCCAAAGCGCACAGCATAGAAGTCGGGCACCGTGTAGAGCTGCATGGCGCGCAGGCGCGGCGCGATCAGCACCGCCACCAGGCAGAAGCCGCCCGTCCACCCCAGCACATAGGCCAGCCCGCCGGGGTGCGCGGCGGTGCCCGAGAAGCCCTGCAGGTACAGCGCCCCGGCCAGACTGATGAACGAGGCCGCGCTCATCCAGTCGGCGGCGGTGGCCATGCCGTTGTACATGGGCGGGATGCGGCGCCCGGCGACGTAGAAGCCCTCGGGGTCGGTGGTGCGCGAATAGATGCCGATCACCGCATACACCATGACCGACAGGAACAGGAAGATCGGCCCGATCCAGCCGCGCGACAGGCCCTTGCGCTCGGCCCAGTACATCAGCAGCAGAAAGGCGACAAAGCCGACGACGAAAAGCCCGATGTTGCGGTGCAGCCGCCGCACGTAGCCGGGCGCGGAGTCGGCCAAGTCAGTCTTCCTCAGCCGCGGGGGCCGACGCTGCCGGCGCGGCGCGCCGATTGGCCCACCACGCAAAAAAGCCCACGATGCCCAGGAACACCAGCACCGCGCCCTGCGCCGCCAGCCAGTAGTTGACCGGCCAGCCGCCCAGCACCTGGTCGAGGTCGCGCGCGAAGAAGGCGACGCCGAACGACGCCGCCGCCCACAGCGCCAGCAGCGCCGCGCGCAGCCGCCAATGGCCGCCGTCGACTTCGTCGTGTGGGTCGGACGGCGGCGCGGCCATGGTCGATGTGCGTGGGCGGCTACTGGGCCAGCAATGTCCAGGTGTCGATCACGCTGTCGGGGTTGAGCGAGATCGAGGCGATGCCTTCGTCGGCCAGCCAGCGCGCGAAGTCGGGGTGGTCGCTCGGCCCCTGGCCGCAGATGCCGACGTACTTGCCCTGCGCCTTGCAGGCCTGGATGGCACGCTGCAGCATCGCCTTGACGGCCGGGTCGCGCTCGTCAAAGTCGGCCGCCAGCAGTTCCATGCCGCTGTCGCGGTCAAGGCCCAGCGTGAGCTGCGTGAGGTCGTTGGAGCCGATCGAGAAGCCGTCGAAGAACTGCAGGAACTGATCGGCCAGGATGGCGTTGCTCGGCACTTCGCACATCATCACGACCTTGAGGTCGTTCTGGCCGCGCGCCAGGCCCCTGTCGGCCAGCAGGCCGGTCACGCGCTCGGCCTGCCCCAGCGTGCGCACGAACGGCACCATGACCTGCACGTTGGTCAAGCCCATCTCGTCGCGCACGCGCTTGAGCGCTTCGCATTCCATGGCAAAGGCTTCGCGGAAGTCGTCGCTGATGTAGCGCGCCGCGCCGCGAAAGCCGAGCATGGGGTTTTCTTCTTCGGGCTCGTAGCGGCTGCCGCCGATCAGCTTGCGGTACTCGTTGCTCTTGAAGTCCGACAGGCGCACGATGACCGGCTTGGGCCAGAAGGCGGCGGCGATGGTGGCCACGCCTTCGGCCACCTTATCCACGTAAAAGGCGCGCGGCGAAGCGTGGCCGCGTGCCACGCTTTCGACCGCCTTCTTCAGGTCGCCGTCCACATTCGGGTAGTCCAGAATGGCCTTGGGATGGACGCCGATGTTGTTGTTGATGATGAATTCCAGCCGCGCCAGGCCCACGCCTTCGTTGGGCAGTTGCGCAAAGTCGAAGGCCAGCTGCGGGTTGCCGACGTTCATCATGATCTTGGTGGCAATCGGCGGCATGGCGCCGCGCTGCACCTCGGTCACTTCGGTTTCCAGCAGGCCGTCGTAGATGTGGCCGGTATCGCCCTCGGCGCAACTCACGGTGACCAGCGTGCCGTTGCGCAGGCGCGACGTGGCGTCGCCGCAGCCGACCACGGCGGGGATGCCCAGTTCGCGCGCGATGATGGCGGCATGGCAGGTGCGGCCGCCGCGGTTGGTGACGATGGCGCTGGCGCGTTTCATCACCGGCTCCCAGTTGGGGTCGGTCATGTCGGTGACCAGCACGTCGCCGGGCTGCACCTGGTCCATCTGGCTGATGTCGCTGACCAGACGGACCGGGCCGGTGCCCACCTTCTGGCCGATGGCCCGGCCCTCGGCCAGAACCGATCCGGTGCTCTTGAGTTTGTAGCGCTGCTCGGTCTTGCCGGCCTGCTGGCTCTTCACCGTCTCGGGCCGCGCCTGCAGGATGTACAGCTGGCCGTCGCCGCCGTCCTTGCCCCATTCGATGTCCATCGGGCGGCCATAGTGCTGCTCGATGACGAGCGCGTAGCGCGCCAGCTGCTCAATGTCGGCATCGCTCAGCGAATAGCGGTTGCGCTGCTCGGCCGGCACGTCCACGGTCTTGACGAGCTTGCCGCTGGCGGCCTTCTCTTCGGGCGTGGCAAACACCATCTGGATCAGCTTCGACCCCAGGTTGCGGCGGATGACAGCGCGCTTGCCTGCGGCCAGCATCGGCTTGTGCACGTAGAACTCGTCGGGGTTGACCGCGCCCTGCACCACCGTCTCGCCCAGACCGTAGCTGCTGGTGATGAAGACGACCTGGTCGAACCCGCTTTCGGTGTCGATGGTGAACATGACGCCCGCGGCGCCCAGGTCGCTGCGCACCATGCGCTGCACGCCGGCCGACAGCGCCACCACGTCGTGCGCGAAGCCCTTGTGCACGCGGTAGCTGATGGCGCGGTCGTTGTAGAGGCTGGCGAAGACCTCCTTCATCTTGTGCAGCACGTCGTCGATGCCGACCACGTTGAGGAAGGTTTCCTGCTGGCCGGCGAACGAGGCGTCCGGCAAGTCCTCGGCCGTGGCCGACGAGCGCACGGCGAAGCTGGCCTGCGCGTTGCCGGCGCTCAGCGTGGCAAAGGCGTCGCGAATCGCGGCTTCAAGGTCCGCGGGAAAGGGTTGCGCCTCGATCCAGCCGCGGATCTGCGCGCCGGCTTCGGCCAGCGCGCGGACGTCTTCGGTGTCCAGCGTTTTCAGACGCTCGCTGATGCGCTCGGCCAGGCCGTCGTGCGCCAGAAACTGGCGGAATGCGTGTGCCGTGGTGGCAAAGCCAGTGGGCACGCGCACGCCCTGCGGCAACTGGCTGATCATCTCGCCGAGGCTGGCGTTCTTGCCGCCCACCGCCTCGACGTCGGTCATTCTCAGTTTCTCGAACGGCACGACCAGGGCGGTCGGCTCGAATAATGCAGACATGGGGAAGCTCCAGAGTTTGAAAAACAGAGCGACCTGGTGCGCCTGCGCACCAGGCGGCGCGGTGGCGTGCCGGAACCTGGCGTGGCGCTGCCGTGGGATTTTTCTTGTACGGGGCAGGCCAGCGGGTGCGGCAAGGTTCGCATAATGGGCCTGATTGTAGGGTTGCACCTGTGTTCTTGACCGCTACCTCGCCCACCATGCCCGACCGCACCGTCTTCTTCGTTTCCGATGGCACCGGCATCACCGCCGAGACGTTTGGCAACGCCATCCTGGCGCAGTTCGACTTCCAGCCGCGCCGCGTGCGCCTGCCCTTCATCGACACGCCCGACAAGGCGCACCAGGCGGTGCGCCAGATCAACCACGCGTTCGAAGTGGAAGGCAAGCGGCCGGTGGTCTTCACCACGCTGGTGGACATGGAGATCCTGGGCATCATCCGCGCCTCGTGCCGCGGCATGCTGCTGGACATGTTCGGCACCTTCGTGGCGCCGCTGGAGGAGGAGATCGGCATCAAGAGCCACCACCGCGTGGGGCGCTTTTCAGACGTCAGCAAGTCGCAGGCCTACCACGACCGCATCGAGGCCATCAACTTCAGCCTGGCGCACGACGACGGGCAAAGCAACCGCGACCTGGAGGCGGCCGACGTCATCCTGATCGGCGTCAGCCGCAGCGGCAAGACCCCGACCAGCCTGTACCTGGCCATGCAGCACGGCCTGAAGGCGGCTAACTACCCGCTGATCCCCGAAGACTTCGAGCGCCGCCAGCTGCCGCCGGCGCTGGTGCCGCACAAGAAGAAGATATTCGGGCTGACCATCGCGCCCGACCGCCTGTGCGAAATCCGGTCAGAGCGGCGGCCGCATTCGCGCTACGCCAGCATTGAAAACTGCCGCATGGAAATCAACGAGGCCGAGGCCATGATGCGCCGCAGCGGCATCCGCTGGCTGTCGACCACCACCAAGAGCATCGAGGAAATCGCCACCACCATCCTGCAGGAGGTGCGGCCGGAGCGGTTGAGCTATTGACCCGGGGGCCGACCAGGCCCCTTTTTGCTATCTTTAATATAGCTTGATGCGCTTGCTGACAAAGCGCCGGCCTCGTATTTGACCGGATTTTCGATCAAAGCCCCAGTGCCGCCAGCCCCGCCTTGGCGACCTGCGTGTCTTCGGCCGGCTTGGCGCCGCTGATGCCGATGGCACCGATGCACTGGCCGTCCTTCATGATCGGCAGGCCGCCTTCCAGCATGCCGTCGAGCGGCACCGACAGAAACGCGGTGCGGCCGCCGTTGATCATGTCCTCGTAACCCTTGCTTTCGCGCCGGCCCAGCGCCGCGCTGCGCGCCTTGCCGGGGGCGATGTGCGCGCTGACCGGCGCCGCGCCGTCCATGCGGTGCAGGTGCAGCAGGTGCCCGCCGTCGTCGGCCACGGCGATGGTCAAGGCCCAGTTCTGCTTCAGCGCTTCGGCTTCGGCAGCGGCCACCATGGCACGGACATCGGCGGCTTCGAGGTAGGACTTGGTTTTCATGCGAGCGGCTCCATCATCAAGGACTGTCGAAAAGCCAAGCATAGCCGGCCGTCGACCGCGTCACAGGACCGGGCTTTTTTTCAGCAAATATCGACCCTCCACGGGAATTTTTTGCCCCACGGGGTATCTACGTACAATGCGCCGGACGGCTGCCACCGGGCGGCCAGGGCGCTGACAAACCACAGGAGAACCCACCGCATGAACGACCGATCCACCACCCTGGCCTACGGCGACGCCGCGCACGGCGGCCTCGCGTCACAGGAGCAGCGCAACCGCGTGCTCCGCAACACCTACTGGCTGCTGGCGCTGAGCCTGCTGCCCACGGTGCTGGGCGCATGGATCGGCGTGTCGACCGGCATCACCCGCAGCCTGAGCGGCGGCCTGGGCCTGATCGTCTTTCTGGGCGGCGCCTTTGGCTTCATGTTCGCCATCGAGAAGACCAAGAACTCGGCCGCCGGCGTGCCGGTGCTGCTGGCCTTCACCTTCTTCATGGGCCTGATGCTGTCGCGGATGATCGCGATGGTGCTGGGCTTCAAGAACGGCTCTGAACTGGTGATGACCGCCATGGGCGGCACCGCCGGCGTGTTCTTCGTCATGGCCAGCCTGGCCAGCGTCATCAAGCGCGACCTGTCCGGCATGGGCAAGTGGCTGTTCGTCGGCGCGCTGGTGGTCTTCGTTGGCGCCATCGTCAACGTGTTCGTCGGCTCCGCCGTCGGCATGATGGTCATCAGCACGCTCGTCATCGGCGTGTTCAGCCTGTACATGCTGTACGACCTGAAGCGCATCATCGACGGCGGCGAAACCAACTACATCAGCGCCACACTGGCCCTGTACCTGGACCTGTTCAACGTGTTCCAGGGCCTGCTTGCCCTGCTGGGGCTGGGCGGCAGCAACGACTGAGGCACCGTCACCACCAAAAAAGGGGCACGCGGTGCCCCTTTTTTGTCGCCCTCCGTAGCCCGCACCATCGGTGCGCAGGCACGGAATGCCTTATAATTCACGGTTCTCGACGGTGGCTGTAGCTCAGTTGGTAGAGTCCCAGATTGTGATTCTGGTCGTCGTGGGTTCGAGTCCCATCAGCCACCCCAGTCAATACTAGGAAGCCTGCTATGTAAAGCGTAGCGGGCTTTTTTGTTGGCGCTCGGTGAAACGCTCCTCTGCCTGGGATTGGCCGTCTGCCCGAACGTCAAAGCCGGCTCTGCTGATCATTTCCGGGAAAGCCAGGCTCTGCTGCTCGACCATAAAAAATGCCAGCCAGCGCGCGGCTGACTGGCACGGACCGAAAGGAAGATTGCGGCGTGACCGGGTTTCAGCGCGACGCGGCCCCTGCTGCCGGCTGGGCGGCAGCGGTGGTGGTCGACGGTGCGTTGGGCACGAGGATTTCGGCCTTGTAGCGGGCCTTCAGCATGTCGTAATAGCTGCGCGCCTCGGCCACGCCCCACAGTTGTTCGTAGCGGGCGCGAATCTGCTTGACCAGGTCGGGCGTCTGTTCGGCGCGCGGCAGCACTTTGTCGACGCGCGCGATGGCGTACCCCTCACCACCCAGGTCGACGCCGACGAAGGCCGGCAGCTTGGTGGGGTCGGCACGCAGGACGGCTTCGACCAGCGCGGCGGGCTGGCCCTGCGCCTCTTCGCGCGACAAGGTCAACGGCGCGCCCAAGCCGGTGGCGGAGGCGGGCTGCGCGGTCCAGGCTTTCAGGCGGTCCTGGCCTTGCTGCCGTGCCATCTCGGCGCCGCGCTGCTGGATGAACGCGGCGCGCACTTCGTTCTTGACCTCGGCCAGCGGACGGGCATGGGCGGGCGAGTGCGACACGATGCGGCCGGACGCCAGCTGGTTGCCGCCCAGGTCGGTGGCTTCGGTGTTGCGGTGCTTGGAGACCGAATCCGGCGCAAACAGCGCGCTGAGGAATTTCGGGTTGGCCAGCGGCCCGTTGGCGCCCTGCGCGGGGGTGCGCGTGACGTTTTCAACGCGGTGCACGGTGAGCTTGAGCTTGTCGGCCATCGGCTTGAGGCTGTCGGACTGCTCGTAGACGCCGTTGCGGAACTCTTCGGCCATGTCGCTGAACTGCTTCTGGGCGGCCTGGGTGCGGAACTGGTCTTCGAGCTTGGCGCGCACCTGCTCGAACGGGGGCACCGCCGCGGGCTGGATGCCCGTCACCTGCACGATGTGGTAGCCAAACGGGCTCTCGACCACGTCGCTGAGGTCGCCGACCTTGGCCAGGGCGAACGCAGCCTGCGAGATGACAGGGTCAACACCCTTGGCGCGCTGGAAGCTGCCCAGGTCGCCGCCACTGGGCGCGCTGACGTCGTCCTGCGACGATTTGCGCGCAACGTCGGCAAACGTGGCCGGCGCCTGGCGCAACTGCGCCAGCAGCGCGGTGGCGGCGGCCTTGGCCTTCTCGCGGTCGGCGGCGGGTGCGTCCTTGGGCGCGGCGATCAGGATGTGGCTGGCGCGGCGCTGCTCGGGCGTACCCAAGGTGGCGGCGTTCTGGTCATAGTAGGTGCGCAGGTCCTGCTCGCTGACATTGACGGATTTCTTCACGCTGTCCAGGTCAAGCAGCAGGTATTCGACCGTGGCGGCTTCGGGCGCCTGGTAGCGGCCCAGGTTGGCCTGGTAGAAAGCCTGCAGGTCGGCGTCGGTGGGGTTGATCCGGGCCGCGAACTCGGCGGGCGCAAAGCGCGCGATGCTGGCTTCGCGGCGCTCCAGGAAGGCGTTCATGCCCACGTCGGCCTGCGCCTGGCTGGCAAAGCTGGTGTTGATCACGCCTTCGAGCACCTGGCGCGAAGAGATTTCGTGCCGCACATTGGCCTCGAAGCCCTCGGGCGTCAATCCTTGCGCGGCCAGCAGCTGGCGGTAGCGGTCCATGTCCAGCGTGCCGTCGGCCCGGCGCAGCCCGCTGATGGTGGGGTCGCGTTCCAGGTCGGCCGCCAGGCGCGCGTCGGTGGCCATCAGGTGCTCGTCCGCGGCCGCGGCGGCCAGCACGCGTTCGCGCACCAGGCGTTCTAGCGTGGCACGCTTGAGCGAGGGCGAATCGAGCAGCGCGACGTCCAGCGTCGGGTTGGTGGCGCGCAGGCGATCGGATTCGAGCCGGTGCGCGTTGTCCCATTCGGCCTGGGTGATGGGCTTGCCATTGACCACGGCCACCTTGCCGGCGCTGTCGTTGAAGCGCGTGTAGCCTTCGATACCAAACAGCATGAACGACGGGATGATCAACAGAAACAGCACCCCCATGATGAGCTTGGTGTGCCGGCGGATGAATTCGAACATGCGGTGACTCTTGCTTTGTGCCGTTGCGCTAAAAATGAAAAAGGCGAACCGGGGTTCGCCTTTGCCGCAACTGGTAGGAGGTGTGGTGGGTGCTAACGGGGTCGAACCGCTGACCTACGCCTTGTAAGGGCGCCGCTCTACCAACTGAGCTAAGCACCCTCCTGATCTGACAGCCGACAAATCAGTTCAGCGCGTCCTTCAGCGCCTTGCCGGGACGGAACTTGGGCACCTTGGCGGCCTTGATTTTAATCGTAGCGCCGGTGCGCGGATTGCGACCCGAGCGAGCGGCGCGCTTGCCCACGGCAAAGGTGCCGAACCCCACCAGCGACACGGTGCCGCCCTTGCGCAGCGTGGTCTTCACCGCGCCGATGGTGGCTTCCAGCGCGCGCGTGGCGGCGGCCTTGGAAATGTCGGCGTTCTTGGCGATGTGCTCAATCAGCTCGGTCTTGTTCACGTAGGTGCCCTCTCTCAAGAGATTCAAGAATTCGGATAGTGACTTCGGTGGAAGTTGGCGGCTGCCGTACCCTTTTGTCAGCTTGACCCGCGACAGGATGGCTGATGGGAATCGGGGGCCTTGATGCCCGGCCACCCTCGACAATCAAGGTCAGCGAGCGTTGAATTCTAGTCGCAATTACCCCCCTGCAAGCCGGTATCTACCCTGCTTGTGCGTCAGCGCAACAACGACGTGAATTTTCTTGCATCCGACGGGACATCGCGCCGGCGCTCGCTCAGACGATCCCGCGCCGTCAGCTGCGGCGCTGCGGCCGCACCACCAGCGCCACGCCAAAGGCCGTCAGCGCAATGCCGACGATGGTGGTCAGCGTGATGGGTTCGCCAAACAGCAGCCAGGCCATCATCGCCGTGGTGGGTGGCACCAGGTA
>Ga0209604_1003330_pt1 | contig 11060 bp, 9 predicted proteins | sample AD_UKC097_MetaG_FD_184405 | JGI IMG/M metagenome (GOLD analysis project Ga0209604, IMG submission 184405) | Active sludge microbial communities of municipal wastewater-treating anaerobic digesters from USA - AD_UKC097_MetaG (SPAdes) (version 2) | ecosystem: Engineered > Bioreactor > Anaerobic >... | reverse complement strand
TGATTCTGTATCTGGAATGATTCGGGCCATTCCAGCCTATCAATGAAAAAATCCTCAACGCGACCCGGCAATCTCCGAGTAGGATCAGGCAATGGTGCTGACTTTCTTGGTCTAGGTGTGGTTTCGGGTTTATCGCTTAACAATTCAGCGCTTGCGCCGCGTGTAGCGCGGCTCAACTCTACACAATATTTTCCTTTAGCACTTCCAACCGCGCCGTAAGATGTCGCAAATAACAACTCAACTTCATGCTGAGTCATGTCAAGCTTCCTGATACTTGGGAAGTTCTTAAAAAACTTTTCAATTGACAATTTTTTCTTACTTGACCGCAATATTAAACCTGCGCCTTCCACATAGTCATAACCGTGATTATTCAAAACGCCAATCAATTCTTGCTTATTCATTTTGTTTCTCTTATGGCGCGGTATAAATCCAAAACCTGCAATTCTACGACTTTGCCGTTTTAGTGGATGATCAACGCTTTGGATTGCCAATCATCCCAACTGCACGCTTTCAAAAGTTTATGATATTTAATTAAATAACTTTGGCGACTTTCGCCAGAATGCCAATGATCAGAGCCGATTGTAGAAAGCCGATCCCGACGACCCAACGAATAAGCTCTGCTTTCGTTTCCGCCAAATCCTTTTTCGACTCTGCCTTGAGTAGTTCAATATCACGTTTTAGATCGTGAATATCGGCCTTCGTAGCGACGCCCTCGCCGCTAGATTTCAGCACGACTGCCAGCGCCGATGCTTGTGCCTCAGCCTGCTTTTCTTCAACGCCAGCATCCCGTAGTGTTTTGACGTAGGCCAGCGTGTCAAAAGTCAAAGTAGTCATAAATTAGTATCCTATGGAGTCTGTTTAAGTTGTGCTATGAGATTATGCCATGTGGCATAATTTTACTCATCTTGCGCTTTTCTCATCCTTTCATTTTTCATCATTGTAGTAAGCCAATCAATAACCAAACTGCTGCGAGTCACCTTACGTTTTTCTTTAAATGCAATCTCTCTAGCAAAGTCATCAAGGTCATGTACTAAAGACGTAGGTACTCGTACTGATAGCAAGCAAGAATCATCATTCTTCATTCTAAGTTCCCCATACAGAAATGCTCTGGTTCGTGTAGCACAACTAGAATCACCATTGATGATACGTCCTAGTTTATGCGTCAGTTCGTTTAACTCTCTCTCATTTTGAAGGTCTACGATATTGTTCATACGGCCTCTCTTAAGATATTGGCGATACTTTGAGGATGCCATGCCTTGCCACGAGGTAGGTATCCGCGTTGCTCTAGCCGAGTGGCGATATTGCGAAGTGATAAGCCCTTATCGTTCATCGTCTTAATCACTTCAATTGCTGCTTGTTCCTGCTCATCCTTAACTAGGTTAATCCCATCATCGCAACGGTAGCCGTAGGGAATTGATCCAGTACGTTCGCCGCGCTGCTTTTTTGATTGGAGTGCGGCCTTGGTACGAGCGCCGATAATTAAGCGCTCATACTCTGCAAAAGCATCCACCATACGCCGCATTAGTATGTCGCTAGGCGAGTCGCTATCCGTTCCTTCACCAGCGGCAGATATGATTTTTGCGCCCTTTCGCTTTACTGCTGATTCAATCATGGCAACAACAAGCGGATCGCGTCCTAAGCGGTCGCGCTTGGCGACTATCAGCACATCACCTTTACCAAGGGCTGCAATGGCATCTAGCAACGCTGGGCGCTTATCCAGACCCGTTTTGCCACTCACTCCTTCATCGCGGTACACGCCAGCCAACGCATCTGCAACGCGCAAGCAAGCGTCTTCTTGAGCGTCAAGGCCAGCGCCGGATAGGGTTTGCTGATCTGTAGATACTCTCAAGTATGCGATGGTTGCCATGATGTTTCACCTTGCTTGTTATGCCGTATTTGTTAAGCAAAGCGTATGACAAGTTTCGTTGCATGTCAAATATTCTGTCAACTACCGAACGGTAATGGACAGACATTGATAAATCAGCGATGGCGTTGCTTTATATGCAGCATCGATCATGCTGCATAGTGTGGATGGCACGGATTATCCAGCGTGGTCGGGTCTGCGAATCAACTGCGGCAAAAATTTTCCCAACAAAAAAGGCTCATCTGGTAAAAAATCAATACCGTTGCGCCCGTGCGTGGGTATGCCATTGACATACTCACTTCGACGTATGGGTATCACCTTCCATATTGCTGCAATGCAGCATAAAGCCTAAGCTCTCTATAAATCAGCGAGTTGATTGACTAAACACCCTATAAAAACCACACTACTTACAAGATATTTATCTATATCTCAGTTACACAAAGCTGAATTGATTGAGGTTCAATCTCGCTACACGTTTTCCTATCTAAAATCACCAAATCGTCACTTTATTGTGACGAATTAGCGGGAAGCTTTGAGATTTCAGCCCAGTACAAAAGAGAGCGCCGCCGCTGACTGGCAGAAACGGCGCTCCAATGGTGATTACACTATTTCCCGTAACGCAAAAAGCAGCGGCTTCTGATTTCTGGCAAGCCACGATCTTTGGGTCAAATCAAGTCGTTCTATCGGGGCTACCCTCAACCGATTGCCTTTCGCTTCAATAAAAAAGCCTTTAGATCGAATCTTTTCAATAGCGGCAGTCATTATAGCGCGGTTTTCATCGAGAGCTTTTGACGCTTGCTGGCGAGTCCAGTCGCAAGAAACGTCATAGCCACACTCGGATAACTGTTTAATCTGCTTCCACGATGCGGGTTGACCGCCGATGATTGCGCTACACTGACCTTTCGAGAAATCATTATTCTCAATGTCGTAACCAAGTCTGGCGATAAAAGCCAGTTGTTTCTCGGTTGCTGGCGCATAATGCCATTCCCGACTACCATAGCTGAATTCATCAATCACTGGCGGCGGTTTAAGCAGGTCTATCTGTCGTTCCAGGTCTATAGCTGCAATCTTAGATTGACGTTTCCTTTCATCATCGCCAATTCCAAGCGGTTCTTCATCCGCTGGCGGTGAGGTATGTCCAAAGAATTTCCACGCGGTCACTAGCGAATGTTTACCAGCGTTGTCAACAAAATCTAATACTCGACAATCGGTTTTACCTTCATTCAATCTGAGACCACGCCCGATCATTTGAGCAAAGAGCGACTTCGATTTAGTAGGGCGGCATAACAGAATAGCGTCTACTGACTTGTCATCAAACCCTTCAGTGAGAATCTGGCAATTCGCCAATACTTGAAATTCACCTTTGGCGAATCGCTCCAGTTTCTCAGTACGGTTAGAATCCACTCCGCTAACCCATTCGGCGGATATACCAGCCTCAAGAAAGGCGTCTACTAAATTCTGTGCGTGCTGGATATTGCAGGCAAACGCGATAGCCTTTCGCCCTGAACAATGCTCCAAATACTTTTCAGCAATGAAGGCATTACGCGCCGGATCGTCTACCAAGTTAGCTAACTCATCTTCTGCAAAGTCGCCACCGCGAGTATGGACGTTGCTGATGTTGACACTGGTTAAACATTGAATAGCGGATGGCGGAACAAGGTATTGCTCTTTGACGGCATCGGCTAATCCCATTGAATAAACAATCTCATCAAACAAGTTTGAGAGCGCCAGCCCGTCCAACCTTTCCGGCGTAGCGGTTAGTCCTAATCGCAATGATGGCTTGAAGTGATCTAGCGTTTCCCTCCAAGTGCGACTAGCTGCGTGGTGGGCCTCGTCCACGATCACACAGTTAAAAGTATCCGGCGCGATCCGATTCAAGCGCCGGTGGACCGTCGGGAGCATCGCTATTGTGAAGTCACCAATCTCATGGACACCTTGTTCAATGCGTCCATGAGATCGCGAAGGATCAACCACGCTCATCGTTCGCGCCGTCTGCTCTACCAACTCTTGACGATGACACAGGAACAGAGTTGACCCGCGAATGGCCTTTGCCACATGACAAGCCAGTACTGTTTTACCAACCCCAGTTGGTAAAGCCACAAGCTGGCGCGGAACACCCTTTTCTAGTGCAGAAAAGATTGCGGCCTTCGCTTCAAGTTGACGCTGTTTTAGTGATAGGCCGCTCATAACGCTTCCTCCTCGACCGCGTAGAAAGTGTTATCCGGCCTAAATTTGAAAATAACGCGCTTGGGTTTCTGTCGCCTAGCGTTGACATACGGCAATGGCGGCAGTGGTGGTGGTGGCTGCGGTACGGTCGGTTCCGAATGCGGCGTGTCTTGGGGCAGTGGCGGTGGGGTCATCGCATCATCACTTACATCGTTAAGAGGGCGGGTAACGAGTGCTGGTGGCGGTTCCTGCTGCAACATTCTGACTGGCTTGCCGTGGATCGCGGCCAGCAGATTGGGAACCGTAGCCGGATCGATGCTGTTAGGAATAATAACTGTGCGTGGTTTGCCGCCTCTTTGATCGGTAGTCCGATAGGTGGTGGTGACGAACCTACAATGGGCGTCAGCGTAATAAGTATCCTTATTGGGGAACCGCCCATTGAAATTAGATTCTTCCTGCCAGTCTCGAATCGAGTGCCTAACATCATCCACGGTTGAAAAAAGGTCTGAATAGCGATCCAACATCACCTTACGGTCAGTGACGATCACACTGTCGCGTAGCGCCATTTCCGCCAGCCGACCAGGCAAGGTCATACTGTCTAGCGTCACCAGATGGTCTGGCACCACATCAGGTAGCGGCTGATTCGAAATGAGATAGACCTCCTTCACCTTATCAGCGTGAATCATTCGCAACCGATCTAGCGCTTGCAGCGACTCTTGCTCGCGCATCGCTTCCAGTACGTCACGGCAATGTGGATCGGCATGGGTCTGAACCCATACCGCGGCACCATGACCTTCGCGATCTTCAAGCGTCACCTGCTTTCGGATGTAGCCGCTAGTGAGCTTCAAATGAGCATCCGGCCAAAATGCCCTAGCTGTGGCCTCTACGGCATACGGCGGCGGCTGGTTGCGCCCGATCTGAATCAGCCAATCGCAATGCTCTAACTCATTTAAACCGCGTAACGCGCCGAAGTGAGCGGTCTTAACGGAAGTAGGTAATCTACTGCCATGCTTATCCAGCCATGCCTTAGGAGCGATTACAGCGCCATTGGGGCCATGTTCATGGGCCTTTCGATAGACTAATTCGATTAATCGACTGGATAGGTGGTAATTATCGGCATTTAACCGATGGTGACTTAGTGCGCTATCTGTAATCTGTGTAACTCTTGCTTTCCGAGTCGCTTTAATTTCGACCAACTTTAATTCAGCGCCACCGATCTTTTTAATAAGACCATCAGTCAAACTGGCGTCTAGGAAGGCGGTAGGCGTTTCCTTCGGAATGAATTGAATCGGTTTTGCATACGATGCAAAAACTCTGGTTGCATCCGGCTTTCCGACATAAAGCCGATTTATACCATTGCCTTCAATGGCTTGTTTGCAATTCCACAAAAACGATGTTGGCTTGCGTTTTAATTCAGCAATCGCCTTAGCTTTCTTCGATGCAAACCCTGAATCCATCTCCGGATGGATAGCTGCTTCTATCGTGCCTTCTGCTTCTAACAGCGCATCAATGGCATCAATACTGTTAAGTGGTAATCTGCCTTCAATAATTGCGCTCACACAATCCCGATAGACCTGTTCGGGTTGAGTCATTAACTCAGCAATAGTCCATGACTGCGTGCGCTCTAATGAATCGTAGAATGTTTCATCAATCACAGCAACATCAATAGGGCGCTTTGTGAGTTGGCCTTCGCTTGGGAGAGAGAGATACTCATGTGCATAGAAACGGATCGGTGCTGGCGAGTTAAATTGCTTGAGATAGCCGCAATTCCCAGCGTAAGGGCAGGGCCGCTTTCCTGTTGCGGGTGAAGGCGTTCCGCACAACAGCGGCATGGTCTTATGTGCTAGACCGACTTTCGCAAGAATTTCAGCCGCTTCCCACTTCGCACAGAGTGGCTGATCGGTTCCAGTCCGGTGGGTACGCCCACGGATCGCAATTGCCGCGCCTGCGGGCAATCGTTTAACTTGCTCTAGCGCCAGCTTGTAAGACGGTACAAAGTAGTCGCAGCTTAGTTTACGCTGTATAACTTTATGCAGTATTCTCGTAGACTTTCCTAAGCCAGCCGGCGCTTTAATCCCAGCCGTGTTCTTATTGTCAAGCCATTCATCAATAGCAAATTCTAATTGTCGGCTAGCATCTTCTGCGCTAATACTTTTAGCGACAGTATTAACCCGGTAGGCCGATTGAATTGAATCAATGACCGCTTGTTTTCCCAATGCGATAAGTAGACCGTTATAATCAACCTTCTTGTTATCTAATTCAGGCACCGCCAATAGTAGGTCATGTTTCTTTGCGGCGGCGGTTGAGTAGACTAATCCACTATTAAGCTTTTTACTGTCTGAATGACAGTCGTTATCTGCGGCAATAATGATTTCATGTTGGGGATACTTCTTTTTTGCGATGCCAGCAATAGCATCAATGTTGCTATCACTAAAGCAACAGATAGTCGGGTATCCGATACTCGTATGAATCGCGTTACCCGTTGCATAGCCTGTGGCGATAACGATCCGAGTAGAGTTCGATGGATTACCGAGGGTGAGATACGCGCCCTTTGCCTTCCCGCTTGGTAGGAAATACTTTGTTTCCAGCGTGATCAGTTGCAGATTAACTAGTTGATCATCCGCATACATCGGGATAACCAGCGCACCATCAAGCTGATGATTGTTGACCCACGAGACGAACCACGGATCGATATGCTGAAGCCCTGTTAAATCCAGCGTTTTGACGCCGACAGGATTAATCTGCTTCTTAGTAAGGTAGGCGTGTTGTGTGGTCTGAATAGAGTGTGACCAAACAGTACACGCACGTTGCTTGGTCTGCTTAGCCTTCCAATCAGAATCGGAAGTAAGATGCTGGCGTTGTTGGCGATGATCTCGCGTGTCATCATCGGATCGGTCGCCGCGAATTTGGTATTTTTCTTGAGTGCCCCAATTCCCGTAGGTTGTGTAGGGGATACCGTGGTGCAGGGATGCGATGTACCAACCTGCATAGCGCTTGGAGCCTTCGACTTGAAACCGATGAATTCGACCGTCATAGATAATCTCGGAAGGCGATCCGCCGAGGGTGGCTTGAATGGTGTTGCAATGATCTTTGTAGTAAGCCATAATTCACATTCTGATTAGGTTTTAAAATCTCGTCGCTAAACGGGGTTACGTTGAACAAAGCCGCTCTTGCCAAGCGGCTTTTTAATTTCTTAAGCCAATAATTGCTGTAATGTGTTCACATTCGACTTCTTGCGTTCTCTTAGCTTCTTACATGTGCTTACGCCCGACTTCTTGCGCTTTTTTGGATTCTTAAGGTTATAAAACTCTATTTGCGTCAAGTAATCTCGGCGACTATCGAACAATCCGTCAAACTGTTTCGGTAGTTTCAACGGCGATTCATAAATATCAGGTAGGTCGGGTTCAAATTCATCGTATTCCGATTTGACGGCTTGTCGTAAGCGTTCAAGCTCCTGCTCGATAGGCTTCAAGTCATCATTCATGGCTTGCCGTAACGTTCTAAGCTCGTCTTCGTAGCCTTCAACAATCTCTTGCGCCTGTTCGCGCAGTAGATTAATTCGCCAGGTGTACGGGCGACAGATTGCATTCCAGTGGCTACAAACCGAATTTCTAGTTTTAACATCAAGCATCCAAGCCCCACTATTTGCATTTACATCGCAGTAGGGTTTAATGGCTTGCCGTAAGATTTTCTCCAATTCACCCGGATAAATAGCTTCGAGTGCATCCAACTCCGTAGCGCCTTTAACGTCGTTGTTTTCTAGAAATTTGTTTTGCCGCTTATCGCTATCCTTGATTGGAATTCCCGGTAATTTATAATGCTTTACCTGCTCAAGCGTTAGAGCAATAGGAAGAAGTAGTACATCCGCGCCTGGTGCGTAGGTATCAAGCCAAAACTCTAATTGCCGCGCCACGCTTGGAGGCATAAAAGAGCCAGCCGGATCAAAATCGGAAACGTAGAACACAATGCTAGGCTTGTTGGCTTGCCGTAAACGCTTCAACATAGCAATGCTGCCTGTAATGGATGCAAATCCTGTAAACGGCGCATAGTTCACTTTAAGCTCTTTGCACAGCGGAACAATAATTTCATCCATTGTTGATTTTTCACTAATCAACTCAAGATGAAATGGGCGCGTATAATTATCCGGTGCATAACCAAAAACGTTTACGTCTGGAATATTCCAATCAATTTCACTTGATAGTGAATCTTCGATAGTGGGTATAGGCCAGCAAAAACAACCTAACTCAGTATATGGTATTTTTTTGTCACCATAATTGCAGAATATAGACGGGTCGGGGTTTCGCATATCAACGAAAGCATCAGCGGCAACCAAGCCTAAACTTCGGGCTGATTTGCTGGCGTCGGTCATAGCTTGCCAACACTTTTCAGTATTTTCATACGGCAAGCCATTAACATCGCAAAACGGCGATGATTGACTGACCAGCCGGTAGTGAATACGCCGCAAATGAACCCCAGTGGGCAAGTCAAATTGTGTCCACAATGCCGCAAACCATTCTGCTTGCTTCACTTGTGCAGGCATGATGTAGAACGGATCATTATTGCTAGACATCGCCAGCAATTCGGGAACATTCTTGCGCGTGGCTTTCGCAAGAGCCTTGATGTCTTTATAAGTACGCGGACGATTCATAGCGCCACCTCGCTACCGAACGTGGCGAGCTTAGCGGCCACCTTAGCGATTTGTTCAGGATCGTAAGCGAACAGACGGCAATGAATCTTGACGGGCGTGATCAGACCACGATCCACCAAATTTTTGAGACTAGCGCCGTTAGCGCGTGGGCGATTTGCTTCTTTGCGAATGATTTCAACAGCGGTTCTAGCAGGCACTAACATTAGGCAATTCTTCCAAGTATTGCCCTTTTCAAGCGGATCGAGTTTGTGCTAAAATCCTCGATACCGCTTGCTATAGGGCGGTTCAATTCAATGCTTGTCGGTGGTGGCTGTCAATCAACAGCCGACTTGCTCCAAACTCCGAATCGGGCCGGTTGCTAGACTGGCCTGATTTTTTTTTGCAAAGCGATTATAACACGATTCAAAACAAGTCAAGAAACACTCAAGAATCCGTCAACTCTAGTCGCCGATCAATTCTCTCAACACGCTTTGCGATATGGTCAAGATGAACTGTTGCTGCAACTAGATCGGCATGAAAAATGGCTTGATACTGTTCGATAGAGCCAAGCCGCACTTCAATCCGATCTAATCGTTCATTCTGATTCGCCAGCGTAGTACGAATCGCCCGCAAGTGTTCAAGCACTAAACTTTCAACATCAGCGGTCATCAGTTTTCCTTTTAAGCTGCTTTAACTGAATCAGTCCCATACCGAGCTACACGCTCAATCATCGCACGATTAAAGCGAGTTGTTCCGCCCATCTTGAGCGCGGGAATGATCCCGGTTCTAACCCATCGCAGCAGTGTTGTTGGGCTGGTTTTAAGAATCGCCGCCGCTTCACCAGATAGAATGAAGCTCGTGTCTTTCATATTAATCTCCTTTAGTTCATCTGATATTGCGGTATTCATTTTCGTGCCTTATATGCGTCAAATTGATATGAATAATCTAACTCCGTTAATCATCAAAAATCAAACGTAAATCCTACATTTCGCAAAATAACCACTTTTGCAGATACACAAAAAACAATCGCTGTCAACAAATACTAAAAAGCTTAATATATTAAGTACGTTAGAAAGACCGATGTTAATTTTTAGTGTGAATAATGCGTGTCAAGAAATATTTTTCATTCATTGAAAGATTATCCACAATCGCCTATAGCGGTTCTATCTGCCAGTTTAAGGCATTCACTAGTTTTATACTACCCTTCTAGTCTAGTTGCTTAAATCACCTGTAGCTGCCTTGTAAGCGGTTTAAACGGCATTTAGTAAGAAGCCCCTGAATCGGGGCTGTGATTATTGAGTGGTCAATTATGCTCAGATATTGACGCCGCCTTTACTATCGTTTGCAACCGGCCGCGTACATCGGCGATGTAAGCGGTTCCATGCCTATAGTACTACGGTCAAGGCTTTATAATTTATGGCACGGATTCATCGCCAAAGTCATCATGAGAAGGGTGAGAACCAAATCGCCCGTGTTCACGAAAAGTATGTGCATAAGAGCGTGTATGATCAATGTTATTTTTAGATGGTGTTGATAATTCAGTCATCATCGGGTTTTTTAAATCAGGTACTGGAATATTTCCTGATTGACTAGACGATACATCCTGATTGTTAATAGTCAAATCATTATCTGTAGAGCTCCTAACTGTTATTGGTAGCTCATTTACCCCTAAATTTTTTAGCATCAACTTCAATTTCTCATTTTCTTCTTGAAGTTCTTTTTTCATTTCGTATATCTTCCTAGCTTGTTCTATTCTTTGTTTTAATTCTTCATTTTCGTTTTCTATCCTAATAATAGATAGATTCATGTTTTTTATTGTTTTATCTTTATCTTTAACAATATTTTCTTGTGCGATATTGCTCGTTTGCTCATTAGCTTGTTCTATTCTTTGTTTTAGTTTTTCATTTTCTTCTTCTAATCTACTAATAGATAAATTCATTTTTTTTATTATCTTATCGTTATCTTTAGTAAGCTTATCGGTAAGACTTTCTTGAACTTTCCTCATCTTAATTTTATCGGAAAATAGCTCAGAAATCCGATGGCTGGCCGCAATATCGCCGATGCTCGCAAATATTTCAGACGCCTGGGCCATCAGCGCTCGCGCCTGGGCCGCGCTACGTTCCACTGACCGTGCCGCCCTAGCAGCATCATCCCTACGTGTCAGAGTAGCAGGCGCTCCCAAATAGGATTCCAGCATCGCCAATTCCTCCGCCCCGAACCGCATGATCAGCCTGTTCCAGTGCGTAGTATCGCTACGTACGCACAGCTCAACGTGGTGATTCTGTATCTGGAATGATTCGGGCCATTCCAGCCTATCAATGAAAAAATCCTCAACGCGACCCGGCAATCTCCGAGTAGGATCAGGCAATGGTGCTGACTTTCTTGGTCTAGGTGTGGTTTCGG
>Ga0209604_1003326_pt1 | contig 11071 bp, 19 predicted proteins | sample AD_UKC097_MetaG_FD_184405 | JGI IMG/M metagenome (GOLD analysis project Ga0209604, IMG submission 184405) | Active sludge microbial communities of municipal wastewater-treating anaerobic digesters from USA - AD_UKC097_MetaG (SPAdes) (version 2) | ecosystem: Engineered > Bioreactor > Anaerobic >... | reverse complement strand
CTGCTCCTATTGTGGTAAATTCCATTGTGATGTGTATTAGTGGTTATGCATATGATACGTAAATGAATTGGATAATGTTACAATTTATCCATTGCGTTTTGCATTGCGTTAGCATATCCAAATACCTTAACGCCCTCTGTTCCCTCGTTGGCATATGCTATATCAATACGGTTATCCAATTCCTCTTTAAGCCATTCAATTTCTTCGGGTGTGAAAGTCATAACGCCATTTTTTATCTTGTCTGCAAGCGTGTCTAATGCACCCTCTTTAGCTTCAAACGGTGAGGCACTATCAATATCTTCCTCAACGGTGTCCTGCCTTACAGATATGCAATGCAGGATTTCTTCCTTTTGTAGTTTCGTGAATTTCATTGTCTCATTTGTGTTTTGGTTCATACTATGATACGTATTCTTAATTTAAATTGTTGCATCAATAAAAACTGAATCGGAAATATTTCAGTCCGATTCAGTTTTCTTAATTAAGATGTTACTCCTTGGGTAAGTTCTGTTCGCTTTTCCTCAGAACCTCATCTATGGTTATGATGTTAACACAAGCAATCCCATAGTCTTTGTCGCTGATGATACCTGCTTCTTCAAGGTCGCTGAGAACCTTAATGACTTCGCCAACAAGGAACTTCGCTCCGTAAAATAATTCATGTTTCTCCATAGTGTAATTGTGTATTGGTTGTGAATAATGATACGCAAATATAAACAAAATTGTTTCACTTTTTTTAATTTAAAATAGTTTTAACAACATTTATACCTTATTTAGATTGATTCTAAACTTATAATATAAGGTAGGTTGGAGTCTACTCGGTCTCTGCTGATGTTGCAGTTACACTTCCTTTCTTATTTAATGATACGAAAAGTGTCCCGAATTTGTTGCATATTCGGGACAACTTTTCTTAATTAAAGAATCTCAATCAAGTACTCGGATTTCTTTTCGTAGGGGACACTATTCTTATCCAACACTTCACAGATGTGGATAGCATCCAGCGTTTGAATCAGCCAGCCTCTCCCAGCTTTTAACACGGAATCGGGTTTGTATGCATCCCAAACCAAATTGTTTGCCTTCAACATACGCATCCAATTTGACTTGGAGTTCTTGTCTTTTCTTGCAAGCATTACACTCATGACTTTCTTAATTTAAAATTGTTAATTTGTTTTTCAGATAAGACGTTCTTACTTGCGTCTTCATAGAACTGATTATCATTGCTCACATCGACAAGAGTTATTGAGGCAATCTTGTCTCCAAGTTCCTCAACAACTCTGTCCATAATCTTGCTGGCTTCTTTCTTGTCGCAGTTAGCGACATCAAGAATGAACCTTGCCATAGTTACGATTTGAGATAAAGTTCCCCGGGTCTCCAATACTGCTGACCACCAATCGGTGTTTCGATTATGGTAGCCATACTGCCGTTCTGAAGACCATTGATGTACCACTCTGCGTACTCGTCCGTAGACTTCTTCAGTTCCTCAATTATCGGCTCTTTGGGAACTTCGGTAACGCCAATCATCGGCTGGTTGGTGAGTGCTATTCTCACGTTTGGAAATGTGGCTGATAGCAAATTTCTGTAATAGCCTCTTGGTGCTTGTTTCATCTTATATGTATTTGTGGTTAATATGCAATGATACGAAAAAACTCCTTACAAAGTTGCAAGGAGTTTATTCTTTTTTAATTAAAATCTTAAATCTTTTCTGTGGATGTAATAAACTTTTCTCACATGAAAGGACAGAATGTCATAATCAGATAGGTTATCATTTATCACATTCATCAATTCTTTTCTCCCCAGAACAACAACTCTCTCTGGTTTGTCGTGTGGGTCTGTTACACCATCTATTCTGAATGTAACGACATATTTGTTCTTACGAGCCATAAGTTTTTAATTTAAAATGTTGAACAACGCTTTTCCGTTTTAAGCATGTCTGCTTCGTAGTCTTCCATTATCTCAACAATCTCATCAAGCACATCATCTGATAACTCTTCGTAGGTGTAATTGAACCAATCAATCTCATTGTCATCGTCATATACAACGGTCTCAACGCCATCAACACTAAACTGCTCAACGAGTTCACAGATTCTGCCACCAGCCAGCGAATTCATGCTGGGAGAATGGTCACGTTCAAGTTCACAACATGAGGTAGTACCCCATTCGCCTAACACCTTCTTAATGTAGGCAATCTTTTTGTTTTTCTCTCTCTTGTTCATCTTTTCTTAATTTAAATTAGTTACATTCAATTATCTCAACAACCATCTCTCTTGCCGTTTTGTTTTCAGACAACACTTCTCTTGCAAGTTTCCAATCTTCTGTGTGAAATGTACTCTCGCAATCAGACTGCACACCCCATTTAAGAGTTATGTAAATCCAATCACCATCGCAATTGTCAAATTCAGCAATGGCAAAGCCACCCGAAATTTTCTTTGTTCCCGTATCGAGTAATGTTGCGTGTTCAAATTGGTCGAGAACTTCTTTTAATTTAGAAAGTTCTGTTGCGGTTAAGCCAAGTGGTAATGTTTCTTCTGTTTTTACCCATGAAGGAACAAGCCAACTTCTCTTTCTTTTCCTCTCGACTTTGAAATCGAGTTTAGAAAGAATTTCAGTCAGCGTCTGTGGTTTCAGATAAAACTCACAACCTTTGTTGTCAATTACTCTGATGCTTTCATAATAGATGCTTGCAGAACTAATCTGTGTGCCGTCCAGCTTATCAAGCGGACATTCGTTGCACTTGGTGTGGCAACCATTAGGATTAGTGTACTCACAGATTGAGCATGGAAGAATCAAACGTCCGCAACTCGGACATACTTGAGCCTTAAACTCATTTTTTAATTTAACTTCTGTGTCGCAATAAGGACACAATTCGTAAGTCTTGTTCATTGCTCTGTGTTTTTAATTAATAAATGTTTCTCTCGGACAATGATACGAAAAAACCCCCGCTATTGTTGCGAGGGTTTTAATTTACTTTCTTTTTTTAGATGGCTTAACCTTTGCTGGTTTAACTCTAATCCATTTCGTTCCAGCACCTTTGTAAGTACCTTTCCTTATATGTCCTTTTCTTGTCGCCATACTTCTTAATTTAAAAGTTATACTACATCTGACCAAAAGATACAGACACTATGCCAATCACCATTCTCCTGCTCATAGTAGCTTTCTTCAATTAAGTCATCTTCGTTGTCGCAGTAATGGTCTTCGGGATTCCAACCAAGTTCTTTGGCAATTTGAACAAAGCGTTCTTCCGCCTTCTTAACCACTTCATCAGAGAGTTGTTCTTCCCATACGGCAAAGGAATCAATACTATCAATAACTCCGCCATCACCCGTTTTAATTACGTTAATTATTCTCATGGCTCATTCCCTTTCAATTAACATCTGTAATATCTGTAACTGACATTCAAACGGCACGTATGAAAGTTCAATCTCATAGATAGTTCCAAATTCATCACCCGTTGCAAACATCTGAATATCATTGCCTTGGACATTCATTACTGCTCCTTGAATGTAAGTGGAATACTTATCCACATAGTAGCCATAGGGAAGGTCATAAATTTCAATGCTTTCTTCTGTCACATCACCTTCCTTGTTTAACACCTGCTCCTTTGTAAATAGAACAAGAGGTTTCTCTGCCGTCAATTCCTTGATAGCATCAGATACGGCACGAATACCATCCCACCCTTGCCGTACAATGGTTTTTAATTTAGATTTATTCATCATACATTAGTTTTTAATTACAATATGTGATACGAAAAAACCCCCGCTATTGTTGCGAGGGTTCAATCAAAACACAGAGAGAATTAGTTGAGAGAGAGAAATATTTTGCGCAGCATATGCTGCATGCTATCATAAGTGTGTGGTATAACCACAATTCAGACATTCCATGTAAGGCTTTCCACCTATCCTTACTGCTGCTCCTTCAAGTGGCATAAGTATCCACCTATTCTCACCACAGTCTGGACATTCTGCATTTTCAGAACCCATTCGGTCAGTCAGCGATTGACCTTTCGTAACCTTCATCACTTCATCGTGAGAGAGTTCCTTTAATACTGCTTGGTAAAACTTTGGTGCTGCCATGTGTGTGTCATTTTGTTGTGATACGCATATGCTGCGTGAAATGTTACATCCAACCCTGCTTAATTATTTTAGGTTTGCCACCAGACAACACCCAATATTCAAACCATTCACCCCATTCTCCACGTCTTGAACGTGTAACAAACACTTCCTTCTCAGGTGACTGCTCAATCAGTTCCTTCAACTTCTTTTTAAGTTGAGTATAGGTAGGGAATGGTTTCCACTCCCTGCCTATCCTTGCGTATGGTCTGCTCATTCGTGCCATAGTTTTCTTAATTAAGGAATGTTATCAAACCTTTCGGGTATGGTTGGCTCATATGGTTTCTTTGAACGGACGAACTTGAACATTCTGTCCATGTACATTTTAGCGTCATCGGGAGAGCCAAAATTCTCCTGCGTAGGCTTCTCCTTCTCCATGTAGTACTTGGATGCTTTCTGCAACATCTCAATGGCTTTGAGGCACATTTCCTCTGTAATCTCGTCATACTTTCTGTTCTTCCAAATGTGCTGACAGATTTTCTTTGTGGTGCATTGGTACGGAAGGTTGGTATTCCAATCGTCATCCTCGATAGCAAAGCCAATACCCATTGTGCCAAACTTCGGGAACGCAACAATGGCTTGGTCTTCATGTAGTTTCACTCTGAACACCCAATAGTCCTCGTCAATCATTGGTGTCATCATGACGGTCAGTCCACCGCTTTTGAATGAATGAGTATGACCATGATAGTCATCTCTGAATTCGAGTTCCAATTTCTGTTGTTTCATTGTAATAATGTATTGGTTATATATATGATACGTATTTTTAATTAAAAAGGTTGCTCTATATTTTAACATACACACCCATACCAACACCTTTTTCATATCCCATTTTCAAAATATCTCTCCGTATTACAGAAAGTTCCTTTGCCTCACAAAGAATTGTTTGAAGGTCAGAAGTAAAACGGTCAACTATTATCATATCATCACCTTCATGACAATATGAGTGTGCAAAAGACAATCCTTCTTTTGGAAATTCGCCATTTTTTACTTTATTTTCAATAAATTTATAAGCAGGATTTTCATTAGTAAAACGAATAACACCCAAGTTAATAAAGTGCTGATGTTTTATTTTGAATTCTGATAGTGTCATAATTGTATGTTTTGGTTATATATATGATACGTAAATTAAGCTAAGAATGACGCACAATAAAAAAAGGGGCGATTTGCCCCTTTTTAAGCGATTTGCGACACTCTATGCGTTCTCAAGCATATACTCAAGAACCTTTGTGTCAACCTCGTTACGCTTTTCGGGAAGAGCCGTATTGCGAGAGTTGTCGTGTATGTACTGATTGATGCCGTTGTATATCAGCCAATCATTGATAGTGCCGTTGTACCCTCTCATTTCGGGTTTTTTTAGTTCTTCGGTGATACGGAAAACTATGTCGTTAACGGTGTTGAATTTGGAATTTTCAACTGCGGTTATGCCAACTGCCTTGAGGACTTCTGTTACCCTATCTTCGGGTTTGGTAACCATGCGACCACCAAGCATTTCATACTTCTTAACTATGGTGTCCATGACGGTTGTGATGTCATTGGTGAGGTTCTTCAGCATAGCGTCAAACTTTGCTAACTGAATACGAACCGATTCGGTGTGTTTGCCACCGATTGAAAGATTGTACTGCTTGAGTTCAGCACAAGGGATGCAAAGACCATTGGTGCAGACCTGACGGAAGAAACCACCCCAACCCATGAGTTTGGTCTTGCCGTTGTAGGACATCTGCTGATGCCACTTCCATACAATAATGTCATTTGTGCCAAGCAAGGCACGAGCAAAGCGTGGGTCTTTCACAATATAGTCAGCGTAGAAATGCACGTGCTTAACGTGGGAATACTTTGCCTCAAACTGAATGCCATTGGCATCGAACAATTCCTCAATCTTCGGGAACACTTCCGAATTGCGAATCAATTCATAAATAGGTGAACAATAGTTCAGCATCTTTCTCTTGCCGTCAATAAGACCGACAATGATGCGTGAGTGGTCGCTATTTGTCCATTCGGGATTCTTAATCTTATGGACGGGGAAACAAATGTCATCCCTCGAAGCAACGGGCGTTAATTTTGATTTTGATTCTTTCATTGTAGTATGTATTTGGTTTGACATTAAAATCGTTTGTGTTTGATGGTACGTTTTTTAATTAAGAATTGTTGCACCAAAGATACAATTATTTTAATTAAAAACAAATTATTTTAATTAAAAAGAAAAACCCCCTGCCGTTCTGATTAAACGGAACAAGGGGTCGTAGTCACAATTAGAAACAAAAACAAAACAATTAATGATACGTACTACAATACAATATTGTTACACGTGCTGACCGTTTTGTACTTTGGACATTACTTCCTCAAGGGACATTGAGAGAGGCTTAAAGTGCATATCTCTTTCAATGTGCAGTCCAAAGGGCAGACGTAAGGACATCAGTTCAGACATAGATACACTTCCGCACTCTGCGAACATTGGGTCACCAAGATTGGCGAAACACATATATGTATCTTCATCCTCTTTCTCGTACAGATACCACGTTCCTGCACCACAAGGATTAAAGAGTTTGAGGACAATCTTAATATCCTTTGCCTCTTTATCTCCCGTATAACCTTGCTTCTTAAAAGCATCGGCAATCTCTTTGGTTATGATTTTCATTGTCGTATGTTTTGGTTCAGACAATGATACGGCTATTAATTAAGAATAGTTGCAAGGGATTAGTACATTACCCTAACCCTTGCAAGTTCATTCTGCAATGCTACTTTCATTCTCCTTATGATGCTCTTAACATTGGACATTGAAAGTCCAAGTTCATTGCAAACTTCCTCATAGGTGTACTCCTTTATGAGATGTAGTTCAGCAACCTTTCTTTGCGTATCGTTAAGGGCAGTTTCCATTGCTTTGAGTATAGCACACATTGTTTCGTTACGTTCAGCCAATTCGTCTGTTTCGGCAGTATCAGCTATCTGCATCGTTTCTTTGCCGTTATCGTCTGTATATTCAGAGATTGATATGTTTGCTGAATACTTGTCATTCTTGCGGTAGAAATCTATTATGGTATTGTTGGCTATGCCATAGAGCCATGAACCCTCGTTACCTATCTTTGCATCATATAAGATGTAGTTCTCATTTATCTTTACAAAAGCATCGTGCGTCAGTTCTTCTGCATCCATAGGATTGGCAACTTTCATTGTCTTGATGTAGTTGAACAGACTTGCATAATACTTACTATAAAGCCTATTGAAATCATCATTGGCAGTATAGTTCTTAATCACTTTCCAAGCATAGGAAAGACAATCAGCAAATTGCTTATCGGTATTGCCTTTCTGTCTGCGGTAGAGTTTCCATGCCCACTTCATTAAGAGGGACTTGCTAACTTTGTTTGTGCGTTTCGTTTCCATGTGACTATGTGTTGGTTAATAATCTGCATCAAATATACATTATACTTTTTAATTAAAAAAACTTATTTGACGAACATTCGTTTTTCATTGACGAATGAACAATGCTAATCTCGTACAATAATAATAGTACCATACTCGGACAATCTATATCTCGGACAATGTGGAGATACTTCGTACATTGTGGTAAGCCTCGTACAATGCGTATATGCGTACATACGACCTCTGCAACTTTTGGCACAACTCAGCAACTTTTTTAACCTTTATCTGAACGTTCTTATTATATATGTAACTCACGGATTAAGTTCTTAATTAAAAACTCTTATGAATGTAAAGGTAAATTAAAGGATTCGAATAAGCAAATCTATTTTTAATTAAGAAATGTTTGAATGGATTAGGATAGGATTTATTGTGTCGATTTTGTTGTTAATAGTTTTTAATTAAAAATAATAAAATTCATTCATCAAAATCTGATGGTTAGAAATTTAGGAAAGAATTAGCTAAAAATCTGTGAAATGTTTAGACAGGATGCTGGGGCAATCCCCAGCACCAGACCAGCGACCAGCCAGCACCAGACCAGCCACATAATACACACGCATATACGCACGTATGCGTATGCACACGTGTACGCACGTGTACACGCACTAACTAAAACTATATTAGTTAGTCATACTAATAGAATAGCAAACCACAATAAAAACCCACTTTGGCTTGTAACTTACTGATAACTAATAACATCACTCCGTAAAATAAATTAGTGGTTTCATTCGTCACCAAAAAACATCCATTCGTCAAATATATTTTTTTAATTAAAATGTATTACTGATATTTGTTGTGTTCTTTGAACGTCTGCGGAAAGTCCAAGTGTTAGATAGCCTCTTTTGGGTATCGCACCCTAACAGATGACCTACCTTAAATAACTCACTGCGTGTCAGCGAGATAGCGAGGTTCGTAAAAGTGCGAGAGAGGGGAGAGGAAGAAAATAACATGGCAAAAATGCGTAAGTAGTTAATTTTTAGTTATTTAACCTATTAATCAATTAAGATTATGGAAAATTCAGAAATGAGTGCTATTGCACAAAGGATTGTGGCTCTGTTTGTTACTATCAAAAATGCCACATTTATTGGCGTAAGAAATTACGTTAATGAGGCAAAGGAAATTAGCAATTATGTTTTAATCGCTGATTTTCTGTGGGTTAAGGCGGTTGAAACTTCAATCGCAATACTCAAATCTCTTACTGATGCCGATTTCACAAAGATTGCTGAAACGTACAAGTGTTGCAATACTGCGGGTATTGTTTATAGCAATCGGAAGGAAGGCAAGTTGTACCTTGAAACGGGTAAACTTCCAAAGGAAGGCACGAAAGCAAGGGATATTGTTTTAGGGTCAATTAAGACAACCAAAACCCTTGCAGAAATGAGAGATGAGATGATTGCTCAATTTGAGGCAAATCTTAATCCGCAAACCAAAAGCAATCAGAGTATTGCACAAGCCGAAACCTATGAACGGCTTTACCACAATGGTAAAATTGTTCCCTCAATTAAGGTTCATAAGGAAACAAAGAAAGTTTACATTTGGGCAATGGCACATAGTAAGCGAGTAGTTGTTAAGGGAGAGTATAAAGATAGTGAACGCAACATTGAAAGCGAACAGAAATTTTCGATTGAAAAATATTGCAAATATATTCTGAACGCTGAACTACCGACAACCAAATATCGCAATTTGGTTGTTGATGCCGACCAAATGTCAAAGGTTGTTGCAATGGGCGAGGAACTAACGTTAGCTGAATAGCTGATGCGATTTACAAGCGAGGGTGCAAGTTTGCACCCTTGCTTTTTTTAATTAAGTTTTTAATAGTCACTAATACAAAAGCAAATGGAAACAAAGAAATTTAAGCCAAGTCATTTTCAGCAAGCAGTTTATGACTTTATTGAGAAAGGTAACGGCAATGCCGTTATTGATGCGGTTGCAGGTTCGGGCAAATCAACTACAATAGTTGAAGGATTAAAACTGATTGCCAAGATGTTTTCAGTTTTATTCCTTGCATTCAATAAGGCTATTGTTGAGGAACTGAAAGTTAAGATAGGCGAACAAGAAAACGTTACTATCAAAACCTTACATTCATTAGGTGCAAGTGTTGTTATGTCAACATTCAAATCGGTACTGAATACTAATAAGTATCGCACCTACATTAACGATGCTTTTAAATTTGGTGCAATTAAGCCAAATATTAAGCTATACGAGGAAGAAATTTTGGACTACAAAAACAATATTGTAAAACTTGTTGACCTTGCAAGAAATACCCTTGCAACAAGTGTTAGCGAGTTAGAGGATATTGCAGACAAATATCAGTTAAACTTGCAAGACAATGAGTGCGAAATGGCTCTTAAAGTTGTTGAGTGGGGAGCAAATAAAACTGATGAAATTGACTTTACCGATATGATATATTTCCCTAATGTCAAAAGTCTTAAAATGCCACAATTCGATTACGTTTTTATTGATGAATGCCAAGACTTAAATAAGGCACAAAGGGAATTGTTTTTAAAGTGCTTAAAGCCTAATGGAAGGTTCATAGCAGTAGGCGACCCAAGACAAGCTATATACGGCTTTTCGGGTGCTGACGTTGAAAGTTTTAACGTGCTTAAAAACTTACCCGATACAACCTTACTGCCGTTATCGGTTTGTTACAGATGCGATGCAAATGTTATTAACCTTGCAAAATCTATTGTTCCGCAAATCGAGGCTAAAGAAAATGCCCCTGAAGGTATTGTGAACATGGAAGCCAAATTAGCTGAAATTAAGGATGGCGATATGGTTTTGTGTCGTGTTACCGCACCCCTTGTTAAACTTTGTATGCAGTACATTGCTGATGGCGTTAAAGCCTATGTTAAGGGCAAAGATATTGGCGTTAATCTTATCAACATGATAAAGAAAACAAACAGACGCAATATTGAGGATGTTATTGAGAGGCTTGAGGCTGAATTGGAAAAGATTGCAAGTAAGATAATGAAGAAACAACATTGCAACCTTGCTGATGCGAAAGAAGATGCAACCTATACAAGTCATTTGGACAAAGTTAGGGCAATAGAGGTGCTTGCAGGAAACCTTAAAACTGCCGATGCCGTTATTCATAGGATTGAAACTATCTTTAAGGATGAGGACAGAAACGGAATCTGCCTATCAACTATCCATAAGGCAAAGGGATTGGAAAGCGATAACGTGTTTATTATCTGCCAAGATAAGATGCTATTGAAACGTGCCATGAAAGTAGATTGGATGCGTGAACAAGAGTACAATTTGGTTTACGTAGCTTACACGAGGGCAAAACACTATTTAGGCTTTGTTATAGACTTTAAATGCGATTAAGGAATAGGGCGATTTGCCCTATTTCCTTTCGTTTAAGGCACGATTAATATTCAGCCAATACGGAATATCAGTTAGCCTATTGAATAGCTTAAAACGGCTTAAATTAGTTTCTAAATTATATTGCTTTTGTTTAGATAGGGAAGGGTGCAAGTTGTACCCTTTCTTTTAGCTATATATGAGATATAAAGATACTAATATCTTTTATTCCTAATAGATACGTCCCCCCACCG
>Ga0209604_1003322_pt1 | contig 11077 bp, 5 predicted proteins | sample AD_UKC097_MetaG_FD_184405 | JGI IMG/M metagenome (GOLD analysis project Ga0209604, IMG submission 184405) | Active sludge microbial communities of municipal wastewater-treating anaerobic digesters from USA - AD_UKC097_MetaG (SPAdes) (version 2) | ecosystem: Engineered > Bioreactor > Anaerobic >... | reverse complement strand
CCTCGGGTGCGATCCGGCCCCGCATGAGCTCGTGGCGGTGGCCTGGGACGCTGCGGGGAAGGAGATCGGGCGGGCTCGGCAGCTGATCAACCTGCCGCGGCCGACCGCCGAGGCGAGCCTCGTCCTCGAGGCGGGACGGGGCGGCACGGGACGGGTGGCGCGCCTGACGTGGCGGGCGCTCGTCGGAGAGGTGCCGAAGGCGCTGTCGGTGACGTTCGACGGGGAGCCGCTCCCGATCGCCGATCCGCGCCGGATCGAGCTGCCTCCTCACGAGCCGGCCCAGGTCCACTTCCTCCGCGCGGTCCTCGAGTTCGACGAAGGCGTGTCGGCCTCGGCGGAGCTGATCTTCGGCGGCTCGAAGCGGTCCGAGGCGCTGGCCGAGCTGACGGCGATTCCGGTGGAGCTGGAGGGAGAGGCCTCGCCTCCGTCCGCAGCCGAGATGACGGGCTGGCTCGAGGCGCGGGGAGTCCCGCTCGAGGTGGAGGGCGTGGAAGCCGCGGGCGTCGACGTCGTCTTCGTCGTCGAGGGGAGCGCGATCCGGCAGCTGAGGCGGGCTGCGAGCCGAACCGCCGACGAGTACGACTCCAACTTCGCCTCGGTGTTCGGTGGCGGAACGTCCAACTGGCGACGCCGGGGTTTCGCCCGCGCCTCTCGCCTCTCTGTCCCCGTCGATCTCCGGTTTTGGATGCAGCGTCCCGTGGCCCGGATGACGGCCCAGAAGGAGATGGTCGCGAGCCTTTTCCCGTCGACGCCCTGGTCCGCCTACAGGGCGGCGACGCCCTCGGGTCTCATGAACGCCCTCCTTTCCTTGTCCGAGAAGCCACCGATCGGTCAGCGGCTGGCGGACGCCGTGGTCGTCGCGGGGCTCGAGGCGGCGAAGGGGAACGGACGACGGGCGGTCGTCCTCATCCTGGGGCCGGGCGCGAAAGACGAGGGTCTCCTCGGGGCCGAGGAGGCGATGTCGTTCCTGAGCCGGCTCGTTGTCCCGTTCCAGGTCTGGTCGGCCGGCCGAAAGCACTCGCGGGAGGCGGTCCGGTGGAACGCGCAGCGCCTGATGTCCGACACCCGGGAGGTCGAGGGAGCCGTCCACGATCTCCTCGAGACGACGATTCGCCAGCGGATCGTCTGGGTGGAGGGATCGCACCTGCCGCAGGACGTCGAGCTCGGGCCGCTCGCGAAGGGGATCCGGCTCGCGCGCTGACGTGCCCGAAAGGGAAAGGCCCCGCCGCGACGTCGCGGCGGGGCCTTCGGATCGATCGGAGCGGCGGGCTCGCCCGGCTCGCACCGGACGCCGGGCTACTTCACCTCGCAGAGGCAGTGGGCGTAGACGCCACGCGGGTCGTTCCAGACGGAGAGCTGGCCGACCTCCGCCGCGACGGCGCCGAGGAGCGCGGCTCCGGGGCCGTCGGCGGTCTCGGCCGCCGGCGCGAGGGCGTACCCGAATGCGGCCGCGAGGCGCGTCGCGCGGACGGAGAGGCTCGAGAGGAGCTTCTCCTTGAGCGACTTCTCCTTCTCCACGTACGTCACGCGGTAGCTCTTCCCGAGCTTCGCCTTCGCCGCCGCCGACTCGATCGCCTTGCCGAGGCCGCCGAGGTGGTCGACGAGGCCGATCCCCTTCGCGTCGGCGCCGCTCCAGACGCGGCCGCGGGCGATCTTGTCGACCTGGTCGCGCGTCATCTTCCGGGCCTTCCCGACGCGCTCGAGGAACTCCTCGTAGCCCTGGTCGATCATCGCCTGGATCGCCTCGCCGGCCCGGGGCGGAAGCTCCCGGTCGATCCGGAGGCCGGCCCACGGCGTGGTCCCGACGCCGTCGACGCGGATGCCGAGGTACTTCGCGAGCGGCTTTTCGATCGTCGGGAACATCCCGAAGATGCCGATCGAGCCCGTGATCGTCTCCGGGCTCGCCCAGATCTCGTCGGAGGAGGTGGAGATCCAGTAGCCGCCCGAGGCCGCGACGGAGCCCATCGAGACGACGACGGGCTTCTTCGCCTCGCGCGCCAGCTGGAGCTCGCGGCGGATCACCTCGGAGGCGAACGCGCTCCCGCCGGGGCTGTCGACGCGCAGGACGATCGCCCTGACCTTCTCGTCCTGGCGGGCCTGCCGGATCAGCTTCGCCGTCGAGTCGCCGCCCACGCGGCCCGGGCCGGCCGTTCCGTCGACGATCTCACCCTTCGCGACGACGACGGCGACCGCGTCCCCCTTCCCCTTCGCGCCGGGACGGTCGCTGCCGAGCGCCTCGAGGTAGTCGCCCATGGCGACCTGCCGGAACGACTTCGACTTCGCGTCTTCGCCGGCCAGCTCGATCATCCGCGTCCGCACCTCGTCGCGCGTCGCGAGCCGGTCGACGAGCTTCGCGTCGAGCGCCAGCTTGGCCGGGTCGCCGCCGGAGGCCTTCAGCCGCTCGGGGAGCTGCTCGATGAGGGCCGTGAGCTCCTCGGGGGTCGTCTTCCGCGCCTTCGCGACGGAAGCCAGGTACGCCCGCCAGAGGTCGCCCATCCACTCGAGGTCGGCTTCCTTCGCCTCGGGGGACATGTCGTTCCGCAGGAACGGCTCCACGGCCGACTTGTACTCGCCGACACGGAAGACGTTCCAGGTGACGCCGAGCCGGTCGATGGCGTCCTTGTAGTAGCTCCGGTAGCGGCCGAAGCCCTCGATGAGGACCATCCCTTGCGGGTGGAGGAGGAGCTCGTCGCCCTGGGCGGCGAGGAAGTAGCGGCGCATGTCGAAGAGGTCCCCGGCGACCACGACCTTCTTTCCCGACGACCGGAAGTCGGCGAGGGCGGCGGCGACGTCCTCCAGGACCGTCATCCCGGCGCCTCCCATCTCGTCGAGGTCCAGGTAGACCGACGAGATCCTCTCGTCCGTCTTCGCGGCCGCGAGGGCGTCGATGACGTCCTTGAGGAGCGTCTCTTCCGTGCCGCCCCCCGCGAGATTCTCGACGAGGTCGCTCGGGGACTTCGCGGAGAGCTGCTCCACGATGTTGCCCTTCGGGACGAGGACGAGGGCCGAGCCCTTCTCGACCTTCGGCCCGCCGGCGAAGAGCGCGGCGAGGAGGCCGACGACGAACGAGAGGGCGAGGACGTTGAGGAAGGTGTTGCGGACGAAGGCGAGCCCCCGGCCGATGGCCGAGAGGACGCGGCGGGGGAGGGAACGGGGGCGTTCGCTGTTCATCTTTCGAGACCTCTTTCGACGAGACAGTACGGCGGAACCGGGAGCAGGGGTTCGAGAGCGGGTCGCAATGCCGGGTGTCGACGCTCAGGAGCCCGGGGCGCCGGCCGGACGCATCTCGGCAGCGAGGACCTTCCCGTCGGGCCGGGGCTCCCAGAGGAGGCCCGGGGCGACGGCCCAGGCGTCGGGCCGGTGGAAGAGCGGGACGAGCGGGGCGTCCTCGTTCGCAATCCTCATCGTCTCCTCGAGGATCAGGAGCCGCGAGGTCCGGAAGAAGGCGCCGTAGCTGGCATCGACGAGACGGTCGATCTCGGGGTGGCTGTAACCGGGGTTGAAGAAGCCGGTGAGGCCGTCCGGCCCGCGGCTCCGGAAGCAGTCGCGCAGGAAACCGCCCGCATCAGGGCCGTCGAAGACCCACCCTCCGAAGAAGAGGGAGAGCCGCCCGTCGCGCAGCTCGGCCTGGATCTGGTCCCAGGGGACGGGACGAAGCGTGACGCGGAAGCCCGCCGTCTCGAGCATCTCCTGGAGGAGCCGGGCGGCGGGGTCTTCGGTTCCGACGGCGCGGTAGGCGAGCGTCGCCTCGACCGGCAGCGAGAAACCGGTGGACCGCAGCAGGGCCCGGGCCGCCTCCGGGTCGTGGGCGGGGGCCGTCATCGCGGGGACGTGACCGTAGACCGTCGGGGGAACGAGCTGAGGCGCCGCCGTCGCGTCGGTACCCGTGGCCGCGCGGGCGAGTCGGGCCCGGTCGACTGCGAGCGCGGCGGCCCGGCGGACCCGGGCGTCGGCGAAGGGGTTGGGCCGGCCGCCGATCATCCTCGGACCGTTCATCCAGAGGTAGAAGGTCGTCAGTCCCGGCGAGGAGACGATCCGGACGTCGCCCCGGGACGTGCGGCGCGCGGAGGTGGCGGGGAGCTCGGCGACCTCGGCTTCACCCCGGGCGACGGCCTCGATGCCGTCGACGTCGGGAGGCAGGGGAACGACCCGGAGCCTCCGGAGGCTCGGCGCGGCGCCCCAGTAGCCGTCCCACGCCTCGAGCTCGAGCGCCTCGCCCTTTCGCCAGGAGACGACGCGGTAGGGGCCGGTCCCGACCGGCTGCGCCTCGACCCGCGCGCGCGTCGCTCCGCGCGCGACGAGGACGAGCGTTAGCTCATGGAGCAGGAGGGCGTCGGGAACGCGAGTGATGACCCGGACGGTACGGTCGTCGGTCGCCTCGACGCGCGAGACGGCCCAGAGCGTCCCGCGGACGCCGGACTCCGGGCTGAGCCGGGCGCGATCGAGGGCCGCGACGACGGCCTCCGCGTCGAGCGGCGTGCCGTCGTGGAAGGAGACGCCCGGGCGAAGCGTGAAGTCCCAAGTCTTCTCGTCGGGCGTCTCCCACCGGATGGCGAGCGCCGGGACGAGCTCGAGGTTCCGGTCGTAGGCGACGAGGGGCTCGAAGACGTTCGCGAGGGCCGAGGCGGTGCGCGGCTCGGTCTCGAGCGGGTCGAGGGAGAGGACGGACGTCTGCCGCGCGAGCCGGACCGGGTCCGGGAGCGGACGGACCCTGACGTCGCGACAGGACGCGACGGCCATACCGAGGACGACGAGGACGGCCCGGAGGGAACGATGGTTCACGAGGCCTCGATTATGGCGTGGGACCCGGCTCGGAACGTGCGGACGAATCTCCTGTTGACATCGACGCGTCGTCGGGGGTAGTTTTCGCATGAAAACGGTTACAGAGCGATGGCCCGAGACGAGCGACGCGCGCGTGGGACCCGATCGGCCGGCCGGACCTCCGGCGAGGCGGGCGCCCCGACCGGCGGAATCCGGGAGGTCGCGAGGGCGGCTGGCGTCTCCGTCGCGACGGTCTCCCGCGTCGTGAACGGCACCGCCGTCGTCCGGGACGAGACGAAGCGCCGGGTCGAGACCGAGATCGCCCGGCTGCGGTACGCGCCGCATGCGGCCGCGCGCAGCCTCATCACGAACCGGACGTCGACGGTCGGCGTCGTCCTCCCCGACATCTGGGGCGAGTACTTCTCCGAGGTGATCCGCGGGATCGACCTCGCCGCCCGGCAGGCCGGCTACCACGTCCTCGTCTCCTCCTCGCATAGCGACGCCGCCGAGACCCGCGACGTCCTCCGGGCCATGAACGGGCGGGTCGACGGGGTCGTCGTCATGGCGCCGCACGCCTCGCCGCGCGCTCTGTCGAGCGCGATGCCGGCCGGGCTGCCTTCCGTCTTCCTGAACTCCGCCCCCGGCGGAGCGGACGCTCCTTCCCTCAGCGTCGACAACCGCGGCGGCGCCCGCGCGATGGTCGCCCACCTCCTCGCGCTCGGGCACCGGAGGCTCGCGCTCCTGAACGGTCCGGGCTCCAACCGCGACGCGGCGGAACGGCGGCGGGGCGCGTTCGACGCGGCTCGGGCGGCCGGGCTGGCCGCCGAGTCGGTCCTGGAGATCCAGGGCGACTTCGCCGAGGAGTCGGGACGGGTGGCGGGAGAGGAGCTCCTCCGCCGGTCTCCCCGCCCGACGGCCCTCTTCGCGGCAAACGACTCTATGGCGATCGGCGCGCTCTACGCCCTCCGCCGGGCTCGGGCGGCGATCCCCGCCGACGTCGCCGTCGCCGGCTTCGACGACGTCCCGATCGCGCGGTTCGCGAGCCCGCCGCTCTCCACGGTGCGCCACGACATCCGTTCGCTCGGCGAGCGCGCCCTCGCCCGGCTCGTGGCCGAGATCGATGGGCGCGGCGACGGCCTCCCGGCCCGGGAGGTCCTGCCGTTCCATCTCGTTCTCCGGTACTCGACCGAAGGAATCGACACCGAGACGACGACCGAGCCGTCCCGCCCTCCGCGGGCGGGCGCGCCGACGCCAGAACCGACAACCGATCGTAGGAGGAAGGCACGATGAGAAGCAGCCCGGGGCCGAAGGCCCTCTTCGTTCTCCCGGCCGTCCTCCTCGCCGTCGCGACCCTCGTCGCCCCGCCGGCATCCGGCCAGACGACGACGGCGCAGGTGAGGGGAACGGTCACCGACGCGCAGGGGCCGATCCCCTCCATGCCCGTGATCGCCGTGAACACCGCCACCGGGGCGAGGTTCTCGGCGGCGACCGCGACGAACGGCGCCTTCGTCCTCGTCCTCCCCGCGGCGGCCTACGAGCTCTCCGTGAGCACCGGGGCGCACGCTCCGTGGAAGAGGAGCATCCAGGTCGGCGTCGGCCAGAGCCTCCAGCTCGACGTCGCGCTCCAGCCGGCCTCGATCACGGCCGAGGTCGCGGTCGTCGCGACCGCCGCCGAGGCCCAGGTGGAGCGGGTCACCTCCGAGGTCGCGACGAACGTCAGCGAGATCCAGATCCAGAGCCTCCCGCAGTCGAGCCGGAACTTCCTGAACTTCGCCGCCCTCGCGCCGGGGGTCCGCCTCTCGCGCGAGGAGCTGCGGCAGGAGTACAGCTACGGCGCGCAGGGGTCGTCGAACACGAACGTCTTCATCGACGGGACGAGCTACAAGAACGACGTCCTCCTCGGCGGGTCGGTCGGGCAGGACGCGAGCCGCGGGAACCCGTTCCCGCAGAGCGCCGTCCAGGAGTTCCGCGTCATCACGCAGAACTTCAAGGCCGAGTACCAGAAGGCCTCGAGCGCCATCATCACGGCCGTGACGAAGTCGGGAGGCAACGAGCTCCACGGAGACGTCTTCGTCTACTACCAGAACAAGGACCTCGTCGCGATCGACGGCGTCACGCAGCGCCGGGCCGACGCGAACAACACCGAGGCGGTCAAGCCGGAGTACGAGCGCTGGCAGCCGGGCATCAGCCTCGGCGGACCGATCGTGAAGGACAGGCTCCACTTCTTCGCCTCGTACGAGGGGAACGTCCAGGACCGCGAGTACGAGGTCTTCCGCGGGACGAACATGAACTGGCCGGCCGCGTTCCGGGACCAGTTCGCGAGGTACGAGGGGCTCTACACGAGCCCGTTCCGCTCGACGCTCCTCTTCGGGAAGGTCACGGCCTCGCTCGCCGAGAACTCGCACCTCGACGTCTCCGGCGACCTCCGGCACGAGACCGACATCCGCGGCTTCGGCGCCCAGACGAGCTACCAGGCCGCCGAGAACGTCAAGAACGACGTCTGGACGGTCCGCGGCAAGCACACCGCCGTCCTCGGCTCGTTCCTGAACGAGGCGACCGCCAGCTTCCAGCGCTTCAAGTGGAACCCGGTCCCGCAGGACGACAGCCTCCCGGGGATGAACTACGACGGCCTGATGCGGGTGGGCAGCAAGGACACGCAGCAGAACTTCACGCAGGACCGGTTCGCCCTCCGGGACGACGTGACGCTGATGAACCTGACGTGGAACGGCGACCACGTCGTCAAGGGCGGCGTCACCTACGACTACCTCAAGTACCACGTCGTCAAGCAGCTGAACGGGAACCCCGTCTTCAACTTCCGCAACTCCACCTACGTGACGACGCCGGGCGACATGCCGTACAACGCGATCTACGGCGTCGGCGACCCCGACCTCTCGACGAACAACACGCAGTTCGGCCTCTATGTCCAGGACGACTGGCGGATCACCTCCCGCTTCACCGCGAACGTCGGCCTCCGCTGGGACTTCGAGACCGACATGCTCAACAACGACTACGAGACGCCGGCCGACATCCGCGCGGCGTTCGCGGGGATCTACCCGTCGAACTACCTGACCGACGGCACGCAGCGCGACACCTTCTACGGCGCGATCCAGCCGCGCGTCGGCCTCTCGTGGGACGTGCGCGGCGACGGGAAGACGATCCTCCACGCCGGGTACGGCAAGTACTACGACCGGACCCTCTACAACGACATCCTCGACGAGAAGTACCGGCTCCAGTACAAGGTCACGACGTTCTGGTTCTCGCCCGACGGCGGCCCGATGGACGGCCGGCCGGCGATCAAGTGGGACCCGCGGTACCTGAGCCTGACGGGGCTCCAGGAGCTCCTCGCGAGCGGCGAAGCGCCCCAGCCCGAGCTCTTCTTCCTGGCGAACGACACCCGCCCGCCCTCTTCGGATCAGTGGAGCCTCGGCGCCCGGCACGATTTCGGCTTCTTCAACGCCGCGGTCACTTACACGGGCGTGAAGAGCAAGGACCAGCTGACCTGGACCTGCGGCATCAAGAACGCGGACGGGACGTGCAACTGGGGGGCCCGCCCCGCCCCCGGCTACGGCTTCTCGATGCTCTCGCGGTCGAAGGAAGCCTGGTTCGACTCCGTCCAGGTCGTCCTCGACAAGCCCTTCTCGGCCACCGCGGGCTGGGGAGCGTTCCTCTCGTACGTCTGGTCGGACGCGGAGCAGACCGGCAACGACCTCTTCAGCTGGGGCATTCTCGACCCGGTGAACGGCATCCGGCAGCGGAGCGCGGGGTCGCAGGAGCACCAGATCACGCTTTCGGGCATCGTGGGGCTCCCGTGGGAGATTCGCGCCTCGACCCTCGTCACGCTCGGCTCGGGCTACCCGTTCGGCGGGACGGACTGTTCCGCCGGCTGGGACAAGTGCGTCGACCACGTCGGCGCCGGCGACCCGCCGAAGTGGACGCAGAGCATCGACGTCCGGCTCGAGAAGCGCTTCGCCCTGGGCGGCTCGTACGACGTGAACGTCTTCGCCGAAGCGATCAACGTCTTCAACTACACGAACGAGAAGGGGTACGACGGCTGGCAGCCGGCGCTCCCCGAGATCAACGCGAACTACGGCAAGCCCAACGAGGGCTACAACCCGCGCCGGATCCAGCTCGGCGCGAGCTTCGGCTTCTGAAGAGGCGCTCTTGATCCCGCGGCCCGCGTCCCGAGCCGTCGCGACGCTCCTGCTTGCGGCGCTCGCCGCGGGCTGCGGCTCCCCGTCCTCCGCGCGCGCGGGTGAGGAGCCGGCCTCGCCCGCGCGCGTCGTCCCGTCCCCGGACGCGGGCGAGCTCCCGGTCCCTTCCCGGGTCCTCGACCCTCTCGTCGAAGAGCTGCAGCACCGGACGTTCCGCTGGTTCTGGGAGACGGCGAACCCGCGGAACGGCCTCGTCCCCGACCGCTGGCCCGCCCCGTCGTTTTCGAGCGTCGCCGCCGTCGGCTTCGGCCTCTCGGCGTACCTCGTCGGGGCCGAGCGGGGCTGGGTGACCCGCGAGGAGGCGCGGGAGCGCGTCCTCGTCACCCTCCGGTTCCTCTGGAACGCCCCGCAGGGAACGGCGGCTGAGGGGATGACGGGCTACAGGGGGTTCTTCTACCACTTCCTCGACATGGAGACGGGGAAGAGGTGGGGGAAGGACGTCGAGCTCTCCTCGATCGACACGACGCTCTGCCTCGCCGGGGCCCTCTCGGCGGGGCTCTACTTCGACCGCGACGACGCGGCGGAGGCCGAGGTCCGCGACCTCGCGAAGAGGCTCTACGAGCGGGTCGACTGGCGGTGGATGCAGCCGCGCCCGCCCCGCGTCGCCATGGCCTGGCTGCCGGAGACCGGCTTCGGACCGGCGGACTGGCACGGCTACGACGAGTCGATGGTTCTCTACCTCCTCGCGCTCGGCTCGCCGACGCACCCGGCGACGGACGGGGCGTGGGAGACGTTCGTCTCGACCTACAGGTGGGCAGAGCACGAGGGGCAGACCTACGTGAACTTCGCGCCGCTCTTCGGCCACCAGTTCTCGCACATCTGGGTCGACTTCCGCGGGATCCGGGACGCCTTCCTGCGGGAGAAGGGGATCGACTACTTCGAGAACTCCCGCCGGGCCGTCCTCGCCCAGCGTGCCTACGCGATCCGGAACCCGGAAGGCTTCCTCGGCTACGGGCCCGACGTCTGGGGCCTCTCGGCCTGCGACGGCCCGGCCGACGCGACGCTCACGGTCGACGGGAGGGCCCGGAAGTTCGTCACCTACGGCGCCCGCGGCGTCTCCTCGTTCTGGACGCACGACGACGGGACGATCACCCCGATGGCCGCCGCCGCCTCGCTCCCGTTCGCGCCGGAGGTCGTCCTCCCCGCGATCCGGGAGATGAAGAAGCTCCACGGCGAGCACCTCTGGGGCGAATACGGCTTCTTCGACGCGTTCAACCCGACGTTCCGGTTCAACGACGTCCCGACGCCGCTCGGTAAAGTGGTGCCGGAGGCCGGGTGGTACGCGACGAACTACCTCGGGATCGACCAGGGGCCGATCGTCCTGATGCTCGAGAACCAGAGGAGCGGGCTCCTCTGGCGGCTCATGAAGCGGTCGCCGCCGATCCGCGAGGGGCTCCGTCGCGCCGGGTTCACGGGCGGCTGGCTCGAGGAGGGGGCGGCGCCGGCGCGAAGCGGGGAGGCGGCGACCCGTTGAGGGCGATCGCCTGCGGCCTCCTCCTCGCCGCGGCGACGGCCTGCGCGCGCGGGGGAGAGCGCGGCGAGGCGGTCCGCCTCTGGGCCTTTGGCCGCGAGGGCGAGGTCGTCCGCGAGCTCGTCCCCGAGCTCGAGAGGCGGCACCCCGGCCTCCGCGTCGAGGTGCAGCAGATCCCCTGGACGGCGGCGCACGAGAAGCTCCTGACGGCCTACGTCGGCCGGGAGCTTCCCGACGTGGCGCAGATGGGGAACACCTGGATCCCGGAGATGGCCGCGCTCGACGCGATCGAGCCGCTCGACGCGCGTGTCGCCGCGAGCGCCGCCGTCCGCCCGGACGACACCTTCCCCGGGATCTGGGAGACGAACGTCCTCGACGGCACGCTCTACGGCGTGCCGTGGTACGTCGACACGCGCCTCGTCTTCTACCGCTCGGACCTCCTCGCCGCCGCCGGCGTCCCGGAGCTCCCGCGGAGCTGGAGCGGCTGGCGGGCGGCGATGGAGGCGGTGAAGCGGAGAGGGGGCGACGGGCGCTACGGGCTCCTCCTCCCGACGAACGAGTGGGCGCAGCCGGTGGCCCTCGCCGTCGCCGCGGGGGCGGAGCTCCTCTCGGACGGCGCCCGACACGGCGCCTT
>Ga0209604_1003321_pt1 | contig 11078 bp, 14 predicted proteins | sample AD_UKC097_MetaG_FD_184405 | JGI IMG/M metagenome (GOLD analysis project Ga0209604, IMG submission 184405) | Active sludge microbial communities of municipal wastewater-treating anaerobic digesters from USA - AD_UKC097_MetaG (SPAdes) (version 2) | ecosystem: Engineered > Bioreactor > Anaerobic >... | reverse complement strand
GCGAGGGTTCGACATAGAACCTTAGCGGCGGATAGCCGATAGCCCGCTAGTGACCCGTTTGACGGCCTACCCTCAGGCAAAAGGAGAGACTCATGGACCCCCAGCAACTCCTCGCCACCCTGATTCAACTATCCGACGAGCAGCAAAATCGCATCGCCGAGCTGTTGAACCGGCTCGAACAGCAGACGCGGACGCTGACCACCGCCAGCCAGCGGGCCACCCAAGCGGCGAACGCCCTCGACCATAACGGGCAGAAAACCGCCCTTCACCTGCAAGCAGCGGTTCAACAGAGCGTCGAAACCACACTGCACGACACGCTCACCACCCTATCCCAACGCGCGGAAGGAGCGTTCCAGGATGCCGGACGGCCCTTGCTTCACACTTTGGTCAGGGTCACGAAGGCCGCCGAGGAGACCGAAGAGCGCCTGCAACGGGCCGTGAAAAGCTTTCGATGGCAATGGGGGTTGATCGCCGGTGGCGCGGCGCTGGCCGCCGTGGTGGTCGTCATCGTTGGGGTGTGGCTGGCCGTTTCGACGCTGGTGTCGTGGCGGAGCACGGAACTGGAACGCCTCAACACGGCCATCGCCCAGAGCAAAGCGCGGCTCGAAGCACTGAACCGACGGGGTGGGAAGATCGAATTAACCGATTGCGGTGGGCGGTTGTGCGCCTATGCTTCGACCAATCAAGGAGAAGGTTACACGGATTGGAAAACACCGTGGACGGGAAAAAATGGGTTGCCGGTGGTGATTCTGAGAGGTTATTAGTTGCAGAGGACTCTAGGCAATCAGTTCGGGATTCAATCCAAGATTTCACGATTCGGGCGCCAATCTTGAGTTTCGTGGGAAGAATGGCAAGAAACAAACGGTTTTCAGGAGAATCAGGACGCGAACCTAGGGAATCTTTAAAAATAACGCCGAAGCTCATCCGCCCGCGCCCACCACAGAACTCGAAAACATGAAACAGCTTGCTGGCGCAGGTCGGGTGGAGTGCGATGTTAGGTCGGTTTACCAACTCCCGCATACCATAACAAACAAGGAAAGCATTCAAAATGCTCAATGGATGCCTTCCTCTCACGATAGCCTATTTCTCAATTACAATGGCGTGAGATAGAACTTGTATATATGGCGCGATTTTGATTTTTTCTACGTCCGTGAGTTTTGGTATTTTAAGTCTTAACGGCTCTTTTCCAATTTCGTCTTTGACCGCTTTATCTGCTCGCTGCTTTTCTGCTTGATCTTTTTTAATCTGCTCCAGGTTTTCCAGGTTTTCCTCCAAGCGCGCTAGGCTAGACTCACGCTTGCTCCAAGGTACCACATAGTCCGTGGTGAGAGTCTTCAAATGATCTGCAGATTTTTCACCTACAAACGACTGCAGCATGGTTAGTGAAGTTTTCCCTAGCAGATCATCTTTTGAGATCAATACTAGTTCCTTTTTTCCTGCCGGTAGTTGCTTGTTGAGGTCGACCAATAACACGTCGGACAATTTCATTGCAGCTGCAATCTTTTCAGGTCCTAATGGAGCCTTTTCATATTGATTGAGCAAGATTTTTACTACTGAAGGTTTCACATCAAGAACCTCTACAGCACCATTGTCTACTTGGCGCCTGACGGCGTCTTGGTCTGTATCAAAATAAAACAATACAGTGACGCGTTGTTTTTGGTGATCTTTCTCTTTTTTAATCGCTACAAGGTAGTTGTTGTACCAGTTCGAGTTTGGTCCCCAAAATCCGTTGCCGCCGCCGCCGCCGCCGCCGCTTTTTGGAGGTATTGGAGGATGCCCTCCTCCGTCGCCACCATCGTAAATGGCGTAAGATATTCCACCGTTCTCACCTTTCTCAATAGCCCATTTCCCATCAGGCGGGATTACGTGTTTCGGATCAATGGCAAAATAGGCATAGCCTTTATGTTCATTAATTGTAAATTCAAAACCAGATCCTCCTTCAATGTCGAAGACCATATCAATCTTGATCCTGGATGGCAGGCCAGCGCCGTTTATGAACTCTAAGACCTTTTCATTTGAGGTCGACTGATTCTTTAGGTTGTATGCGGACATCAAAATGTTTAGAAAACTGTTTCTATTCCGGGCTTCAAGCCTACTTATTTTAGGCTGATTTTTTATTTTCATGGGCTGAGAAGACAGGAACCAAGCTTCTATACCTGTTGGTTGGTTTTTACGCCATTCTTGGTAAATTCTCTGGGATTCTTCTGCCTGTTTGTCATCCTGATTTCTTTCATCAACGCCAATAGGAAGTATGCTGACGTAGGGTATTTTTTCGGAGCTTAGAAGTTTCTCGATGCAGGGTAAATGCAGTTTTCCAACCACGAGTATGGTAGCATCAACTTTATTCTCTTGAATGGTCCGCTGGGTGGCGGCCACCATTGCCTTGTCCCGGTTCTCCATCTCCGGACAGGAGTCAACTGCACTAGTTTCCAAAAAATCCTTGGCAAAAATTTCAAGTGCACTTCGCCGATCTATCAGATCGGCGAGTTTTTTTCCGCTCTTTGAATTCCTACCTACAATATTAAAAAGAGTATCAGCAATGGTGGTAAAATCTGAATTTTTATTCAGTGCGTTAATCGCTTTTACATCAGCATTGCTTAATGGCATGGTCACAATGTCCTGTTGCAAAAATGCCTGAAAATCATTTTCCAATTTTTTGGATTCCTCTAGAGCCTGCTGCCTTTTCTGATCCAGACTGTCGAGTTGCTCGGCGTGTTGCTTATAGGCATTCATGTCCTCAACGCCAACAACGGCTATATCCGGATAGGCACGGGCAAAATACTCCACACCACTGATGCGTCTGGAGTCAAAATCTGCACGGGCAATGGAGCGTAGGGCGATTAAAGATCCATTACCTTTGGAAACCAAGAAAAGCTTGTCATAACCTTCCGTACATACCAGTTTGAGATCGTAAATTCCTGTGAGATAACGGAGAATGTCTGCAACCGCCTGTTGAACTTTGAGGGAGACATGTTCTTCGCCGATAAGAAAAATAAATGGCTTCTCAGACGTTCCCTCCACGCGCTTTTCGATTAAACCGAATTGAGCGGGAATGGTAATGTCTGTCGGCTTTAGCGTCGCGTGGCTCCTGTAACTTGCGGTGAATATCAAGAGCCATAATACGAATATCGTGTATCGGTTAAGCCACTTTAAAGTCCAAGACCTACGTAGGTCAACTAGCTGATTATTCATGCGTATTCCTCTTCTGGATGTATAGCTAGTCTGGTAAATCGGCTTAGTATAGCTTTCTGCTAAGCTGCTTTTTATGCTTCGGTAGGATGAGCCTACTTATTTACAATGAGCTTGATGTCAGTAAAATGCAGTGACCAAGAACCAAATTTGGCAAGCCCAAAATAACCATTTGTGTTATCCAAAGTTATCCGTTTTCCGATGGAAACCACTATCTCCTGCATCAGACGGTCGGCATAAACACACACAGACACTTCTTTCTGATGAATTTGAAATGCAAGTTGCAAGAACTTGCCAGAGGGGATCCACGGTGGACATTCTGCGGACTCAAGCAAGTTTAAACTGCCATCTTCACCATACCATAACTCCAATTTTGTCGATGCGTTGGTGTCTGCTTTGCGTAATATGGCAATAAGACCTGTTTGATTTTTTTTACAACGCAACATCAACCCACCAGCTCCGGCCCCAATGCCGCCAATGAGCAGTCTGGCAGTGGCTATTCCTCGGCTAAATACAAGACCTTGCCATATCAATATGGAGGCACATTTTAGATCACTTGGGTTGTCTGGGCTGCTGAAAATTTCTATATTCTTCGGTATTCCAGAGCCGATGATTTGCGCATTAACCACTGACCAGAAAGCATTTTTTGGGTATTTGATCCAATTGTTCAATGTCTTGCCATCAAACGGCTTGACGACTAAATCAGGTTTTCTTCCGGTAATTCCCCAAATGAGCTTATTTAGACCTTCTTCAGTAAAACCACCGCGCAAATCCACCCAAGTTCGAATGACGAGAAACGGCGGAACATCCGGTTCTTGAGGCGCATCTGGAAGAATTACCGGTATAACACGTTTTTTTTTGGTAACAGCTAAATTAATAGCCGCTTGAATTTCTTCATTTTCCCATGGTCCGATACCTGCGAGTCCGAAGCAAACGGCAACGGCAGATGAACTTATTATGGCCTGCTCCAAGTCGATCTGCCAGTTGTCACCTGGTACAAGTTCATCGATATCTAGCCAACACGAGAGTCCCGCTTCGACTAGTTTTTCCTTGAGTATTTTTACACTTGGTTTGTCTTTGCTGTTGTGGCTCAGGAAAACATTAAAATTTTGCTGTGGGTTTTTAGATGGTTCAGATTGCATTCGACGATCCTATCCTGATTAAAGAAGACCCCGACATCTGATATCCTCACTCCTCCTTGCCCAGTTCCATGATGGATCACAAATTAAGCAAGATCCAAGATGGTTTAACGACTGGCAGCCCGAGTTTACGCATTTGTTACCAGTTGTTTAGCTCCCACATCCACGAGGTCATATACTGTTATCAGTTCTTTCATCACGCCTCGAAGCAGCCACCTGACCGAAGCCCAGTCTTCCAAAAACTCTTTTAGGTCGGGAAACTCCTCTTGCCTTTGTAGAGGAGGCGTTCTTGGATTACTAGCGTTTTCCCACCAATGCCTGAACGTTATCTGCCATTTTTCAAGAAAAGGACGTACCACATCTTCTAGCATATTATTAATAAGTACACCCAAATGATTTTGCTGGCTTCCACCTATTTTTCCTACTGGGAATCTTCTCATTATCGAACGTGATTCTTGGAAGAATTTATAGAGGGACTCTAAGCTTTCTATATATAATTCACCGCTAAAATCTGCGCATTCATTGTCCTTTGATTTTCCTGTTACCGCGACTCTGGTCGACAACTCCGTATATAATTCCCATGCGCATTGTCTGTCGTCTTCCGCTAAATCCGCGCTTAAGCGAACTATTCCGAAATTCAACGAAAACGAACCCTTTTTCAAAGAAGGCATGCTTTTCCCCTAATATCAGCGTATCGAAGCTTTCAATTGTCTATGGAATGACTCTGCGCTAGATATCGTCGCAGAATAACCGCTTCGTTCGTTTAGTGCTGTTTGGGAATCTGATTTGTACATCTGTATGAATAAATCCAAATGCTGTTTGGTTTTCATAATAGGCCATTTTTCTAAATACTCCGGCAACGTTACCGCTCTCAGTTTATATGAGGTAATTCTTTTTTCTGTTTCACTCGCGACTCCTATCTCAAATGGTACCCACCAAGAGTTATTGGTGTTTTCAGAAACTACGGCCATTAAGTGAGAACACGCTCGAACCCTGCTCATAATCGTATTAGTTATATCGTCGGTTGTTTTTAATATTGGATCAAATTCATCTATATAACACTGAACGCCATTTTCTCTTAGGTAGGCGCCAATGGTTATAGCCTCAGTTCGATCCGCTTTCTTATGCGAAATAAAAACGGGCATTGTTGTATCCTTTGCTGCTAAACGCCACACATCAGCCGACCGCAACACGGAGCGACGTTTTGCGCAATAATGGCGAAACCATGCGCAAAAAAGCCGCGCACTGTTGTGGGTCGGCCTGGATGTGATTGTTAGGCATTTAGTTGCTATGTTTTCCTTTAAACTTTTCACCTAAACCAGATGACTTTCGAAGATTATAAATGGTGTAGAAATCTTGCTCATCTTTCGCTTTATCGTAGTTTTCGAAGTGCGCGGTTTTGAAATCAAGAACCCAAATAGTGAATTCAAGAAACACAAACACCCAGTTTTCTAGGATTATTTCAGTGTTTTCCGTGAACTCTGGGTAGAATAAATGAGCACGACGCGTTGTGTTTTCGTAAAAACCTAGAAGAGACATTGATCCGTAGGTGGCAGAATGCGCACCTTCAGAAAATGGCGAATAGAGCCGCTTAATCTTGGTTCTTAGTGCTGCAAGATTGGGGGTCTTTCCACTTAGCTTGGAAAACTCTTTATTCTCTAATTCGTAGAGCCTCGCTAGCAATTCAACTTGTTTTCTCAAAATAGTAACAGCCTCCAAAAGCTCGCTTTTAATAATGAGCTCAACAGACACCACTGTCGACCGAACAAAAGAGGCTAGTAACGCATGCTGATACTTTGTGAGTGTGACAGTGTTTTCAATTTGCAATGCTTGTGAAAATGTTGTTTCACAGATCAAGTCGACTAGTCGAGCATAATCCTCATTCGCAGCAAAGAATTCGCGTGATGTGTCGTTTCGGGCTTGGTTAAGGTGGTCTCGATATCGCATTTCCATGCCTAACAAGTGATTATATGGTTGCCGCATAACTCCACTGCGGTGGAGTTATGCGGCAAAACGCGACCAGCCGAGCGATTGTGACGGACCATTTTCGCGGGGGATCGGCGCCGGCCCGCTGGACCGATTGTCACGAAACGTCCCGTGTTTTCCAGGGTATCCCGCGCAAGTCGTTGATGCGCTGGCGTTCCACAAAGTGTAACAATAGACATAAAGCCGGGCGAGTGCAAACGCCCTACCGTCCGCGAAGTTCCTACCCCCGAACTTGACTGTCGCCACCGCCCCGCACCTCAGGCCGCAAAGCGTGCGGGCTTGCACTGCGTCGATGCTCTTGCTAGTGTCAACAAGGCAACAAATGGATAACGCCACATGTTGCCTTGTCCACTTGTTGAGATATCCACTTGTTTACAATCGCCATGATCGGCCAGAAGGGCGGCGGTGGGAAGACGACGACCGGCACCGGGCTTGCCGTTGAAGCGGCTCGCGCCAATCTAGCGGCGCTGGTGATCGATCTTGATCCGCAGGCCAACGCCGCGAACTGGAAAGACCGCCGCGAAGCCGACAACCCTGCCGTGGTGGCCGCGCCCGCCTCGCGCCTTCGACCGACCCTTAAAGCCGCCCGCCAACACGGCGCGCAATTCGTGGTGATCGACACGCCCGCCAAATCCGACAGTGCGGCCTTGGACGCCGCCCGCGTCGCTGATTTGGTCCTGATTCCGGTTTGGCCGCAGATTTACCATCTGGAAACCTTGCCAGCCATGAAAGACCTGTTGCGCATAGCGGGCGACGTGCCGGCGTATGTCGTGTTAAACGCTTTACCCCCGCAAGCCACGCGCCAGGCTGATGAAGCGAAAAGCATGATTGTAGAAATTTACGGGTTGCCGGCTTGTCCCGTGCATCTGTGCGACCGAACGATTTACGCCGACGCGCCCGCTCTCGGCAAAGGCCCTCAGGAAGTGGACCCCTACGGCAAAGCCGCCGACGAGCTGGCGCGGCTTTACACGTTCGTCATCCAGCACTCGAAAGGTATCCCTCATGGCTAACCTCAAAAACTTGCAGCACGCAGCCAGCGAAGCCGCTGGAAAAGGTCAGCCCAAAAAGCGGCCCGCCGAGCTCGCGCCATTCGTCGCCGTCGCCACACCTACCCCCGCCCCCGCTCGGTCGAAATCCCGTGCTGGGAAAATCGCCTTGACGTTCCATTTACCGGAAGATTTCAAGCGGAGCTTGCGTTTGGTACAGGCTCAGCGGGGCAACGGTTGCACGCTTGAACAACTGGCGGCGGAAGCTTTGAACGACCTGTTTAGCAAGCACAACGTGCCGACGGTCGGCACGGACAACTGTTGATTTGTTGTCTTGTGGACTTGTTGTCTTGTCCATAAGACAACAAGTCCACAAGTGGAGCTGACCCTCGATGGACTCGAATCGGTAGAGCAGCGAGCGAACAACCCCCGCGCCGTCAAACCGTTTTCGGTCGCGCCTTGCGGCGACAAAAACCGACGAAAGCGCTATCCGGGTTTTTCGGTCTTTCGCCTTTCTTGGCAATCCATGCCCGCCAGTCCTGTTCGAGAACGTAAACATCGAAGCCCGGTGCAGCCTGCCGGGCTTTTTCATAGGTTTCGGTTTTGAGCCGGATGGCCGTAGATTCTGGATTTGGATAGGGCAGCAGCGCTGATGTTAGGGGCGATGTTTTCGAGACCCGCAAGGGTTTTGATTTGGAAGCAACATGTGGTGGGCTGGGTTTTAAAATAAGTCCATATTTTCCTTCTTCAACCTTGGCACTGCTGTAGATGCTTTGCGTAACCTTCAATTGTTTCAGAAAAGCAGCTTTGAATTGTCTAGTAAGGGCGTAATCTGCACCAAATTGCAATTGAAGTGCTGTCCATGGTATTTCAGTCTCTTTCCGTAAATACGACATCCGGTGAGTCAACCAACAATATATATCAAGAGCTAGCGGTGATCGCTTTAATCTCTTCAGTACTTGTAGGTCAATTGGCACCGGCTTTTCAATTATTTCTTTGAAAAATCTCGTGCCGAGTGTAACTGTTGATTTCCAAAGTGGTAATTGGTCTGGGAGTTTTGGACTCCACCACAAATCGTAATCATCAGCAATGTTAAAGCTGGCTCCTTTTTCGTTATTTTTATCTTCGTATTGACAAGATATTGTTGAAGAAAAAAGGCGTTTCATTTGGTTACGCAGAATAGGAACTGTTCCTTTTTCGCCCCATGCAGCGACCAATCCAAGATCATTCATAAATGCCGAAAGGGTGGGACCAAGTTCCAAAACAGGATCATGCGTACGGACAGCTTCGGTTGTAACCCAAGATAGCAATAACCGAGGATAGCTCCCATAAGGCAATCCCACGTTGGGTGGAGCCATGATAGAAAGGCTAAAAAATCCATTATGGCGGGTATAGGCGCAATTTGGCTGCGCTCGGTAAGGGAAGGTAGCTTGCGTCAGCAACCACGCTATAAATCCGAACGACCCTGCTTCCTTCGCCTCTTCAGATTCGATGGCGAAAGCGAGCTTCGCCAACTCGTTCGTATTTCCATGTCTCATTTTCGTACTCCCGGCGTTCCCTGTGGATAACTATAGCCATTTTGGATGACTGTGTTGGTCAAAAAATGATCAACCACCGAAGGTTTGGTGACGCTTACTAGCGATTTGACCGAAGGTTTGGTGACGCTAAACCGAAGGTTTGGTGACGCTAAACCGAAGGTTTGGTGACGCTAAAGTATCATAAGTATATGATTATTATTTGTTTTTAGTCTCCCCTGTAGTTACCCTATACACTCCTGTATTTAAAAACACCTGTAGTGCGCCCTGTGGATAACTTTTCGGTTCGTCTCCCCCCAGACCCCCCTGTCAATGAGTTCGCTGCGCTCACCTGATTTTTGATTGGGAGGGGTACAGTAGCCCCCTCCCAAACCCTCCCCGGAGATTTGGAGACAGTAGGGGCTTCGGAAACGGGAGGGTGGTTACTCGATGGAAAATTCAAAAGACGGCATCCAGGAGGGAGGCACGATTCGAGCGGTGGCCTCCGGCATGGGTCGTGGAGGCCCGTGAGAGGCCCTAGAAGCGACGCTGGCGATGTTCGGCTACCCTAACCCCTCCCCAAGCCCTTCCACGTCCTAGAGGGCCATTGCATGGCGACCCGTACCTTCAAAATCCCGAACGGTGCCGAATTGACCCTGTCGTCGGATGAATTGGAACCCAGTGATTTGGCCTTGGCTCAGGTGCTGTTGGAACTCGCGGCGGAGCAGGGCCGTGTCGAGGTCACCGTGAGCGAGGAGGAATTGGCCCGGCGCTTGGCGGCGAAGGGCTACGATCCCTGGACCGGCCGGCCTTTGCACTAGGCACCGGTCGAAAGCGGTCTTCCCTCCCCCGCGCCAATGCCCCTAGAACCGCCTCAGCGGCCTTCTGGGGCGCTGGAGGCGTCTGGCCATACCTCTCTAGCCCCCACTCCTCGAAAATCGCCGTGGCGGCCAATTTGAGGCGCTGCCGGCGCGGATCGATTTGTGTTGATGTTGTGTATACAATTGCTGTATACACAACATCAACACAAAGGGTTCCAGCGATGACGCAATACCTCCTTGATACCGAAACCGCATCTCGACGAGATGTCACGATCAACATCCGCGCCCGGCAGCGGCAACGCGACCTGATCGACGAAGCGGCGGCGGTTCTAGGCAAGAACCGCTCGGATTTCATGCTGGAGACGGCCTGTCGCGAAGCAGAGTCGATCCTGTTGGATCGTCGAGTGTTCGCGCTGGACGAAGCCACCTGGGAACGGTTTACGGCGCTCCTCGATGCTCCACCGCGCGATCTTCCGCAACTGCGCAAATTGCTCTCTACGCCGGCGCCGTGGGAACGGTGAGCCCGCAAGACGCGCAAAAAGCCGCTTTGAGAGCGCCCGAGAAGCTGGCCACCACGCATGAGCTGGAACCCTTCGCGTGCGGCGTACCGTCCCTGGACGACTGGCTCAAGCGGCGCGCGTGGCGCAACGAGCGGGAAGGGGCTTCCCGGACCTATGTGCTCTGTGCCGGAAACCGTGTGGTGGGCTACTACTGCCTGGCCGCCGGCTCGCTGGCGAGCACGCACGCGCCGGGGAAGGTGCGGCGCAACATGCCCGACCCGATCCCGGTGATGATTCTGGGCCGGCTCGCCATCGACCGCGCCTGGAAGGGCCGAGGGTTGGGGCGCGGCTTGCTGCGCGACGCCACATTGCGGGTGCTCAGCGCGGCGGACGTCGCCGGGGTGCGGGCGATCCTCGTCCACGCCCTCTCGGAAGACGCCAAGCGCTTTTACGAAAGTTGTGGGTTCGTGGAATCGCCAACCGACCCCATGACGTTGGTGGTGACGCTGAAAGATGTCAAAACGGCCCTTGATCTTTGAGTCTCCGATGTTCGCCGCGCTCGCACCGCGCGGGTTTTTTTCTGCTTGCACGGCTTTATCAAGAAAACCCCGGATCGAGAATTGCGCCTCGCGCTCCAACGCATGAAAGGGGATTAATCGTGATCGACTCCCGACACATCGGCTCCACCCTGGAAAATTTTCTCCGGGAGGAAAACCGCCTCGAAAAAGCACGGGCCATCGCCATCAAGCGCGTGTTGGCGTGGCAGATCGAACAAGCCATGCAAGCTCAGCAGCTCACCAAAACCGAAATGGCGCGGCGGCAAGCCGCCTTGTTGCGTAGTGCCCCGGAGGAACGCGAGGCGCTGGACTTCATCGAGGCCACCGCCGATTTCGAGGACTGGACGCCGTGAAACGGGGGGAAATCGTGACGGTGGCGGTGCAGG
>Ga0209604_1003307_pt1 | contig 11106 bp, 7 predicted proteins | sample AD_UKC097_MetaG_FD_184405 | JGI IMG/M metagenome (GOLD analysis project Ga0209604, IMG submission 184405) | Active sludge microbial communities of municipal wastewater-treating anaerobic digesters from USA - AD_UKC097_MetaG (SPAdes) (version 2) | ecosystem: Engineered > Bioreactor > Anaerobic >... | reverse complement strand
TGGAGATGGTGATGCCCGGGGATAATGCAGAGGTAGAGGTAGAGCTGATCACGACGGTGGCCATGGAGAAGGGGCTGAGGTTTGCTATCAGAGAAGGTGGACGGACGGTTGGCGCCGGTACCGTCACCGAAATCCTGGAATAGAGGCTATAAGCCCGTTCTGCTTTATAGAATAAAGGAACTGAAAAGATGCGAGAAATAATTACACTTCAATGCTCAGAATGCAAGCACCGTAACTACAGCACCACCAGAAACAAAAAAACTCAAACAGAAAGACTCGAGCTGAAGAAATTTTGTCCTTTTTGTCATAAACATACCCTGCACAAAGAAGTAAAATAATTGAATAGAAAGGTAAAAGGACTGAGGGTGAGTAGCTCAATTGGCTAGAGCAGCGGTCTCCAAAACCGCAGGCTGCGGGTTCGAGTCCTGCCTCACCCGCCAGTGTCGGAGTGATAAAAGGCGTGAAGAGACATGAGTGAAAAATTAGCCTGGTACAAAAGACTGTGGAATTATTTAAAAGATGTCAGGTCTGAGCTAAAAAAAGTCACCTGGCCATCCAAAAAAGAAGTTTACGGAACAACAGTAGTGGTAATTGTGGCTGTCTTGTTTTTCGGTTTTTATCTTTTCTTTGTTGATGTCCTGGCTTCCTGGCTGATGACTCAGATCAAAGCCTTATTTGGATAAATTGGATTAATTAGGATTATAATAAATGGCCAAAAACTGGTATGTGATTCATACTTATTCGGGATTTGAGAATTTCGTGGCTGAGTCTATTCGGATGAAAGCGGCTGAGATGAAACTGGAGGATAGCCTAGGTCAGATTGTCATCCCGACGGAAGATGTAATTGAAATTCGCGGTGGTAAAAAAGTTGTGACCACCAAGAAACCTTTCCCCGGATATATTCTGGTCGAAATGGAGTTAAACGATGAAACCTGGTTGATGATCAGGCAGATCCCGAAAGTAACCGGTTTTATCGGCTCAGGCAACAAGCCCACTCCCTTGAGTCCAGAAGAGGTTAATAAAATTATCCACCATATGGAAGTTACTTCTGAAAAGCCCAAACCCAAGCACACCTTTGAAAAGGGCGAAGCGGTCAGAATTATTGACGGGCCTTTTTATAATTTCAACGGCATCGTGGAGGAAGTCAACCACGAGCGGAATACTCTCAAGGTCATGGTGACTATTTTTGGCCGCTCCACCCCGGTTGAGCTTGAGTTCCTGCAGGTCGAAAAAATTTAGGAGGAAGCGATGTCAAAGGAAGTTGTAGCTAAGGTTAAACTGGAAATAGTCGCCGGCCAGGCCAGTCCGGCTCCACCGGTTGGACCATCTCTGGCTCCCCATGGAGTTAACCTGATGGATTTTGTCCGCCAGTTCAATGACCGAACAAAAAGTATGGAAGAAGGGACCATTGTACCGGTGGTGGTGACTGTCTACAAAGATCGCAGCTTTAATTTTGTTTTAAAAACTCCACCTGCTTCCTTTTTGCTGAAGAAGGCAGCCGGTATCGCTAAAGGTTCTGGTGCTCCCAATAAGGAAAAAGTTGGACGGGTGACCAGAAAACAGATCGAGGATATTGCCAGGATTAAACTGCCTGACCTTAATACCGACGATCTGCAGGCGGCCATCAGAATGGTTGAAGGAACAGCCAAAAACATGGGATTGGAGATTGTCAGTGAGTAAGCACGGTAAAAATTATTTAAAAGCCAGAAGTCTTAAGGAAGATGAAAAAGAATATACTATTGAGGAAGCAGTCAGTCTGCTGAAAAAGGCTGCTTATGCCAAGTTTGACGAATCGGTAGAGGTGGCTATACGCCTGGGAGTTAATCCGAAATATTCCGACCAGATGGTTAGAGGCACTGTTGTCCTGCCACATGGCACCGGCAAGACTAAAAAGATCTGTGTCATTGCCTCTGGAGAAAAGATTAAAGAAGCCGAGGAGGCTGGTGCTGATTATGTTGGCGGCGAAGATCTGATTGAAAAAATCTCGTCTGGCTGGATTGACTTTGATGTGGTTATTGCCACGCCTGATATGATGAGAAGTGTGGGTAAACTTGGCCGGATACTTGGAACGAAAGGCTTGATGCCTAATCCCAAGACAGGTACGGTGACTTTCGATCTCAAGAAGGCCATTGAGGAAACTAAAGCTGGAAAGGTTGAGTTCAGGGTGGATAAAACTGGCATTGTCAATGGAGCTGTGGGCAAAGTTTCTTTTCCAGAAGATAAACTGGTCGAGAATATAAAAGCCTTTATCCAGGCTGTGGTTCAGGCCAAACCACCGGCTGCCAAAGGAAAATATATCAGGTCAATTTATGTTTCTTCCACCATGGGGCCATCTTTTAAGCTATCTGAAGAAATTCTCGAAAAGTAGGAGTAGAAGCGTGAAGAAAGAGACCAAATATAAAATTGTCACCGAGTTGGAACAGGCTTTAAGCCAGAACAATTCTTTTTACCTTGTTGATTACAAGCAGATGACTGCCTGGGAAATGGTCGAGCTTAGAAAGGCTCTGAAGCGCCACGGCTTTCAGCTGAAAGTCGTCAAAAACCGGCTGGCCCTGAGAGCCCTGGGTGATCGGTTTCCCGAGCTTAAGCCTTATTTCCGTCAGAAGACGGCCATTGCCATGACGGCTGATGACCCTATTGCTCTGGCCAGACTCCTCAAAGATTTTTCTCAGCAGGGTAAAGTGCTGGAGATCAAAGCCGGCCTCGTTGAAGCTCATTATCTGTCACCAGAGATGTTCGGCGAGATCGTTAAATTGAATTCAAAAATGGATTTAATTGCCCGCATTGGGTATATGATGTCATATCCGTTGCTTCAATTCTTGAGGAACCTTCAGGCTCCCCTGACCAATATGGGCGCATTGTTGAGTGTACTCAAGCAAAAAAAAGAGAGTTGAGGGAAAATCCCTTGAATTAAGCTCGAAAAAAAGGAGAAGAGACACATGGAAAATCAAGAAAAACTTACTAAAGAGCAGTTTTTCGCTCATCTTGACAATTTGACTGTGCTGGAACTCGTTGATTACATTAAGGAGTTCGAGAACCGTTACGGAATCAGTGCGGCCATGGCTGCCCCGGTCATGGCGGCTGGCGGAGCAGCAGCTCAGGCTGAAGCCAAGCCAGCTGAAGAGAAGACCTCTTTCAACGTTGTTTTGAAGGAAGTTGGCAGTCAGAAAATTCAGGTCATCAAAGTTGTCCGCGAAGTGACCAATCTTGGCTTGAAAGAAGCCAAAGATTTTGTTGATAACGCGCCCAAGGTTTTAAAAGAGAATGTCAGCAAAGAAGAGGCTGAAGCCATTAAAACCAAATTTGCTGAGGTCGGGGCCACTGTCGAGATTCAATAACCTTGACCCTGGGAATTAATTTATTGATGGAAAATAAATTTATATCCATCAAACTCTTTCTGTAGAGAGCAAGAATGCCTGAAAAACAAAATAACTATTCTGTAGAGAGGGTCGACTACTCAAAAATCAAGACGGTTTTTCCGTTGCCTGACCTTCTCGAAATCCAAAAAAAATCTTATGAAGAGTTTTTGCAAATTGACCTGCTGCCCGAAGAAAAACAAGATGTCGGCCTGCAAGCTGCTTTTAAGGACGTTTTTCCTATTCGTGATTTTAAAGAGACGACCGAGCTCCAGTTCTTAAACTATACCATTGGTGACTGGGAGTGTAAGTGCGGCAGGCTGAAGGGAGTGGAAAAGGCCAGGCCTCGTTGCCTGAGCTGCGGTGCTCTGCTGCCTTCAGAAGTGGCTCAAAGCGACAATCAGGTCTGTCCCTATTGCGGAGAAAACAAGAAAATTGAACTTCCTCTCTGTGACTATTGCGGCGACAAAGTTGAGCTAAAGATTAAATACGGCCCCCTGGAATGTATCCGTAAAGGCTATACTTATGAAGCGCCTCTCAAGCTAAAAGTTCAGCTGGTTTCCTGGGAAAAAGATCCAGCTACCAAGACCAGAAGACTGAAGCACATCAAACAGCAGGAAGTTTACTTTGGCAATATCCCTTTAATGACTGATAAAGGGACGTTTATTTTTAATGGTGTGGAAAGAGTGGTGGTCAGTCAGCTGCAGAGATCGCCAGGAGTCTTTTTCCGACCAGGAGAAATTAAAGGACAATTTGTGGCCAAGATCATTCCTTATCGGGGAGCCTGGGTTGAATTTGAAAATGATGCCAAAAATATTCTCTGGGTTCGCCTTGATAGAAAAAAGAAGTTTCTGGCTACTGTTTTTCTCAGAGCTCTGGGTTACGGCAGTGACGAGGACATTATCAGACAATTTTTTAAGGTTTATCAGGTAATTCCTGAAGATGGTCAGCTGTACCTCAAGGTGGACAGTCAGCTTATCGGCAAGACGGTCAGAGAAGATATTTATGTGCCCGGTAATGCCAGATCGCCAGTGATTAAGTCTGGCACAAAAATCGACCAGGAGATTCTGGAGAAACTTCAGGCTCAGAAAATCGATCGGATTAAGATCTCAACTTCAGATCTGGCCGGTGCTTATTCTTTGACCAATGTCAAAGGCAAGGTTAAGGCCGTTGAAGAGCTGACGGCGGAGCAGATTGAATATCTGATAACCAGAGGTGAGCCATTCGAGGTTTTCTTCCCCACTGAGGAAGAAGGCGCCCAGATGATTTTAAACACTCTGCGCAAAGATCCCAAAAAGGACCGGCAACAGGCTTTAAGTGAAATTTATAAAAAGCTTCGACCCGGTGAACCGCATACCGAAGAGAGCGCACAGGCTCTATTTGAAAATATGTTCTTCAATCCTCAGAAGTTTAATTTCTCTCGTATCGGTCGGCTGAAATTCAATATTAAGCTCGGTCTTGATAGTGGTCAGAAAGATTTTATCACCGAGACAGAGAAAAAATCGGGTCCGGAAGACCCAAGCGACAGAATTCTCGCCAAGGAAGACTATGTCAGGGTCATTAGATATCTTCTCGACCTTAAAAATGGCGAGGGCGAAGTTGACAATATCGATCACCTGGGCAACCGCCGGGTCAGGCCGGTCGGAGAGTTGATGGAAAATGCTTTCCGCATCGGACTGACCAGAATGGAGAGAACAATCAAGGAAAAAATGACCGTTAGTAGCGATCTGTCTGCGGCTATGCCCCAGGATTTAATTAATTCCAAACCGGTTATTGCCGCTTTGAAAGAATTTTTTGGCAGTTCCCAGTTATCTCAGTTTATGGATCAGATTAATACACTGGCCGAGCTGACTCATAAGCGGCGGTTAAGTGCTCTGGGCCCGGGAGGCTTGAGCCGTGAGCGGGCTGGTTTTGAGGTCAGAGATATTCAGGCCTCACATTATGGGCGAATCTGCCCGATTGAAACTCCTGAAGGTCCAAATATTGGACTGATTTCATCACTGAGCTGCTATGCCCGGGTCAATGAGTACGGATTCATTGAGACTCCTTATCGGAAGGTCGAGAAGGCCAGAGTAGTAGACTATGTCAAAATCATTCATCCTGGTTCAACTGACTATCGGCCAAATCAACTGATCCGGAAAGAAGAAGTGGAAAAGGTGGTCAATAGCTTGAAAGACCAGAAGGGCAAAGTCCTGCCAGTTTATGAGCCGCACATTTTTTACCTCACTGCCTGGGAAGAAGAAAATTATAAAATTGCCCAGGCCAATGTAGAACTTGATAGTCGAGGCTATATCAAAGAGCAAATGGTCAGTGCCAGGGACCGGGGAGAATTTAAAATTATCCCCCGCGACGAAATTGACTTTATGGATGTTTCGCCCAAACAGTTGGTGTCAATTTCTGCCTCACTGATTCCATTCCTGGAACATGATGATGCTAACCGGGCCTTGATGGGCTCCAACATGCAGAGACAGGGTGTGCCTCTGCTTAAACCAGAGCCACCACTGGTTGGCACCGGCATGGAACATATTACGGCCAAGGGTTCTGGCGATGTGGTCGTTTGCCGGCGGTCCGGGGTGGTTGAGTTTGTTGATGCTGAAAGAATCATCGTTCGAGTAGATGAGAAGGAAAACAGCCTTTATGAACTGGGGACAGACCTTTATCCTCTGACCAAATTCTTGAGAACCAATCAGAATACCTGTGTCAATCAGAGGCCTATCATCAGGCGTGGTGACCGGGTAGAGAAAGGCCAGATTCTGGCTGATGGTTCATGCACAGACCGGGGAGAGCTGGCTCTGGGCAGGAATATCCTGTGTGCTTTTATGCCCTGGCGTGGCTACAATTTTGAAGACGCCATCATTGTCAGTGAAAAACTGATTAAGGAGGATGTCTTTACCTCCATACATATCGTCGAAGAGATGGTAGAGGCTCGCGATACCAAACTTGGGCCAGAAGAGATTACCCGCGATATCCCCAATGTTTCAGAAAATCTGCTGCGTAATCTGGACGAAAATGGCATTGTCAGAATTGGTGCTTATGTCAAGCCAGGAGATATTCTGGTTGGGAAAGTGGCCCCTAAAGGCGAAACGCAGCTTTCACCTGAGGAAAAACTCTTAAAGGCTATTTTTGGAGAAAAGGCTCTTGATGTCAAAGATGCTTCGCTTTATTGTCCTCCGGGGGTTGAAGGCACGGTCATTGATGTCAGAATTTTTACCCGTCGCGGCCAGGAAAAGAACGAAAGAGCCAAAGTTATAGAAAAAGAAGAAATAGCCAAGTTAAAGCGCAATCTGGAAGATGAAATAGCCATTCTCGAAAGGGAGAAATGGCGCCGGATTAAGAACCTGATCAAAGGCGAGGTTCTGGGCAAAAATGCCAAAATCAACGGACGAACTATTGACAAAGGGACCAGGCTAACTGAAAAATTGCTGGAAGTCATTGAATTCAAAGATTTAAAAGATCTGGAAGAGCTGAAGTTGCCGTCCAATCCAGAGCGGGATGAAAAAATTAAGGATCTCGATCGAAAGGTTAAAAGGCGGATTGATGCTCTGAAAGCTGAGTTTAAAGAAAGCGTTGACGTCCTGAAAAAAGGCGATGAGCTGTCGCCAGGTGTTATTCAGGCTATTAAAGTTTTCGTCGCAATGAAGAGAAGGCTATCAGTTGGCGATAAAATGTCAGGCCGACATGGCAATAAGGGGGTTATTGCCAAAATAGTTCAGGAAGAAGATATGCCCCGCCTGCCAGACGGAACTCCTGTCGATATCGTTCTTAATCCTCTTGGCGTGCCTTCTCGTATGAATCTTGGTCAGATTCTTGAGACGCATGCCGGCTGGGCGGCTAAAAAGTTGAATCTGTGGCTTTCCACTCCTGTTTTTGATGGGGCCAGCGAAGGTGAAATCAAGGCTCTGCTGCGGCAAGCGGGTCTGCCTGAATCAGGCAAAGTCAGGCTGTATGATGGTCTGACTGGAGAACCCTTTGACCAGGAAGTGGCGGTCGGCTTTATCTACATGATGAAGCTCTATCACCTGGTTGATGACAAGATTCATGCCCGATCAACCGGCCCTTATTCTTTGATCACTCAGCAGCCGTTGGGCGGTAAGGCTCAATTTGGCGGCCAGAGATTTGGTGAAATGGAAGTCTGGGCGATCGAAGCCTACGGGGCAGCTTATACCCTGCAGGAAATTCTGACAGTCAAATCCGATGATGTCGAAGGCCGGGCCAAAATGTATGAGGCTATTGTCAAGGGAGACCTTGATTTTCAGCCAGGTTTACCTGAATCGGTTAATGTTTTGATTCGGGAGCTGCAGGGCCTGTGCTTGAATATCGAATTGCTTAAAGGCGAAAGAGACGAGGCTTTGCCCTGGGGCATTTCTATACCTCAGGCAGCCAAAGGAGATTAAATAAATGGAGATCAGGCAATCTTTAACAATGAGACCGAAAATTGATTTTGACCGGGTCAGAATCAGTATTGCCTCTCCTGAGAAAATAAAGAGCTGGTCGTGGGGAGAAGTTACCAAACCTGAAACGATCAATTACAGGACTTTTAAGCCGGAAAAAGACGGCTTATTCTGTGCTAAAATTTTCGGCCCTATCAACGATTATGAATGCTTGTGCGGCAAGTACAAGCGGATGAAGTACAAAGGCATTATCTGCGAACGTTGTGGAGTGGAAGTGACCAAATCCAAGGTTCGCCGCGAAAGAATGGGCCATATTCAATTGGCTTCACCGGTGGCTCATATCTGGTTTTTCAAGAGCCCGCCGAGCAGGATCGGTCTCATTCTGGATATGACCATCAAAGAGTTGGAAAAAGTTCTTTATTTTGAATCTTATATAATCGTCAATCCGGGTGATACCGGCCTTAAAGAAAAACAGCTGCTCAATGAAGAAGAATATCGTGAAGCCCGGGAAAAATACGGCAATCAGTTTGAAGCCAGTATGGGAGCTGAGGCCATAAAAAAGCTGCTGGAAAAAGTTGACATAGATAAAGAAAGCGAGAAATTGCGCCGGGCAATGAAGAAGGATACTTCCCAGCAGAAAAAACTTCATAATGCCAAAAGACTTCGGGTTTTTAAGGGGCTAAAGAAATCAGGCAACCGGCCTGAATGGATGATTCTCGATGTTATTCCGGTTATCCCGCCCGATCTGAGGCCGTTAGTCAGGCTGGACGGTGGCCGATTTGCCACTTCTGATCTGAATGACCTTTATCGTCGTGTTATTAATCGCAATAACCGTCTGAAAAAGCTGATCGAACTTAAAGCACCAGAACTGATTATTAGAAATGAGAAGAGAATGCTGCAGGAAGCAGTTGACGCCTTGTTTGACAATGGCCGCCGTGGCCGGGTTCATTTAGGTGCCAATCGCCGCCCGCTGAAATCTTTAAGTGAAGCGCTGAGAGGTAAGCAGGGGAGATTCAGGCAGAATCTATTGGGGAAAAGAGTTGATTATTCGGGCCGAACAGTCATTGTGGTTGGTCCGGAGCTCAAGCTCAATCAGTGCGGCTTGCCCAAGAAAATGGCTCTGGAGCTGTTTAAACCTTTTATCTTTCACAAGCTGGAAAAAGAGGGCTTTGTTCCCTCGGTCAAAGTGGCCAGAGAATGGCACGAACAGGAAAGACCTGAGGTCTGGGACTGCCTGGAAGAGGTGGTGAGAGAGCATCCCATCCTTCTTAACCGGGCACCGACTCTTCACCGTCTTGGCATTCAGGCCTTTGAGCCATTGTTAATAGAAGGTAAGGCTATTCAGATCCATCCTCTGGTCTGTGCAGCTTTCAATGCCGACTTTGATGGCGACCAGATGGCTGTTCATATTCCTCTGTCAGTTGAAGCTCAGATTGAAGCCCATACTTTGATGCTATCTTCAAATAACATCCTGTCACCGGCCCATGGGCGACCATTAGCTATTCCCAGCCAGGACATGGTTCTGGGCTGTTATTACCTCACCCTTGAGCAGAAAAATGAAAAAGGCGAAGGCCGTATTTTTACTTCTTTTGATGAAGCCCTGCTGGCTTATGAAGCAGGTGAGGTCAGTCTCCACAGCCGGATTAAAGTCAAATATTCTGGTCCTTTTATGAATCTTAAGGCCTTTTATGATGATCAGGCTGTTCTGAACTGCCCGGTTAATAATTTAGAAAATGATCTGATTGAAACTACTTCTGGAAGAATTATCTTTAACAGTGTTTTCCCAGAAGGTCTTCCTTATATTGACGGTCTGTTTAAAAAGAAAGGTCTGGAAAACCTGGTCTATTATGTTTATTTGCAGTCAGGACTGGGCAAAACTACTGAAATGCTGGACAAGCTCAAGCAGCTTGGTTTCACCTATGCCACTAAAGCTGGCTTTTCTCTGGGCATAGAGGATTTTATGATTCCAGCCGAAAAGCCAGATATCATCAAAAGAGCGGAAAAGGAAGTTGTTCAAGTAGAAAAACTTTATCGGGAAGGAACCATCTCCTCTGGTGAGAGATTCAACCGGGTGGTAGAGATCTGGACCTCGGTTACAGAAAACGTTACCAATGCCATGATGGAGACCATGAGGAAGGTCAGCTTTGAAGAAAAGAGGCTGAATCCACTTTATGTCATGGCTGACTCCGGTTCCAGAGGTAATAAACAGCAGATCAGGCAGCTGGCCGCAGTCAGAGGCTTGATGAGCAAACCTTCTGGAGAAATCATTGAAACACCTATTACTTCCAACCTGAGAGAAGGACTGAATGTCCTGGAGTACTTTATTTCCACTCATGGCGCCAGAAAAGGTCTGGCCGATACCGCTCTGAAGACAGCTAATTCTGGTTATCTCACCAGAAAGCTGGTTGACGTCGCCCAGGAAGTGATAGTTGATCAGCATGATTGTGGAACGCTGAAAGGGGTCAATGTCAGTGCGATTGTTGAGAACGGTGAAATTGTTGAGCCTTTCGTGGATAGAATTGTCGGCCGTTATTCGCTGGAAAGAATAGTTAACCCTGATAACGGGGAAATAATTGTTGACATGAATCAGGAGATAACTGAAGCTATTGCCGATAAAATTCAAAACCTCGGTATTGAGAGAATTAAAATTCGCTCGATTCTAACCTGCGAATCCAAGCGCGGTGTCTGCCAGCTATGCTACGGACGTGAGATGTCCACTGGCCGACTGGTTGACCTGGGCGAAGCGGTTGGAATTATGGGAGCCCAGTCTATCGGTGAGCCTGGCACTCAGCTGACGATGAGAACTTTCCACGTTGGCGGTATCGCCATGCGTGGAGCAGAGAAGTCCAGGATCGAAGCTAAGAATGACGGTATAATCAAGTTCAATAGTCTCAACTGGGTAGTTAATCGGGAAGGTACACTGATCGTTGTCAACCGTAATGCCAGCATTGCTATACTTGATCATCGAGGAAGAGAGATAGAACATTACCAGGTGCCATACGGAGCCAGAGTGCTTTTAAAAGATGGTGATCAGGTGAAAGCCCGGCAGGAATTTGCCGAGTGGGATCCTTTCAGCACGTTCATTTTAACAGAGGAATCGGGTCGGGTAAGATTCAGAGACGTTGTTCTGGGTATCAGCATGGATGAAATCAGGGATGATTTCACTGGTTTGATCAGCCAGGTTATTACTGATCCAAAAGATGAAAAGCTGCAGCCAATGGTGGAGATAATCGATCCCAATCAGAAAGACGAGAATGGCCAGCCCGTGGTTAAAAAAAGGTACTTTCTGCCGAAAGGTGCGAACCTCGATGTCAAAGATGGCGAAGAGGTTTTCGCCGGCGATATCCTGGCCAAAATTC
>Ga0209604_1003304_pt1 | contig 11108 bp, 8 predicted proteins | sample AD_UKC097_MetaG_FD_184405 | JGI IMG/M metagenome (GOLD analysis project Ga0209604, IMG submission 184405) | Active sludge microbial communities of municipal wastewater-treating anaerobic digesters from USA - AD_UKC097_MetaG (SPAdes) (version 2) | ecosystem: Engineered > Bioreactor > Anaerobic >... | reverse complement strand
CGAGGAAATGAACAACTCACCGCTTTCATCCACGGCCAGCCACGCCCAGCCGCTGCCGAACCGACCCGTCGCCGCCGCCACGAACTGGGTCTTGAATTCGTCGAACGAGCCAAACGCCTTCTCAATCGCCGCCAGCAAATCGCCCTCGGGAATGCCGCCGCCGTTGGGCGACATGACCTTCCAGAAGAGCGTATGGTTCCAATGTCCGCCGCCGTTGTTGCGCACCGCGGCCGGTAACTGGCTCATCCGCCCGAAGTAGGCCTCCAGCGGCTGGCTTTCGAGATCCGTTCCCGCCACGGCTTTGACCAGATTGTTGAAATAGGCCTGGTGGTGCCGCGAGTAGTGGATTTCCATCGTCTGCGCGTCGATATACGGCTCCAGCGCGTCGTACGCGTACGGCAACGGCTCGAACTGCAAGACCGGCGCCCGATCGCCCTCCTGCGACCACGCCAACGACGCCACGCCCGCGACCAGCGCCCCGATCAACCATTTTCCGATGCTCTGCTTCATATTCACCTCCGGTTTAAGATTGCCCAACCTACCCCCGAATCGGCGGTTTTTCAAATATTCCGCTTTTTCCGTAGCCCGGGGATCCGAGACGGGCGGTTGGCGGTTTGGGTCTTCCCTGAACCCTGACCTCTGAATCCTGCTCTCTTCCTAGATGAACAACGTCGGCCCGCTTTCCTTCGAGCGGGCGATGAAGGTGGCGACACCGGCGACCTCGTCCACGTCGATCAGCTCTTCGCGGGTGATGCCCATGACGCCCATGGCCATGTCGCAGGCGATGAACTTCACGCCCATGGCCCGCGCGTTCTGGAGCATGTCCGGCAGCGAGGCCACGTTCTGGCTGGCCATGACGTGTTTCATCATCGCCGTGCCCATGCCCGCCATGTGCATCTTGGAGAGCGCCAGCTTCCGCGCGCCCTTGGGCAGTATCCACCCGAAGGTCGCGCTCAGCAGGCTCTTCTTGACCTGCGGCCCCGGATTCTTCCGCAGCACGCTCAGGCCCCAGAAGGTGAAGAAAATGCTCACCTGCATGCCCGCCGCCGCCATGCCCGTGGCGATGATCAGCGCGGCCAGCACCTTGTCGAACTCGTTGCTGAACAGCACGATCGCGCCGGAGTTGCCCGCGGCAGCCGCCCCGGTGCCCAAGCGAACGTCACCCGCACAGTTTCCGTTTCCTGCTATGGAAGGCCAGAAGCCTATCTCCTGAACATAGTCCCAGTAATCGGAATCAATAAGGTCCAGACGCGTGTTGTCATCTATAGTGTAGCGGCCCCAGCTATGCCCCACGTCAATATTCTGTAAATCCCCTTCATCAGCGAAGAGACCTGCCTTCACGTCATAGACATAGACGGTCGTCTTGAGGCTTGAGTCTGTCCCCCCGCAGCTGAATGTGAACTCCGTCTTTGAGGCGCCAGCCGAAATCGTCCGGCTGACAGTTCTGGTCAGCTTTGCGGAGCCAATCCCGCCCTGCAAAGTCCAACCAGCAGGAAGCTCGCTCTCGGATAGATTAGGCGTGATCGTTGCGCGTACCGTGACCGGATCAACGGGGTATTCCATCGGTTGGGCAATCGGAACAACGAAAATTCGTGTCTTCGGATTGCCGTCGCCGTCGTCGATCTCCTGGAGATTCTGCATAGAATCCGGCTGAATGGTGTCCACTTTAAGGATGGAACCTTCTACCGCGGTCCAAAAAAACACCGCGGCTTGGCGGCGCTCGCTGGGGGCGGTCCGGGCGTGGGCCTTCTTCAAGTCGGTCTGCACGACGTGGGTGTAAATCTGCGTCGTCGAGATCGGGGCATGTCCAAGCAGTTCCTGAACATGCCGTATGGATGCACCGCCCTTGAGCATCTCGGTGGCGCACGTGTGGCGCAGGCGGTGCACGGTGTAGAGGTCGCCGAGTCCGGCACGGCCGCGGTGAAGGATGAACTGCTGCCGGAGATTCGCCGTCTTGAACGGCTCGCCCTGGACGGTGACGAAGACCACCGGCGTTTGCTTGTCGGCAAGCAGGATCGGCCGCACGGCCTTGATGTACTCGGCGAGGTAGGACGCCGCTACCTTCCCCACCGGGACGACGCGGTCTTTCCGGCCCTTGCCTTCGACGACGCGAAGCATGCGCTCCTGCAAGTTCACCTCGTAGAGCGTGAGCTTGCAGAGTTCGCCGCCCCGGAGTCCGGTCGAGTAGAGCACCTCGAAGATGGTGCGGTCCCGGAACCCCGTCGGCGTGGTGAGGTGCGCGGCCTGCAGGAGTCGCGTCACCTGGTCTTTGTCCATGATGCCGCGCGACAGTTTTCGCGGGTCGCGGTACTCGGGGATCCGGGCGGCGAGATTCGAGAGGATCAGCCCGCGCTTGAAGAGCAACCGGAACAACAGCCGTACGCAACGCACATGCCGATTGCGGTAGGCCACGGTGGTTTTCTTGCCGCCCGGTCCCTGACGGACGCGGGGGTGCGCCGGAAAGGGCAACGCGTGAGGGAGTCTTCGACCGAACGAACGCATAACGCGCGCCGTTATGCGACGTTGCCCGGCCGGCCGCCGCGTAGGGGCGGACGAGTTCCGGCGCGGCCCCGCGCGGCTTGGCGCTGCGTCGCCCGCATCACCCATCAACGACTGATTCACGGACAAGCCGCACAACGCGCAGCGGCACGCATTAAGCGGAGGGCCTTCAAGGCGAAGTGGACGGGGACGCCGCAGGCGGCAACGGCCGCTTGGCCTTGATGGCCCGGAGCGTCGAGGTGAGCGACCAACGCGAGCGAACACCGCACCCGTAGGCCTTGGCGCAAAATGTGCGTAAGCAGATTTTGTGCAAGGGCCGGAGGGTAGATCCGGAGCGGACATAGCAACTCAATCCTCTATGGCATATCGAAGCAGGTTTTTCCATGCATCAGCACTCATGTGACCCTTTTGTTCCTCAACGAATACGTCGTAGCCGGTTCCCTTGATCGCCATCAAAGCTTGTACTGCAAGAGATGTTCGATGCTTGTTTCCTGGTGCGTCAACGACCCCAAGAAGTGGCTGTACAGCAGGCTCACCAATTGCAACAAGAGCCGACACGGAAGGGGTGTCGTGATGCTTTGCATCTTGGTACTCCAGGTTCTCAATAAGAACAGGAATCGCGTTTGCTCCGCCATATTTTCCCATTAGTCTAAGCGCTGTCGCTTTTTGAACATTCTTCTCTGGCGACTCCTTCTGATTGTTGGTTATGAAGCTCTTCAGGAAAACGACGCGATCAACTTGCGAAGTCATCTTCATCACTTCTGTTTCGATTTTATTGTCGATATTCGGAACGTGTTTATCGGATGTTTGTTCTGTTTGCATACTCGCTCGCATTGGCTCACTAAATCCCTCTACAGGTATTAGAGCGGCAAGACCCACCGACAGACAGATAGTTGCTAGGCATGGTTTCATTGATATTCTCCTCATCCTTCATGGCGTTGACGGTGTTCCCACTGTGGTCGATCCCGGTGTGATTTCATGTGGTTCAGACGTCTTCCTCCGCCATGTGCCTGAACCGTTATCCTCAAGCCATGTGATGGAGTGCCATTCATAATCGTCTGAACACTTTATCCAACCACTCGATCCAAGCTTGATGTTGACGAATTCAACAAAGCTCGCCTTGTAGACGGCTTCGTCAGCAAAGGAAATCGACGAATTGAACCCCGGAGTATCTATGACGTAAATGTGCTCATCAACTGACGGCGTCAAATCTTCATCGCCATCATGACTATCGTCATCTGCCCCTGGGCCAACATGCGTGTCCTGTTGCCAAGTGGAGCCCGTCTTTGACCACGTAGCTCGTTCCTTCGTGCGCTTGATGTCATAACTGACATTAGCAATTGCGCCAAATCCTGACGGTGAAATGGTGTTCTGAATCAGCATGCCATTCTTTGTGCCGCTACTGGCCCCGTATGCTACCGGCGAAGGGCTTACGCTACTGTCGCCGGGAGTTGGACCTGTGTTATTGAAGCTTGTGAACGTGCTCCAAGCAACCCACACGTTCGCTTGGCGGCAAGAAGATCCAGTTACACTTACGTGGACTTCCTGCTTCGTACTTGTGCTGCGACTCAAGGTAGCTTTCAAGGGGTCGCTGGCATCCTCGGTCGCACCTTGCCAATCAATAACCGCTCGCGTCTCCGGTGTATCAGGTGAAATAGTGGCTCTTAGAGTGATATTGCCGGAACCCTTAACCGATGCGATGTTGTCAATCCCGCCACTTTCGTTGAGGTAGAACGAATCAGCATCAGACGAATCAACCTCAATAGTGTCCACTTTAATGACGCTTTCCATGGGGACGGGGTAGGTGCAGCCTTCGGCGGAGGGGGGCGGTAAATCGAAGGCGGGGGTATAGACCGTGCCGCCGGTGCCGAGGACGTCCGCGGTGCGTTGCACCACTGAGGTGCCCGAGCCGCCGTTGGCCGGGATGAATTTCTCCCACCAGAAGACCCGGTACGTTATCGTTCGACGTACCCGCGCAACCGTCCAGGCTCGTTGCATTAGGCGACAGCGGGACGGTGAGCACAGCCGGTGACAGGTCCCCTGGCGCCGGATGTGCCGGGTGCAACGCGATATGTCAGCGAACCAAAACCATCCCATTTGTGTAGAATAGATCGGCTTGCTGCGAAAGATAACTTCGAAGAGTGGTGCCATCTGCCGTGATGTTGATAGAGAAGTAGTTCGTATCCAGATTATCGATCTCACCGGCGATTAGACCCGCATCGATATCCTGCTTCAGTCTCTCGCGATTAAGGTCCGCTACCAACATCTGATTCGAGTTGGCATTAAGCGTAACCATGCTAATGTTCCAAAGGCCTGTTTCGCCCCTTAAGGATGCAATAACTTCACCGCTCACGCGGGTGAGTTGTGCCGTTTCCGTGGATGATGTCATTCCATCGGAGCAGGTAACTGTTATATTCGTTCCTACCTGCTGGATTGAAATGACAACAGCTTGCTGAGGGGTCTCACCCGCGACTTCCCAGAGATTCCAGTCTCCAAGATATGGAGTAACGTCGACCTCGCTTCCCGGCGGGACATCCACGGGATAATCGGAAGTCACGTTGCAGGAAGCCAACATAAGCGTTGTCACCAAGCTCGTCAGCAGCGAGCCAATGATGCTTCTTGAACCTGGTTTCATTGCAAATCCTTTCATTATGGCGCAGGAATGCAGGGATTTCCTAATATTCCATTTGTATGTCCGGTGAATTCATAATCACACGCTGGTGTAGGCGGCATTGATGGCGGAGGACCCATCCATCGGGTGGCCCCATTTCTGATCGCATCAAGAATGCAGTCCGTACAATCTGAACACCCCATGCTTGCCTGTACTCCGACGCCGTTGTTGTGAAAATCCATAATCGCATGACCCGCCCTGCAATCATTCTGGGCATACTCTTCATGCGCATCACCCAATTCAGCGGCTGTATTGGCATTACATATCTGGGCAACTCGACACATCAGAAAGGCATGCTGAAACGCATTGCCAACATTGGGATCACGTGCACAGTTTGCATTCGGGAAGACACGATGGACTTCAGCAAAGACAAGACGATCAATATTCATGTTGCGCAAGCGACGCGCGCAGATGGGGTGTCGCATAGCCCAATCGATTTCTGCTTCAGTCCGTCCAGCGAAGAAACGCGCATTGTTGGGTTGGCGCGGTGGATACCCCTGTGGACCCCACACAGTGATCTCGACTTCGTCATAATATAACGGCGAAGCCGCATCTGCCACGCGCACAACAACGACCCCGTTATTCGCGGTCTCCAGCACTGTCAGCACAGTTGATGAGCCAGATGAAGAACTTAGAGAAGCTCCTCCCGTTGAATCCGATTCAATGGTCCACTCTAATGACCGGCCAGCAGGAGAGGCTTCAGCATTGATGATCAGATCACAACTTTTACACAGAATTTCAGCGTCGGGATTTATGGAAACGATCTCCACTTTAAGGATGCTTTCCATGGGGGCGGGGTAGGTGCAGCCTTCGGCGGAGGGGGGCGGTAAATCGAAAGCGGGGGTATAGACCGTGCCGCCGGTGCCGAGAACGTCCACGGTGCGCTGCACCACCGAGGTGCCCGTGCCGCCGTTGGCCGGGATGAATTTCTCCCACCAGAAGACCCGGTACACCACCCCGGAAACGCTGGGCAGGCTCCAGCGGTAGCGGAGTTTCTGGAGCTGCAGGCTGGCGCGGTTGGTGGCCATCAGATGGATGGAGTACAGTTCGTTGGTGGGCAAGGTCTCCGCATACGGGGTCTGGCGATGTTCGTCGCGCGCCCAGCGCTGACCCCAGTTGAGCCCATCCCAGTCCGCCATGCCGCCCAGATCGCCCGCCGTGTATGAAAGCAACAGCCCGTCGGTGTATTCGTTGGAAAGCGAGACGCCTTCCTTCTGATAAGCATCTGGATCTGGCACTTCCCAGACGACAAGATATACATCATAAGAATTACTCGCGCATGAGATGGTGTGTGAGATTGGCTCTATAACTACGTTCAATGGCATCGTACAGGTGTTCAAGTTGCTGATGCTTGTCGAGACGGTTCCGTTCACAATACATGTCGTCGTCACAGGGAAATTCTCGCTAGGCTGTTCATATTCATATGCGAATTCAACGACTATGTGGGAATAAAAGCCATTCCAATGATAATCGTAGTTAGCGTAAAAGGATTCGTTGCCTGTACATATATGGAGCGATGGTGTTGTGGGCCAGCCGTTGGGATCGAACTGCTTCAAGCAATGTCTTGATGCCGAGTGCAGCATGTATTCGTCGCAATCGTAATAGTTGTGGCGCTTCTGGGATTTCCGTGGGATTTTCACTTGGCTGAGGCCGGGTAGAGATCGAGGCCTCCGAGGTGGAAAAGCACGTCGACTTTGAAGCGTTCGCGGTTCCGGTAGCCGCAGGATTTCTGGATGAGATCTTGGATCTGCCGGTTCACCCATTCGGCGATGGAGTTGTTGAAGCGATGCTTGAAGTACGTGACGATCCGCGCCGCGTGTTCCCGGGACAGGCGGGCCACGCGTTGCAGCGGCGCCATGCGGCTCTTCGAGGCCATGGAGCACCAGCGCTTCAAGTAAGCGGCGGCGTCGCCCGGATCGAGGCAGCGCCAGAACTCCCGGAAGACTTCCTTGATGGCCCAGGCCTTGGCGGTCCGCAAGGCACAGGCCCGCAGATCGGCAAACCGCTTCGACCAGCGTTCTGGCAGGTTTTCGAAGCCCCAGAGCCACAACTGGCGGGTGCCCTTCAGGCGTTCGTCCCCCCGGCCGAAAGGGCGGCGTACTCGGAACGACGCACCTCGTCGAGCGCCCGGTTGACGTAGCGCGTCAGGTGGAACGAGTCGTGGACAATGTCCGCCTGCGGCACGTGGGCGCACGTGGATTCGACGAACGGCTTCCACATGTCCATGCTCGCCGCCTCGACCTGGCGGCGCTGCTCCGGAAGCAGCGAGCGCCAAAAGGCATCCAGGCTTTCCCGCTGACGGCCTCCCCCCAGATACTCCACCGTCGGTCGCGGGCCGTCGGCGGCCGTCACGATCGTCAGGTAATCGTGGCCCCATCCCACCGCCTTCTCGTCGACGCACAACCGGCGCAGAGGCCGCGTCTCTTTGCGCTCCAAACCCCGGCGGACGGCCCGTTGCTTGATCCCATCGGCTTCATCCCAACTGATCCGCAGCGCGTCGCAAGCCGCGTTCACCGAACATTCCCGCATCAGATCGATGGCCAGGCGCTCGAACAGGGCCGTGAAGCGGCCGTGCTTCGCCGCCCACGGCACCGCTACCTGTTGCGTCCCATGCGCATCGCATTTCACCCGAGGCACCGCCGCCGCCAGATACGTCTTGAATTGACAGCTGTCCAGATGCCGCCAGCGCCGGCGTTCATACCCATGCACGTGCATCCGCGCCTGGCACTCCGGACACGCCCACACCTGCGACTCCAGCGCCATCGAGATCTCGATCTCCCGCGCCTCCGCATTCAACGCCACTTTTTCCACCCGCCATGGCCGGGTGCCCCCAAGAATCTGCTGATAGAGTTGTTTGTCTTTCATGGCCCAACTCTACTTCCACGCCGTCAGGATTCACACGGATATTCCCGAAGCCCCATGAAAAGCATACACCCTATGGCTCTTTAAATGAAGATAGAAACTCGAAATACGGGAACTCGCCCGGAAGAGAAAGGAACATTTCAGCCTGTATCGTTGTATTGGTTTGCGGGACCGAATTGGTCGGCTCATTAAGAACATTGATACTGGCAATGAAGAAATTTAGATGGTTGGTCAGAGCGGCGAGAAGTGAGGCTTTCTCTTGGGAGGTGTAATTCGTTGAGATGTCCAACGCGTCAATAGATTGCCGGACATAATTGGTAGCCCCACGTGCCCACATCTGTAGCTCAGCGGCGGCAACACCGCGAGCAAAGAGAGCCTGAGGATTATCGGGATGACTCGACAATTCGGCATCTATATAACTCAGCACATTGCTCGCATTTTGTGATGTCCACTGTGCGTTGAGACCCGAAAGAAATTGATTTGTCGCCCCATTCGCAACAAATGCAAATATCAAAACGAATATCGCAATCAAATAGGCCTGTTTCATGTGGGTGCTCCTTGTTTTTATGGCGGCGGAAGTGATACCGGATATGTTCTCCACTGAGCCTGAGGTAATGGCTCTTGAGATGGCCAAGCGCGCTTAGCTGTTTCGGTTTGCATATCTTCGACCGGGGAAACGTCGTAGGCGGGCACGCCGGATGGACTCAAGTAGTCGCTAAATACCCCGCCGTTATCACCAAACGCATAACCAGCTGTATATGCCGCTTGATCGTCCGATGAATCAAGATCTCTCGTGCTCCACAATTGAGCAGCATTACCGCCCAGCCAAGCGGTTGAAAAATAAAATTCGGCGCGCGCAAAAGTATAAGCATATAACAGATTGCCAAGTTGGTCAGCGCCCAAGACAAAGCCGTAAAGTGTTACCGTGCCATTTGCATATTTCATGCAGGGAGAATCGCCCTCTTGCCACGAGTCCTCTTTGTAATCCATATCATTCACCGTCCGATACGAACATGTTCGGAGGCGATACCATCGCACAATTGCCGAATATGAATCGAGGCGAGTTTTTAGTGTGGCCATCCACTGGTCGTACCGTGCAACCTCCGAATTAAAATAAGTGGTAACATCAGGTCCACCCAGCGGTAGCAATAAATTTGCCCCATTGTTGGCGCACCCGTTCAGCCCAAGGCCAAACTCGAACTGATAGAGCCCGCCCACTTTGGGATTCTGGTATTTAACCTCGAAGGAATCGGTTCGGTTCAGGCTCCCGGAAGCAGGGCCTTCAACCTTGGCCCAGCTTTCGTCGAGTTGATCCGCAGTGATACTTGCCGGCAGGACATTCGCCTTGAGAGTGACGTCGAAATCCCGGACAACGAAATTCGCATCCCGCGCGTCCACATGGAAGACGACCAATGCTTGGCCCGGATCATTGGTCGCGCACGGATCACCGAAGTCGGTCTTGTTGCCCTCGAAGAGCCGCGGGGAATTGTCGGCGACCGGAGCGGAGGCTTCGATGGTGTCCACTTTAAGTACGGTTTCCATGGGGACGGGGTAGGTGCAGCCTTCGGCGGAGGGGGGCGGTAAATCGAAGGCGGGGGTATAGACCGTGCCCCCGGTGCCGAGGACGTCCGCGGTGCGCTGGACCACCGAGGTGCCCGAGCCGCCGTTGGCCGGGATGAATTTCTCCCACCAGAAGACCCGGTACACCACCCCGGAAACGCTGGGCAGGCTCCAGCGGTAGCGGAGTTTCTGGAGCTGCAGGCTGGCGCGGTTCGTGGCCATCAGATGGATGGAGTACAGTTCGTTGGTGGGCAAGGTCTCCGCATACGGGGTCTGGCGATGCTCGTCGCGCGCCCAGCGCTGACCCCAGTTGAGCCCATCCCAGTCCGCCATGCCGCCCAGATCGCCCGCCGTGTATGAAAGCAACAGCCCGTCGGTGTATTCGTTGGTGAGGATGCCGCCAAGTATTTCATAGCTGCCATTGTCTTCGACACTATATGACCAATCCGAATTGCTAATGTATTCTTCCCACATTTCAAATGGATAGGCATATCCGCCACCCATCAGGACCATGATGCAACTACTGGCGTATAGATTTGTGCAATAGTCGGAAGTTCCATATGTGCAAACTCCATGCCCACATTGCACTTCGGCCACATTCTCATCAGGTTGGCTGAATGAATAATCCCGTGTGGTATATCCATAACAATACTCGCCCGTCCAGTCTTCGATAGTATGCCCATACCCTTCGCAGATGTGATTGGTTATAGTGTCTGGCCATCCACTCGGACTATATTCCTTGCGACAATAACCCCAATAGTCATATGAAATAATACGGCTATAGTCATCGTCGATATCCGTTACCGTGCCCAGTCCCTCGGAATAGTAGATGGTTCCCAGATACCACTTGGGCGGGTTGGAGGGTGGCAGGGTCGAGTTGGTGAATTCGGCAAAGCCTTCCTTGAAGCGAACGGTGGAGGCGGCCTTGGCCTGGAGGGCGTCCCAGGTGACGAATTGGGCGGTTTCGCCGCCGCCCACGGACCGCCGCCCGCCCGGGGACTGGTTCGTGCTGTCGACGAAGTAGACGAAGACGACTTCGTTCGACCCGTGGATGTCCGATCCGATCCCGCATTCTTCCAGGTTGCTCAAGCCGTCGCCGTCCGGATCCTCCTGCGCGTCGTACATGCCGGCGAGGCCGTTCGTGCCAAGGGCCGTACGGTACAGGCGCACGTCGTCGATCCGGCCTTTCCAGAATTCGGACCCGTAGCTGTCGTCCTGCCCGTTGCCGATGGCTAAGAACCCGTTCGTCGCGGGCGCGAAAACGGCGGACGTCGCCCCCGCCAAAACGCCGTCGAGATAGAGCCGCATCTGCGCGCCGTCGTATTCCAGCGCCGTCCAGACCCACCGGCCCGTGAGCGCGTTCGAGTCCATGAGCCAGCCGTACGGCCCCATCATGGCATAGGCGCGGTTTTCGTTGAAGCCGAGGCAATAGCCGTTCCACGTCCCGGCCTCGTAGTCGGAGACCGCTTCGGGCCAGGCCGAAGCGCAATCCAGGTCCAGCCACACCTGCGCGCTT
>Ga0209604_1003296_pt1 | contig 11123 bp, 9 predicted proteins | sample AD_UKC097_MetaG_FD_184405 | JGI IMG/M metagenome (GOLD analysis project Ga0209604, IMG submission 184405) | Active sludge microbial communities of municipal wastewater-treating anaerobic digesters from USA - AD_UKC097_MetaG (SPAdes) (version 2) | ecosystem: Engineered > Bioreactor > Anaerobic >... | reverse complement strand
CGGAGTTGCCGTGGGTCCAGCGGGTCCGGCCGAGGCGGGTGACCGGGTCCTCGTCGCCGGCGGAGATCGAGCTCACCGGCGCGATCACCGCCATCCCAGCCAGCCACGCGGCCGCCGCCAGTCGCCGCGGCTGGCGAAAACCCCTGCTCCGCATCGAGAGCTATCCTCCCCCACCTCCAGACGGCTGGCAACCCTCCCCGGCGCGCAAGGTCAGAGGCACCCGCCCGCAGTCCGAGGCCGTGTCCCATCCACCGGCCGCTGCCCTCGCGCGACGGGATGGGTGCGCTGCCCGCATCCGGGAAGCGGCCGGGCCGGAACGAAAGCCGCATTCCGGCGTACTATTGGGCGGAGGAGGAAGCTGCCGATGCCTGACACCATCGACCGACCGAGCTACGAGCCGGCGCCGGCGGAGGCGCACGCCGGTCCCGGCACGGCGGCCCGGTTGAGCGCTGCACAGCGGTTGTGGACTGTCTTCGCCTCGCCGACGCGGGTCTTCTCCGACATCGCCATCAAGCCGTCCTGGGTGCTGTGCCTGGTCCTGATGGCGCTGCTTGCCGTCGCGGTGCAGTTCGTGGTCCTCCCTCACCTCGACAACGAGGCCACGCTGCGGGCGCGGCTCGGCGAGCGGGCCGACGGCGTCAGCGACGAGCAGATCGAGCGCATGGTCGAGCAGGGCGAGAAGTTCGCCCGCTTCGCGCCAATCATCGGCCTCGTCGTGTCGCCGATCGCGTTCGCAATCATGGCCGCGATCTTCTTCATCCTGCTCAAGATCGTCGGCTCCGATGTCGACTACCAGCGCGCTTTTTCGACGACGCTGCACGCGTACTGGCCGCCCTCCGTCGTCGCGTCCGTGCTGACGGCGGCGCTCATCCAGCGGGTCGGCAAGATCCCGCAGCAGGAGTTTGCCAACGTGGTGAAGTCGCACCCCGGCGCATTCCTGCCGGCGGATGCCCCGGCGTGGCTGACCGCCGCGGCGAGCACCGTGAGCGTGTTCAACATCTGGATCGTCGTGCTGCTGATCATCGGGTTCCGGGTCGTCGGCAGGGTCTCCACCGGCAAGGCGGTGGTGGCCGCGCTGGTGCCCTGGCTGGTGTGGCTGGCCGCCAAGGCGGGGCTGGCCGCGATCTTCTGAGCAACGGGCGTCCGGCGATCGACGACTCGTGTCGTTCCGGTGGCGGGGCGTCCGGCACCACGACAGCAGGAAGGTGACCATGAAGAAGTGGCTGATCGCGCTCGGTGCGCTGGTGGTTCTGGGCCTCGTGCTGTGGGCCAGCCTACGGGACTCGGGGCCGCGCGGCGCCGAGGTCGAGGTGCAGCCTGCCGAGACGCGCGCGATCTCGTCCCGGGTCAAGGCCACCGGCGAGATCACCCCGGACCGCAAGGTGGACATCTCCGCCAAGGTGGTGGGTGAGATCATCGACCTGCCGGTGGTGGAGGGCCAGCAGGTCCAAGCGGGCCAGATCCTGGTCCAGATCGAGCGCGACCTCTACGAGTCGGCCCGCGATCAGGCCCGCGCCGCGCTGCGCCAGGCGGAGGTCTCGGTGCGCCGGGCCGAGGTCCAGCTCGAGGACGCCGAGCGCAACCTGCGTCGCGCCCGCAAGCTTCACGCCCAGGAGCTGGTCAGCCAGGAGCGACTCGACTCGGCCCAGCTCGCGGTCGACACCGCGCAGGTGGAGATCGAGGCCCAGCGGCACGCGGTCGAGCAGTACCGGTCGGCGCTGCAGCGCACCGAGGACGACCTCGCCCGCACGACCATCCGCTCGCCGATGGACGGCATCGTCATCCAGCTCGACGCCGAGAAGGGGGAGACCGTGGTGCCCGGCTCCACCAACCTCCCGGGCTCGGTCATCATGACGGTCGCCGACATGTCGACGCTGCTCGCCGAGGTCGAGGTGAGCGAGGTCGACGTGGTCGACGTGGCGCTGGGGCAGCGGGCCGAGGTCACGGTCGACGCCCTGGGTGACGAGCCGCAGCAGGGGCGGGTCGCCGAGATCGCCACCTCCGGACGCGAGGACGCGTCCCTGGGCACGATCCGCTTCCGCGTCAAGGTCGCTCTCGACAGCCACCATCCGAACCTGCGGCCGGCCATGACCGCCAAGGTCGCCATCCTGACCGCCACCAGCCAGCAGGCCCTGACCGTGCCCATCCAGGCGGTGGTCAAGCGCGCCCTCGGCGAGGACGGCAAAGAGCTCGAGGGCAGCGCCGCGAAGGGCATCGAGAAGACCGACGTGGTCTACCGCATCGACGACGGCAAGGCGCAGCCGAGCGTCGTCACCACCGGCATCTCGGACGAGCTGTGGGTCGAGATCAAGGAGGGGCTCGGGACCGGCGACGAGGTGGTGGTCGGTCCCTACCGCACCTTGAAGAACCTGCACAGCGGCGACGCCGTCAAGATCGGCGAGGCCAAGGAGGAGAGCGAGGACGAGGACGAGGGCAGCGGCGAGGTCGAGGTGACGGTGGACTGATGCTGATCGAGATCCGGGACCTGCGCAAGATCTACCAGATGGGCGACGCCGACGTGCACGCCCTCGATGGGGTCGATCTCGACGTCGAGCGCGGCGAGTACCTCGCGATCATGGGCCCCTCCGGCTCCGGCAAGTCGACGCTGATGAACCTGGTCGGCTGCCTGGACACGCCGACCTCCGGCGAGTACGTGCTCAACGGCGAGCACGTCTCCGGGCTCGACGATGCCGAGCTCGCCCGTATCCGGAACCGGGAGATCGGGTTCGTGTTCCAGACCTTCAACCTGCTGCCGCGGGCGACCGCGCTCGCCAACGTCGAGCTGCCGTTGATCTACGCCCGGCTGCCGTCGTCGCAGCGGCGCGGGCTGGCGAAGCAGGCGCTCGAGCAGGTCGGGCTCGGCGACCGGGTCAAGCACCAGCCCAACGAGCTGTCGGGCGGCCAGCGGCAGCGGGTCGCGGTCGCGCGCGCGCTGGTCAACAGGCCGTCGATCATTCTTGCCGACGAGCCGACCGGCAACCTCGACTCCCGCACCTCGAACGAGATCATGGCGCTGTTCGATGACCTCAACCGGGCCGGCAACACGATCGTGCTGGTCACCCACGAGGAGGAGATCGCCGCCCACGCCCGCCGGATCGTGAGGCTGCTCGACGGGCGCGTCGTGTCGGACGTGCGCCGCGACGCGGGGGGAGCCCTCCCATGATCTGGGACAACTTCCGGATCGCGCTGGCGGCCATCCGCGCCAACAAGATGCGGTCGCTGCTGACCACGCTCGGGATCATCATCGGCGTGGCCGCCGTCATCGCGGTGGTGTCGATCGTCCAGGGGCTCAACTACGTGATCGCGACCCAGCTCGAAAGCGTCGGCGCGGCCTACATCCGGGTCCAGTGGCGGGAGGACCCGACCGACCCCGACCTGGCGGGCCGCGAGGTGGTGCTGACCTACGAGGACGGGCTCGCGATCATGGAGCGAGCGACCGCACTGCGCTACTTCAACCCGATCTTCTTCCGGGGCGAGCTCCTGCACTTCAGGGACGAGCGTCACGCCACTACCCTGCTCGGGATCGGCGCCTACCACCAGGAGGTCAGCAGCCACTGGGTCGACCGCGGCCGCTTCTTCTCCGAGATCGACCTCGACCGCCGGGCCCACGTCTGCATCGTCGGCGCCGAGGTCGTCGACGAGCTGGAGCTGGGCGATGCCCCTCTGGGCAAAGAGATCATCATCGGCCGCGCCAGCTTCACCGTGGTCGGCGTGATGCAGGAGATGGGCGAGATCTTCGGCCAGAACCAGGACGACCTCGCGCTGATACCGATCACCACCGCGCGCGACATCTACGGCCACGAGTCCTTCAAGCGCCTGATCCTCGACTTCCAGGCGACCAGTGCCGAGACCGTGGCCCTCGCCGAGGACCAGATCACCGAGGTGCTGCGCGACCGCCACCGGATCCCGGACGGCGTTCGGGACGACTTCAACGTGATCCTCCAGGAGGAGATCCTGAAGACCACCGGCTCGATCCTCGGCACGGTCACCAGCGTGGTCGCCGGGGTCGTCGGCATCGCGCTGCTGGTCGGCGGCATCGGGATCATGAACATCATGCTGGTCTCGGTGACCGAGCGGACCCGCGAGATCGGCGTCCGCAAGGCGGTCGGCGCCCGGCGGTCCGACATCCTGGTGCAATTCCTGATCGAGGCGGTGACCCTGTCGCTGTTCGGCGGCCTGATCGGGGTGCTCGCGGGCTGGGGGCTCGGCATCGTCGGGGCGAAGGCGATCCCGGGCTTCCCGCCGGCCCACGTTCCGATGTGGGCGGTCGCCATCGGCTTCGGCTTCGCGGCGCTGGTCGGGATCTTCTTCGGGACCTACCCGGCGGCCAAGGCCGCGGCGCTCGATCCGATCGACGCCCTCAGGTACGAATAAGGGCAGCAGCGGCCGCAGCAGCTCCCGAGGGGAGGCGGCCAGGGGCGCGCTGTCTCCCGGCCGCCTGCTGTATCACGCGCCGCCCCTCCCGGCGTGAAACTCCCGTCTTCCTGGGGCGTACTCAGACCATGCGGGGGACCTCTCGACCGGCCATGCGACGGTCAGCTCGCGGAGTCGTGGTGACCCGGCTGTCATCGCTCTCCATCGCAGTGCTGATGCTCCTCAGTGGCACGGCCGCGGGCTGTGCCCGAAGAGCCGCTGAGAGGGTCCCGGCAGCCGCTCCACCGGTCGACGAGAGGGCCGCTGCAGACCTGGCTGAACGCCTCCAGAAGCTGCTCGACAGCCTCGTCGCCGGGCAGGACAGCGTGCGCGGCGGCCTGCTCCTCGTCGACGGTCCGGGATTCCACTGGAAGGGCGCGAGCGGTGCGGCGTCCGAGGCGACCGGGGCAGCCATGCTGCCTGACGACCAGTTCGCGATCGACAGCATCGCCAAGACAATGACCGCGACGATCGTCATGGGTCTCGTCGAAGAGGGACGAATCGCGCTCGACGATCCCATTGGCCGTTACCTCCCACCGTCACTGATGGACGGGCTTCACGTGATCAGCGGGACGTCGTACTCGGGCGCGGTGACAATCCGACACCTGCTGAACCACAGCAGCGGGATCCCCGACGACTGGGCGTGCGCCGGCTTCCTCGATCGGATTGCGGCCGATCTCGAGCGCCGCTGGACCCCCGAGGAGACGATCGCCTTCGTCAAGTCGAACTGCGAGCCTGCCTTCCCGCCGGGCGGGGGCTTCTCCTACTCGGACACCGGCTACAATCTGCTCGGCCTGATCATCGAACATGTCTCGGGCAAGACGCTCCAGGGGGCGTATCGGGAGCGCCTGCTCGATCCGCTCGGGATGGAACACACCTACCGGCCAGCCTTCGAAGCGTCTCGGCCGAGCATCCCACAACGACGCCCGTCCGAGAGGTTCCTCGGTGACCTCGAGTGCTCGCTGTCGCCGGCGGTAATGACCGCCGATTGGGGCGGAGGTGGGCTCATCTCCACGACCGAGGACCTCAATCGGTTTCTGCGAGCGTTCGTCGACGACCGCATCTTTCGCCAGCCAGAGACCCGGGCACAGATGCTCAACTGGATCGACTCCGGGCCGTTCCACGGCTACGGATTCGGGATCGGGCTGGTCGACTTCGACCGTTCGGACAGCCCCGCCCACGCGGGCCTCGGGCAGGTGTGGGGCCACGCCGGATCATCACAGAACTTCATGTACTACTGGCCGAGGTTCGACGTGGCCATGATCGGGACGCTCAACCAGATCGACAGCCAGAGGGGTCTCTACGACATCGTCGCATCGGTCATGACAACGGTGCGCGACACGCTTCCCGGCTGATCGCAGCACCGGTCGAATATCCGGGCATGACGACCCGGACACCCGATGGGTCGGCAACCTCCACCACTACTGGCCGCCGGACTCCTCGACGACGAGCTGCATCGCGCGCTCGATCGGGATCCGCACGACCCCGCGCTGCTGGTCCACCCAGCCATAGCTCGTCAGGGCCGCCAGCTGGTCGGCGTCGAGTTGCTGCAGCGCCTGGTCAGGCTGCTCGTAGACCTTGCGGCTGCGTTCGCTCTCGTCCATCCGGTAGAACAGCGCCTGCAGGCCAACGATGATCACGAACAGCAGGATGGCGCCGACGACGCCCACCAGCACCGAGGCCGAAACGTCTGGGTCATCGTATCTCACGGCCTACCGGCTCCTTTCACTACGCGGTGTGGAAGGCCAGCGACTCCTGGAGCCGCGGGTCGCCCTCGGCGATCAGGGAGTGCCGCTTCAGGCGCACCGCGAGCGCCAGCGTGTAGAGGCCGGCAACGCCCAGGAAGCAGAGCCCGTCGATCAGCCCGATGCGCGCCACGCCGGGGCTGAACTCCGGCATCACCAGCCAGTAGAGGTCGAGCCAGGTCATCACGACCATGTAGATGCCGGTCAGGGCGAGCAGCCGGGGGCGCCGCTTCACGGCGCGCGACACCAGCACCAGGAACGGCAGGACGAAGTGGCCGATCAGCAGCGCCAGGCTGACCCAGGCCCAGTCCCCGGTCTGCCGCTTCAGGTACCACTGCGTTTCCTCCGGGATGTTGCCGTACCAGATCAGCATGTACTGGGAGAAGGCGATGTAGGCCCAAAACACGACGAACGCGAACAGCAGCTTGCCGAGGTCGTGGTAGTGCTCGATCGTCACCGAGCGCGCCAGCACGCCCTTCACCTGCAGACCGACCAGGATCTTCGGCATCACCGCGAGGAAGCAGACCACGCTGACGGCGAAGAAGTAGACGCCGTAGATCGTGCTGAACCAGTGCGGGTCGAGCGACATCAGCAGGTCGAATGCGGCGAAGTTGGTGCTCAGCGCGTAGAGCACGAGGCCGGGCCCGGCGGCGCGCTCCATGCGCACCGTCAGCCTGGGATCGAAGGAGCCGTCCTGGCGGGTGGAGGTCCGGTGGAAGAACCACGCGAGGCCCCCCCAGATCGCGAAGTAGACCACCAGCCGGACGACGAAGAAGGCCGGGTTCAGGAACCCCGACTTGCCGGCCAGGATCGGGTCGCCGGCCGCGGCGTCGGAGTGCGACCAGTGGTAGAGATGACCCATGCCGAGCAAGATCGGGAGCGCCAGCGCCGCCATCAGCCAGACGTTGCAGGCCAGCGCCTCCGCGATGCGGCGCACCACGACCGACCAGCCGGCGCGCGTGATGTGCTGCAGCATGACGAAGAACAGGGCGCCAAGGGTGAGCGCCAGGAACAGCGAGAAGCTCACCAGGTAGGTTTCGAGCAGCCGCTCCCAGCCGTGGGCCTGGGCCGCGGCGAGAGCGGCCGCGCCGCCGACGCCGACCGCCGCGAGGGCGGCGCCGACCCCCAGCCAGAGCGGGTACACCGGGTCGAGACGGCGCGCCTCGGTCGTGATGCCTGATGCCTGCGTCATGTGCTCCTCGCATGGGCCGCGCCGTCGCGGCTCGCGTCCACCTCGCCTGGGCGATCGGGGCGAAGGTCGAAGCTCATCGCTCGCCTCCCCTAGCGCAGCTGCGCCCGCAGCTCGGGCGGCACGTCCTCGACCGACGCGCCCTGGCTGCGCTGCAGCGCCCGCAGGTAGGCCACGATCGCCCACCGGTCCTCGACCGGGATCTGAGCGCCGTACCCGGGCATGTTGCGGATGCCGTTCGCGATCGAGTTGTAGAGATGGCCGGCCGGGCGGCCGCGCACCAGCTCGGTGTGAAAGGACGCGGGCAGGGTCCAGGTGCCCTCCTGGAGCGCCTCGGCCCGCTTCGACACCATGCCGTCGCCGTGACCGGCCAGCCCGTGGCACGGCGAGCAGAAGATGTCGTAGCGCTCGCGGCCGCGGCGCATCAGCTGCTCGGTGACCGGGAGCGGGATCTGCTCGAGCCACGCCCCGCCGACCGCGCCCCGGTAGAGCCCCTCGTCCTCGCGCAGCTCGCCCCTCGCGATCGCGCCCGTCACCGGCGGCCGCATGGCCCGCCGGTCGGCGAACAGCCGATTTCCCGCCTGGGGTCCGAGCTTGGGCTGGTTGTCCATGTCCTGGACGATGTGGATCCGGGGCTTGTCGCTCTTGACCGCGCGCGCGCGCAGGATCAACGCCAGCGGCACCCACGACATCACGACCAGCACCACCACCAGGTAGGTCAACCAGCGCGGGACCTTCATGAAGGCACCTCCTCCACCGGTGAGCCGCCGAGCGACGCGAGCAGCTCGCGGGTCGCCACCGGATCGAAGATCGGGTCGCGCGCTTCGACGCTGATGAAGAAGCGGTCGTCGGTCGCCCGCTTGAACGAGCGCCTGGCGTGGAGCGGGTGGAACAGGGCCGGCAGCCCATTGAAAACCAGCATGCCGACCAAGGCGGAGATCGCCGCGAACAGGATCGTCGTCTCGAACGCCACCGGGATGTTGGCGGGGAGGCTGAAGATCGGCTTGCCGGAGATCAGGAACGGGTAGTCGAAGGCGTTCGTGAACCATTGCAGCAGCAGGCCGGCCGCGGTACCCGTCAGGCCTCCCGCGAGCACGAGGTATGGCAGGCGGGTGGGCCTGATCCCCATCGCCTTGTCGAGGCCGTGGACGACGAACGGCGAGTGCGCGTCCCAACGCGTGTAGCCGGCGTCCCGCACCCGGTTCGCGCCGGCGATCAGGGCGTCGACGTTGTCGAACGACACCAGGTAGCCATGCCTCGCCGTCGGCGCGGCGCCGGTCCACTCGAGGCCGCCCCGCCGTTTGCGAAGGTCGATCACGTCGCCGTGGTAGTCGCCGTGGCCGGGCTCGCCGTGGAGCGCGGCCGGCATCACGCCCTTGACCTCGGCCATGCCGACGATCGGCAGGAAGCGGACGAACAGCAGGAACAGGGTGAAGAACAGCCCGAAGCTCCCAGCGAACGTCAGCACGTCGATCAGGGTCGGCCGGTAGTAGCCCCAGCTGGTCGGCAGGTAGTCGCGGCTCAGCGACGAGACGACGATGACGAAGCGCTCGAACCACATCCCGACGTTGATCAGGACCGAGGCGACCCACATCACCACCAGGTTGGTGCGCATCCTCCTGGCCCAGAAAATCTGGGGCACGATCACGTTGCAGCTGACCATGATCCAGTAGGCCCACGCGTAGGGCCCGAAGGCGCGGTTTAGAAACGTGAACGACTCGTAGGGGTTGCCCGAGTACCAGGCGATGAAGAACTCGGTCGAGTACGCGAGGCCGACCATCATGCCGGTGGCGAGCATGATCTTCGACATGTTCTCGAGGTGACGCAGGGTGATGATCTCCTCGAGCTTGAAGAAGTGGCGGGTCGGGATCACCAGGGTCACCACCATCGCAAAGCCCGAGAAGATGGCGCCGGCGACGAAGTAGGGCGGGAAGATGGTGGCGTGCCAGCCCGGGATGATCGAGACCGCGAAGTCGAAGCTGACCACCGAGTGGACCGACAGCACGAGCGGCGTCGCCAGCGCCGCGAGCAGCAGGTAGGCCATCTCGAACCGGTGCCAGTGGCGGTTCGACGACCGCCACCCGAGGCTGAGCAGCCCGTAGACGAACCAGCGCAGCCGGGTCGTCGCGCGATCGCGCAGCGTCGCCAGGTCGGGGATCATGCCCATGTACCAGAACAGCAGCGACACCGTCGCGTAGGTCGAGACCGCGAACACGTCCCACAGCAGCGGCGACCGGAAGTTCGGCCACATCTGCATCTGGTTGGGAACCGGAAACAGCCAGTACGCGAGCCACATCCGCCCGACGTGGATGCCCGGAAAGATGCCCGCGCACACCACCGCGAAGATGGTCATCCCCTCGGCGAAACGGTTGATGCTGGTGCGCCACTTCTGGCGGAGCAGGAACAGGATCGCCGAGATCAGGGTCCCGGCGTGCCCGATCCCGACCCAGAACACGAAGTTCACGATCGCCCAGCCCCACCCCACCGGCACCTGGAGGCCCCAGACGCCGATGCCGGTGGTCACCAGGTAGGTGATCATCGCGAACAGCACGCCGGTCATGGTCAGCGCAGCGGCGAAGGCGATGTACCAGGAGCGCGGGGCCTTTCTCTCGACCACGCCGCAGACCGTGTCGGTGACGAACGAGAACTCGGTGTGGTTGAGCACCAGTGGCGCCCGCCGCCGCGGGTCGTCAGTGGTGTTATCGAGCAGCACGCGGCGGCCGACGGTGGTGGCGCTCATGGCTCAGGCCGTCTCCTTCCCGTGGTCGCCGCCCGCCGGCTCGGCCGCGGCCGGCGCGGGCGCCGGGTTCTGAAGACGCGCCAGGTAGCGGGTCCGCGGCCGGATGTTGAGCTCCTCGAGGGTCGCATAGCTGCGGTGGTCGCCGCGCAGCCGCGACACCTCGCTCGCCGGGTCGTTGAGGTTGCCGAAGGTGATCGCCCGGGCCGGACAGGTCTGGGCGCAGGCCGGGGTGATCTCGCCGTCGCGGATCGGGCGCCGCTCGTTGCCGGCGGCGATCCGTGCCTTTTCGATCCGCTGCACGCAGTACGTGCACTTCTCCATGACCCCCCGGCTGCGCACCGTGACCTCGGGGTTGAGCTGCATCTTGGCGACGTCCGGGAGCCGCTTGCGGTAGTTGAAGAAGTTGAACCGCCGCACCTTGTACGGGCAGTTGTTCGAGCAGTAGCGGGTGCCGATGCAGCGGTTGTAGACCATCGCGTTGAGGCCGTCCCGGGTGTGCTGGGTCGCCGCCACCGGGCAGACCTGCTCGCAGGGCGCGTTCTCGCACTGCACGCAGGCCACCGGCTGGAACACCATCGCGGCGTCCTCGACCTGGTCGGCGGCCACCCCTTGGGGCGTCCGGAAGTAACGGTCGATCCGCAGCCAATGCATCTCGCGCTGGCGGATCACCTGCTCGCGCCCGACCACCGGGATGTTGTTCTCGGCGTGGCAGGCGACGACGCAGGCGTTGCACCCGGTGCAGGCGTTGAGATCGATCGCCATCCCCCACTGCTCGCCCTCATGGGCCCCTTCCTTCCACAGCTGCTCGAGCGGCGGGTGGTGGTCCATGTGGCGGAAGATCTCGGGATCCTCGAGGAAGGCGCCCACGCTGGCCTCACGCACCAGGATCGCGGCGCGCCGGTTGCGCTCGCCGAAGCCGATGCGGTCGATGGCGTGGTGGTCCTGGGTGCAGGCCAGCGCCACGCGGCGGCCGGTCTGCCGCAACACCACCCCCGGGACGATCCAGGGTGCGGCCGTGGTGCGCAGCGGCGCGGCG
>Ga0209604_1003291_pt1 | contig 11133 bp, 11 predicted proteins | sample AD_UKC097_MetaG_FD_184405 | JGI IMG/M metagenome (GOLD analysis project Ga0209604, IMG submission 184405) | Active sludge microbial communities of municipal wastewater-treating anaerobic digesters from USA - AD_UKC097_MetaG (SPAdes) (version 2) | ecosystem: Engineered > Bioreactor > Anaerobic >... | reverse complement strand
TTAGCTTAAAGTTTTGTATCAGAAAAAAATATTAAAACGCAAAGGAAATGCGGTTTGTGTTTAAGTGATATTATGATTGGACAAGGAATGAAATTCCGTGACAGCGGGGATTCGGAAACTTCTCACAATCGGGTGACGTGGCAGAGTAATGAGCCTGCAGGTTTTTTTGTTGACAACTGTATTTTAAAAAAACCAAGGCTTTATACAATCAAAAATTGCAATACCTTAGCCGCCTGAAATCAGCAAATGCAATTCCGAGGACAAATGCAGAGAACTAATTGTATTTCAAATTATAAAACATATGGGCGACGATCTTCAGTCTAAAGAAAGAAAGACCATGTGGGTTGTTTTGCTCACCGCAGCTACTATGGTTGTTGAAATAACCTTTGGCCTTATCACAAAGTCAATGGCACTGCTGGCCGACGGCATTCATATGGGGTCGCATGTGCTGGCCATTGGCTTAAGCCTGGGAGCCTATATTGCAGTTAGGCGGTTGGAAAAGAAAAATACTTTTGGTGGTGATTCAAAAAAAATACTTTCACTATCAGGTTACAGCAGCGGATTAATGCTGCTTATCTTTGCCTTATTTATCCTTATTGAGGCGGTTAAGCGTTTTTTCAATCCCGTAGAAATTCAGTTTAAAGAAGCACTTATTGTAGCAATAGTGGGATTAGTAGTTAATTTGATCAGCGCCGTTATTCTGCACCACGACCATACACATTCAGACCTCAATATCAAAGCAGCCTACTTTCATGTGCTGGCAGACACCATCACAAGTATAACCGCTATAATTGCCTTATTCGGAGCCATGCTGTGGAACATTTATTGGCTGGATGCAGCAGGCGCTTTTATCGGTTCCTTTGTAATTATTAAATGGTCAATCGGGTTATTAAAGGAGTCGGGGAAAATTTTGCTGGATATCCATTCTGAAAACGATAATGCTGACAACAAATCCTAAATTTATTTTCAATGAGATAAAACATATCATGCAGCGGATATCCTCAACAATCAACGCAATAAATAAGCGTACAGCCCAACGGTCAGCTCATTATGGCAAACAATATAACTGGAAATAACTTTTTCTTTCAGCAAATTTTATATATATTTAATTTTCAATATTTTAAACGCTTTTACAATTCTTAATTATTAACATTTTCTTGATTTTTACTCCATAATTATGTATCTTCGCAATAACAATTCAACCCCATAAAAATATATATCATGAAAAAATTACTAATACCATTTTTATTGCTTATAGGTTTTTTTAATTTGTTTGGCACTCACCGGGCCACAGCCCAAAATAGCTGGAACACTGCTGCTGTTTTTGATGGCAGTTGTTATCACAAGGAGATGGTCGGCGTGCTCAACAGCACTTCGGGCGAAATGACAGTGGAGTTCTGGATAAAACCGGCAGCTCCATTTTCGGATTATGCCATTATCGGAAAAGACCAATTCAGAATAATGACAAACACGGGAAAAATCCGTGTTCAGGTAGGCGGGTCTTCACTGCTCTATTCTAACGCCACTGTGGATACTGGCCAGTGGACACATGTTGCTGTAACTTTCAGCAACACTAACAACCAAATCAAGGTATATCTCAACGGAAGCCTGGATAATACTTTTTCAACTTTTGCCGGCACTTTGGCTGCTACATCCGACACCCTGTTTGTTGGTGTCAACGCCTATGTAGATACACTGCAGGGCGAGCTGGATGACATCAGAATATGGAAAACGGTTCGCACGGCCAACGAAATTCAAAAAAACTACAAAACACATCTGGGCTGGTATGGAGCATCCTATTATGATAACAATCTGATTTATTGTCAAACCTATGATTTTGATGTGTACAGTCCGGGATTTTATTTGCCTCATGGAGGCTCTGTCGGAACTTTTCAAAGCGATATTCTCGGCACCCAACCCTCCAGAACCGTGTTGCATAATAATAGCATGTATTTCACAGGAAGTTCTTACCTGGAGGCTTCGTCGGCCAACGATCCCGACATCTCTTTAACCGGGCCTATGACCGTGGAGGCATGGATATATCCGTTGACAATAGGTACCACCCAAACCATCCTTGATTTGACCCAGGGCGCAGGCGGTTATAAATTAACACTGCAAAACTCTGGAAGAATAGCCTGGACAATGGGAGGCAATTTCGGCACCAGCGACCTGGTACTGTCACCCGGCAGATGGTATCACATCGCTGTGGTATGCGGCACACCCAACAGCGGTGCACAAACAGCCCATATCTTCATCAACGGGGTTATGAATGCCGGCTACAATTACAACCAATTAACGATGAATACAGGGAAACTCAGAATTGGTGTCAACAGCAGCGGTACGGAGTATTTTTACGGATTTGTCGACGAAGTACGCATCTCGAACTTTTCAAAGACACAAGCTGAGATACAGCGTTATCTGCACACACCTGTTTTGTATAACAACAAACCGGTGGCCCCCCATATTACCGTTGCCTATAACTTTGATGGCGCTTTATATTCAGGCACCCGGGATGGCAGTTTGCTACAGAATTTCGGCTGTCGGTTTTCTTATTCTACCGACACTTATTCGCCATTGTTTCATACCGGCAACTCGCATGAATCACTACTCGACAGTTTGATGATTTCGCATCCATTTGCAACCATTCCATCCACGGGCACGGCGGGTTATACCTACGACACCCTGATGGTAAATCAGTCGGTACCGATCGATCATAGCACCATGAAAGTGTTTGTATCACTCAACCATGACTTATTCAGCGACCTTAGAATCGAGTTGATTTCACCCGATAACGATTCGGTTGTTTTGGCAAATCAGGTTGCCCTGCCCACCAAAGGAATTACCTGCTTGTTTAAGGAAATTACCGACCAAATAATGAACACCTCTTTTATCGATAACGCACCCGTTGCAGGCACTTATGACGACTTTAGTATTTTTCATGGCAAAAACAGCCAGGGCAACTGGCGGCTCAAAATCACCGACCTGGCCAACGGCAACACGGGTGTGCTAAACAGTTGGGGCATTTTATTTAACGAAGGATATTATTCCGTCAATGAACAGGACGACAATTACAACCCTGTGATTTTTCCCAACCCTTCAGATGGAAGATTCTATATTGAAATGAACGCGACCGAAGGCTCATCAAACAGGCTGGAAGTGTATGATATCCTTGGCAAAAATGTGCTTCAGGAACAACTTACCGGCAAAATATCATCACTGAATTTGTCGGGTCAACCCAAAGGCGTTTATATTGCCAGGATTTATTCCGGGGACAAATCATATGTTCAAAAATTAATTATTCAATAAGCCATCGGGCACAGGCAAGAAAAAGCAAGGTGATTTTATTGGTTTTTGTTATGCTCCCTGTAAATTTCTTCGGCCGTATTGCCTTTCCGCATCAATTTTCGGAATTCCCAGGGAGCGATAGGATTTTTGTCGGACCAAAGTCCTTTTCCGGCTTTGCGCGCGTCCTGTTCCAGAGCCGCCAGGCCTTCGTCTTTGCTATATTTTTTAAAATGCCAGGCATACCCTGCCTTAATCATTTCATGGCTTAACTCCAATGTATCATCTACCATGGTGAATCCCAGCACCCTGCGATGGCCGTCGATGCCGGTAACCAGCACTTTGACATTTTTGCCGAAACACAGGTCCGACAAATATTTCTTTGCCACTTTGTTGAATGCCATGCCTTTTTCGGGGGCATCAATACCTTCCATGCGCACTCTCAGGGTAGTATCGCCCGGTACCAGCACATCATAGGTATCGCCGTCAATCACGGCCACTACCGTACCGGCAACGGTATCTCCAACAGTAGGTGGCCTTTTTTTTAACGTATCCTGTACAGCAGAGGACTTCACATCATCCTTACTATCTTCTGTTTTGCCAAAGCCGTAGGACGAAATCAGCACAGCCATGATAAAAAACAAAAGATGTACCGCGGGTAGTTTTATAAGCCAGCCATTTTTTATCATAAGTATTTTCATGAACAAAGTCCTCCTATTTTTTTACACACAAATGTCCGGTCAGGCTGCCGGCCAGGGCCGCAACCACATCCCTGATCTTATTTTTTATTTCGTTCCAGGCCTGGTTTTTGCGATCGCGACCCCACTGATAGGGACCCAGACCGGGCGGGCACTCGCTGGCATATGTAATCAACCCGTAACTACTGTACATATCACTACCTTCCTGAAAAAAGCCGGAAAACTCATAATTATAGCTACCTTCATAGGCCAAGAAACGAAAGGTAAAAAAAATAGAGCCCCGGCTAAAGTTCAAATTATAAATAATCTCAGAGGTGCTTGTAATCCTTGCACTGTCCCGGTTAACCCTGTAGGTGGCCTCTTTGCCTGCAATGGGCAGATAAGTGTTCACCCATAGCAGTGCAGCATCAAACAACGCATTTTTTGTGCGCATACTGTCGCAGATAACCACTGCGGCGAATCGGATACCGCATTTTGATAAATCAACAACCGGCTTGGGATAAAAATAAATACTATCCACCAGAAGTCGTTGAATCTGAAATTTTTGCATTGTACTGTCAGATGACTCCCGGTACTCAATTATACTATCATTTACTGTGAGTAATGTGCAGGAAATCTTGTTGCTGTCTTTCAAAAAAATAGTATCGAGTGGCTGTGCAAAGCCGGCATGTAACAGGAAAAAAAATGAGCACAGAAAGGCAAGCGTTTTCAACCGTCCGATTTATTAAACGGTTTCAAATATACAATTTTTTCGACCAAATTTTGTAAGCCGGCATTTTCAAAAATACTTTCTTTGATGATGGCAATGCTCCTTAATGCCTGCCTGGCCGCCATGCCATCAAAAACATTTCTTCATTTTGCGTTTAATAGTTCATGCAAACTATTTTCTATCAAAGAAAGGATTTTTAGATGTAGCAGACAAGGGAATACCATAAATGACAGCTGCTTCATTGCCCAGAAGGCCTAGCTCTTTAACGGCCATACCAATAGTGTACATCACACGGTTATCAACACGATGGTTAGCGGCAACACTCACCGCTGAACCAATGGCTATACCCAAATCTCCCGTATTGAACACACAGGGCACAGCCGGTTGTTTCATCTTTTCGTTGCAATTATCAAATCCGCAAAGTCCGCATACCGGCAACCCCATGGTGTTTATTTTGGCAGCAGCCAGAAACAGGCAGGAGGCCTGCAAAATGTTTTCCGCATCACGCAGAAAAAAAGGCGCATTAATCCGCTGGCCTATCTCTTTCATTTTTTCGGCTATTTCCAGAATATCCTCCTTTTCGGCGATAGCCAGTATCAGGTTATCTACGCCCCTTGCTTTGGGAGCCGTACGGGCAGCAACTATCATTTTTTCTGCTATACGCCTGACGGCCTTTCGCGATATTTCATTTTCTGTAATCATTGGATTTCGGTGTATATGTTTTTAACCATTAACTATCTAATGTAAATACTGATTTTTTCCGGGAAATTTTCTGTGCGCTGTGCACAATTTCCAATGGTCACCTTGTTACAAGTCACTCTTGGGCTATCACTTTTCCCTGGCTATACTCCACTTCCCTTTCCACAGTGCCGTCTTCGCGATACCATATTTCTGTGCCTTCTTTCTCATTGTTTTTGTAAGAGACTTCCCTTTTCGGCTTGCCGTTCCAATAATAACCATGAAGGATTCCGGCGCCTTTATCAAAAATACCCTCGCCAACCTTCAATCCTTTATCATCGTAATATTCCCATTTCCCCTGATAGAGGCCTTTTTCAAAATTTCCGTTTATTTTCAGCGTTCCGTTGGGATGGTATTCGCGATAGGCACCTTGCAGGGTATCGTTCTCATAATTCTCCTCGGTAAAAGGGTGACCGTCTTCAAAATACACGTTGCTTTTTCCATTGCGCAGGTTATGTGTATAAAACTCTTCACGTTCAACTTTACCATTAAAACTCCACCGTGTTAGTTTCCCTTCAATCATCCCATCCACATAAGTACATTCCATTTGTTTGTTAGTATTAGAATAGTACCAGGTCTGCAGCCCATGCAGTTTTTTGTTTTTGTAGGTAAGCTCCGATTTCAGGACACCATCCTGATAATATTCTTTGCGTGTTTTGCTGCACGATACCAATACCATCAACACAGCAAAAAATAGAATAATATTTTTTCCTGCTGTTACTGGAATTTTCATAACGCGACAATGGAATTATGCGACCATCAGCATAGCGTGGTCAATTCTGTTTATTTTTTCTTCGGCAAAGGCACGGGTGATATGCAGATCGCTGGTGTCGTTATTTGAAGGCATTTCGAACATGGTGTCGGTCATGATAATTTCAAAAATTGAACGCAGGCCTCTGGCGCCAAGCTTGTATTCCACGGCCTTATCGACAATAAGGTCCAGTGCTGCATCATCAAAGGTAAGTTTGATTTTATCCATTTCAAACAATTTAATATATTGTTTGGTCAGGGCATTTTTGGGTTCGGTGAGTATGCGTTTCAGGGTATCCCTGGTCAGCGGATTCAGGTGGCTGATGATGGGCAGGCGTCCTACCAGTTCGGGGATAAGCCCGAAACTTTTCAAATCTTGCGGAGCCACATACTGCATCAGGTTATCCTTGTCGATATTTTTTCGTTTTGTCCCGCTGGCATAGCCGATCATGCTGGTCATGAGCCGCGACCCGATTTTGTTTTCAATCCCGTTAAAAGCTCCGCCACAGATAAACAGAATATTTTCGGTATTAACCTGTATCATTTTTTGTTCCGGATGTTTTCGTCCACCCTGTGGCGCCACATTGACAACGGCGCCTTCGAGCAGTTTCAGCATCGCCTGTTGCACACCTTCGCCCGACACATCGCGGGTGATGGAAGGATTGTCGCTTTTGCGTGCTATCTTATCTATCTCGTCAATAAAAACTATGCCTTTTTCGGCTTCTTCCACATTATAGTCGGCCACCTGCAACAGGCGGGTTAGAATGCTTTCAACGTCCTCGCCCACATAGCCGGCTTCAGTAAGCACCGTAGCATCGGCAATACAGAATGGCACATGCAACATTTTGGCTATGGTACGAGCCAGCAGGGTTTTCCCTGTGCCGGTTTCGCCCACTAAAATAATGTTGGATTTTTCAATCTCCACGTCATCGGCGGATTTTTTGTGGCTGAACTGGCTGATCCTTTTGTAATGATTATAAACGGCAACCGAAAGTACTCTTTTGGCCTGATCCTGCCCTATAACATACTGGTCGAGATGGTGTTTTATCTCAGCGGGTTTAGGCAATTCGAATTTATGGGAAACGCCGGTTTTTTTGCGAACCATATATTCCTCTTTAAGTATGAGTTCCGCCTGTTCAACGCAGCCATCACAAATATGGCCTTCCAGTCCGGCAATCAGCAGATTGACCTCGGACCGTTTTTTACCGCAAAAAGAACATTTTTCTGTTTCCCGTGGCATTATTTACCGTTTTTGTTTTTACTGCTGAGCACCTCGTCTATCATACCATACTTCAGCGCTTCTTCGGCTGTCATCCAATAGTCGCGGTCCGCATCCTTCCAGATTTTCTGAAATGTCTGTCCCGAATGTGTGGCAATTATTTCGTAGAGTTCCTTTTTCAATTTCTGAATCTCGCGGGCTGTGATTTCGATATCCGAGGCTTGTCCTTCGGCGCCGCCCATAGGCTGGTGGATGAGTATGCGCGAATGTTTCAGTCCGGTACGCTTTCCTTTGGCGCCTGCACAAAGCAACACCGCCGACATGGAGGCTGCCATGCCCGTGCAGATGGTTGCTACATCGGAAGAGATATATTGCATGGTGTCATAAATACCAAGTCCCGCATAAACAGAACCTCCGGGAGAATTGATGTAAATCTGGATATCTTTTTTGGCATCAGCCGATTCCAGAAACAAAAGCTGGGCCTGTATAATGTTAGCCACGTAGTCATCTACGGGAGTGCCAAGAAAAATAATCCGGTCCATCATCAGCCTGGAAAAAACATCAACTTCGCGAAAATTTACCTGACGTTCTTCAATTATAGTACGTGTCATATCGTGTGCAGCCGAGAATTTATCGAGCCGCGAACTGGTAATGCCGAGGTGTTTTACGGCATACTTGCGAAATTCTTTGGAGGAATCCATACTTATTGTTTTTTGGTTGAAATTATTTTTACAAATTCATCGTACGACACATCAACGTAATTCACGCTAAGTTTATTTTTCAGGAAGGCCAGCAATTTATCATCAAAAAGCTTATCGCTGATGCGCTTGGCTTCTTCCTCGTTCTTCAAAATATTATCTGCTATCTGGTTCAGGTAATTTTCGTCTGGTTCGTGATGATGTGCCTCAGCTTCGCCTTCTTCATGAGTGTGTTCGTGTTCATGCTCATTGACTTTACGGAAATAGCCTTTTACAAAATCCCGCATTTCTTCCGCAGTAACATTGAGCCCGTGTTCTTTGATAATTTTGTTTTCGATAAGCTGCCATTTGATAACATCGCGGTGCTGCTCAAAGTCCTCTTCAATCTTTTCTTTGGTTAGTTTGGTATCTGTCTGTGTTTCCAGAATATATCGTTTCAGGAAAGCCTCGGGCAGGTCGAACTGTGTATTGTTGCGGATAATTTCCGTAGCATCGTTCACAAACTTACGTTCACATTCTTTTTGATAACTATCAATGGCGTCCTTGCGTATCTGCTCTTTCATCTGGTCAATGTTTTCGATGGGCAGACCTGGATACACCTTTTTATAAAATTCTTCATTCAGTTCGGCGTTTTTGTTGCGGTTGATAAGCTTAACCGTAAAACGGAACAACGAAGAGATATTTTCAAGCTCTTCCTTTTTCTTGCCGATAAAATAGGTAGCTTCAAAATCGTTGCGGGCTATCTCTTTTGGATTAACGTCAACAAATTCGCCGGCCTTGAGTCCGCGGAATTTACTTCTCTTCTCTTCGTCGGCCAGTTGTTCCATGTAAATAAACGCATCATTTTTAATTCCGCCATCTTTCAGGTTTCCGTTTTCATCCAGTTCGGCAAATTCGCCCGAAATCATATCGTTATCTTCCACCATTTCAACCTGTTCGAAGGTGCCATGACGTTTTTGCATTTCGGCCAGGTACTTTTCCACGGTTTCGTCGGTAACGCTGATTTTGTAATGATTAACCTGAGTTTTGTCGGTAATATCCACGGTAAATTCAGGAGCAAAAGCAATATCGAACCAAAAGGTCAGGATGGTATCCTTATCAAGATCGATGGGCGTGTTTTTCTCCTCATTTGCCAGGGGAGCGCCCAGGATGTTGATTTTTTGTTCGTCAATATACTTATATAAAGCTTCGCTATATTCTTTATTCACTACTTCATAAAGCAGCGATTTTCCGTACATTTTTTTCACCAGGCCAAAGGGAACATGGCCGGGCCTGAACCCGGGCATATTGGCTTTACGCTGGTATTCCTTGAGCTGTTTGTCAACTTTTTCCTGATAATCGGCCGGTTCGAGTTCAATTTTTATCGAAGCCGTGAGTTCACCTGTTTTTTCCTGTTCTATCTTCATCTAAATTCTGTTTTTATGTTGTCTGTCTGAAAATTATAATTGAAGAAATCTTTTTTCAATTAATCCTTATTACGCATGCCTGCCCGCCTCAGACAGGGATGTAGGGACTTGCGCCAAAAAGCGGACAACCTGTCTGTTGCCAGGCAGGTTTCTCGTCCCGTTTTCGTCAAAGAACGTAAAATTTATCCTGTTCATCATCATTCCGTGCGGATGAAGGGACTCGAACCCCCACGTCTTTCGACACCAGATCCTAAGTCTGGCGCGGCTACCAATTACGCCACATCCGCAAAACGAGGTGCAAAGATACAAAAAAATTAAAATCTCAAATACAAGCAATTAATAATATTATATTGAGATAAATCGCATAAATCACAGCTTAAACTGATTCATAAATAATTACTCAAATTATTCTACTTTTGCGCACTTCAAATTGGGAAATATGTTGTTTTTGTTGTTGGCCATCGTAACCTCGAGTCTTATTTTTATTGCATTCAAATTATTTGAAAAAAACGGAATAAGCAATATACAGGCAATTACCGTTAACTATCTGACAGCGGTAATAATCGGATATCTCTCTACCGAAGAAATCATCACAACATACGTTGTTTTTGGCAAGCCCTGGTTTTATTTTTCTGTTGGCTCCGGGATTTTATTGATAGTAACCTTTTTGGTTTATGCATATTCGATTCAAAAAGTCGGGATTGCCATTACCAGCGTTTCGGGCAAAATGTCGGTAATTATTCCTGTACTTTTGGGATTACTGGTATTTCAGGAAGAAGCAACCTGGATAAGGATTATCGGAATTGTTACCGCCCTGCTTGCTTTTTACCTCACGCTGATGAAAAACCGCGAGCAAAAAGCTAAGGCCATATTTTTTGTTTTTCCGGTGCTGCTGTTTTTGGGCAACGGACTTAACGACTGCGTGTTAAAGATATCACAGGAACTCTATATCCAAAATGATTTCAGCATGTATTTGACCATAGCATTCGGAGTTTCGCTAATAGCCGGAGCTATAATTATTACTTTTTTGTTGATAACCAAACAACAAAAAATACATTATAAAAACCTCATTGCAGGAATTATTCTGGGTATCCTGAACTGGTATTCCACCTATTTTTTCTTTGCAGGACTTGCACAATTCGATGTAAGTGTGTTTATACCGGTTTTCAATGCCAGTGTGGTTTGCATTGCTGCCCTCACCGGCTATTGGTTCTTTAAAGAAAAGCTCTCCGGTATAAATATCGTTGGCATAGCGCTGGCTGTAATTGCCATAATATTTATCGCCTGGAAATAAAAAAAGGCCTCCCTTTCGGAAAGCCTTTATAAGTTCACCTTGACAAGGTTATTTCTTACCTTTGGCCGATGATTCTTTGTTGAGCTTGTCTTTCACTTCGCTGTTCTTCTTTTCCAGTTCATTTACCTGCATTTCCAGATCGTCGAGTTCCTTTTTCTTTTTGTTATACTCAGCATCGGTTATCTTCTTGTCTTTTTTGTTTTGTTCTAATTTGTTTTTCGCCTCTTTTATCTTGGCGTGCGTATCTTCGTTGGTTTTGGTAGTACTGTTGATTGACTGCTTTGAATTGGATACTGCTTCCTGTTTTGATTTTGCTTCTGCAGCCCGATGTTGTCCGAA
>Ga0209604_1003283_pt1 | contig 11153 bp, 14 predicted proteins | sample AD_UKC097_MetaG_FD_184405 | JGI IMG/M metagenome (GOLD analysis project Ga0209604, IMG submission 184405) | Active sludge microbial communities of municipal wastewater-treating anaerobic digesters from USA - AD_UKC097_MetaG (SPAdes) (version 2) | ecosystem: Engineered > Bioreactor > Anaerobic >... | reverse complement strand
TATCAATGGCTGAAAAGTAAAAATAAATTGGGCGGACAACACAAAGTCCCCAGGCTTGCCAATGAACGTACTTATGTTTCGGAAATATTGAAACTGATCAAAAAATGAAAAAGGTCATTGGATTATTTTCATTGATTGCCGTGTTTCTTTCATGTGATAGCTATGCCCAGAAGGAAAAATTAATTCAAATTTCATCCGTGGAAACCAGCGGGAGCTACCTCGCCGCCGACAACCTTGGCTATGTGTACCTGATAAATGAAAGTACGCTGAAGAAATTCGACAGAGATGGCCTGCTGCTCTATACCTACACCGAATTTAGCGACGGGAAAATTTCGCAGGTGGATGTCAGCGACCCCTTGAAAATCATGATACTTAATGCTGATTTTGGGAAAATAAAATACCTCGACAATAAACTTACCCTTAAAAAAGATTTCATCTTGTTGTCCGATCTTTCTTTTCCCAATGCCGAACTGGTGGCGGGTTCTTATGAAAACGGGTTCTGGCTTTTCGACCCGCTGACCAATCAGGTAGTCCGCTTCGACAAGTATTTAAGAGCCAGTCATAATAGCGGCAATATTGCCGATATCACAGGGATTGAAATAAACCCCGTATTTATGACGGAGGCCGACAATGTGCTCTATCTGAATGATCCGCAACAGGGCATTTTTTTGTTCGACCGCTACGGCACTTATTTGCGGCAGGTGCCCTTAAAAAATCTCAAGACCTTTCAGGTGTTTCCTCCCCGGATAATCTTTTCTGAAGGCCGTAAACTGAAGATGTTCGACCTGAAAACTTTTGAAGAATCAGCCTTGGATATTCCCTGTGATGAAGAGCCTCTGCAAACCCTCTGGAATAACGATAGAGCTTACGTGCTTACCGGTAAAACATTACTTATTTTCCGGATGGACTGAATCCTTTTGAAACTCAAAATTGCAAGGGATATAGACTTCAGGAAATTTCTATCAGCAACTCATTTTTAGCTACCATTTGTCCTGAAACAACATAAACCTTTTTAACGGTACCGGCCACCGGAGCAATGATTTCATTATCCATTTTCATGGCTTCCAGTATCAGTAGTTTATCGCCGGGGTTCACGGCAGCTCCTTTTTCAACAAATACATCTTTTATTTTTCCGGGGATAAAAGAATGCAATTTTTTGTGGTCGGCGGGTATATGCGGTTTGCGATTAACATATTTCCGGGTATATAAGGTAGTATATTCTTCTCCCAGAACAGTAAGTTTTTTAAAATCGGGTTCGCTTTTCTTTGAATTTTTCATCTCAATGGATTAGAATGGTGGGATACCGTGTTTTTTTACCGGCCGGTCTTCTTTTTTCTGGGCCGATATTTCCAGGGCATGCAGTATAAATTCCCTGGTCTTGAGCGGTTCAATAACGGCATCAACATATCCGAAGGCCGCTGCAACATAGGGATTGGCGAATTTTTCCTTATATTCTTCAATTTTTTTCTTTCGTGCCTCTTCGGGATTCGGAGCGTTTTGAATTTCGTTACGGAAAATAATATTGGCGGCTCCTTCAGGCCCCATGACGGCTATTTCAGCCGTAGGCCATGCCAGCACAAAGTCGGCTTTCAGGTGATTTGAACACATGGCGATATATCCTCCGCCGTAAGCCTTGCGTAGAATCACCGTAATCTTGGGGACGGTGGCTTCGCTGTAAGCGTAAAGTACTTTTGCGCCGTGGCGTATCACGCCGGCGTGTTCCTGGTCGATGCCCGGAAGATAGCCCGGCAGGTCAACCAGGGTTACCAGCGGGATATTAAACGCATCACAGAAACGGATGAAACGGGCTGCTTTGTCCGAAGAGTCCACATCAAGCACTCCGGCAAGCACCATAGGCTGGTTGGCGACAAAACCTACCGATTGTCCGTTCATCCTGGCAAAACCTACCACGATGTTTGCTGCAAAACGTTCGTGAACTTCAAAAAAGTCAGAGTCATCACAAATAGCTTTAATGACAAGGCGCACATCGTAAGGTTTCTTTGAGTCAGTAGGGAAAATTTCAGTCAGTTTAAAGACTTTATTTTTTGGTTTTTTTATCGGGAAAGTATCGGCTTTTTTAGTGTTGTTCCAGGGAATAAACGACATGAGTTTTTTTATCTGGTCGAAACATTCGTTTTCGCTGGTGGCAAAAAAATGAGCGTTACCGGTAATTTCAGAGTGTACAGCTGCCCCGCCCAGGTCTTCCATCGAAATTTCTTCGCCCAGCACCGTTTTGATGACTTCGGGGCCTGTGATAAACATTTTTGAAATTTTGTCCACCACAAAAACAAAGTCGGTGAGCGCAGGAGAATAAACCGCCCCGCCGGCACAGGGCCCCAGGATGACGGAAATTTGCGGAATGACACCTGAAGCCTGCGTATTACGGAAAAAAATTTCGCCATAACCGGCCAGCGAATTCACGCCTTCCTGGATACGCGCTCCGCCGCTGTCGTTGATACCAATGCAGGGCACTTTAAGCTTCATGGCGTGATCCATGATTTTCGTAATTTTTTTAGCGTGCATATAACCCAGCGAACCGCCGGCAACAGTAAAATCCTGAGCATAGATACATATCGGGAACCCGTTGATGGTTCCTGTTCCAGTAACTACACCATCGCCGGGAAAATATTTCTTGTCCATGTCAAAATCTTTCCCCGCATGTTCCACAAAGAGGTCGTACTCATGAAAAGATCCCGAATCAAGTACTGCCAGAATCCGCTCCCGGGCAGTCATTTTGCCGGTGGCTTTTTGTTTTTCAATGGCTGCTTCTCCTCCGCCCCGTGAGGCGCCACGCATCCTGCGCCGGAGTTCTTCTGTTCTTTGCCGTAATGTCGTCATGTCGTTGAATATCCTTGTTATTTTTAGAAAATCCTTATTAAAACTCACAAAGATATTCTTTTTTTTAGGAGCCTTCGGCGACTTTTTTGTTAACCAATGTTAAAGGAATAATGTGTTTTATTTAAAAATAATATCTTTAAATACCTAAATGCGGACTTTTTGTTGCAAATATTAATCGTATAACTTACATTTGTTCTGAAATAATCTGATTGTAAAAAAATTATGAATATCGAGGATGTCAGGGAATATTGTTTGTCAAAAAAAGGTGTAACGGAGTCGTTTCCTTTTGATGCAACAACTTTGGTTTTTAAGGTGCTGGGAAGAATTTTTTTGTTGACCGACCTGGAAAGTGAATTCAGCATCAATATCAAATGCAATCCCGATCTGGCTGTTGAATTGCGTGAACGATATGACTGCGTTGAACCCGGTTATCATATGAATAAAACTTGCTGGAACACGGTATTAATCGATGGCAGCATACCCGACAGCGAACTGTATCGCTGGATTAACCATTCATATGAGGAAGTGGTAAAGAAGCTGACAAAAAAGCAAAAGGAATTATTGGATCAGATGTAATGCATGAGAAAATTACTTTTTACCGGATTATGCTTGTTTTGCCTGAACAATGTTTTTGCACAGAAAGTTCTTATACTTGAAAATTTAAGCCTTGGAAAATCGTATAAATTTTTTACCGGAGATGAAATCGGTATCAGGATAAATGACACTACCCCCAAAGTGTCGGGAAAAATCACGGAGATTCTGGATTCTTCAATAATTATTGCAAACCATACTGCCTGTGATTTGAAAGAGATCGCAGTTGTTTATAAAGGAAGGCGAGGAATTCAGATTGTTTCTGCGTCGTTAATGGCTTTCGGAGGACTGTTTTTTGGTCTGGATGTGGTCAATAATGTAATCAACGGAGACCGCCCTGTCGTTAGAGCGGATGTGTCGCTGATATCGGCGGCATTGGTTGCTACCGGAGGCATTTTACAATTGTTTACTTCCCGGAAATGCGAAGTGAATAAAGATAAGTGGCGACTTAAAATAATAGACCAGATTCACGTTAAGTAAAATAAAAACCAAAATTCAAAGGAAAGGCGCCCGTTGCGAAGTTGCAAACTTCAACAACCTTGTGCATCTGTTGGGAAAAAGAATTTCCAACAACAACATCCTGCTCCTATGGAGCGACACTTTCCACGTACATTACTTTTTACCAATATCTCATTCCTACGGAATGAAAATGATTATAACTTTTAGCTCACTTATGCACATTTGGAGTAATAGGGGAGGTAGCTCCGTAGGAGCTTAATGTTGGTAAAAAAATCAAACCGAAACCAAATTCCGCTCCGTAGGTGCGGGACTTTCACGGAATACTGCTTTATCAACATCACATTTTACGGAATGAAAAAAACTCACTTAATGCAAACTTACGTTCATCAGGAACATTGAGGCCTTAAAGCTTCGTAGGAGTATAGCTCAGGTGCGCACATCTGCAACACATGCGATACAGAAAAATAAAATTTATAAATATTGATAAAAAGCATTAGCTTTGCTTACAATGTTGGAAAATAAAAAAATGTGGAGATCGATAGAGACTGAAGCGCTAGGCAAATGAGAACTTGCATGCACGGGGCCAAAATCGATACCATTATTATAAAAGACTTTTAGAAAATACAAACAGTACCACTTATCAACCATATTAGTTATTTAAGTTATGCGTAATGTTATAAAAACAATATTGGTATTAATGTCTATTCTTTTGTTTATAAATAATTTAATCGCACAAAAAAACCGGATAGAGATTAAAATAGAACCGACAAAAAAGGTTTTTAGTCTATATGATACCGCTTATTTCAAAACTACATTTATAAACCTGGGTAAGTCAATTGTCCGAATATCCAGACTACCCACAATTAACGGTCATGATTATTTCGATATCAAACCACAAAAGCATAGTGAAGATATATACGTTTATCTTCAAAAGCAGAATAATGATTGTGAATTCAAACCTTTCTCGTTTAGTATTAGTGGTGATTTTGTATATGTGCCACCTGATATTAAAAATAGTGATTCCACATACCGTGCAATATTGGAGATTATGCATGCAAAATCACTTAAAGACAGTATTTTGCATAAGGAGTCTGTTTTAATTAATTCAAATGATTCCGTTACTATATTATTGAATTTTTTTCCGTATAAACTTAATATGGATGCGGCTAAATATAAGGCCAGAATCAGTTATTTTACAAACAATAAAAAACCATATAAAATGGTTACATCAAACTGGACTGAATTTATTTTCGAAGAAACTCTTATTGAAAAATATATTGAATGTGGGCTTTAAGGAAATAATGGTACTGAATTTAAAAATGTGCAATATTTCTTATGATTTAAACCAGCATTCGCAATGTGTGAAATCGAAATAAATACAAATACCTTGCGCACCGGCTGGAAAAACAAATTCGCAACGACAACATCCCGCTCCTATGGAGCGGCACTTTCCGCGCACATTATTTTTTACCAACATCACATTCCTAAGGAATGAAAACGGATTTTTTTAGCACCATCTTTCTCTTTTCAGGAGTATTGTGGCGGAAAGCTCCGAAGGAGCTTAATGTTGGTAAAAAGATCAACCCAGTTCGGGTTTTTAGCTTAACCCAAACTCAGGTTATTACCTGGAATTTTAGTTTTGATTTGCTGAATAGGGATTTTAACTCCCGATCTGCCTAACAAAAATTATTATATCGTTGCAATCAGCTCTTTGATGATTGTCGTCATCTTAGGCTCGGCCTTGTTAGCGGCCTGTATCACTTCTTCGTGCGATACTTCCACTATTTTGCCTTCCACACCCAGATCGGTAATAATCGAAACCGCAAACACGGGCAGGCCCATGTGGTGCGCTACTATAACCTCGGGAACTGTTGACATACCCACGCAATCGGCGCCCACTGTCCTTACATATTTGTATTCAGCAGGGGTTTCAAAACAGGGGCCGGTAACAGCGGCATACACGCCCTGCTGGCAATGGATATTGTTTTTTTCAGCAATCTTCAGGGCTTTATTTATCAGGTCTTTGTTATAGGCAACATGCATATCCGGAAAACGCGGCCCGATTTCATCATCGTTTTTACCAATCAGCGGATTGGTTCCCATCAGGTTGATGTGGTCGGTAATTATCATGATATCGCCAACTTCAAACGCAGGATTTACGCCGCCGCTGGCGTTTGACAGCACCAGGGTTTTTATTCCGAGGTATTTCAGCACGCGCACAGGAAAGCCCACTTCTTTCATGGCATATCCTTCATAATAATGAAAACGACCCTGCATGGCCACCACGTTGATGTTGTTCAGCGTGCCGAACACAAGCTGGCCTTTATGTCCCGTTACAGTAGATACGGGAAAATTGGGAATTTCGGCATACGGTATCACCGAGTGTACCTTGATTTCGTTGGCCAGGTTGCCCAGGCCGGTGCCCAGAATAATGCCAATACTGGGTTCGAAGGAAGTTTTGCTTTTAATGTAAGCAACGGTTTCATTGATTTTTTGCAACATAATCTACAATTTTATTTTCAAATATCTTTTTATCATTTTCTGAAAAACCCATCTCGACAGGGATGTAAAAAACAGGAAAATCCGACAGTTCGTTACATATGTCTTGATGAGCGAGCCTCGAAAAATCTTTTTCAGTGGTAACGATGGCTTTTTTTTCTGTCACAATATTACGAAATTTCCCCGAAATGGTTCGTATGTCTTTTTGTGAATACACATGATGGTCGCCAAAGTGCATGATGTGAAGTTTTTTGCACAAGGCCTCCAGCCGCGTGATGAGCGGCCTGGCATCGGCGATGCCTGTGAATAATAATAATTCAAAATCTTCTGTCGAAGACAAATATTTTTGACACTGGTCTTTAAAAAAGGGTTGAAAGTCGTTGTACTCAATATGCGAAAACAAAACCACCTGATTGGGCAATGGCCGCAGACTTTTAATGATTCTGTCTTTTGCTGTTTCCGGAAGTTGCTCAGGAGATTTGGTTACGATAATAATATCCGCCCTTGCGGCACCGCACCTGAACTCCCGCAACCGGCCTGCCGGTAGCACAAAGTCATGAGAATATATATTATTGTACCGGGTGAGCAATATGCTGAGTCCGGGTTTTACACGCCTGTGCTGAAAAGCGTCGTCGAGCAGGATAACTCCGGGAGCAGGAACCCGCCTGAGGAGGTGGGCTATGCCTTTGACACGGTCTTCGCAAACAGCCACAGCCACATCATTAAATTTCCGGAAAAACTGATGTGGTTCATCGCCGATAGTGGCGGCTGTAGCGCCGGTGTCGGCAAGGACGTATCCCCCGGTCTGCCGGCCATAACCGCGGCTCAGGGTGGCGATGCTGATGGATTGCTTTTGCAAAAGGCGGATAAGGTATTCAACAGCCGGTGATTTTCCTGTGCCTCCCGTGGAGATGTTCCCGACGCTGATAAGCGGCAGATCAAAGGCCTGCGAGGGTAACCAGCCCCAATCGTAAAACTTGTTCCGGATAAAAGTGATGCTTCCGTAAATGGCAGAAAAAGGCAGCAGAAGTATTTTTAACAGTCGTTTCATCGGGTGTCGGCCTCCTGCCGGGTTATCGCATCATTAAGTGTTTGTAAAGCATGGGTATTTCAGGATGTATTTATGAGAGGCAAAAATACAAAAACAAACGGATTTTATAGCGAAAAACCGCCGCCCATTGGTGTAATCCTTAGTATAATAAGGTTTTTTTGCCTCTGGTTTACGGTTTTTTTATCGTAATTCTTCGATTTTAATTAAAAATATTTAAATGTGTGCAAACTGTAGCAAAAAATTGTTGAAAACTTTAAGATGGGTAGTCAAAAAATTATAAATTTTTTTTGTTAAAAAATTAGTGCACTATATAAAACACACTAAATCAATATTTTAACTTAACAAAAATTGTTGAAAACTTTTTTTGGTGCAATATAGTGCAGTATCGTGCAAATGTTTATATCTTTACGCAGAAATTCTTCGTGACTGAAATCATGGAAAAATTATTAGGGGAATACGATTGTAAAATTGACGGTAAGGGCCGGCTGATGTTTCCTGCTGCCCTGAAAAGGAAGCTTCCCGAAAATTCAGGATATCGTTTTGTGTTGAACAGGGGTTTTGAACCCTGCCTGACACTATATCCGATAGATACCTGGGAAAAAATTGTTCAGGATATCAGCCAGCTGAATTTATATATAAAGAAAAACAGGGACTTTTTAAGATATTTTTATCGCGGGGCCACCGAAGTGGAAATGGATGCAACCAACAGAATACTCATCCCGAAAAGATTATTTGAATATGCCAAAATCGACAAGGATGTTATCGTATTTGCCTATGTTGACCGCATCGAAGTATGGAACAGGGAAATTTATGAAAAACTGCTGACCGATGCACCCGGGGATTTTTCCGACCTCGCTGAATTGACCATGGGAAACCATCCATCAAAACCTCAGGAAGATGTACCATGATCCGGTGTTGCTGCAGGCAGCGGTTGACGGATTGCTCATCAGACCAGGGGGGACTTACGTAGATGTTACTTATGGCGGCGGGGGACACTCGAAAGAAATACTGAAAAGATTAAAAGGCGGACGGCTCATTGCTTTTGACCAGGATGCTGATGTGGAAGCCAACAGGATAGACGATGACCGGCTTACCCTGCTCAATCACAATTTTCGTTATTTGAAGAATTTATTACAGTATCACCGGCTTATTCCGGTAGATGGCATCATTGCCGACCTGGGCGTATCTTCACATCAGTTTGATGTGGCCGCCAGGGGATTTTCGTTCCGGTTTGGGGCGCCTTTGGATATGCGTATGAACCAGAATCAGAAACTATCGGCAGCCGATATACTCAATGAGTATCCTACAGGACAGCTTACGGAGATTTTCAGGCAATACGGCGAATTGTCCAACAGCAGCCAGCTGGCTAATAAAATTGCAGCTTTTCGCAAGCAAAAAAAAATAATTACCAGCTATGACCTGAGATCGGCGATTTCCGGACTCATTGAAAAAAGACACGAGGACAAATACCTGGCAAAAGTCTTTCAGGCGCTGCGAATTGAAACTAACAGCGAACTCGACGCCCTGAAAGAATTTTTGATGCAAAGCCTGGTGGTACTGAAAAAATCAGGAAGGCTGGTAGTTATCTCCTACCATTCGCTGGAGGACCGGTTGGTAAAAAACTTTATGAAAGCCGGAAACTTCGACGGGATAATCGAGAGTGACTTGTTTGGCAATACCAACACTCCCTTTGAACTTATCAGCCGCAAAGCGATAACTCCTGATGAAAAAGAAATTTCGCAAAACAAAAGAGCACGCAGTGCAAAACTTAGAATCGCTGAAAAAAAATAGTAATGGAAAAAAATGAATTTAGTCCGGCTCCTGCTGAAGAGCAAAAACCTACTCAAGGGAAGAAGAAAGACCGTAAGGATAAAAGACAAAGCCTTGGGTCTGTTTTCCGGAGTATTCTCAACGGAGAAATACTCACCCGCGAAGCCATGCTGAAACTCATGCCTTTCGGACTTTTCCTGTGTCTGCTGGCCGTGCTGTACATCGCCAATTCATATAATTATGAAAAAAATATCCGTAAGACAACACAGCTGCGAGACGAACTTATAGAACTCAAAGACGAATATATTACCACGCAGTCGGACCTGACACACGCTAGCCAACAGTCTGAAATTGCCTTCCGGCTCGATAGCCTGGGAACCGGAATCAAGGAATCAGTAGTGCCTCCCTTGAAAATCCAGGAAGACAACAGCATAAAATAAGAACCAATGGACCAGAAAAACGAAAAGAAAAAATCCATTTTGATGCGGGCCTATGGAATTTATTTCCTGGTTTGGATAGTGGCTATAGCCATTATGGCAAAAACATTTTCGCTGCAATTTATCAACGACGATTACTGGAAATCTCAGGCCACCACCGAATCGACACGAAAAGAAATTATTGAGCCCACCCGCGGAAACATCTATGCCGAAAACGGCGAACTGATGGCCACTTCCATACCGTTGTTCCAGGTCAACCTCGACCTTGATTCCACTGCTATCCACGATACCGTGTTTAATAAACATGTAGATTCTCTGGGTATATGTTTGAGTATGTTTTTCGACAAAACTCCCAATAATAAATATAAGTATGTCAATGAGCTGAAAAAAGCCCGCAAGAAATATAACCGCAATTTTTTGCTGGTGAGAAAAGCTACCTATGCTGAACTTCAGCAGATAAAAAAATTCCCGTTGTTACGACGCGGAAAATATGGCGGCTTGGTTATTACCAAAAAAGAAAAGAGAATCAGGCCCATAAAAAATTGCGCCGCTATGACCATAGGTTATGAACGTTTGGCCGAATATATTGTGGGCATCAACCTGAAAGCCGGCAAGGTCAGCAAGCAGCGTTTCGACCAGTATTTGGATACCCTGGCAGATTGCTTTTACAGCACATTTAATGATTACAATAAATCTTATTATGAAAAGATACTGAAAGAAACTTATGAAAAACCTGTTACGTCGGCATCAATCCGAAAAAGGATGAATGTGCTGCAGCTGGCCGAAATCAAACGTTTCCCTTTAATAGCTGAAGACACCAGCCGCATCCTGAACATCCAGAAATTAACCCAATCCTACTTTGTGGGGCTCGAAGGTCATTATAAAGAACAGTTGCGGGGCACCAGGGGTGCTGTATACCTGAAAAGAGTGGGCAGCAACAGCTGGAAACAAATCAGCGAGGAGGCTATGGTGGAACCCCAGAGCGGCTGTGACCTTTATACCTCCATCGATGTTAATTTGCAGGATGTAGCCCAGAGTGCTTTACGTAAAAGTCTGGATACTACGCATGCCGACTGGGGTTGTGTAGTGCTAATGGAAGTAAAAACCGGATACATTAAGGCTATAGCAAATCTTACCAAAGACAAAGAAGGTAATTATAAAGAAATGAGAAATTATGCTGTAGAAGAACTTTATGAGCCGGGGTCGACGATGAAACTCGCTTCTGTCATTGCTGTGCTGGAAGATGGGAAATATGATACCAATCAAATAGTACATACGGGCAGGATACGTTATCCTGACTACAAGAAGGAAGTGGTGGACAGCCACGAAGATGGTTATGGTGATGTTTCAATGGCCAAGGCTTTTGAAAAATCTTCCAATGTGGGCATAACACAAATAACCAGGATGGCGTTCCTGAGCAAAGAAAAAATCAAAAAATTTGAAGAATACCTCAGAAAAATGGGCTTGAAAGACCGCTCAGGAATTGATCTGGATAATGAACCATCACC
>Ga0209604_1003260_pt1 | contig 11211 bp, 7 predicted proteins | sample AD_UKC097_MetaG_FD_184405 | JGI IMG/M metagenome (GOLD analysis project Ga0209604, IMG submission 184405) | Active sludge microbial communities of municipal wastewater-treating anaerobic digesters from USA - AD_UKC097_MetaG (SPAdes) (version 2) | ecosystem: Engineered > Bioreactor > Anaerobic >... | reverse complement strand
ATAAATTCGAACCTTACCAGCTCAAGCCGCCTTATCAGTTTGAAGTCAATTTCCATAACAGCAACCAGGCCCAGGCTGGCCTGTTAGTTCCTGGAGTAAAGAGAATGGCACCCAGAACATTATCTTTCGCCACCCAGGATTACCTTGAAGGCTTTAAACTCCTGCGGGCTTTAATTTCTCTGGCTTCAGGTAGCTGAGTCTGGCTCAATATTTAGCCAGACTTTTTTAAGTAAATAAGTAAAAGGGTGAAGCTTTTTTGTTTGATTTAAGCTGAATAGAGAGATCAGAAGCTGGCGGCGCCTTTTGGTTAAAATCCGAACTTTTTTTGGACAAAATCCGCAAGCGAATTTTGAATAATCCCGCCCAGCGTTTCCGCCCGCCTCCGCTCCGCTTCGGCGAGCAAAACAGAAAAATTTTCTAAACATTTTTTTAATCGCCCCCTTGCCAAAAATTTTTCAGAAGGCGACAGGCTACGAAATAAAGGGCGGTGGGTAAGGTTACTCTATTTTAACACTTTTTACCAAAAAATCGTAGTGTTTCTTATCCTCATATTTCACCAGCTCAAGTAAGTCATTTAATATGTCCGGAGTTTCTCCCAATATAGTCATGTCAAAATCTTGCACTCCGCTTTCATACCTTGGGTGTGAATGAGTATCAACAAACCTCCGAATCCTCTCCTTCTACTTTGAATCAAAGTCAATCAGACTGAGCCTTTGATAAATGCTTGGCTCTTTGGTTCCAAGAGGAACCCTGGAAGCTAAAAAACTCTCTAAACATTTCCGCGCAACATTTGGAAGCGGATACATTTCTTTAAGATGTTGTTCTCGCTCCTTAGCAAATTTGTACAAAACACTAAACAAAAAGTGGTATTCCGATTCATAATCAATAAGCAACTTATCAATCTTGATAATAGCTGATTTTCTGGTTGAGTTTTCTTCTTTGCATACCATCATAAAGTATTCCCTATCATTCCTGCAATACGAAAACCAATTTTTAACTTGTCTGAACAAATCAAAGTGATGAGTAAGTATAAATATTTGCCCAGCTGCCTTAATTGATCCTTTGATAAATCCAAATGCTTGGAAAATTGTGGTGGAATCAAGGCTTGATACCGGATCGTCTATAACGATGATTCCATTTTTCAGATCGAAGCCTTCTTCGTTTATTTTTGTCAAAAAATACACAATAGCCAGTGCTGTTTTTCCACCTTCACTTAGATCTTTTGCGATTTCTCCATTACGGGTAATTTGATAGCCCTCTTTTTCATCGGCAGCTCTAAGTTGAATATCACTTCTTCCCAAAAATTGCTCAAGGTCTTTGTTGATCTGTTGAGCCGGAATATGATGGCTTATTAGGTTCTCTTTGAGTTTTCGGACCTCTTTTTCTTTTTCTTCAATTATTTTTACTAAATTCGAGTATTCACTCTCAAGCGTCTTAATTTCTCCAAGAGATTCGTTATAGGAGTCAATAAATTCTGCGATGTAATGCATTTCTAAAGTCTTTATTAAAGACACGAATATTGGGAAGTGTTGTTAAATTATTCTGATCAATCGAATCCCCATTGCCGAGCTTGAATTCAAATTCCGGTGATTTTCCGGGCTGGGCATAATAGTGTTCTCCCAATTCAAAGGAGCGTAATACGCGGGAAAAAGAGGTTTTACCAGAGCCGTTCCATCCGTAGATGAGATTGTATTTCTTAAACTACGGCAAATCCGCTTCCGGTTTGAAATCTACAAATGAAGGGCAATCTTTAATTTTTTTAATTTTTTCTATCATTGTTTTGATCTTCTACAATTTTAATCTCCTCATCGGTGAGGCCATAGAGTTTATAGACGAGCTGGTCAATTTGTTTTTCGTATTCGCGGACTTTGGCTTGCTTGGCTGGGTTTTCTAAATAGTTGTTGTCTTTGGTGATGGCGAGGATTTTGTCAACCAATTTAATAATCGGAGTCTGTATTTTAACATCTGCAATAACAATAGGAAGTTGTTCAATAGTGGACTTGTTGATTGCTATGTATCCGCCCGCCAAGTGCTTCTCTTTGAATTTAGTGTGCACATAAAATGTCATGAATGCGCTATTTAACAGCCCTAGTAAAAATTTTGGATTATAGTTTCCATAGCCATAGATCGCATAGGTCCCCACCCCAAGAGCCAAGGGAGTATCGGAATATGTGGCCTCCAACCTTTTAGTCATTCCAGCTATAATAATTTTCTCCTCATTCCAAAATCTCCACTTAGATTCTGCTATGTCCGTCCCCTTACTAATAAATGCCCTTTTGTAGGTTTTGTTCATGTAGCGGATGTCCTTGAGGTTTATTATATAAGGATCAATGGAGCCACTCACCACAAAAGGAATTGCGTTGTTTGAGGGCGTATCTTTTATGTATTTCGCAAGTTGTTTTGCCTGAAATCCAGTAGCGCCTGAAGATACTTTGATCCCCACCTCTTTAATTGTTTTGTATCCCTTGTCCAATTCAGCCTCTTTTCGAAGGCTATTTGTTTCCAGATTTTCAAGTTTGCTCACCTCATATTTATTAAAATCATTGCGAAGTTTATTACCTAAAATAATTATTGGGTACACATTTGCCTCAAAAACTTTGATTGATGACACGCTGACAATGGCGTAGAGACCATTGTCTTTCAAAAATTCTAAAGCATCCTCGGCGTACTTTGATACAAGTAGCTTATTAGGAACTATCCAAGTAAATGAACCGGCCTTATTTGTTATCTGGGCTCCTTTAAGTAAGAACACGACATAAACATCGAAAGCCCCCTTTACAAGGGGATACTTTGTTCGATATACACTCCGCAAATTCACGTCATTCTTTGAGTCCTGAACAGCTGATAAATATGGGGGGTTGCCTATCACCACATCAAACCCTTTCTTTTCATGAAAGATTTCCGCGAAATAAAGTTTCCAAGAGAAAAAGGGACGGATTTTATTGCCAGCGGTATATTCTCTCAATTGCTTTTCAAATTGCTCTAAATTAAAGCCCGATGTCTTATAAAGTTTTTCCTTTTCTTGTTGAATAAGCGCCTCTCTTTGTTTTAAATTAGGTAAATTTTTATACTTTTCTTCTATGGCTTTTATTCCGCTGAAATAATCGGCTTTTTGTTTTTGCAGTTTTGTTTCAAAAATTGTAATCATTAAATCTTCTATCTCTTTTTTTAATTTCTGCTTTTCACCTGCGCTTGCTTTATTAAGGTATTCATCCTTTTTATCCTTTAATCTTTCAATCAAAGTATTTACATCGTCTTGGGAAATAAAGAGTTGGTTATTCTGATTATCGTCTTCTTTGTCAAAATCAATTCCCATAAACTCAGAAAGTAAACTATTCCCCTGCATAATTTTATAATCCAAATTCGGCAAAGGTTTTATTTTCTCTCGGTCTTCTTCATCCACAATAAGCGAAAGCCACAGCCGGAGTTTAGCAATTTCCACTGCGCCCGGGTCAATATCCACACCGTATAAGCAATTTTGTATTGCTTGGCGTTTGAAGTGATACGGTGAGCGTTCTCCATTCTCGCCGATGTACGGTGTTAGAGCATTTCGGGTTCTAATAATCTCGTTCATCATTCCCACCGGAAACGCACCGGAGCCAACGGCAGGGTCACATACGCGGATTGAAGCCAATTTTTCATCTATCAATTGTGCGTGTTTGCGAACACTTGATGGCAACTTAAAAGAATAATCTTTTGTCTCGCGGCCCTCATTCACAACGCGGCTGTCATGCTCAACAACTAATTCTCCATATTTAATCAATGTCTCAATTTCTTCTTTAGTTGCTTTACCTTCAAGTTCGGTCGCCAAATAATTTGTTAAACTCTCCTGGCACATATAATGGACAATTTCGCGGGGCGTATAATAAGTGCCTTTTGATTTTCTATCTTTAACTTCCAGGAGATTTTCAAAAACCTTTCCGAGCATTTCTGGGTCAATCGCCACTTCTTTTTCAAGCGGTTCATCTTCTTTGACAGTGAAATTATAGCGGTCAAAAACATCTAAAATTCCATCTCCAGTATCGCCCTCTTTTGTTTTACGGTTGTTAGAGAAAATATCATTTGGTATTTCAATGTCAGTATCTTGCCAATCATATTCATTGATGGGGTCAAAGAGTCCTCCATTAAGAAACGGGATGCGACAGTTAAATTGGTCATAATAATCCTTTGGTCTTTCTAATCTTAAAGCTTCGTAAAAAAGCGGTTCTAAAAATCTGTTAAAGTAATTTTTGTTTTCTTTTTTGGCGTTATCAAAAAGATTACGCAGAAATTTTTTGTCTCCTTCACCCCAATCTTTGCCTCTTGGAACGCCAAGCCAACCTTTCTTTTGTAAAAAGTATAAAAATATAATCTGGCCTAAAAGTTTTTTAGCAAAATCAACTGTATCAACATTTTTCTCTTTGAAGTCGGCTTTAACCTTCGGATCTCTCTTGACTATCTCATCAAGCGATTCCTTGAGCCGTAAAAAGAGAGCGCGATATTTCTCAAAGAATTCTTTGGTAACTTTTTCTACGCTAAAAACATCCTCTAATTCTTCAAGCGATGGATTTATCTCATCATTCAAGAGAAGTGGTAAAAGCCGGCTCTGGGCAGTATGGCTATTTTCATTCTTGCCAACTAAAAATGAATACCGGCGGGCGGGGGTAAATTCTTCCTCAACCTTGCCTTTTTCATTAAACTTATACTCCATCTTAACAAGAGAAAATCGCCAGTCATCCCCATTGGGAGATACGAAAGCCGCCAGCGCCGCGTCTTTTAACACGCCTCCACGACTCCCTTTTAAGTATTTGGCAACAAAATTTCTTTGTTTTGTTCTGGCTCGTTCAAGGGAAGTTTCTTTTTGAAGCCGAACAATAAGAATATCTATAAGTTTGCCTTCGGGGTCTTTGTATTTTCCTATGCGTTCTATCGTCTTAATTGAATCTGCAAAGTCATCAAAAATAAAATTGCCCTTATAGACAAACGGGGCTTCTTCAATATGGTTGAGAATATTTTTCGTCAAATAAATAAATTTTTCTTTATTAAAAGAATTTTGCAATGTGTCCTGTATTAAGTTTTTTGCTGAATCTTTTTGCATTATTCACCTATGAGATATTCGGATAAGATTACCTCTCTTGGGCCAAATGTATGTGCCGCACTTTCCGCAATATGACTTTCCAAAAATTCAGACGGGATGTTGTTTTGCAGAAGCGCAAGCACTTTAAGAGGGTTTGGTGGTCCTTGCTTGAGTTCTTTATTCAATACTTTATTTACTATTTTTGCGGTTTGTTTCGGCATAGCCCCTTCTTCAAACTGTCTCATTACTTTTTTGTAATAATCTATTTGGTCTTCGGTAAGCTGTCTGGTATCTCTAAAAACCGCTTTAAGGATTTTTAATACCTGCATAGCGCTGTCTCTGCCGCCCCGCGTTGCTTTAAGCTCTATATCTTCCTCTGTGGTGGCGAATACAAAAGCTTGTTTGTTTTTTTCAAGTTTATTGTAAAAGTCTGCAGGTAATTTTTCGCGAGCAACTTTTGGGTTAGATTCAAGCAGTTTTGCCGCACCGATAAAGTCAATTTCTTCTGCGTCTCCTTTACTTGTAAGAAAGAATTTTTGGAGTTTGCCTTTTCTAAAATATGTCAAAAGTTGATTCTCTTTAGTGGCACAGACATTCTTGTCTGTGGCATTAGAATCACAGGCAGGAATGCCTGTGTTGCGTTTGGCTGTTCGCGCTTTCTTTGGCAATCGTTTAATTTTCTCGAATAAATCAGGATCGGTATCGCGAATGCCTCTTATCACTTGGAGATACTTCAATTCGCTTTCATCGCCTTCGTCTTCACCAGTGATAGTCTTTTTAGAGATGAGGCGGTTGAAAAGTTCGTGTGATTCTATTGCTTCGCCTTCAGTAAGAAGCTGTGCGTCCGCGCCCAAGAGCGTTATAAATGCCTGTATTTTGGCCTCTGCGGCTTCTTTGAGTTTTATCTGGTCATTGGATTGCTCGGTTGGGAAAAAGTTAAATGTGTAGATTTTATCAAATGTTGTATCAACGCGGTTGATTCGACCGACGCGCTGCATAAGCCGGGTTGGATTCCAAGGAATATCATAGTTGATAACCGTATTTGAGCGATGTAAGTTTACGCCTTCGGACAATACTTCGGTGGCAATAAGGATTCTGTAATCGTCTTTGGGGAAACGTGCGCGAGCGTCAAAATTTTCAATTGTTTTTTCTCTGATTAACGCGCTTGACCCACCAGTGAAAGCAAGAACCTCATCTGGAAACTTTTTCTCTAAATTTTTAGCAAGATACTCAACGGTTTCTTTTGATTCTGAAAAAACAATTATTTTGTTTTTCTTGAGAATTTGTCGCGATGAAAGAATATCAACAAATGAAAGTAATTTTGGGTCGCGTTTTACCTGACTCCATAACTCTTGTATCTCTTTTAAAATACGCAAATCGTTTTCTAAATCCTCTTTCAGGCTTGCAGTAAAATCTTTTGCAGGATACCTTTTTGCTTTGTCGCTTTCTATTAGTTTTTGAATCGCTTCATCGTCATCGTTTTCCAAAAGTTCAAAGATTTTATTCGCATACTTTTTACTGACATAAACATTTCCTTGGCCAAACTCTTTTAGAAAAAGCTCGTAATAAGAAACAAAACGTTTAACAGTATTTCGGAAGGCATAAAAACTGCTTTCTAATCGTTTGATGAGTAAGATTTTCATAAATCTTCCCATATTCTTTTGAGATTGAATCTTCAATTGATCGGGCGTGTCATCTCCTTTGTAGTAAAGCAGAGGCATATAACGGGCGTATTTGAATTTTCTGGCAACAAGCTCAACGGTTTTATTGAAAATCTCATTTTCATCTTTGTTTAACTGATAGAATACCGGCTCTGGAGTTTCCACTTCCGGGAATTTAAGTATTTGATTCTTTAGGTCGTCTGAAAAGTAAGTTTCAATTTCTTTTCTTGTACGTCTGACCATAAGATACTTCAAAACCTGCTCTCGAATTTCTTTTGCATTTTCTTTGGCAGTCTGCATATATTTTGCGTGGTCTTTTTTTCTGTCTAATTTTTTGATTTTCTGTTCAAGACGGCCAAAGAAAGTTTCAAGGTTTGGTACATTAGGGATGGTGCTTTTCTTTGCTTTTTGGAAAAGTTTAATCTGGCTTAAAATATCTTTTGGAGTATTGTTAAGCGGGGTAGCTGTAACAAGCACCACTCTTTTGCCCCGACAAACTTGAGCTAGCTTTTCGTAGGTGATGTTTGATTCTGTTCTGAAACGGTGCGCCTCGTCAATGAAGAAGTTCTTGTATTTTTCAGTGCCGCGCCGGATGAGATGATCTAACTTGCCGAGAGATTCAAAATCTGCTGGTACGCGAAAGTCCGAAAAAACATTTGGCCATGAACCCGGGTTTGCTTTTTCCAGAAGTACTGGGGGTGCTAATACAAGCGTGCGGCCGTCAAGTTGACTTGCGAGCATAGCAGAAACATAAGTTTTACCAAGACCTACTACATCTGAAATGAAGACACCGCCATATTCTTCAAGAATTTTTTTTGCGTTTAATACTGCTTGCTCTTGATATTCTAAACGCTTAAATTCTGTTGGAACGTATTTGAAAATAACCTCATCTGTCTGGCGCAGTTCATCTTTGAAATACTCATATAGAAATTTGAGGTAAAGTTGGTAGGGAGTGATGGTATTATTTAGCCAAGTTCTATCTTGAATCGTTTGTATGTATTTATCTTTTACGTCCACAGCGTCTTTCCAAAGCTCTTCAAATTTGGCTTTAGCAAAATCATAATCAGCTCGGTTTTTTAACTCCATATTAAATTCAAGATTATCTACCAAACCAGCTTGAGTAAAATTGCTTGAGCCGGTAATTATACGTCCTACATCGCGATCTCCTTCAAGAAAGGACATAATGTATAACTTGGCATGGAGATTTTCTGTAGGATACGCTTTTATTTCCAGCTTTCCATTCTGTAACCATTCCAAAAATTTCATTACTCCTTCTTCGACCGACTTGCTGTCTTCAGCGTCACTCATCTCATTCACGAGCAAGTCCGAAAAATGTTCTTTTGTTTCTGCGTGGGAAAATTGCAGTTCTGATTGTTTGGTCTGTTCTATCAATTCTATAGTTCTCTTGCTGGTGCTAATGCCAATAAGGATTCTAATCTTTTTTGTTTTTTCCAAAGATTTATACAGCGCGTAAAAACCGCTTGTGTAGAAATAGCCAACCAAGACGTCAAAAAATTCTGTATCTTTAATCAAAACCTTGAATCTCTCAAGGAGATTTTGATTTTTTTCGTTTGTGATAAATGTTAAGTCTGAATTGTTAGACATAGTTATTCCTTAAATAAATCGCCGACTGGAACGTCCAGTGCTTTAGCGATCTTTTTTAATGTTTCAACAGTGGGATTGGAATTTTCTCCGGTTTCGACTTTAACAATTGTATTCAAAGCCAGGTCCGCCTTTTTGGAAAGGCGATCTTGAGATATTCCTTTTTCCTGCCGAATTCTACGGATATTTTTACTAACATTATTTGCCATATTTGCCTTGACTTTGGTAAACTATTTTAACATACTAATTATAATAAACTATTTCCAAAGTGCTTATTATAGTGATAACTAATTATTCAGAAAAAGTAAAGCAAAATTATCAAGGGAGTTTCTTTTTGTTGCCCCCGCACGGGAAGGGCGGGGCAAGGGTAAATATAAATAATAGCCCGTCGCCTTCTGAAAAATTTTTGGCAAGGGGGCAATTAAAAAAATGTTTAGAAACTTTTTCTGTTTTGCTCGCCGAAGCGGAGCGGAGGCGGGCGGAAACGCTGGGCGGGATTATTCAAAATCCGCTTGCGGCTTTTTGTTCAAAAACAGTTCGGATTTTAACCAAAAGGCGCCGCCAATTTTCAGAATTCGGATTTTGGGCGATTGTTGCCTCGCCCCGCCAAAGGCGGGGGCTCGGCTTCGGCAAGGATTTTGAAGGGATTTTTGAAATCCAAAAATAATTCCTGCTCGCTCAAACGGAAGTTCGCCGAGCGAGGCTCGGGCAAAACGAAGTTTTGCCAACCAATCTTTTTTGCTTTCGCCGAAGGCGAAAGGCAAAGCGATAATTTTTTAATATTTTGACTGCCAAAAATATGAGTAAAGACAATAAAGCAAAACATCAAACCAGAAACTTTTTCATCTATGCCCGCAAGTCAACGGACAGCGAAGACAGGCAAATCAGAAGTATTAACGACCAAATCGCTGAATTGAAAGAATTGGCGAAAAAGGAGCATTTGGAAATCGTTGACTTACTCGTGGAAAAACAAACCGCCAAGAAACCGGATCGGCCTGTCTTCGCTGAAATGCTGAAACGGATTGAAGCAGGAGAAGCTATGGGAATTTTAGTTTGGCACCCCGATTGCCTTGCTCGCAATTCCGTTGACGGCGGACAAATCATCTATCTCGTAGATACCGGAATTATCATAGAACTAAAATTCCCGACTTTTTGATTTGATCCGACACCGCAAGGAAAATTTATGCTTTCAATAGCTTTCGGGCAGTCAAAATATTATATTGATATTCTTTCGGAGAATATCAAAAGCGGACACCGGCAAAAACTGAAAAATGGACTTTGGCCTCAAATGGCCCCTTTGGGATATTTGAACAATAAGGAAACAAAACAGATTTATGTTGATAAAGAAAAGGCAAAGTTTATCAAAAAGGCATTTGAAGTCTACGCCATCGGAAAATATACTTTGAAAGAACTCCGAAAGATTATCAATGGGCTTGGTTTACGCGGGCGGCGAGACAAAATGCTTTCCGTTTCCAACTACCAATATCTTTTGCAAAACCGATTTTATTACGGCTTAATTCGCTACAACGGCGAATATTTTGAAGGAAAGCACGAACCGATTATTACAAAGAAACTTTTTGACCAAGCACAAGAAGTGATGAAGCAAAAGAGCAAGCCACAGAAAAAGGACAAGATGAAATTTTTTCTTTATCGCGGACTTTTTAAATGTGGTCAGTGTGGATTTACCATAACTGCCGACAAAAAGATAAAGCCGATTGGAAAATCATATACCTATTACTACTGCACCAAGAAAAACCCAAACCACAAATGTTCGCAAAATGTTTTTACGAGAGAAGAAAAAATTTCATCTCAAATAAACGAAGCGATACAAAAAGTTTCTTTTTCTGATGATTGTGCCGATTGGATGTTAGCGGAATTAAAAAAAGAGCAAAAAGAAAAGGCACAATCATCTCGCTTTTTTACTCAAAAGACAGAAAGCGAAATCAAAGAAATTGATGAGAAACTGGAAAAATTGATGAACGCTCATCTGGAAAATGCCCTTGACCTTGCTGAATACCAAGGAGCCAAAAACAAATTCGTCAATCAAAAACAGCTTTTGAAAGACAAAATTAACGCTTTTGAGCAAAAAAGTAATAATCGGTTCGAACTCGCCACCAAATTCATAAACTCCGTAAAACAAGCCAAAATTATCGCTTTGCAAGAAAATCCCGAAGGGATTCGGGATTTTCTAAAAAAGATTGGTTCGAACTTCCGTTTGAGCGAGCAAAAATTATTTTTGGATTTCAAAAATCCCTTCAAAATCCTTGCCGAAGCCGAATTCTGAAAACTGGCGGAGGGAGAGGGATTCGAACCCCCGTTCCGGAAACCGGAAAGCGGTTTTCAAGACCGCCGCCTTAAACCACTCGGCCATCCCTCCGGGAAAAAGTATTTTAACCCGGGACACCAGAGATGGCAAGAGCCGCAGCCAGTTAAATGGACTTAAGACAGCCAATTGCCGAATTGAACTTAACCAGAGTCACCACTGATGATAGCTGGGCGTTCAAGTGCTTGAATACATCCAATTACTAAATTAGCCTCAACTTTTCTTTATGTGAATTTCGGTAGGATCTACATATAAAGTCAAGACCCTGAATCCCATTCAAGTCTATCTCGGCTACCACCAGCCGCTTCAGCGCTTGATAGCCTCAAGCCCGTCAAGATAAGGACGAAGCACTGGAGGTATCAGCACCGAGCCGTCTTTCTGTTGATAATTTTCAAGGATAGCGCTGACTGTCCGGCCAACTGCCAGCCCTGAACCATTGAGTGTGTGAACAAATTCAGGCCTGGCTTTCTGGTCTCTTTTAAACTTAATCTGGGCCCGGCGGGCCTGGAAATCAAAACAGTCAGAACAGGAAGAAATTTCCATATATCCATTTCTGGCCGGCATCCAGA
>Ga0209604_1003259_pt1 | contig 11219 bp, 8 predicted proteins | sample AD_UKC097_MetaG_FD_184405 | JGI IMG/M metagenome (GOLD analysis project Ga0209604, IMG submission 184405) | Active sludge microbial communities of municipal wastewater-treating anaerobic digesters from USA - AD_UKC097_MetaG (SPAdes) (version 2) | ecosystem: Engineered > Bioreactor > Anaerobic >... | reverse complement strand
GTCGAAGCGCCTCGGCAACGCCGTCGATCCCTTCTCCGCGCTGGCAACACACGGGGCGGATCCGCTGCGCTGGTACATGCTGACCAACGCGCAGCCATGGGATAACCTTCGCTTCGACATATCCGGTGTGGAGGAGGTGAAGCGCAAATTCTTCGGGACGCTTTACAACACCTATTCCTTCTTTGCGCTCTACGCGAACGTGGACGGGTTCACCGGTCGCGAGCCGCAGGTGCCGATGGAGCGGCGTCCGGAGATCGACCGCTGGATAATCTCGCTGCTTAACACGCTTGTGAAGGAGGTGACGGAGCGGTATGACGATTATGACATCACGCCTGCCGGCCGCGCGATTTCCGGGTTTGTGACGGAGAATCTCTCCAACTGGTACGTGCGCCTCAACCGCAAGCGCTACTGGGGCGGCGGGATGGATGACGACAAGCTCTCTGCATACCAGACTCTTTATACATGCCTGGAGACCGTGGCGCTGCTGGCATCACCCATTATCCCCTTCTATACTGATCGCATTTTCACCGACCTGAATGCCATGAGCGGCAGGTACTCAGAAGGTTCCGTGCACCTGGCGCCGTTCCCGTCGTATGATAACAAGCTGATAGACAAGGATCTCGAGGAGCGGATGGAGATAGCCCAGAAGATGTCGTCGATGATCCTGGCGCTGCGCCGCAAGGTGAACATCAGGGTTCGCCAGCCGCTGGCGAAGATCATGGTGCCGGTGACTGACAACGGGTTCCGTGAGCGTTTCGAGGCTGTCAGGCCGCTGATACTTGCCGAGGTCAACGTCAGGGAGGTTGAATATGTGGATGACACCGCCGGTATTCTGGTGCGTCGCGTCAAGCCAAATTTCAAGCTGCTCGGCCCGAAGTTCGGGAAGCAGATGAAGGAGGCCGGCGCTGCCATAATGGCCATGACGCAGAGCGAGATAGCGCAGTTCGAGCGCGACGGCTCGTGGGACCTGGTGCTTGGCGGCGGAGCCGGGACATCAGGGACCGATGCTCCCTCTGGCGACAATGGTCAGGTGCACCGCATCACAACCGACGAGGTTGAGATCATCTCCGAGGATATCCCGGGATGGCTTGTGGCCAACGAGGGGAAGCTGACCGTGGCGCTTGACATCACCGTGACTGAGGAACTGCTGCACGAGGGCATTGCCCGCGAATTTGTGAATCGCATCCAGAACATCCGCAAGGAGAGCGGGTTTGAGGTGACTGACAAGATCAGGGTGGTTATTGAGGATCTGCCTTTTGTCTCCGCCGCCGTGCAAAAGCACTCTGACTATATTGCATCCCAGACGCTGGCGCTGGATGTTTCACTGGCCCCCGCCGCCGCCTTCACCGGTCCCTCCGCCCGTGAGACGGACATTGAGGAGCAGGGAGCAGGTGGTCAGGGTGCTGGTGGAAAAGATCTGAGGAGTTGCGATTTTCGATTTTCGAATTGGTACAAACGCCGGCCACAGACCCTCAGGAGTTGTAGTCTGTTTCGCCTAAATAATATTGGAAGTCAAAAACTGCCTGATATTGACATGCCGCACCCCTTTTATAGTATTTATAAACTGCTCATCCGCCGTTACCACCATTTTCGGATAATTGTCATCTATCTCCAGAAGATTGCCAAATTCACGGTCAATCGTCGATTCGCTGTCCAGTGTCCATGCAACCTGAATGTAAGCAGTCTCATTATCCTTCGTTGCAATAAAGTCAGTTTCATGGTTCCCCTTCCATCCTGTTTTGACCATATAGCCACGAAACAGGAGCTCATTGTGAACGGCATTTTCCAATATCTTTCCCAAATCTCCCGGTCTGTATCCTGTCAGTGAATTTCTTAAACCCAAATCTTCAAAATAGTACTTTTCTCCAGTCTCAAAAAGCCGTTTCCCGGCAATATCATAACGCGGCACTCTGTGCACAAGATATGCATCTGACATATATCCAATGAAGGACTGAACCTGATTATGTGATATCTTGATTTTTTGTGACTTAAGGTAATCACTTATACTTTTTGCCGAGAATAGTGACCCGGTAGTGTCTGCAAGATATCTTATAAGTTGCTCAAGGAACCAGGTGCTTCTAACCCGGTTCCTTGCAACTATATCCCGGTATACGATCGTCGTGTACAGATTTTTCAGATACTCAGTTGCAACCTTATCGTCAAGCCCGAGATTAACCAGGAAGGGCATTCCTCCAAGAAAAAAGTATTTTCCCAGACTCTCTCTGGTATCTTCCATCCCATGAAAAAAAAGAAATTCGGAATAAGAAAGACTGTGGATATTAAACTCCACCAGACGACCGCCTAAAAGCGTGGCAATCTCTCCGGAAAATATCTGAGCATTACTGCCAGTAATATAAAGATCATTTTTCCTGTCAAGCAGAAGCGAACGGATGGCTTTTTCAAATTCACTGATCTCCTGTATCTCATCAATGAAGATGTAATTAACCTTGTTGTTATCCCTTGCCGACTCAACAAACCTTATCAGATCATCATAGGCAAGAATTGAGTCAAACCTGTGATCCTCTTTGTTTATATAGATTATACTTGCCTGAGGATCCTTATTTGCAATCATTTGCATAATCTGATACAAAATGAAACTCTTCCCGACCCTTCTCTGGCCCGTGAATACTTTTACAATTTGCTTCCTTATGAATGGCTCTACTCTCTTTGTATACGACTCACGCATTCTAAGGTCTGAAGGAAAATCAGGAATATTCATTTGAAATCATGTTTACATATTACAACAAAAATACTTAATCTTTATTTTATGTTTTCATCTTTTTGTGTATTTAATCTTTTTTGTAATCATACTTACATCTTTTTATATAATTATCTCTTTCCACGGCATTTTCTATCTTTGTCCGGAACAAACAGTTGATAACATGTTTTCAGGAATAATAGAAGAAGCGGCACCGGTGGTGCGGATTGAAAAGGAAAAAGATAACATTCACATAACCATGCAATGCTCATTCACCCATGAGCTGAAGATTGACCAGAGCGTGTCGCACAATGGCGTCTGCCTCACTGTGGTGAAGAAGGAGGGCGATACCTACACGGTTACCGCCATCCGCGAGACACTCGACAAGACCAACCTCGGGCTGCTCAAGCCGGGCGACAAGGTCAACCTGGAGCGCAGCACCCGCCTCGACGGTCGCCTCGACGGTCATATGGTTCAGGGACACGTCGACCTGACCGCGGTGTGCACCTCGGTGCGTGAAGCAGAAGGTTCATGGTATTATACATTTGAATACGAACCAACCTCGCCCGAGCATATCACGGTTGAGAAGGGCTCGGCCAGCGTGAACGGAGTGAGCCTTACCGTTGTCAACTCAAAGGACAAATCATTTGAGGTGGCCATCATTCCATTCACCTGGGAGGTCACAAACTTCCATCAGATAAAAGTCGGCACCATTGTCAACATCGAGTTTGATATTCTCGGCAAATACATTGCGAAGATTGTCAGGCAGATCCTGGCCAAGGATGGCAACTAGGAAAAGGTCGTAGACCTTTCAGAATTGTAGTCCGTAATGCCCTCCGTCATCCCCGGACCTCCGTTTCAGGGTGGTTCGGGCATGTTGTTTATTGCAACTATTTTTCTTGCCTTCAAGTGCGATTCCTTAATATTTTTTACTATCTTGCCTTGGTCTGTTTCGCTGCAGACATCTGCTCTCATTATTAATTATAGTTTGCTTGTTTAATCATTAAAACTCAAACAAATGAAAAAGATGTCCTTATTTCTTTTAAGTGTGATGCTGTTGATAGCATGTGAAAACCAACCTGCAGATGACCATGGTGTCATACCAGATCTAAGTTCCTATGAAATAGGTAAGATGCATAACGAAGCTCTCGCTTATTATCACAGTAAAAACACAGATTTAGTTGCACCTGACGAAGTCATGCGCTTTATGGAAGATTTTTTAATTTCAAATAAGAACCTTGATAGGGAGATTGTTATGGAAGGAACGAAAAAGATCATGTCCACCCCGGAATACAATTTGATGTTCAATTCTAAATCATCCATCGATCAAAATAATATCTTAGCATACCTGGATGCGGTAAAGAAGAACCTGAATGCTTCAGACAAATTAATAAATACATTAAGGCAGGCATTTGTCTTGGGAGAAGAAGCCAGTCCCGCTGAGGCTAAACTTTTTATTATCAATAATATTCAAAATAGATCATGGTCGGGTATTGATAAAGATTTGGCATATGTATTTTCAGATGTGTTTTTACATTCATATGACTATTGGACAAAAACAACCGAAAAAAAACTCAAAAAATCCACTCTGATCATTCTCTATGACGCAGGAGGTGCTATACATGGAATGATTTTCGGCCCAATATTTTCAATTATCGAAAGTGCTGCGCTATCTGCAGTGGTAAGCGAAAAGTATCCTGAATGAGATTACTCAAATAAATAACATTACTAAAGATGAAAGCAGATACAGGAATTAGTGGTTACTCTGTAAAAGTTGCCGGGATCATTATTAGCGGAATAAGCCTGATTGGATTCACTCTGTGCAAAATAATTGATTATGACCCAACGATTATTGAAAACCTGCATCTTTCCAGATTTTTTGCTCTTTTGTTTTCTTGTGGTCTGGTCCTCTTTGTTTTTTCAAAAGACAAGAATAATGTTGATAGCTACATCCACAACACAAACATGATCAGCAGGTATTTCCTGACAGCTTTATACTCCTGTCTTATTGCGTTCAACCTCATTCAGTCTATGAATGATGACTATACAATTGATGTTCTGGTTCTAATCCTATTCTTTCTTATTCTACAGATAATTTATACAGTGGTAATTCAGTTTCACAATTTGTCGAAAAAGAGTTTCTACGTCTTTTCCACTGTAATCTTTGTGATAGGATTGATTTTATTATTACTTCTTTAGAGAGCAGATACACCTGATTTGATCCAGGACAAATAAATCGCTTAAAAGTGTCTCAGAAAGTGAGATCCCTGGTAAGACTGATTACAGCTTTTAAGGCAAAATAGTGGCTTAAATGCATTCTAAACAGTCCGGGAGGTCCGGGTCCTTGCAACGAAAGACCCGGACCTTTGCTTCTAAAAATAACAATCACTCTCTTTAATCAGACCACCCGTAAAGGTTGGTGCAACAATTAATATCTTTACCACGCATTAACAGGATCATGAACAGAAAGATAATCGTTGCAATCACCGGAGCCAGCGGGGCGATCTATGCCGTGAAGCTGCTGGAGCGGTTGCGGGGGCTGCAGGCTGCGGGCAGAGTGCAGGAAGAGCACTTGCGGGGGCTGCAGGCTGCGGGAAGAGAGCAGGAGGAGCACCTGAAGGGGCATACCGGGCAGGCCGGGCAAGTGTGGCAGCCGCACCAGCTGCCGGAGCGGCCTTCAGAGATTGCCGTCATCCTCACCGGCAACGCCGAGGAGATAATGCTCTACGAAACCGGCGCCGGCTACACCCCGGCCGGCACCGAAAAGCTGTGGAACAACAAGGAATTCAATGCACCTTTCGCCTCCGGCTCATCATCCTATGACACAATGATAATCTGTCCTGCCTCGATGGGAATGGTGGGGCGCATCGCCCACGGCGTCTCCGATGACCTCATCACCAGGGCGGCAGACGTGATGCTGAAAGAGCGTCGCAGGCTGATACTGGTGCCCCGCGAGACACCCTACAGCCTCATACATATAAATAATATGAAGCTGCTGACAGAGGCCGGCGCCGTCATCTGCCCGGCAACACCCTCCTTCTACAGCCGCCCGCAGACAATTGATGACCTGGTGATGACGGTAATTGACAGGGTTCTGACACTGGCAGGATTCACAATTGATACTTACAGGTGGAACGAGAAGGAGAGCACACAAGAGTGACTCACAACTGATCTCCGCCAGGCGCGCCGGACAGGATTACTTAAACGGCAACTACTCATACCAGACATCTTTCCGTGGAACAAGAAGTACTGCACAAAAGAATCAGATCGTTATTCCGCAGGCACCACCTGATGAGCATCGCCACCATCAGTGAGCAGGGACCATGGTGCGCATCGTGCTTCTATGCCTGGGATGAGGAGAACAACACGCTGGTCATAACCACCGATCCCGCTACAAGGCACGGCGCGGAGTTCCGCAGCAACCCCCGTATTGCCGGCACAATTGCCCTCGAGACGATGCGCGTCGGCCGCATCCGCGGGGCCCAGTTCACCGGCATCATCAGCGAACCCTCCGGCGATGACCTTCGCCGTGCGAAAAGCATCTACGTCAGGCGCTTCCCTTACGCTGCCCTGGCAGAAATCCACCTGTGGGTCATCCACCTTAATTATATAAAACTGACGGATAACAGGATGGGGTTTGGAAAGAAGATAGTTTGGTCTGAGAGTCTGAGAGTCTGAAGGTCTGAGAGTCAGGGCTTTTTGGTTGGTTTAAGATATTTCATAAGGTTGCTGCAACCGGCCATTAGCAGTTTACATCTGATCCTTCTTTCAAGTGCAAGTTCGGCAGACACATAATTCTGGTCCTCAGCGATATAGTACATGCTTTTAACTTCTCCTGCAGAGCCTTTGGCAATATTGAGAAACTGCCGGAATTCGGAATCACTGTTTCTGAAGAAACCCTCTGAGATGTTATTCATAATTGAAATTCCTGCACCAGTAATCTGATTCCTGAATGTAAAATCACGACATAACCTGAAATCTGAATAGATCAGATTAACCAATTCTCTCGATAACTTCCATATCTTAAGATCCTCAAAATCCTTGATTGTTCCCATCTTTACACGTTTTCAAAATACAGCACCTTAAAGTTAATAAATTCCTACGACCTTCAGACTCTCAGACTTTCAGACCCTCAGACTTTTCAGTAACTTTACCCCACCATGATTGACCACTCCACCATAGAACGAATCTTCGATGCGGCGCAGATAACCGACGTCGTCTCCGAATTCGTTTCGCTAAAGCGAAGAGGGGTCAACTATCTGGGTCTCTGCCCGTTCCATAACGAGAAGACACCCTCCTTTACCGTCTCGCCCGCCAAGGGAATCTTCAAGTGCTTCGGCTGCGGCAAGGGGGGCAACGCCGTCAACTTCATCATGGAGCACGAGCACCTCTCATACCCCGAGGCGCTCCGCTGGCTGGCGAAGAAATACCACATCGAGATAGAGGAGAAGGAGGTCACTCCTGAGGAACTGGCCAAACAGAACGAACGTGAGAGCATGCTCGTTGTCACCCAGTACGCCGCCCGCCTTTTTTCCGAAAACCTCTTCCACGGCCACGAGGGGATGACCCTCGGCTTATCATATTTCCGTGAGCGCGGTTTCGGCGATGCCATCCTTCGCAAGTTCGAGGTGGGTTACTGCAACGAGCGGCGCGATGACTTCACGAAGAAGGCCATCGCCGCGGGATATAAGTCTGACTACCTTGTGATGAGCGGCCTGACAATTGACAGGGAAGGTTATCTCTTTGACCGTTTCGCAGGGCGAATCATGTTCCCCATCCACTCCCTCTCCGGGCAGGTGCTGGGTTTCGGCGGCCGCATCATCAAGACCGACCCGAAGGCAGCCAAGTACGTCAACACGCCCGAGACCGAGATTTATCACAAGAGCCGCATTGTCTACGGCATCTTCCAGGCACGCCAGGCTATCATCAAGGAGGACCGCTGTTACCTGGTGGAGGGATACACTGACGTCCTCTCAATGCATGAGTCAGGCGTGGAGAACGTGGTGGCATCGTCCGGCACCGCCCTGACGCAGGAGCAGATACGGCTCATCAAGCGGTTCACCCCAAACATCACGATGCTCTATGACGGCGACCCGGCCGGCATCAAGGCCTCCATCCGCGGTACCGACATGGTCCTCGAGGAAGGGATGAACGTCCGCATCGTCATGCTGCCCGACGGTGAGGACCCTGACTCCTGGTCCAGAAAAACATCAGACGAGGAGTTCAAACGCTACCTGAAGGAGAACGAGACCGACTTTATAAAGTTCAAAACCAGGCTCTTGCTTGATGAGGCGCAGAGCGATCCCGTCAGACGCGCCAACCTTGTCCGCGAGGTGGTTCGCTCCATAGCCGTCATCCCCGACCAGATCACCCGCACGGTCTATGTGAAAGAGTGCAGCACGCAGCTCAACATGCCAGAGGAGGTGATTCTCGACGAGGTCATGAAGCTGCGCAACCAGGACAGCTTCCGCAATCGCAACTCGTGGCCGGCACAGGACAGCGCTTCGGGAAGCCTGCAGGATATGCCGGGCACCGCCGCGACATCAACATCAGCATCGCAGCGGCAGCGCAAGAAGGAAGAGACATCATTCTACTCCGAGCGCGAGATCCTGCGTCTCCTGATCCGCTACGGCGCCGAGGTGCTCACCCGCGAGCTCGACAAGGAGACAGGCATCGAGACAATCACCACCGTAGCCGATTACATCATCACAGAGATCAATGACGACGGGCTGAAGTTTGAGAATGAGTATTTCGCCGCGATGTTCGATGAGATAGCCTTCAGCGTCGGGCAGGGGCTCATCCCGGGCGACACCCATTTCGTCCATCATGCCAATCCAGCCATCAGCGCCCTGGTGGTTGACATGCTGACGGAGCAATACACCCTGAGCCGCATCTGGGGCAAGCACGGCGCATACGTCGAGACTGAGGAGATGAAGCTGAAGGAGATGGTCCCTGACGCGGTACTGAAGTTCAAGGGCGATAAGATCAAGGTGTTGCAGAAGGAGATACGCAGGGCGATGACGGAGGCCGGCGACGATGACGAGAAGGTCGCCGCCCTCCAGGAGCAGTACAAGGTGATGACCTCGCTTCAGAAAAAAATATCCACCGGTCTCGGCGGCAGGCTGATAATCTGATTTGCGAATTGCGATGTGCGATGTGCGATGTGCGATGTGCGAGTGGGAGACTGATCATCTGACCCTCATCAACAATTCTTGATGGCCATCAAATGCCTCGTAGAGGCTAAAGAATTGTAGATTGGCGAAGATGCCACATTCCTGTCACCCTCGTAGAGGGTGAAGAATTGTAACAGCATGCCGGGCACCAGCACCCACCTCGTAGAGGTGGAAGAATTGTGGGAGTCTGACAGCGACTACACCACCACCCTCGTAGAGGGTGAAGAATTGTACAGCCATGCGTCCCCTAAACAAAAGGGGGGCGGGGGGGCCTCCCAATCTATCGCAAATCGCAACTCGTAACTTTTTACTAACTTGGTGCAAATTTCTGCAAACAATGAGACAATTGCTGCCTTTAACCGTTGCCCTGAGCGCCGTGATATGCATCACCGCATCGTGCAACAGGACAGAAAAGGTCACGAAGGCACCCGCACCCGTCTTCTCCACATACCTGCCCGACTCCCCCGCAGACACCACCCGCGCAAGAGAGATATACTACGGCCTCCTCACACCTGTCGAGGTATGCAACATATTCGAACGGCTTGGCGTCCCGTTCAATGACACAATCATCCTGCCCCCCGAAAACCGCGATCTGTACATGAGCAGCTACAAGGCCGCCATGAACCTCGGCGTCTACGGCGTTGATATGGGCTATATTAAGCTCTTCGGCATCAACAGGCAGACAATGAACTACTTCAGCACAATCAAAACACTCAGCAACAGGCTCAACATGCCTGACACATTCATCTCCGACGCCATCCGCAGCCTCAATTCAGACATGAGCAACGCCGACTCGGTCACAATGCTGATGAATGACGCCTACGCGAAGATCGACGAGCACCTGCGCCAGGAAGGGAGCGAGGGGACCCTCGGGCTGATGCTTATGGGAGGATGGATAGAGGCGATGTACCTCGCCACACAGCTGGCTTATGACCCTGCAAACCCGGACCCGCAGGTGGTGGGCAAGATAGCCGAGCAGAAATACTCGCTCCTCTCCCTGCTCAGCTTCATGAAAAACTATTACAGTGATCCGATGGTGGTCTTTTACACCAAGAAACTGAAGTATCTCAATCGCTGGTTTGATACGTTCGAGATTTATTATCAGCCGGGCGATGTCACTGTTGACACGCTCCGGCAGGTCATCACCACAAAGGGAACGGAGATGACAGTAACCGTGGAGACGCTGAATGAGATACGTGATTACGTGGCGAGGCTCAGGGCCGAGATCACAGCGGTATGAACCGAGGCCCCTGTGATCACAGAAGCCAGGCAGGGTCTGTAAGACAACAGAAGCCAGGCAGGGTCTGTGAGTGAACAATGCATTCTGAAGGTAACTAAAAACACTTATACTATGAACCGTCCTCTTCTCCAGGTCGCGGCCGTTGTTGCCGTCGTTGTCATTTTTGCTGCAGCTGTTGTCTCCTGCGGCAAGGGTAAGAAGGAGCCCGGCGCCAGCGGCCCCGGAGCCGCCTCGCCCGCCGTAACCGTCATTGACAAGGGCTTCAGCAGGTACATCTCCGCCTACACCTCGGGGACAGTGCCTGCCAACGGCACGCTCCAGGTGGTCCTCACCCCCGGGTTTGCCGCCACCGCCAATCGCTCCCGCACACAGAGCCTCTTCACATTCACCCCGGCGGTGAAGGGCGAGGCGGAGTGGGCCGACAGCCTCACGCTCGTCTTCAAACCCTCGCGGCCGCTGGCGCCGGGCACAGCATACCAGGGCACCCTCGACCTGGGCAAACTCGCAGACATCGAGGAACGCTTCAGCCTCTTCCCGCTCAGCTTCCGCACCGTGGAGAAAAACTTCACCGTCAACCTCAATCCCGTGACTGTTGACCTCCCCGATGGTAACACCTACTCGCTCTCCGGCACTGTTGTAACAGCAGACTACACTGACAATGAGGAGGTTGAGAAATACCTTACCGCCCGCGTCGGCAAGCGCGATGAAACAATCACCTGGGAACACTCCGGCAACAACGTTCATGCTTTTTCAATTGAAAAGATACGCAAAGCGAAGGAGGAGAGTACCCTCACGGTGGCATGGAACGGCAATGCCTACGGGATCAAGACCAAGGGCGATCTCGCCGTGACAATCCCCGCCGAGGGGGTCTTCACCGTCACCGATGTAAGGGTCAGCGCCGGCGAAAGCAAGACCATCGAGATCTTCTTCTCCGACCTGATCGATGCCACCGGCGAACTCGACGGCATGGTCACCACCGACCCGTCGTTCCCCATGACCATCAGCGCCGAAGCCAACAGGCTCCTGGTGATTCCCGGTGAAAATGTGAGCGGCGTCGTTGAACTGACCGTTGACGGCTCTCTCCGCAACACCCGCGGTGAACGGCTCG
>Ga0209604_1003249_pt1 | contig 11238 bp, 8 predicted proteins | sample AD_UKC097_MetaG_FD_184405 | JGI IMG/M metagenome (GOLD analysis project Ga0209604, IMG submission 184405) | Active sludge microbial communities of municipal wastewater-treating anaerobic digesters from USA - AD_UKC097_MetaG (SPAdes) (version 2) | ecosystem: Engineered > Bioreactor > Anaerobic >... | reverse complement strand
GACGCCGGCGGCGGAGCTCCCTCTCGATCCGCGCTACAACCGGACGGGCGACGTGTGGCACGCGTTCCTTCGCGGGCTGGACCCGTCGGTCTGCTGGGCGTGGCGCGCGGAGCGGACGACCCCTCCCGGCGCGCCGTGGCACCGCTACGGCTCCGACCTCCTCCTCGACCCGTACGCCCGCGCCGTCGCCGGAGGCGAGGCGTGGGGAGAGGCGCCGCGGCCGGGCGAGGAGACGCGGTGGGAGGGGCTCCGCGCGCGCCGCGGCGTCATCCTGAGCCGCGAGTTCGACTGGGGTTTCGACCAGCCGATCGACAGGCACCTCGCCGACTCGGTGATCTACGAGCTCCACGTGAGGAGCTTCACGCGGCACGGGTCCTCCGGCGTCGCGCACCCCGGAACGTTCCGCGGCCTCGTGGAGAAGATCCCGTACCTCGTCGAACTCGGGGTCACGGCCGTCGAGCTGATGCCCGTGACGGAGTTCGAGGAGAACGACAACGACCGCCGGAATCCCGCGACCGGCGAGCGGCTGAAGAACCTCTGGGGCTATCACCCGATCTCCTTCTTCGCGCCACGCTCGGCCTATGCCGCAAGCGCCGGTCCGGGCGCCGCTGTCGACGAGTTCCGGGAGATGGTGAAGGCGCTCCACGAGGCGGGGATCGAGGTGATCCTCGACATGGTCTTCAACCACACCGGCGAGGGGGACGAGCGCGGGCCGACCTGGTCGTTCCGCGGCCTCGACAACTCGACCTACTACATCCTCGACGGTGAGGGGCGCTACGCGAACTTCTCCGGGACCGGGAACACGTTCAACTGCAACCACCCGGTCGTGAGGGACCTGATCCTCGACTCGCTCGCCTGGTGGGTCACGGAGATGCACGTCGACGGGTTCCGCTTCGACCTGGCCTCGATCCTCGGGCGAGGACGTGACGGCTCGGTCCTGACGAACCCGCCGCTGCTCGAGCGGATCGCGGCCGACCCGGTCCTCGCGAACACGAAGCTGATCGCGGAAGCGTGGGACGCCGCCGGGCTCTACCAGGTCGGACACTTCCCGAACTGGGGACGCTGGGCCGAATGGAACGGCCGCTATCGCGACGACCTCCGCCGGTTCCTCCGCGGAGACGGCGGGATGGTCCCGCTGCTGGCGACTCGCCTGTCGGGGAGCGCGGACCTCTACCAGGGGGGCGGGCGGGCCCCGCACCATTCGATCAACTTCGTCACGAGCCACGACGGATTCCCGCTGGCCGATCTCTTCCGCTACTCGCACAAGTACAACGAGGCGAACGGCGAAGGGAACCGCGACGGCGGCGACGATGGCAACTCCTGGAACTGCGGCCACGAGGGGCCCGGCGGGCCGCCGGAGGTGGATCGGCTCCGCCGCCGGATGGCGCGGAACGCGTTCGCCCTCCTCCTCGTCTCGCAGGGCGTGCCGATGATCCTCGCGGGGGACGAGGCCGGTCGGACGCAGGGCGGCAACAACAACGCCTACTGCCAGGACAACGAGGTCTCCTGGCTCGACTGGCGCCTCGTCGAGGAGAACGCAGACCTCGTGAGGTTCGTGAGGACGCTGATCCGCTTCCGGAAGGGGAGCCCGCTTCTCCGGCGCCGGAGCTTCGTCCCGGAAGGCCCCGGCTCGGCGCCCGTCACCTGGCACGGCCACGTCCCGTTCCGCCCCGACTGGTCGCCGGGCTCGACGTGCCTCGGGATGCAGCTGAAAGACCCCGCGCAAGGGGACGACGTCTTCGTCGTCGCGAACGCGCATCACGAGGCGCACCGGATCGAGCTCCCTCCCGCCTCCGAAGGGCGCCGCTGGCATGTCGTCGCCGACACGTACCGCGAGCCGCCGGCGGACGTCTTCGAGGAGGGGACCGAGCCGCTCGTGGCCGACCCGCTCCGGGTCGAGGTGGGGCCGCGATCCGTCGTCATCCTGACGGGGAAGAGGGCCTGAACGCGCGGGAAACCCCGCGGGCGCCCTCCGCGTAGACAGGGGAGCGTGCCGCAGGTCTAATCGCGCGCCGGAGAACCGCATGACCAGACGTTCCGCGCGCCCCGGCGCGCCGCTCGCCGTCGCCTTTCTCGCCCTCGCCGCCGTCGCCGCCGCCTCCACGGCGGCCGCTGTGCCCTTCGGGCCCGAGCGGCCCGCTCCCGCGGGGGAGCTCCTCCTGAGGCTCCAGAAGCTGAACGTCCTCGGGAGCGTCCTCTACGTCGCGGCGCACCCCGACGACGAGAACACGGCGATGATCGCGGCGTTCGCGGAAGGGCGCCAGATGCGGACGGCCTACCTCTCCGTCACGCGCGGCGACGGCGGCCAGAACCTGATCGGCGCCGAGCTCGGACCGGCGCTCGGCCTCGTGAGGACGCACGAGCTCCTCGCGGCGCGGCGGATCGACGGCGGCGAGCAGATGTTCACGCGGGCGATCGACTTCGGCTACTCGAAGACGGCCGACGAGACGTTCCGCGTCTGGGGACGGGAGGAGGTCCTCCGCGACGTCGTCCGCGCGATCCGCACGTTCCGCCCCGACGTCGTCCTCGCGCGCTTCCCCGAGAACGGCGAAGGCGGCCACGGTCACCACACCGCCTCGGCGATCCTCGCCCGGGAGGCGTTCCGCGCCGCGGGCGACGCGACGCGCTTCCCGGAGCAGATCGAGGAGGGGCTCTCCCCGTGGCGGCCCCGGCGCCTCTTCTGGAACGGCTGGAGGCGGGACGGCAAGCCGATCGAGGGCTCGATCCCGTACGAGATCGGCGACTACAGCCCGGCGCTCGGGCGCTCGTACACGGAGACCGCGGCCGAAAGCCGAAGCCAGCACAAGAGCCAGGGCTTCGGCTCGTCGGAGCGGCGCGGGCGGCTCGCGAACGCCCTCGTCCTCCTCGAGGGGGACGCGGTGACGTCCGACCCGTTCGAGGGGATCGACACGACGTGGGGGCGCGTGCCGGGCGGCACGCGCGTCGGCCGCCTCCTCGAGGAGGCCGAGCGGCTCTTCGACGCGCGAGAGCCGGCGCGGGTCCTGCCGAAGCTCCTCGAGGCGCACGCCGCGCTGCGCGAGGTCGGCGCCGACCCGTGGGTCGAGGTCAAGCGCCGCGAGCTCCTCGCGGTGATCCGATCGGCTTCCGGCCTCTGGCTCGAGGCGATCGCGGCGAGCCCCTCGGCGACGCCGGGGAGCGCCTTCCGCCTGAACGTCGCGGCCCTCGTCCGGGCCGGCGCCCCTGCGACCCTCGCCCGCGTCGTCGTCCCGTGGGGCACGGGAGAAGGGCTCCCCTCCGGCGCCGAGCTGAAGCTGAACGAGCCCGTGTCGGGCTCGGCGTCCGTCCCCGTTCCCGTCGACGCGGAGGCGACGCAGCCGCACTGGCTCCGGGCGCGCCCCGCGCGCGGCCTCTACGCCGTTCCCGAGCCGAAGGACGCGATCCGCCCCGACGGCGCCTCGCTCCGCGTCTCCTTCGACGTCGTCATGGCGGGGGAGACACTGACGTACGAGGAGCCGGTCTTCTTCCGGAGGACCGACCCGGTGAAGGGGGAGGAGATCCGCCCGTTCGTCGTCGAGCCTCCCGTCTCCGTCGAGATCGAGGAGGAGGTCCTCGTCCTTCCGGACCACGCGCCTCGGGTCGTGAAGGTGACGGTCCGGGCCGCCGAGGTCCCGAAGGACCGCTCCGGGCCGCCGCCGCTCACGCCGTCGATCGTCGCGTCCGCCACCGGGGCGGACGGCCAGGCGGGCGAGGCGCCGCCGCCGAAGGTCGACGGCGCCGTCCGCCTCTCGGTCCCGGCCGGGTGGCGGGTCGAGCCCGCCGTGCGGCCATTCGCCCTCGCGCCGGGCGCGAGCGCGACGTTCGAGTTCACGCTCCGCTCCCCGGAGACGCCCGCCGTCGCGACGATCGGCGCGGAGGCGGCGACGGGGGGCGACTCCTGGAGCCTGACGAAGCGCCGGATCGAGTACCCGCACCTTCCGCCGCTGACGTACTTCGAGCGCGCCGAGGCGCGAGCGGTCCACGTCGATCTCGCGCGCGGCCGGTCGCGCGTCGGCTACGTCTCCGGGCCCGGCGACGAGGTCCCCGGCGTCCTCCGCCAGATGGGATACGCCGTCACGCTCCTGTCGGCCGACGACCTCCTCCGCGGAGACCTCGCCCGCTTCGACGCCGTCGTCCTCGGCATTCGAGCCGCGAACACGCGCAGCGAGCTGAAGGACGCGATGCCGCGGCTCTTCGACTGGGTGGAGGCGGGCGGGACGCTCGTCGTCCAGTACAACACCAGCTTCGAGCAGGTGACCGACCGACTCGGCCCGTTCCCTCTCAAGCTCGGCCGGGACCGGGTCACGGACGAGGAATCGAAGGTGACGCTCCTCGCGCCGGAGCATCCGCTCCTGACGACGCCGAACCGGATCGGCCCCGCCGACTTCGACGGTTGGGTCCAGGAACGCGGCCTCTACTTCCCGGCGACCTGGGACGAGCGCTACGTGCCTCTCCTCGGGATGGCCGACCCCGGAGAGAAGGAATCGAAGGGCGCGCTCCTCGCCGCGAGGCACGGCAAGGGGACCTACGTCTACACCGGCCTCTCGTTCTTCCGGCAGCTTCCGGCCGGCGTGCCGGGCGCGATCCGCCTCTTCGCGAACCTCGTCTCGGGCGGGACGCCGCGTGGCTGACGAACGGCCCGTCGCCGACGAGCCGCCGCCGGTCGGGAAGCGCTGGGGTGTCCTCTACGCGGTCGTCCTGGGTGCCCTCGCGCTGGAGGTCCTCCTCTTCTGGCTCTTCGCGGAGTCGTTCCGGTGAAGGGCCTCGACTGGGCCGTCCTCGGTGCGTCGCTCCTCTTCATCGTCGGCTACGGAACGTGGCGAAGCCGGAAGCAGAAGGGGCTCGAGGGGTACCTCCTCGCGGGCCGGAGCCAGGCCTGGTGGACCGTCGCCCTCTCGATCATGGCGACGCAGGCGAGCGCGATCACGTTCCTCTCGACGCCCGGCCAGGCCTTCGCCGACGGGATGCGCTTCGTCCAGTTCTACTTCGGGCTGCCGATCGCGATGGTGGTCCTCTGCGTCACCGTCGTCCCGCTCTTCCACCGGCTGAAGGTCTACACGGCCTACGAGTACCTCGAGGGGCGATTCGACGCGAAGACGCGGACGCTGACGGCGTCGCTCTTCCTCCTCCAGCGCGGCCTCGCCTGCGGCCTGACGATCTACGCTCCCGCGCTCGTCCTCTCGGTCCTCCTCGGCTGGAGCATCCAGGTGACGACGCTCCTCATCGGCGGCCTGGTCGTCGTCTACACGGCGACCGGGGGAGCGAAGGCGGTCAACGAGACGCAGACGTGGCAGATGGTGGTCATCCTCCTCGCGATGGGCTTCGCCCTCGCGGCCCTCCTCCGGGTCCTCCCCGAGGGGGTCGGCTTCGGCGACGCGGTCCTGGTGTCGGGGGCGCTCGGACGCATGAACGCCGTCGAGACGACGTTCGACCTCGGCGACCGCTACAACCTCTGGTCGGGGCTGATCGGCGGCGCGTTCCTCGCGCTCTCCTACTTCGGCACCGACCAGTCGCAGGTCCAGCGCTACCTCACCGGGCGCTCCGTTGCGCAGAGCCGCCTCGGCCTCCTCGCGAACGGCCTCGTGAAGGTGCCGATGCAGTTCGCGATCCTCTTCGTCGGAGCGATGGTCTTCGCCTTCTACCAGTTCGTCGCCCCGCCGCTCTGGTTCAACCCGGTCGAGGCGAAGAAGGCCGCCGAGGCGCGCGGGGCCGAAATGGCCGCTCTCGAGACGGCCCACGCCGCCGCGTTCGAGGAGCGCCGGACCGAGGCGCTCCGCCTCGTCGCGGCGGGGAAGTCGGGCGACGAGACGGCCCTCGTGGCGGCCAAGGAATCGCTCCGGGCGGCCCACGCCCGCTCCGAGGCCGTGAAGGCGAAGGCGGCGGCCGTCGTGAAGGAGGCGGTCCCGAAAGGGGAGGGGAAGGACACGAACTACGTCTTCCTCCGCTTCGTCCTGGAGGTCCTCCCGACCGGCGTCGTCGGCCTCGTCCTGGCCGCGATCTTCGCGGCGTCGATGTCGTCGACGGCCGCCGAGCTGAACGCCCTCTCGACGACCTCCGTCGTCGACGTCTACCGCCGCTACTTCGGGAAGGACGTCGCGGAGGAGAACCTCGTGACGATCTCGAAGGGGCTGACGATCGCCTGGGGCGCCTTCGCGATCGTCTTCGCCCAGTACGCGGGCCGCCTCGGGACGCTCGTCGAGGCGGTGAACATCCTCGGCTCCTTCTTCTACGGGACGATCCTCGGCGTCTTCCTGACCGCCTTCTACCTCCCGAAGGTCAAGGGGGGCGCCGCGTTCTGGGGAGCCCTCGCGGGCGAGGCCGCGGTCGTCGGCGCCTGGCTCCTCACCGACGTCTCGTTCCTCTGGCTGAACGCGCTCGGCTGCGCCGTCGTCGTCGCCGTGGCGCTCGGCTTCTCCGCGGTCCGGGGGACGCCCGACGGGGAGTCCCGGGAGACCGCTTCCGCGTGAACCCCGCAGCCCGGGCCTCACGAGCCCGGGCCGCCCTCGACGAACCGGGGCGATCCCGAGCGGCTCCGTCCCGGAAGGAGACTCGCGATGTCCTCGAAGGCCCGGCGGACGCTCCGCCTCCCGATCCTCGCCCTGGCCGCCCTCCTCGCCAGCGGCGTCTCCCTCGCGGACGAGAAGGCCGCGAAGCCCGCGACCCCACCGACCCGCGACGAGCTCGTCGCCGCCGCCCGGAAGGTGATGACCTCGCAGACCTACTGCGCCCTGATCACGCTCGACGCGTCGGGCCGCCCCTCGGTCCGGACCATGAACCCGTTCCCGCCCGAGGAGGACCTGACGGTCTGGTTCGCGACGAACGACCGGAGCCGAAAGGTCGCCGAGATGCGCTCGGACCCGCGCGTGACGCTCTACTACGCCGACCACGCGAAGGCGAGCGGCTACGTCTCCCTCAGCGGGCGCGCGGTCCTCGTCGACGACAGGGCCGAGATCCTGAAGAGGAAGCGCGCCTACTGGGACCAGTCCTTCCCGGGGCTGAAGAACCTCGTTCTCGTGAAGGTCGTCCCGGAGAGGCTCGACGTCCTGAACTACGAGGGGAAGATCGTCGTCGACCCGGTCACGTGGCGGACCCCGTCGATCGACGTCGGCGCTGTCCCCTCGACGCCGTAGGCACGCCCCGGCCGCACGCGTCGGCCTCGCAGCGCCCGGTCAGCCGCAGTCGGTTCCGGGCGAACCAGGCGTAGGCGAGGTCGAGCAGGCCCGAGACGCCCGGGAGGCGCGTCAGAGCGACGAGCGGGCCGAATCCGATCGCGGTGTAGGCCCGGCGGAAGACCTCGACGCCCTCGACGGTCGTCCCGTCGGGCAGCCGGCCGTGGATCCGTTCCACGAGCCTCTCCATCGGGACTCCCGCTGCGGCCGGGTCGAAGCCCGGGGCGGCGAGGTCCGTGAGCTTCAGGCGCCCGCGCCGGTCGAGCCGCCGGAGCGCGCGCGCCTCGCGGGCGCAGAGGGGGCACGCGCCGTCGTAGAAGAGCTCGAGGTCGGCGGCCGGCGCGCTCACGCGACCCTCTGGAGGAGCCCGACGACCGCCTCGCGGCGGTAGTCGAAGATCCTCTCGACGGTCCTCGCGACGAAGAGGCGGTGGGCGAGCGTCCCGAGCGGACCGAGCGGCTCGCGGTACTCGACGACGTCGCGCATGAGGGTCCCGGCCCCCCGCCGTTCGAAGGAGTGCGTATGGCGCCAGAGGGCGTAGGGACCGGAAAGCTGCTCGTCGACGAACCGCACGCCCGGCTCCCAGACGGAGATCCGGGTCTTCCAGCGCACGGGGAAGCCGAAGAGAGAGAGGGAGTAATCGATGAGCGTCCCTTCCCGCATCTCGATCGGCAGGGGTGTAAGGATCCGGAACCCGAGGAAGGGAGGGGTGAGCGCCTCGAGGTTCCGGGCGTCGGCGAAGAACGGGAAGACCTCCTCCGGCATTCCCGGGAGGACCTGCTCCCGCTCGAGCCTGTGCGCAATTGCCGGCGATCGCAGGGATCCGGGCGTCTCGTCCACGTCTTCTCTCCGGGCTCTCTACGACCGGATGACCGGCCCGGACTTCGGCGCGGCGCGGGGGAGGCCGCGGTGGGCGTCGACGCGGGCCGAGACGCGAACGCGGGCCTCTCGGCCCGCGTCGCGAATACCCGAGGCCGGATCGTGGCTACTTCTTCGCCTTCCACTCCCCGAGCGTCTTCTCGAACGCCGCGGTGTTCGGCTTCGCCGGGTCGGTCTTCGCGAGGGCGAGGGCCTCCTCGCCCGCCTTCACCGCCTCGGCCGTTTTCCCTTCCTCGGCGAGGAAGCGCGCCTTCCGGGAGACGTTCGCCCAGTTCCGGCTCGCGGCGATCGACTTCTCGAGCTGCTTCCAGGCCTCCGCGCGATCCTGCCGCTGCTCCCAGTAGTAGCGCGCCGCCATCAGGGGCGACTGCCAGGCGCTCGCCTCGGCGGAGCCGAGGGCCTTCTTCAGCTTCCCGTCGACCTCGACGCCGAGCTTCACGGGGACCCGGACCTTCTCCCACTCGATCGCGAGGACGGCGCCCGTCGCCGAGATCGAGGGGAACCCGATGTGGAGCGTCTCGGTCATCGGCGCGGCCTCGGGCTTCACCTTCACGCGGAGCGCGTCCTTCGCGGCGTCGTACTGCGTCTCCCACCAGAGCTTCGTGTCGGAGTTGAAGACGACCGTCCACTCCTCCTTCCCGGGGATCGTCACGAGGGAGTAGGTGCCCGCGGCGAGCTTCTGCCCCTCGATCGTGACGTCGTCGGAGAAGGTGAGGGTCGTCGCGGCGTTCGCGCCGGTCCGCCACGGCTTGTCCCACGGGACGAGGTCACCCCAGATGGCCCGGCCGCGGACGCTCGGGCGGCTGTAGGAGATCGTGACGTCGGTCAGGCCGACCCGCTGGCTCAGGGTCGCCTTCGGGCTCGGCTGCGGGGTCTCGAACTGGGCGAACGCCGGCGCGGCCAGCGCCACGGCGGCGAGGAGAAGGGTCGGACGGAGCTTCATCGCGTGTCTCCTTCGTGGTTCCTTCGATGGGATCCCTACGAGAGTCGGCTTTATAGCAGATGGCCCCGGAGCTCCGTCCCCCTAGAATCGGGGCATCGATCCGGAGCGTCCCGGGCCCCGGGGAACGGGGCAGGAGGTCTCATGGCCAGCCGCACGGCGTTCCCGCGCGTCTTCGGGGAGCTCGTCCACGACTCCTTCTCGATCACCTCGTTCTTCACGGGGCTCCTCGCCGCGCTCCCGACCGGTCTCGTCCTCCTGTTCGCGGCGAGCGGTCCCCGCTCGAAGGGGGACGCCGTCGCGGTCCTCGTCGTCTGGATGGGGACCGTGCTCGTCTTCGTGTCGCGCTTCGCGCAGGTCGGCGTCGCCGGGGACACCGAGGGGGGGCTCTTCTCGAGCGCGGCGGGACCCTGGAGCGGCACGATGGCGGCGGCCGCGCGGCTCCTTCTCCTGTGGGCCGCCTGGGCGGTGCCGTTCGTCGTCTGGGGGCTGCTGAAGGGGGCGGGAACGCCGGACCCGGCCATCGGCCTCGTCCCGATCGGTTTTCCGCGCCTTCCGTTCCTCATCTCGCTCTGGTCCGGCCTCGGCGTCGTCCTCTCGTTCGCGTTCGTCGCCGTCGCCGCGGTCGCCCCCAGCTTCGGCGCGCTCTTCTCGCCTGCGCTCTGGCGGACGCTCTTTGCCGGCCGGATCGGCGAGCTCTTCCTCGCGATCGCCGGCGTCTTCGGGCCACCGCTCACGGTCCTCCTCGTCGTCCTGCCGGTCTACGGCGCCCTCATGCCGCGGCAGCCGAAGCTCGCCCTTACCGCGTTCGTCCCGCTTCTGCTCTACGCCGTCGGGATGGTGCTGACGCTCCAGGGGAAGCTCTGCGGCGCCTTCGCCGCCGCGAGCCTCGCGGAGGAGGCCGACGAGCCGCTCGACGTCGAGGTCGCGGCACACGCCGGGACGGCCTCCGTCGCGCCGGCGGGCGCAGCGCCGGCCGAGGCCTCGACCGCCGACCCGGAGTCGCTCCAGGCGATCTGGCAGGCGCGCTTGACCGCGGGAGACGTCGAGGGCGCGCTCGAGGCCGCGCGGATGGCCATTCCCGCCGGCCTCGCGAAGGGCTCGCCGAAGGCGGCCGCGGCGATCTACCGCCAGCACCTCGATCGCCTCGACGCCCTCGGTCTCGACCGCCCGGCCCTCTCCCTGCTGGCCGACCAGCTCCTTCGCGACGGGGACGTCGCCGCCGCGGCCTGGACCTTCTCCCAGACGCTGGACGCGGAGCCGGGCGACGCGAAAGCGTTCAAGGGGCTGCTCCGCGTGGCCGAGCATCACCTGGAGAAGGCGAAGGCGCCGCTCGAGGCGGTCCGCGTCTACCGCTATCTGCTCGAGCGGGCTCCCGGCTCGCCCCTGGCCGAGCATGCCCGAGACCTCCTCGCGGACGCCGAACGCAAGGCCGCACGGGAGCCGGCGCCCCCCGCGCGCTCATAATCAGAGGGCGTGAAGCGACGCTCGAAGGCTGTCGGGGTGGCTCGGGGCTCGGGGGGCCGGCGATCGTGACCCTCGACGTTCGCACGCTCCTCGCGCTCTTCGCCCTGACGCAGGCGCTGCAGGTCGTCGTCCTCTCGGTCCAGTACGCGCTCTTTCGGAGCTACCGGGGCACCGGCGCATTTCTCCTCTGGAGCGCTGCCGTCGGCGCCGGGTCGGTCGCGTTCCTCTTCCGGGACCACGAGACGCTCGGCCGCGTCGCGATCTTCGCGCAGAACGGCCTGATCGTCTTCGGGACGCTCTGCCTCTGGGCCGGCCTCTGCCGCTTCCACGGCCGGGACGAGGACCGGCGCCTCTTCGGGGCCGTCCTCGTCCCTTACCTCGCGGCGCACGCGTTCCTCCTCTGGGTCGTCCCGGACATCGACCTTCGGGCCGTCGTCCTCGCCGCGGCGCTGGTCGTCTCGGCGCTCCTCTCGGCGCGGGAGCTCTGGCGGGAACGGACGGGCGAGAGCCGCCCCGTCGCTCTCGTCCTGGTGGCGGGCCTCCTCGCCCACGCGGCGTTCTTCGCCTACCGCGGCGCGGTCCTCCTTATCGGAGCCCACGTCGGCGACGTCTGGGGGAGCGCCGCGTTCAACGTCGCGCCGTACGTCGACGGGTTCCTTCTGACGAACCTCGTGACCTTCGGCATCGTCATCCTGGTGAACCGTCGCGTGAACGCGGAGGTCCGGGAGGCTCGCGACCACTTCCGCCGACTCCTCGACACGATCCCGGACGCGGTCCTCATGACGC
>Ga0209604_1003243_pt1 | contig 11250 bp, 9 predicted proteins | sample AD_UKC097_MetaG_FD_184405 | JGI IMG/M metagenome (GOLD analysis project Ga0209604, IMG submission 184405) | Active sludge microbial communities of municipal wastewater-treating anaerobic digesters from USA - AD_UKC097_MetaG (SPAdes) (version 2) | ecosystem: Engineered > Bioreactor > Anaerobic >... | reverse complement strand
CGACATGTTCTAATGGACATCGACGACACACTCACCACAGATGGAAAGCTCCTCGCAGAGAGTTATGCTGCGCTATGGCGACTTCACGAGGCTGGACTAAAGGTTATTCCAGTAACAGGTAGGCCTGCGGGCTGGTGCGATCTCATTGCGCGCGAATGGCCAGCAGATGGGGTGGTGGGCGAAAATGGCGCTTTTGCCTTTTGGGAAGGCGAAGGGCATCATCTTCTTACGCTTTCGCATCCAAATGCTATTCTAAATACCGATCCACGCCTCTTGGCGCTGCGCGACCGCGTGATTTCCGAAATACCAGGCGCAAGGCTAGCACGCGATCAATTCTCGCGCCTCTATGATATCGCGATCGATTTTGCCGAAGAAGAGCCAATACTTCCGCTATCCGAAGCATTGCGCATTCAATCGATCTTTTTAGAAGGTGGAGCAAGGGCTAAGATATCTTCGATTCACGTCAATGCATGGATGGGCGATTACGACAAGCTATCTATGGCGCTTTATTTCTTGAATGTTCGTTTCGGCTATGATGACAGTCGCGATGTCGGCACAGTTATCTTTGCTGGAGACTCTCCAAACGATGAACCCATGTTCGAGCATTTTCCGATGGCCTGTGCCATGGCAAATGTCCTCAAATACAGAGAACTTATGAAGACTCCTCCTCACTTTGTGACTCAAAGAGAGTCTGGCGCTGGTTTTGCCGAATTGGCTGATATTTTTCTCAAACGACGGTCTGTTAGCCGATTCTCTTAGCTTTTAACTCTGCTATTCGCTCCTTATTGAAAAGGTTTTTATTGGTTGCTATTGGCTTATATTGGCTTTACATCTATTGGCATAACAATACAGACAACCTCTTGGGCAAGTGCCATAGCTCCCTAAGTCGACGCTTTCGATACACTGACAGCCTTTTCTCTGGTTTTTGTCTCTCTTCGATGAAAAAGGTAATCTAGAAAGCTCACCAATTATGAGTGCGTCTATGCAGGCATACTGCTCGAGGCCGGGCATCTCTTTGAGCTCAGGCTCCGCACATAGCGATAAGGAAAGGCCATTTTCGCTAGCGATACCAACCAGCGCAAACATGAGATCTCTGACCTCGTTCGAAGCCCGATCTACTAGCGCTACTCGATACCCAGCCTTCGAAAGCCTTTTGTCAGAATGCTTGTAGTTATCGTAAAAACTCAGTACACAATGACGCACTCTTTCTCCGATCTCCCCTGCCAATCTTTTGAAGTTTTCTACATGCCAAGCTGAATTATATTGCTCTGTAAGCAGAACTGGATCATATCTCCACACCACTCGCCTCGAGCCCAGCTCTGAGGATAGTGCTTTCAGTGCCGAGATTCCTGCCTCGACTCCGGGACCAGATGGTTCCATTGGAACACCATAACCATTAACCGTTACCTGAAAATAGAACGCATATTTTTCAAGCAGGCTCAAGTTTCTGAGCATTGGACTTGCGTCTCTTGTCCAGAATACAAAACAAGCCACATCTTCGGGTCTGAGGCTGAGGTGTCGAATCTGCCTAGGATTCCAAGGATTGACCACATCGACAAAGCCTTCGCCCAATCGCTCGAAAAACCATTCGGTATAGAAAGAAGCTATATCCGTGCGCCTGCTGGCGCTGACAACAATTGCCATGTCTATGCCTGCATAATATTCCGTTCATGACCAAATAAGGTTATGACCAAGATAAATTGACACCCTTTACCAAAACACCTATAGTCTATAATCAAGGATGCCATGGACACAATCAAGAGCAAATATGCTCCTCTAGTGGGCGAGATTATTGCCCGTGTCCCCAAAGAAGCTCGTATCTCGGAGCTAAATGTATATCAAGAAGGCATAGGCCAAATACTCCCTTTTATCGATGCGATAATCTCGGACCATCTGGAAGATGGTTCGAAGATCGAAGGTCTGGATAACCTCAAAAGCCTATACGAACATGCTAAAAATGGCGAATCCACGTTACTCCTAATGGAGCATTATTCGAACTTCGACCTGCCTGTATTTCATTATCTTTTGCGACAGGAAGGAGAGGAAGGCAAGAAGCTAGCTTCAGATATAGTAGCGATTGCGGGTATCAAGCTGAACGAGGAAAATCCAGCTGTAAATGCGTTTACCCGAGCATATACCCGAATAGTCATCTATCCTTCACGTTCAATGCAGATAATAAGAGAAAAACTCACAGACCCGATCGAGCTATACCAAGAAATGAAGCGAAGCATCTCGATAAATCGCGCCGCAATGAGAGCTCTCGAGGGCGCTAAACACAATAGCAAAATGATTCTAGTTTTCCCTGCAGGAACGCGTTATCGGCCATGGGACCCTTCTTCTAAACGCGGCGTTCGCGAAATAGCCTCCTACATCAAATCTTTTTCTAAATTCTGCCTCGTGTCGATCAATGGCAACATTCTAAGACTCAACCCTTCTGGAGCCATGGAAGACGATATTCTTCAGAGAGACCGCATAATCTACAATGTAAGCCCTGTCCACGATAACAAGGAATTCCTGAATTCGGTGCGATATGATCTTCGATTCCTTGAGGATAAGAAACAAGCCATTGTAGATACCGTCATGGACCTTCTCGAAGACATGCATTATGAAGTAGAGAATCGCAGGTTTAGTGATCGCTGAGCCTTTTTAAGGGATTTACCCCTAAGCGAATAGGGAAATAAGCTGCTCCAGCAATAAAACCCGCCAGATGAGTAAGATGTGCTACGGAGCTCGCCGCTCCCAAGAAAGACGATAATATCTCGATCAATGTATATCCTATCACCATGACAGGAGCTCTTAGAGGAATTATGCCATAAACATATACCATCGCCCTCGGATATAGCACCGCAAAAGCGAGCAACAGTGAAAAAATCGCCCCCGAAGCGCCAAGTAGATATGTATTCCATGCTCCCGAAAGCAAATAGATAGCAAAAGACGCAATGCCTGCAAACAGTCCCGAGCCAAGGTAATAGAGCAAGAATTCATAGCTGCCAAGACTATGCTCCACAGGCCTACCGAAGAAATACAGCCCCAACATATTGACTAAGAGGTGCGTCAGATTCGCATGGGCAAACATGTAGGTAAAGAGCTGCCATACCCAGCCCGAAGCAACGGCACCAGGGTTTAGAGCGAGAAAATATGTAAGTAAAGGCCAAATATATTGCAAAGCAAAGATGATCACATTAGCGGCGATCAAATACAATGTCGCATTGAAGTATTTGAATTTGAAAGGACGACGCAGCAAAGAATTTCGATTCATAAGTAAAAAGTATAGAAAAACAGGAAAGGGAACAAGGACTCAGGCCACCAACTCTTTCAGCATGGCTAAAAGTATAAACATAGACAAAAAGCAAGGATAGCTACTTAAAAATGAAAGGCCGCCCGGTTTTGGTCCGGACGGCCTTCCTGTAATCACTCTGTTACGGATTACTGATTGCTGATCGTCAAGGTAATTACATCGCTGTAGGTACCAGCCTGATAGAGTTCGCTCGGGGCATCAATGTCGATACCAAACTTATAAGCTGTTCCCGCTTTTGGTGTCTTCGACTGTGGACCAGACGTGATACCCCCGCTTGTTAGCTGTTGTTTAGTAAATAAACTACCAACAGTAACTTTATAAGCGATATCCGCACCATTGGCCGTGTCTTTTAAAACACCATTATTCTGACTGCTGGCCTTAAGTACCCAATTCTTCACATTGGAAATCACTTTCATATCAGATAAATCCCAATGGGTTGAACTGTCATACGAGATACTACCCGTATAGCTCGCAGGCACAGTCAGCGAGAAATACTGGTCGACACTGCCTTGGATCGATACAGTACCACTACCTGGATTTGCTACTACAGCAAACACCATCCCTAACGACACTACCGCAAACAGAGCTACCAACGCATACTTTTTCATTTTGCGTCTCCCGCCCGCAGGATCTATGTCCCACGGATACATTTTGTGTTTTTTGTGATTTCCTCCAACGGATTCCACCACTACACTTTGATATAAATATAATCGACATAAATTTTTTGTACAATGAGATTTTCTCTATCTTTTATGACTTAAGGTTTTCAAGCTCTTTTATTGCTACTGATAATTAATTATTCAGCCATAAATTAGCTATTCAATGTGTACATTGTAAATTAAAGCTATTCGATAAAATGGAGAATTTGCCCCTTATGTCTAATATCTCTATAAACTAAATTATTATTTCGCAATGACGACGCCGGGGTTGTTCTATTTTCGATCTATATGCAAGCTATTAGCAAGCAAGCTGTTATTCTGCATTTCTATTGTTAAGAGCCAGGCGAATTTGCTGGTCTAGAGCTGTCATCGTAAAAGGCTTTACGAGCAGATTGTCGAAGCCAGCTTTAGCACATTTCTCTGCCTCTTCCTGGTCATGCCGCGGGCTCATAGCGATGAGCAAAGGCATGCGCGAAATTCCTTCGGCACGGATCTTTCCCGCAAGAGCATAGCCATCCATCTCAGGCATGATACAGTCGATGAGCAATACATCGAAGCTCTCTTCGTTGAGCGCTTTCAGAGCTGCTTCTCCGCTCGATACCGCTTTTGCTTTGTAATCCTTCAATGTGAGCATTCGCAAAAGAAGATCGCGATTCACTTCGCTATCGTCGACTACGAGCACCGACATGGAGCCTGGAATCTCTTCCATAGATACAGCGGCTTCTTTCTTTTTGGCTTCATTTTCAATAGCTAGATTTTGGAAAACAGCCATATCTTTTGGAGACCCGCTAGCTGACTCTTTTATTGGCTTTTCTAATGAAGGACTGACCAGCTTTTCTGGCGCTGGCTCTTGTGCTATCGATACTTTTGACGCCAGCTTTTCTGCCACTATCTCTTGTGCCATCGACTCTTCCATAGCTGACGCCTTAGGAATATCGACCTTTTTGACAAGCTCTATTGAAGGCTCTTGCATGGATTCAGTTTTTGGTATGAAAGGTTTTACGGCTATTGAGGCTTCTTTTGGGCGTACGGGAGCCTTGCTCTCCTTTTCCAAAAATTCCGCCCGTATGACGAGCCCACAGCTCAGTAGTACAAGTATAAGAAGTCCCACTCCCCATAGCCCTGTTCGCTTATATGGGTACATCGACGCGACATATATAGTCCATGGAAAGTCTTCCGATCCGATTTTCAGAACAGCAGAATAACCGGTAAGCGCACGTGATTCACCCCAAAAAAGCCTTCTGTCACCCCCTTCAATATTGGAAGACGCAATGGCAATGGATAGCCCTGGGAATTGCGAAACTAAATCCAGATCCGACAATACTTTGTCTGCATCAAATGCGATACTCACGAAACCCCAAAGTTCGGAACCTTCAATCACTGGTATTCGCAAGAATGCGAGATTTTTTCCTTCCGCGGATAGTTCCGGCCCCTGCAACACTGCGCTTTTTTTACGCACAGCCTCGACCAGAGCATCCATCCTTTCAGGATTATCGAGCAAATCGTGGCCAATCGAAGAGGATGCTCTACCTTCGGGGAAAAAATATCTGACTATCGCACCAGGAGCTATCGTAATTGAGTCTATATAAGGTAAGTTAGCAAGAGTCTCTTCGGCAAGCGGTCTTAGCGCTGCATAGGTTTTACCTGAGCCAGTTAGAAGCAGCTCGCGAAATTTATCGCCAACAGCAAGCATCTCCTGCAATGGCTCAGAGATTTGCAGAGCTATTCTCTTGGAGACAGCTCCAAGCAGCTCTGATTCCGATCGATTTGCGCTCTTCCATAGCATGAAAAAACAAAATATCGCCAATATACAAAAGAAGAGCGGAAGCAAGACTCTTGCTATCTTGGCCTTATTCTTTTTCTGGCTACTAATAGGGCTCATAATTCGATTATATAAGAATATCATAAAAAAGGCCGCCCAATAAGCGGGCAGCCTTTTTTATCAGAATTGCAATAGTCAATCTCAAAGCGTTGAAAGCGAAATTGTTAAGGTATCCTCGTAGGTCCCTGCAGGAAGAGCAGGTGAAAAATCCGAAGCCTTAGTATATGTCACTGCTACATTCGTTGTTGTCGCAGACTGAGGAGCTGATTTTTCTATTACATAGTCGCTAGAAAGACTGATCCCTGTAGTAGAACCGAAGGTTAGGAAATATGGGTATTCATCTGAAGCACCTGACCTTAACATTTTGCCACCATTGGCTGAGTGAATTACGATTTTCCAGCTCGTCAAATTCGACGAGATGGTGACTGAGCCGAGCGAAGTTGATGTCGTGCTAATATCGATGGCTTTTGTCCCTGGAATAGTCGTAGTGATACTTAAAGAGGATCCAATTGTTGCCTGAATTGTCGTCTCAACCTGAGTGGCGGCGAATACCGGCACACTGATCAACAGTGCCGCCAGTACCAACAGAAACACTTTCTTTTTCATAAACTTTCTCCTTGGCTCAAAAAGAGCCCAAATAATTTAGTTAGCCATTATAACGGGAACTGCTATATTGTCAAGATTGTCAAACCGATATTTCAATTTTTACTTTGTATTCTATGGAATTATTGTAAAAATCCTTTAGAAGCGTAGCGATATATAAAATCGCCGCTAATTATGAAATTGCAACCGAAAACAAAGGCGCCGATCGGAATCGAACCGATGTATAAAGGTTTTGCAGACCTCTCCCTTACCACTTGGGTACGGCGCCAAATGCGGGGCACATACTACCTGAGTACCCCGCTTTTGTCAACAATTCTAAGAAATGTAGCTTGATTACCTTTGCATAAATAAATCTGTTGTGCACTCCTAATTCTTGGATACCGCGGCTGCTGGAGCGCCTTTGTCCTTTGGTGCTTTTGCTTGTCTCTTTGTCTTTTGGTTTTCCCAGAACAGCACAATGGCGCTGGCTATATAGATTGTCGAGTATACGCCACTGACCATACCTACTAAAAGCGCAAGCGCAAAATCCTTTATACTTCCGCTTGTAAAGAAATAGAGCGCTAGCACTGCCAGCATGGTGGTAAGGGTCGTTATGATGGACCTCCCCAGAGTCAGTGTCAGAGCTCTGTTGAGCACATCGACAAAAGGTTCCGAAGGATGGATCTTTCGTTCCTCTCGCACTCGATCGAACTGCACAATGGTGTCGTTGATGGAATAGCCTAGAATCGTCAGAATAGCCGCAATGGTTGTGGTGTTGAATTCCATCCTTGTCCACACGATAAAGGCAATCATTACAAGAGCATCATGGGCTATCGCCACGATAGCACCGATTGCATACTCGATTTTGAAGCGAATGGCCGAATAGATAAGAATAAGCAAAAGGGTCATCAATACTAGCCAGACCGATTGCTTCCCAAGTGTTTCGGAATACTGAGGCCCGACATAATCTGCCTTTACCACAACTACCCTGTCGGCTCCAACCTTATCTTCGATGAGCTTGCGTATGGTCTGAGGAGTATTTGTCATAAACTGCGGATCCTCGCCGCTATCTCGAACGCGGATAAGGTATCTCTGCGAAGATGGTGGATTTATAGTCTGCACTGTTATGTCTCCAAGCGGACTGAGAGCCTCACGCACGATATCGATCGAGGCATAGCGTTCGCTATCATCTTTTGGCGCACGGTAGAGTTTGACCGGGTTGAGACTCAAGAGCGAATTACCCTGATAAGTAGGTACAAGCAAATTGGAAGGAAGAGATTCGCTCCTTTCTGCAAGGCTCACTCTAATTCCCTGTTCTTTCTCCAAGGCTGATTTTATATCCGCAAGGGTCGAATATGTCTTATAATCGAAAACTACAGTACGCTTCTGCGCTTCGGCGCCGGAGAAAACAAGCGTCAACTGACTTTCGCTGACAGTTAGCTCTGCATTGCCTTTGCCATCAAAGGTTACATCTCCAGCTGGATAGGCAAGCTGAATAGTCTCGTTTATACCTGCTTGGAAGTCTACGCCTAGGTTCAAGCCTTTGGTAAAGAGTCCGACAAGCCCGAAAATGATAATAGATAAACTGATGATCACCGCTGGCAGAAAGAATTTGCTGAATTTGATGATGTTTTTCATTATCGGATCCTCCAGCTTATAGACACAGTCTTTAGCTTTAAGACATCTGTTTCGAAATCAAAGATCAGCCTCGACACAAAAAGGGAGGTAAAAAGACTGGTTATATTGCCTATCGCCAAGGAAACCGCAAAACCTTGAATTGGTCCTGTTCCAAGCTGCGCAAGGAAAAGTGCCGCGATTATCGTGGTGATGTTCGAGTCCATGACTGCCCAGAAGGCTTTGTCGAAACCAGCGTGTATGGCTGCAGCCCTGCTCTTGCCAGCTCTCAACTCTTCCTTGATACGCTCGAAGATGATGACATTGGCATCTACCGCCATTCCAGTGGTGAGCACAAAGCCCGCTATAGAAGGAAGGGTTAGCGTTAGCTTGAAGGCTGTCAAAACCGAAAGCATGAGGTAGAGGTTGAGTATCTGCGCTACGGTCGCATTTATTCCCGCCCATTTATAATAGAGGAACATGAAAACGAAGATCGACAGAATACCGACAATGATAGCGGTTTGTCCCTGATTAATGGCGTCTTCTCCAAGAGAAGCGCCGACAGACTGCTGGCTCACAACCGAAAGGCTGATGGGTAGAGCAGCTGTCCTCAGCAATAGGGCGAGCGCTTCGGCTTCCTCTGCGCTGAATCCAGTTATCCGTACCGATTCCCTGATCGGTTCCTGAATGCGGGCATAGGATTTCACGCGGTCATCCAGAACAACGGCCATGGTCTTGCCAACATTGGCGCTCGTAAGCTCGTAGAAAATGTCTCCGCCCTCTTTGTCGAGCACGAAATTGGTCTCGGGTTGCCCGGTAATCGGATCTGAAGAGACTGTCGCGCTTACGATATGGCTGCCATCCAAGCCCGGCTTGCCTTCCAGAACAAGGTATTCTCCAGTAAATTCATCGAGCCCATAGCTGTCTTTCTTATAGACTTTGCGAACGATCTTGCCTTCGGGTACAAGGCCTGGCTTATCCAATGTCATCGTTTCTTCATCGATGCCCACTGGATTAGTCGAAAGATAGGAATTCACGGCTGCGGAAGCTTCCAAATCGGCAATATAGAAAGCCAGGTTCCCCTTGCCCATGATTATAGAATTGATGCGCTCTGGATCCGGTGTTCCTGGAATTTCAATATAGATCTGATCTTCGCCCTGGCGACGAATTACGGGTTCTGTAAGGCCGAACTTATCGATGCGCGAGTTGAGAATTTCCACCGCACGCTTCATCGCATCTTCTTTCTCGGCTTGAGATAGCTCATGTCCGAGTTTTTCGGACAACCCCTTGAGGTCAGCCTGGACAACTGCGCTCATACCGCCAGCAAGATCGAGCCCTAACTGTACCGCATTTGAGTGCACATTCTTTAGTTTTAATACTCTTTCCCTATAGCGCGATTCGATCGCATCGAACATGGAGCGCTCACTGGAAAACGCAGATAAAATGGCTACTGCGTCCCATGTCTTGGGTGCTGGCTTCTTTGCCAGCGAATAAGCCTTTTTGGCTGAATCTATTGCAACCTTATAGTTCTTTTGGTTAGAGAGATCTGTCGTATCGCCCGCAGCTGCTCTTTCTTTTAGGTCGCTGATTATGAGATAGGTCATCCTACGGGAATATTCTCTTATTTGCTCTCTGGAACCTACCGCAATGGCTTGATCCTCTTTCGGTGTCAGGAAATACCACTGAATACTCGGAAAAAGAAACATAAATGCCACGGCTAGTACTGCAATTACTATCATGAGGCGGCGCAATTTGCTCATACCCGTTACTCCAATCCTCTCATGGATGTATTAAATGGAGAGAAATGTGTTATGCCTACCCGAGCGAAAGCTGGGTATTGCACAATGAAATCTTTACTTGTCTTCGGTCTTTTCTTTCTCGGTTTTTCGGGTCGATTCAGCGCTGTCCTCTGGCTTGTCTTCGGCCTTTTCGTCCGGCTTGTCTTCGGCTTTTTCTTCAGCCTTGACAGGGCTTATGGAAGCTATAGCCGATTTTGAAAATTCGATCCGCGTTCCATCATCAACCTTAAGCACCACTGTGGAATCTTTGACCGAAGCTACCACACCATGGATGCCGCCGATAGTTACGACCTTATCACCCTTTTTGACTCCAGCTATCATCTGCTGCATCTGCTTCTGCTTTTTGTTCTGTGGCCGAATGATCAAAAAGTAAAAGATCACAAACACGAGACCGAAGGTAATGATCGTCGAGATTAACGACCCCGTCGGATTGCTGGCCGTTGTCTGCTGAAGCAGGAAAAGGCCATTCTGGATACCATTCATATATCTTCCTTATCGAAAAAGAATTCCAGCAAAATTACCATGGAGCAGCTCGAATGGTCAAGTTGCACTAAGCTGTGATCACCGTGCCGGCTTTGCCATTTACCGCGGCAGTGGCATTTCCCATGGAAGTTATAATCACTTTAGCACCACCTCTTCTAATAAAGTCACAAGCTGCCTCGATCTTAGGCCCCATGGAACCTTTTGGAAAATGTCCTTCGGCCATGTATTGCTCGCATTCTTTTAAACTTAGATGATCGAAAACTCGCTGATCGGGCTTTCGGAAGTTTATTGCAACCTTATCTACACCTGTAAGTATTATGAGCTCGTCCGCATCAATAAGACTCGCAAGGAGCGACGAGGCTCTATCTTTATCGATCACAGCATCCACTCCGGAGAGAATCCCATCTGCATCTCGCTTGACGGGAATTCCACCTCCTCCAACCGCAATTACTATCTTGCCATCGTCTATGAGATCCTTGATCGTGTCCTTTTCTATAACATCGAGCGGTTTTGGGCTTGGAACTACACGCCGATAGCCGCGCATCGGATCTTCCTTGATTATCCAGCCGCGGGCGCGTAATTTCTCTACTTCCTCGGCTTTGTAAAAAGGACCGACAAATTTAGTTGGATTCAGCATTGATGGATCATTCGGGTCGACAACTACCTGCGTTATTACAGTGACGACATCCTTATCTATGCCTTCGGTGCGAAGTGCATTAGCAAGACTCTGTGCGATCATATAGCCCATAGAACCTTGCGTATCGGCAACAATTACATTGAGTGGGGATGGAGGAACTTGTGCGGAAGCTGCCTCGTTTCGGATGAGATGAACGCCAGCTTGTGGGCCATTTCCATGTGTAAGAACGACTTTGTGGCCTTCGGCTATCATTCCAACTATTGCCTTCATGCTCTTTCGGGTGTTTTCGAACTGTTGTTCTATAGTTCCTTCGCTGCCTTCTTCGATAATCGCATTGCCACCAAGCGCTACAACAA
>Ga0209604_1003233_pt1 | contig 11276 bp, 15 predicted proteins | sample AD_UKC097_MetaG_FD_184405 | JGI IMG/M metagenome (GOLD analysis project Ga0209604, IMG submission 184405) | Active sludge microbial communities of municipal wastewater-treating anaerobic digesters from USA - AD_UKC097_MetaG (SPAdes) (version 2) | ecosystem: Engineered > Bioreactor > Anaerobic >... | reverse complement strand
TTGAGGAGATCGAATGAGCCGATGAGTGCGACGTGGCCTGGGGTACTTGCGTCGGCGCGCCCGGGACGTGCGTCGAGTGCGAAGGCGCGTGATGCGCGACGGGCATCTCTACGGTAGCGCAGCTAACGTCTGGCGTCAGTGGCGAGCGCAGCGAGTCCACTGCACGCCGGGGTTAGGCCGCAGCAAGGGAGTGAGGGGGTGCGGCGGAAGAAGACGATGGCGCAGGTGCGCAGAGTGGCTTGGGCCGGCCGGGGGAAGCCGTGGCGAACAGCAGCCGACCAGTGTGGGATTCAGTCAACGCCGACGATGACGCTTGCCTGCAGGATTGCCGCGAGAGCCTGCGCCTTGAGCGCGGTGTGACGGTCGCCTGAGTGGAGCACGACCTCGCCAGCGCGAAAGTAGAAGACGAATGGCACCTGATCCGGATGCGCGAGCCACCTGGCGGCGTTGGGACAGGGTATGCGCATGGGCTCATGGGTCTGTCGATCGATGCCATCGACGTGATCGATGAGCTGAAGCGAGGGGTCGTTCTCGACAACGCTGCGCCATTGCGCGAGGGGAAGACCGCCGCTCTCGCCCGCACGGCGGTCGGGCGCCCGAGTGATGCGGATCGATAGGAGGCCGTCGGCGTCTGGAATGGACACGTGTGGCATGTGAACTGCGGCCTAACCGTGGGCGTCAGCGGCGAGCGAGCGAAGCGAAGCGAAGTCCGCTGCACGCCGGGTTAGCTGTGCGGGCGGACGCAGCGATGGCGCCTGCGTGTGGCCGAAACCGTGGACATGCCACGTGAGCGCCGGTGGTGTTCGCAGGGAATGGTGACGACGGTGGCGTGCCCAGTAGGCGATGAACTGAGAAGCTGGGCATTTCGAGAACCCCGGTGCTCTGGCACGGCTGAAGAACAGCGGCGCGGATGTGCGTGGTGACGACTTGCGACTGGGAGCGCCAGTAAGGACCGAGGACGCGTGACCGAGTCCGAGCCAGGTGGGCGAGGACGAGGTGGCCCGGGACGAAGTGATGCGGAGCGGTTCGGTCGAAGCCTGGCGCCGTCAAGGCCCTGGAGGAAACCGACGGAGCCGATGGATGCGACGTGGGCGCGGGTCCCTGCGCCGACGCGCGCGGGACGTGCCCAGCGGGCGAAGGCGTCGGACGCGTGACGGACATCTCTACGGTAGCGCAGCTAACGTCTGGCGTCAGCGGCGAGCGAAGCGAGTCCGCTGCACGCCGGGGTTAGGCGGCGTCTCGCAACCCTTAAGGCGCTCGTGCAATTCGATCTGTCTTTCCTGAAGAATGCCGCGGAGCGCAAGCAACTGGCTCTGGGGGTCCCAGAGAACTGTGGTTGGACGGGAGCGGTCTGTCGTGTGGATACGCAGGACCGAGAGCTGATAGCCGGTGAGGTCCTCGCGCGTGAGTTCGCAGAAGGCAACTGCGCTGAACGGCAAGGTGCGTGACTGTGTGGCGGTGTCTATAACGAGCTTGTCGTCGTATACGCGGACGGAGGTGGGGAGAAGACTCACGGCGAAGCCCAAGGCTAGGAAACCGGCGGTAGACATGCCCAGAATGAGGAAGAGGCCGACGTCAAGACGGATCGGAATGCCCTTGAGTGCTGGAGATCCGAGAGCCCCGAACGCCGCGATGGCCACTAAGAGTGCCGCTGCGCGAAGCAGCGGCCACCAACAATGACGAAAGGATGCTACAGCGAGGCGAACGCGGGCACGGCGGGGCTCAGACCAGACGAAGCGCGGTGTCTTGAAAAGCATGTCGTGTGTCCGGCGCCGCCTAACGGCTGGCGTCAGTGGCGAGCGTAGCGAGTCCACTGCACGCCGGGGTTAGGCGCCGCGGATTTCGGATAGCAGCAGTGCGAAACGGGAACAGAGTTCGCTGGCCTGGTCAGCGCGGACCCCAAATGGGTTTGCGACGCGACAGGCCTCTGCTTCCCGGCTAAGGCTAGACAGAGCCTGGGCGATGGACCGGTTGTGACGGAAGAGTTCAAGGGGCGTCGAGATGGCGTCCCAGGCGAACACGAGCGAACTGCCGCCGGCCCAAGAGGCCCAGAAGAGGCTCCAGCCCGCGGATGCCCCGACGAAATGTGCGAGAAGACCGGCGCCGAGACCCCAGGCGAGAAAGAACGCGAGAGACTTCGCGAACTGCAGCAGTAGGCGGAAGGAGACGGCGGCGATGCCGGGCAGGACGGCCTGCACGTCGGCTTCGAGCTTCCGGAGCATTTCAACCGGCGACTGGGTCCCGTGCAGGGCGCCTTCGCTGTGCATGGATGTCATGGCAGTGCAGAAGAGCGTGCGAGCTCTGCTCGCGAGCGCCTAACCGTGGGCGTCAGCGGCGAGCGAGCGAAGCGAAGCGAAGTCCGCTGCACGCCGGGTTAGGTTGCGCGCGGGGCGCGACGTGAACGGAGAAGGGCACGGAGGGCCCTGACCCAGAGAGACCACGTGGGGGACGGCTCCTGAATGCCTGAGGCGCGAGCGGCCCTATGAAGGAGGTCTTCGAGGAGGGCGTCGTGAAGCGGGCGAAAGACGAAAAGCCAAGACAACGTGCCGGAGCCCGTCGTGTTCATTCGGAGGTCATGCGAGAGGCGAGAACCGGAAGGTGCGAGACCGACGAGGAGGCTGTGAGTGCCGTTGAACCCGGGAGGTGCGGTGAACCGGAAAGAAATGGACTGGCCGGGAACGTAGGACTCAACCGTGTAGCGAATCGGGCTATGGCCGCCGATGGCGCCAACCTGGAGTGGACGATCGAAGCGCACGGGAGGCCAAGCCGCCGCGGGCCAGAGCCGATCGTCGGGCTGGGCCAGAGAGTCGAGGAGCGCACCGAGGACGGCGGGCGGCACGGGAAGCTCCCGGTGATGGACGTTGTGAACGCGCATGACGTGGACTATCGCAACCTAACGGATGGCGTTCAGCTGCTGGCGCGCGCTTGCCGGCGCGAAGCGCCGAGGAGCAAGCGCGTGCCAGTCTGCTGCAACGCCTGGTTATGCGGCCGCCGGCCGCATGAACGCGGTTCTCTGGTGTGATCAGACAGAGACAAGGAACGTGGCCAGGAGGCGAGCCGGAAGCCGCGGGGGGCGTCGACCCGGGCCGGGGAGACGCCGTTCGGGAGGTCCGGAGCCGTGAGGCTCCGCACGGCTGGAGGGAAGAGAGGTGTGTAGAGGCCCGGGGCGAGTGCGCGAAAGGGAGGCGCGGTGAAAGCCCGAGGGAGCAGACCAGGCTGAGGTAGTGGAGAGCGGGAGGCGGACGGGACGACGAACGTGTCTTCCCGCGCCTCCTCACGGGGCGAAGCCCCCGGGGCGCGGAACGAGAGCTGGCGGAACGAGGACATTTGCGAGAAGGGCCGCCGAGGAACGAACAAAAAGCTGCGGGGTGCCACGTCTTCTCTCGGAACGCGCACAGCCCCCCCGTGGCAGACGGCTCGTTCGCAGGGGCGCCCCAGCGAGGCGAAGACGCTTCAAGATGCACTCACGTGCGACGCGATCGATGAGCTCTGCTCTTCGGCCGCATAACGTCTGGCGTCAGTGGCGAGCGAAGCGAGTCCACTGCACGCCGGGGTTAGGCCGCACCGGGGAGGGAGGGCGGGGCGGCGGAGGGCTCGAAGGATGCCACGAGACGAAGGCGGTGGCGGCGTGAGCCGGCGCGGAGAAGCCGTGTGCGGCGGTCAAGGCGACTCGATGGATGTGAGAAGGACGAGTAGCGCGATGCCAAGGAGGAGTTCGACCAGATACTGCCAGCGACGTTGCTTGAGAAGCAGCACGAACGCAGCTGCGGTTCCACCGAACGACATGATGGGAAAGACCCCGAAGAGCAGGAGAACGAGGAATGTGTCGCTGCGTGAGTCGAAGTGTCTCTCGTTGAACCAGTGAATAGGGAAGAACAGAAGAAGGCATCCGAGCGCCACCGCGAGAAGGAGGGTGCTGATTCGGACGTCGAACTGCGGAGCCGGACGGGGCGAAGCGGGCGGGGGCGGGAAAAGCGTCATGGTAACGAGAGGATGTGCGCGATGAGGCCTGAAAGAAGCTGAGCGGCGGAAGGTGACGGCCTAACGTCTGGCGTCAGTGGCGAGCGCAGCGAGTCCACTGCACGCCGGGGTTAGGCCGTGGCTTCGGGTTCAAGGACGGCCAGCCGCGCGCGAATGTGCTCCGCGAACGCAGCCGCATCCTCGGAATAGTGAGCCCGACGATGGCAGTTGGGGCAGAGACCGATGACATGGGCCGGATGATCGGGCCCGTTGTCGGCAAGGCGGGTGGTGTGGTGAGGCTCGAGGTACGGTGCCCCCTGAGGAGTGAGAAACGGCGCGGGGGACTCGCATGCCTCACAGTAGCGACCTGCCCGAGCAAGTACGTAGAGTCGGATTGCGGTCGAGCGGACACGATAGCGAACGTCACCCTCGCGAACGGGAGCGGCATCGCGGGCCGATCCGAGAGCCACCGCCCGGAGTTCTTGAAGACCGGCCACAGCAAGATCCTCGTCGCTCTCGAGCTGCACGCCGTCCTTACGTCTCGCTTCGACCAGGCGCATGATTTCGGTGGCGACCTCTGGTGAGGGCGTTGTGATGCTGCGCGGGTATCTGGCCCAGGCGAGAGCCGGGAGCCTCTGCCGGACCACGCCGATCGAGATGGGAGGCTCGATGAGCACGACGTTCGTGAGCGAGGCCCCGTAGCGATTGCGCCAATCCGCGCGAAGCGTGGGCGGCGACGCGATGAGTGCGGTGGCGACGAAGCCGAGACCACCGACGTGCACGATGACCGCGTCACCTACGGCGGCAGACTTCGGCACAACCCAGGCGACCGATGACGGACCCGCGGAAGGGGCGGATCGAAGCCACTCGAGATCGCCATTTGAGACGCCACCCTGGACGAGATGTAGTCGGCTCATTCGGTTCCCTCTGACGATGATGCGGCGAAAGTGAGCCGCAGCACGAGTAGACGCACGCGGCGGGCGGCCATCGGCCTAACGTCTGGCATCAGCGGCGAGCGTAGCGAGTCCGCTGCATGCCGGGGTTAGGCGCGACCGAGTGATTGCGGGGCGGGTTGATGAAGACCGCGGCCGCCGAAGAACGTGGGATCGGGCCAGGGCGGCTTCGCCGGCGCGTTGATGAGGCGGAACGGAACCCGAGGCCGTCGGGACTGCGAAGCTGGGCATTGCGAGGCTTTCGTCGATCCCCGGAAGCTAACCAAACGCCTATTCTGAGCGGCAAAGACCGGAGAGCCGAAGGACCGGAAGGGCGAAGGCGCGGGATGAACCGTGAAACGCGAGGGATGTGCCGTCCGCCGTGCCGGTGATGAGCGCATGCCGTTGGGCTACGTCGTGAGGACTGCGAAGGGCCATGAGCGGATGCGCGCTGGTTCGGGCGGGCGCCGATGTGGGCTGCGTGAGGTGAGGCTGAGCGCCCTCGGGGAGGAACGGCCGGCCGCGCGAATGTTCGATGGAGGCGAGGAACTGCCCGTGCCGAGGACCGCGCCGCGCAGGCGCGCCTAACCGTGGGCGTCAGTGGCGAGCACAGCGAAGCTGTGCGAGTCCACTGCACGCCGGGTTAGGCGTGGGCTTTGATGCTGGAAGGACCGTTATGAATACCACCGGGGCCAGGAATGAACGAGGCGAGGAGTGGCGCCGTACCAGAGCCAGAGTTCCCAGCCCCCGCCGCCTGCCTGCCCTGCGAGCTGCACGCCGTGCCAGAGGAGGATGACGCCGGGGAGCAGGGGCGCGGAGACCGTATGGTTGATCCGGGGAAACGGTGCCGAGAGTGGCAGTGCCTGCTGCTGAGCTATCCACTTGTAGGAAGCGATGTCCCGCGCGGTGGATGCGGTGATTACGGCGGGCGAGCCGAAGACGGCGGTGGCCAGCCACGCTGCTGCCATGACGAGTGCGGCCACCGATGGAACGAGGCGACTGAGAGCCGGGTGACGAGGGAGGCGGGCGGCATTGACCAGCAGGGCCGGAGCGGCCGCTGCGTACCGATGCGCGAGTAGCGCTGCGCCAGTGCCGCCGAGCGCGATGAGAAGCCAGGAGACGACGGTGCCGGCCACGTACGAGCCAACGGAACCGGCGGAAGCGTTCCAGGCCCAGAACGCCCGAGAGGCCTCCGCGCCGATGTACGTCGCCGCGGCACCCAGCAGGAACGAAGCGAAGACGAAGACGCGGGCCGACTTCATTCGTAGTGAGACCAGAGCGGTAGGTAGTGGGTTCCCACGCCTAACCGTGGGCGTCAGTGGCGAGCACAGCGAAGCTGTGCGAGTCCACTGCACGCCGGGTTAGGTGGCGTCTCTGAAGAAGAGCGGGAGGGGGGCGCCGGGTTCGTCCGCGTATGCCTCGTAGGTTACGAGAAGAACGGAGGGCACGTGGGCCTGCTGAAGGACACGAAGAACTGTGCGAACGGATCCGAAGGGAGCAGACTTGTCGGCGCGGATTAGGACGCGCGACGCAGGAGTGCTCGCGAGGCGGCTGATAATGCCGGCGAGAAGGGAGTCGGCTGGATACCACTTTGGACCGATGAACGCGCAGCCGTCTGCTTGAACCGCCACGACGATGTCGGAGCCGGCATCTGTACGGTACTCCGGACCGTGAATGCCGGAGAGAAGGACGGGGCGATCGCCGAGGAACCGTGGACCTGGCAGCGGGCCGACGAACAAGAGCACGAAGAGCGGCAGGAGCAGGGAGAACTGGAGCCCTGGTCCTTCTAGCGGACGTGGCGACGAAGGCGAGTATCTAATCTGGTGCATCACAGGCCTTTGACATGGGGCGGGCTGCTTGAGTTCCTGAGGGCAGGCGAAACGCCACCTAACCGTGGGCGTCAGTGGCGAGCACAGCGAAGCTGTGCGAGTCCACTGCACGCCGGGTTAGCCGTGCGGGTGGACGCTGCTATGGCGCTAACGTGTGGCCGAAACCGTGGCCATGCCACGTGAGCCCCGGTGGTGTTCGCAGGGAATGGGGAGGACGGTGGCGTGCCCAGGAGGCGATGAACTGTGATGCTGGGCATTTCAAGAACCCCGGTGCTCTGGCACGGCTGAAGAGCAGCGGCGCGAATGTGCATGGTGACGACTGGCGACGGGGAGCGCCAGTAAGGACCGAGGACGCGTGACCGAGTCCGAGCCAGGTGGGCGAGGACGAGGTGACCCGGGACGAAGTGATGCGGAGCGGTTCGGTCGAAGCCCGGCGCCGCCAAGGCCCTGGAGGACACCGGCCGAGCCGATGGATGCGACGTGGGCGCGGGTCCCTTCGTCGATGCACGCGGGACGTGCCCAGCGGGCGAAGGCGTGGGACGCGTGACGGACATCTCTACGTTGGCACGGCTAACCGTGGGCGTCAGTGGCGAGCACAGCGAAGCTGTGCGAGTCCACTGCACGCCGGGTTAGACCCGGCGGCTGTTTGACCGGGTGGTTGATGAACGCCGGGCCTAAGCCCCTGAGGGGGGCCCGCGGGGGGAGCGGGGCTCCCCCCGTGCAGCTCCCGCGGGGGATGCGTTGAAGGAACGCGAGGAGTGGGCGTGAAGCCACGAAACCGAGGCCCCGAGCCGGAAGCCGGGGCCGGGACATTGGTGGCGTGCTCGTTCTCGGTCTTGGCTTGAGGCGACGTGACGCGACGAGGCCGCGAATGGTCCGGCGGGTTGGCGGCGAACGGCCGACGCGAGTGGCGGGGATCGCGACCTTCGGGATGCGTCGCGCGGGTGGAGTGCATGCGGTCTTCGGTTGTCACGGGTCGTCGACGATGCGCGGAGGCTGTCGGAGTCAGTCGATGACCTCGACTTTGTCGAGGCGCAAGCCGGGGTCTAACGTCTGGCGTCAGCGGCGAGCGAAGCGAGTCCGCTGCACGCCGGGGTTAGGTTGCTCTGGCGCGGCTACTGGCCAGGGCTTCGTGCTCCGCTATGGCGGTGACGAGATGGACTCTCCGAGGGAGGGGCATGAAGTTGTCGGGTGCGTCCGAGCCTCCGACGAGGGGAGAGACGACAGGGGCATAGTGAAAGCCCCGAGGAAGGAGACCATGCCTGGCACGCACTGACCTGAGATGGTTCGGGTCTTCGAGTGCGCCTGGATCGAGTAGAACAGACTGGAAGAGCTCCTCTGGCGAGTGCGCGACGCGAAATGCCTCAAAGGTGTCCGGAACGAAGAGGACGATGAAGCAGAACTCGCGCTCATACCGAAAGCCGAGTTGCGCGCCGAAACAGGTTTCTGCGAAGAAGAGTGGGCCGCCCTCATGTGGTGCCGGATACACGGAAGGCCAGAACGGCGCGCGGTTCCAAGGAATGAGCGCATCGTCGCTATCGCCGACGCCGAAGAAGTAGAGCTCCTGCGCGCCGAAATAGCCGGCACCGAAGTGGGCCCAGAAAGCGGTGAGGGCCTGCGGCACTGGAACCCCGAAAGTGGTCGCGACCGACCGACTGAGTGCCTCTGGGTCGAGCGGAGCGATGTCACTTGGGGGGAAGACGTAGCCGAACCGTGTGAAATCAACAGTCATGAAGGCACAGATGTCAGGGGAGCAACCTAACCGTGGGCGTCAGTGGCGAGCACAGCGAAGCTGTGCGAGTCCACTGCACGCCGGGTTAGACCCGGCGGCTGTGTGACCGGGTGGTTGATGAACGCCGGGCCGAAGCCCTGAGGGGGGTCCGCGGGGGGAGCGGGGCTCCCCCCGTGCAGGTCCCGCGGGGAATGCGTTGAAGGAACGCGAGGAATGGGCGTGAAGCCACGAAACCGAGGCCCCGAGCCGGAAGCCGGGGCCGGGACACTCGTGGCGTGCTCGTTCTCGGTCTTGGCTTGAGGCGACGTGACGCGACGAGGCCGCGAATGGTCCGGCGGGTTGGCGGCGAACGGCCGACGCGAGTGGCGGGGCTCGCGACCTTCGGGATGCGTCGCGCGGGTGGAGTGCATCCGGTCTTCGGCTCTCACGGGTCGTCGACGATGCGCGGAGGCTATCGGAGTCGGTCGATGGCCTCGACTTTGTCGAGGCGCAAGCCGGGGTCTAACCGTGGGCGTCAGTGGCGAGCACAGCGAAGCTGTGCGAGTCCACTGCACGCCGGGTTAGGCCCAGCGCGACGAGAGAGGAGCCGAGGGCAAGGACGGGTGTGGGCATGCGATTGCAGGGCCATTACCGACCGCCTGTGGTGACTGGGTATTCGCGCGGCGACAGGCCGTGACCCGCCACTGCGCCCAGGATGCCTGGAGTGGCCGCGATGACGTAGATAACGAACTCGAAGGGCCAGAGGTTGTGGGATGTAGGGTCCACGAGCATCTCGGCGATGGCAAAGACCGGTAGCGCTGCGACGGTGCTGAAGCCCACGAGCCATATCGATGCGGCGACGAAGTAGCGAGCCACTGCGCCGGCGATGAAGAGGCCCAGAACGGCTGCGATGCCGGCGTTCTCGACGGCAGCCCGCACAACGCTGGAGATGGGCGCAGGCGGTAGGTGAGTCCGATCGCCGAGGAGTACCGGTGCCGTGACCGCGAGTGCACCGAGAACCGCCGAGACACCGAAGGCCCCGAGGTCCCTACGCATAGCTGAGGAGGTGCGAGGGCGCATGACTGCTGGGCCTAACGTCTGGCGTCAGTGGCGAGCGCAGCGCAGCGGAGCGAGTCCACTGCACGCCGGGGTTAGGCGGTGTGTCATGGGATGTTCAGTGGGGCGTCGTTTGACAGGATGAGTTCTGGCCAGGTGGTCCCGTTTGGCGTGCGAACGCCGCGGGGACGAACGCCAGGGTCCCGATAGCAGACGAAGACGAGGTGGGGACCGGGGTCAAGGGATGGCACGTTGAAGCCTTCGATCGAGCGAAGGCGGCGGGTGAGACGGTGCTCGCCGCCGGGGCGCAGGATCAAGGGATTGCCGGGGATGAGACCGGTGAGTGAGCCCGAAAGGGAGACGGACTTGCCGTCGCGGGTGATGGCGAGAAAGAGCGAGTGTCCGAACCGCTGCGGACTCGCCAGAGCGACCGGATGCTCCGAGGTGTTGCGGAACACGAGCGTCAGTGTCGGATCGGCCGCCGACGGGGGTGTGCTGGACAGGCTTAGCCGTAGCACGACGTCACTTGAGGGTGTGCCCTCGCAGAAGGGTCCCCGCTGTGGAGGCGGAGGCGCACCCATGAGAGCCGCGGACAAGAGGAAGAGTGGCAATGCTGTGCGCATGGAGGTGGCACCGCCTAACGTCTGGCGTCAGCGGCGAGCGAAGCGAGTCCGCTGCACGCCGGGGTTAGGCAGCACTGCCGAGTGTGAAGGTGCGGCCGTCGCTCGTGTGGAGCTCGGTGCTGGGGCCGGCGCCAAGTTCGCGGAGTTTGCGGAGGATGATGGGGAGAGCCGCATCGAGACCGTTGACAGCAAACGACATGTCGAAGAACGCTTCGTCACCGATGCTGCCTTGCCCGCTGCCGAGCCACTCTCCGAGGTCGAGTGTCTCGAGGAAGTCCGCGAGGGGGTCTTCGATTAGGCCACGATCCGCGACCGGCGTATCTGCGAAGAAGACCGTGATGCCGACGGAAACGGGATGAAGTTCCTGTTCCGCCTCCAACGCGGCCTCAAGATCGTCGGGTGTGAGCGCAATCGGCTCGCCGAGGGTCACGCCCGCGGCCTTGGCTGCAGCCGTGGGGTCGGGATGCCCGACGGCCCTCTCGGCGGCTCGCATTAAGCGGCGTCGTGCGGCAGATGATTCGACCATGTCGGGAGCTCCTTGTGCTGCCTAACCGTGGGCGTCAGTGGCGAGCACAGCGAAGCTGTGCGAGTCCACTGCACGCCGGGTTAGGCACCGGTTGAATCGGCACCGGGTGTGAGGAGACTGCGGACGGCAGCAACGATGGACGCTCGGTCGAGCGGGCCACGGTTGTCGAGCTCTGCCGTCCACGGAAACGCCACTGTATGAGCGATAGCATTGATTCGCTCGATCTGGTCGTCCGAGACAGGAATGTGGATGGACGCGTCGCGAGAGTGGATACGTGTGAGGCACTGCTCTGGTGCGGCCAGAACGCGAACGAGCAGCACCCGCGCTTCGGACTGAAGTGCTTCGAGAAGCGAGGCGACGCAAGCAGAGGCACCGGTGGTTTCGAAACAGACGACCTCGTCGCGACCGAGAGCGTCGCGAACGGCGTTGAGAACCGCCTGAAAGCCCACGGCCTCGAGCTGGGGATGGGATGAGCCGAGCCGGGCCCGGACTTCAAGGAAGAGTGGCTCGACACGGAGGAAGTGGAGTCCGAGGTCGGCCGCGAGAATGTGGCCGATTGTGGTCTTGCCCGCGCCCTTGGGGCCGACGAGGACGAGTACATGCTTCATTGACGTCGGATGCGGGGCCCCGGTGCCTAAC
>Ga0209604_1003224_pt1 | contig 11302 bp, 11 predicted proteins | sample AD_UKC097_MetaG_FD_184405 | JGI IMG/M metagenome (GOLD analysis project Ga0209604, IMG submission 184405) | Active sludge microbial communities of municipal wastewater-treating anaerobic digesters from USA - AD_UKC097_MetaG (SPAdes) (version 2) | ecosystem: Engineered > Bioreactor > Anaerobic >... | reverse complement strand
ACATGCGTAAACGGCGGTTAGCCTTCGCTCAAATAGAGAGTGGTCCCCTCCGTGAGAGAGACCTCTTATTTCCCGAGGTGACAGACTGGATCCGAGACCATTACGACCAGGCACGCTGCAAGTGTGGACAGAACCTCAAGGGTGAAGAGGTCCGTGGGTACCCACATATCTCCGGCTGGTGGACGGACTCGGGGAAGATGTGGCTGTACATCCACTGCCCGAACTGTGGGTACGATGTTGCCCTCTGGAAGATCGGGGTTGACCGTGACCAGGACTTCCGGAGCGACCCTCCTCCCGTCCGGCAATGGACCGAGAGCGAGCTCTGCGATCTTGCATGGACAGCACGGGACCCGGAAGAGATCCGTGTGATCTCTGTGAGGGGGCGGTCCCGGTGACACAGGGAGATACCCTCCTCTCCCTGTTTGGCGAGGTAATCCACCGATATACCCGGGAGGAAGCCCTCCGGGATGGGGTCCTCGTTGAGCTCCCGGCCGATCTCTGCCGGGAAGCCGGGGTGATCGTCCCGGTTGCGGTAACCTCCGAAGTCTGGCACCTCATCGATCCCGGGAACCTGGACCAGATGCAGGGGCAGAGTGTGACCGGCAGGGCCTGGGACCTCCTCTGGACTTTTGCGAACGCTGCCCAGTCGAATAGCGGCCGGCACCGGTCGACCGTGGCGTTTCGGTGCGGGTTCCTTACGTGCTATGAAGCCATGGGAGGAGCCCTGATCACTGAGTGCAAGACGGCGACCCTGCGGGCAGTTTGTGGCCCTGGGGACCGGGGAGAACCAGTCATCACTATTATGCTCCCCTGGGAAGACTGATCTCATGTATGTGGCGATTCCGGGAGGCGCAGCAATGACCCCCACCCCTGTTTTTTACACGACCGAAGAGATTGCGGACCTCTTGAAGGTGAGTGCAAAAACCGTGCGTGAGATGATCAAGTCGAAACGCCTACAGGCGGTCCGGGTGGGCCAGGAATACCGGATCACGGATGAACAGATTCGCCAGTATATCGAAGAGAATAAGACGTGACCGGGGATCCCGGCACCAAACCACCGATGTATCAGAAAGGAGCATGATGCCGGCCGGCCCGGTCGTTCATTGGTGAGGTGTCGTGGCATATCATCTTTTCTGACGGGATACGAAACTGGAGCGGGCCTCCAGCCTTCGCCCACTGCTCGCTTCGCTCGCGGCGAGGGCTCGGCCTGCGGCGGGTTGACCTGGGCCCTGGTATCGCTCCGCTTCGGCGACGTCCTCACTCTCGTTCGGTGGCGGCCTCCGCTTCGCTGGTCCTTGGGTCCCGGGATATCTGACGGTCGACCGTGCTTCGCACCGTCTCCCTGTTCTCTCTTCCTGGGCTGGTGGCATGTGGACGCCCGTGATTTCGTCGCAGGCTCCTCATCACCGGCTGCACATTCCCGCTCCTCGCAGACCGTTCCTCGGACCGCTCGTCGCTGTTGCTGGGAACCCCCCTCATGCTCGTTCCCCGGGGGAGTGCCCGGAGGGTCGAGCCGGGCGGCACGCGGTGCCGACCTAGAGGCAGCCGCTGAGCGGAGCGGGAGAGCGGGTGCTAACAAGAAAATGCTCAATATTTTTTAATAAGCATATTAATGGACCTGTCTGAAAGGAAAATTAAATTAGAGACTTTTTTATTAATTGTTGTCCTTGCTCGCTTGAAAGAACTTTCAGGATTATATTTTCAATTACGCTACGACTAATTTCGATTGAAATATTATCATTTACTCGAGGTGCGTTTTCGGACAACTCTACATTATTTTGATGCTGCTTTAGCAGTGTTCCGTTGAGAAATTTTGGAAAATGAAATGTTAATGATGAGAGATCTGCATCATAAAATCTGCTTACTATCTCCTTGCTACTAGGCTTGAGGTTTTTCCCCTCTGTTCGATTGATTATATCAGTCTGTAGTTCTCGATATCCGCTATTGCACACTGAACAATTACAAAATCCAAGATCCATACGTCCTTTTGCAAGTAATAATACCAAATTCAGAAAAAAAGGAAGTGTCATCTCGTGATAATTCATCATTGCATGAATTTGACACCATTTGATGACCTTATCACTCGATTGGGAATCCTTAGTAGCATTTCGTTTCTTCGATGTCTTAAGCCCCTTTTTTGGATTTATTTGTGGATCAAGTTCAGTTGTATCGTTTAAATCGACTCCACATCTACCACAATAATGAGCAGTCGGCGGATATTTGGATCCGCAGATATCACAAATGTATTCCATGATTGAGAATGGATAATACTGCTAATAATTATTCTATGGATGTGGCCTTTTAGTCAGCATTATCAATCGGATAATTGTCGACAATCAATAGCGTTTGATGTAGTTCCCTGGAAGCGTATGCCGGAAAGATCGCACGACAAAGATGATAGCGGCATTCCCACATACCGGTTCCATTCAAAGGCGAGGTCAACAATGATCCGCAGCTTGGACACCTAATGAAGGGAGGATCCTCACTCATAATACAGCATACAATGTTTAGGATATTCTGGATCAGCCTCAAGGGGTGTGAAAGTATAGAGATCCACAAAAAGACAGAATCTCATTATGGTGAAGATCAGAATTATTTTTGTGCGCCTGAAGAAGTCTAATGTATGGTAATTCCTACTCCAGGCCCACTTTATACACGATATACAGATCAATACCGGAGAATGCTTCGTTGGTACAGCCGTTTTGAGAGAATTCATAACGGTAAAGACCTAGGTGACAGTGAAAGACTGAAGGATGATATTTTAGCCTTTTTTATAAACTGTTTTCACTTGAAAGATTGGGTAAAATGGGATTCAGGCATTAAACCTGAAACTATTGAAGGATTTATTAACGAAAACGCCTGTTTACAATTTTGCGCTGATATAGCAAATGGCGCGAAGCATCTAGTATTAGATCATGGGAGAATATGTACCGATTCTGGATGTTTAAGACATGCGATTTTAGTTGACAAACAATCATCGGTAGGAAAATTTACTCTGATAATTCAAGAATCCAATGAAGAAATAATTGATTCATTCGAAATTGCAACTACCTGCATCCAAAAATGGAGAGAATTTTTCTTTCAAAATAACCTCAATGTATAATGTCAATATTGATTCGAAATAATAGAATAATAAGCGATATATTCAAGTTAGAAGTCATGTTTTGTAAAATTTTTCACCACAATTTTTACATTCGAAAAATTCCGAATTTTCTGTAAACATTTCATTTAAAGGTCTTTGAGTATTTTCTTTCCATTCACTATCACATTTTTTACAATGAATATGGGATATGATACCGGTATCTTTATACTTTACAATTTGGATCACGTAAGTTTGAGCATTTCTTCGATTTTTATATACTTCTTTTTTTACAGGTTTATTTTCAAAATTGTTATCTCTTTTTAATTTATATTCATAATATGGTTTTGATTGGTCCTTTTTTTTCTTTAAAGCACCAATATCGTCTTCAATTTTTATTAATAATGTATCGCTGCTTCTAATGTATTTTATTTCATTTTTGTCTGATTCTTTCATTCTTTAGTAAAATTGAAAATTATATTTAAAATTTTATGGAGCGGGTTGCGAAAATGAAAAAAGGCGAGGTCAACAATGATCCGCAACATGGATACCGAATGAGGGGAGGATCCGCACTCATAATACTGCATACAATAGGTAGGATATTCTGGCTCAGCCTCAAGGGGTGTGAAGTAAATGTCAATAATTTCTGGATTGAAGAAAGTGGCGTAAAGAATAATAAATGATCTAGTTTGTCGCAGGGAGGGGTGCTATCTATTCTTTGATTATCTTCATCGAACCCATTTTTTTTGGGTCATCTAATCGCACTCTACATTTAGGACACACCTTTGGGAAATTTGGTGGCCATTCCTCTGGGGTATATGGTAACTCTGCTCCACAATTCAGGCACCAGTCTTTCATTTCTTTTTGGCTATATGACATAGGCTCAAAAAACCTCAAGCGGTTGCTAACCTTCGTGTCATCTCATTTGTAGCATCTGTTATCTTATTAACCATCTCACTCGAAGCATCAGATACCTTATAAACCCTTTCACTCATAGCATCCCCTCTTTTTTGCACACCTTCATTCGTAGTTGCCCTTGAATTAGATATTATCTTTTTAGTCAGCTCATTTGAAGCGTCTATATTTTCTTGAGTCATCTCATTGGTAGCATTTCCAATTTTTTGAATCATCTCATTGGTAGCATCTACTTTTTTCTGAATCATCTCATTGGTAGCATCTACTTTTTTCTGAACTGAGCCCTCAATTGTTGCAGCTAGTATTTTCTGATTTCCCTCATTTATTGCGGCTACCATCTTTTGATTGGCTTCATTTATCGCGGCTACTATCTTTTGATTGGCTTCATTTATCGCGGCTATCATCCTTTGATTGGCTTCATTCGTAGCAATTGTTACATTCTGAGTGCCCTCATCTGTGGCAGCCGTTATCTTTTGGTTAGCATCGTTATTAGCCGCAAGTATCTTTTGGCTTCCTTCATTCGTAATAGATAGTATTTTTTGTCTTGCTTCATCTGTAATATCTACTATTCTTTGATTATCCAATTGACCTGGTATATAGCCTGATACTCCCTGCGCTGCTGTCGTTATTGTGGTAGGTCTAATTGGTAGTGATGTAGTCACTACTGTTGGTGGTATAGGAGAAGGGGTCAGCGTTGACGTAGGAGTTGATAAAATTGTGAGCGTAGGGATAGGTGTTCCGGCAGTATTTAGAGTTTCACCTAAATTAGATGAAATCCCGGAAGAGGTTAGGAGGGAAGATAGGATCGCAGCGGATATTAGAACACAAAGAATTATCGAGATGAAATATACAACTCCCTGTGATATTTTCACTTTTTTGAACGGGAAATCTCCATAATTCATTTTTATTGCCGTTTTATAGGCATCGTAAATCCCGTAGACCCATATGATTATACTGGGAATAATAAGGATTAATCCAAGGGTAGTCCCGAATAGGAATAACAATCCCTTTCCAACCTGGCCGTTATATACTTGGCCTAATCCTGGAATGATTGAGAGTAATGCTGCAAGACCGGGACTTTTTAATTCTTCTGAGTGTGTTCTTCCTTGCCCCTGTCTCTCACCATATCTGACAGGGTCTTGCACTCTAATCCCACACTTTGGGCATAACTTGGGATGTCCAGGGGGCCATTGTCTTTGACTATAGGGTAGTTCTGCACCACAATTCCTACACCATTCTCTCTCTCTTTTATCACCGCTGGGTTGTCTATCAGTAGTTTCTTTTGGTGTCGTACTGGATTGTGATTTTTTTAATTCATCAGCTTTCTTTTTAGCTTCATCCGCCTCGCCCTTTCTTCCTAATCTTGACAAAGTGAGACTAGAGTTATACCACCCAGCCCAAAGGGTCGGATCGAGTTGTATGGCCTTAGAATAACAATCGAGCGCAGATTCATAATCATCTTTAGAATAATACTCATTCCCCTTATTGTTCCACCATTTTGCATCAGGTTCAGTTGATTCTGATGGTGGGGGAACTGTCGAAGTGGTTGTAGACTCAGTTGTATCAGTATCCGTAAGATCGACAACATCTATTGAAAAGTCAAGGCGCTTTCCACAACGGTTACAAAAAGTCGCATCTTCTGGATTTTTTCCGCCACAAGATCGACAATAAATATATTCCATTCCTCACTTTTATCGACTTCGTCGACAAATAAAATAAAGGTAACCAAAAGTGGGTATTTCTTTAATATCGTAGATCAAGCCTTTATGCACAAAGAATCACTCTGCGGCGAGTTGACCCAGGCCCTGGTGCCGCTCCACTCCGGCGACGCCCTCACTGCGTCCGGTGGCGGCCTCCGCGGAGCTGGTCCCTGGTTCCCTCGTGACTATTGATGGTCGACCGTGCTTTGCACCGTCTCCCTGCTCTCTCTTCCTGGACTGGTGGGATACTGACGCCCGTGATTTCGTCGCAGGTTCCTCATCACCGGCTGCACAGTCCTGCTCCTCGCGGACCGTTGCACGGACCGCTCGTCGCTGGTTGTATAAGACACTGTGATAGTTTAGTTTTTAAAAAAGGATTAGGGTCAAGTCCTATTACCGAACAACAGTTGGCGTAATATCGAAATCATAAATGTCATGAGTTCTTAATATCCGCCCATCGGGTAACGTTACTTCAGCGGAAATTCCTGTGCAACATTCACTTTCATAATTGCTTATTTCGTTGTAATAAACCACAATCGGATTATTACCTTGGGGATATGCAATATCGTCGTAATTTAAGTTATGATAAGTTCTACTAAACAATTCGATAGTAAAGTCTTTGGTATTTGGATCAAGTCCTAATACCCGTAATTTTACCGTTAAGCCGCTAATGTCAGATGCACGGGAACTAATCGCTTCATTCCTCTTATTTACAAGATCAATAAACACAATTTTCCCGTCATTAATGTCTTTATCAGTCCAATGATCGTGAATAGGCAAACCAATTCCTGCAATCTGATTTAAATCAAAATTGATCCTGGTTGGCGCAGAGGGTTCTTCAGAAGTACATCCACAGAAGAGGAAAAAAATACAAACTAGTATAATGGGTAATATTAACGATTTTCCTTTCATGGTTTTTAAGGAGGTATTGGGGAATAATAAATGATCCTTTTCTGTGGTTGAGGCATCTTTTCCAACGCTTTTGTTGTTTCTCTAGTTTCTTCATGTTTCCAAGCCTCACCCTGCGGGGAAGATGTATCGGCATATGTTATCGCTCCGCTCCGGCGATGCCCTCACTGCGTTCGGTGGCGGCCTCCGCTCTGCTGGTCCTTGGTTGCCTGGGTATTGTTGACGGTCGACCGTGCTTTGCACCATCTCCCTGTTCTTTCTTCCTGGGCTGGTGGTGAGTGGACGCCAGTGATGTCGTCGCAGGCTCCTCATCACCGGCTGCACCATCCCGCTACTCGAGAACGGTATATAACAGGATATGAATGATAATTAGTCTGGATAATCTGGCGGAAAATTTACACTTCTTTCTGTTTATTTACCCTATGGTGGAATAGAGAATCCTTGCCTGTATACTGCCATTTGATCTTGTGAATGTTCTAGCTTATGCCTAATCCTCTTTCACAGCGGCTTTACTGATGATGACGATTGCAGATCAGAATTTTTTCCAGAATAGGGGAAAATCGAGATAAAAATTAATAGAAATTGGTCAGAACAGTGAAAGTGGATTTAACACATTCTCGGTTGAGCCATCTTCTCGTATATTCTGAATAAACCCTAATTCTCTCTCAAATCGCATTTCATCACAGATTGATTCAGCATTTTCAAGCAATTCAATACTATTTTTTGTCTCAAAATTCGTATTTTTAAAAGCCAGATATTGTGAAATAAACACATTTGCCTCTCCCCAACGCGAAAAGATATTCAAATATATTTCCAAGGCCTGAGCATAACGCTCCTTCATTCTATTTACTCTTCCCTCTGTCAATTCTTCTGATCCGAATTCAAGTCGATCAATTTCATTCTCAATAAGCAAGGCATGGGCATACCTATTGATATTTCTAATTCGAGCAGATTCTTTTTTAGCTAATTGGCAATATTCTCTCGATTTCTCAAAATTTTCTTTTGACTCCTTTGTATTAATTAAATTTCCAGAATTATCCCAGTTCATGCTCTTAAAACCTAAGGCGCGATAATATTCAGCCCACCCATGAAGAAGCCAAACATAGCCTCTGAATTTACCTTTACAAATTTTTTCAGCCAACTCATAAAATTCTCTACATTTATCGAGATCCCCACACATCCTATATGCGGTCCCTTTTTTACGATACACATCACTTTTTATGTGCTGAATCGCGATAGAATTAGAATCATCTTCGTTCTCGAGTCTCTTGCAAATTTCAATTGCTTCATTAAAATAGCGTATTGCTAAATTATAATCTCCCCTATATACCTCGACTTCTCCTAATCTAAAATATGACCTGGCACGCAAAATGGGGTGAATTCTCTTCCCCCGGAATGTTTCCTTGATTGTAGCTTTAAAATCTTCGGCTGCTTCCGGAATGTTATTGAGGTGAAGTAATATGTGGCCTTTAGATATCTGCGAGCTAACAAGAATTGAATAAATGTCAGTATCGTTCTGTCTCGCAACTTTAACTGCGTTTTTATATAATTGAAATGATTCTTCATACATATCGAGAATATGAAAGAAATCAGATAGCCAGAGATAAATTCTTATTTCTTTTTCATTTTCTGGCCATCCTTCAACTGTTTTTTTATAATCAGCGATTAAATCATTTTCGATCTCATTAGATTTGGGATTTGCGTCTTTTTTATAGACATCTTTCCAAATCTCCATTAGAACCTTACTAATTGAATCTTTTTTGAGATCTTCTACAATTCTATCAATATTTAAAAGCATCAATTTCCCAAACTCTACTCGCATTCCATCTTTTGAGATCTGGGTGCTCACCGAATCTCCGTGCTGAACATTCTCGCGATTTAATTGTTCTTGTCTTTGTTTTGCAATCTCCTGCCATTTTTTCTTATCTTCAGTGTCTATTTTCCCTTCGTACAAACGCATCCATGATGGCTTGTATTGTTCTCCGAAACTCTCTTCTTCTAATGAATGGTCCCGAATCCTTCTCTCTTCGCGTTCATCGATGGTGTTGGATGTATATTCAATTAATTCAAGAATTGGGGTAAGTTTCATTGCTTTTCCAACTTGTCCAGTATTTATTAGATATTTTTGATATTCAACAAATTCCCACTTACGTTTGATAAAACAAAAAGGTTTATTCTTATTTTTATAGGTTGAGCGACCAATGATTGACTCTTTTTCAAGTGCATAGACATATTTTCTAACAGTATCTGATGCATATTGTGGTGTCATTATTTTTGAAAGGGAATCGTGTCGTAATGGTCCTTTATTCAAATGAATAAGAATATCTTTCATACCCTGTTTCAACCTGAGGGTCCCAAGAAAATTTTTAAATTCAACAGGGCTAATCATATTAAAGTCAAATAACTCTCGAAACATATTCAAATTTTTTGATACGATTAATTAATAATACAAAGAAAGTTGGGATTATAATCTGATATTTTCTTTAACAATTTTCTTTGGCTAATACAGATGCCGTCTATTAGATTTTTTAGGGCCAGGATATCAACAACCCTGGCACTAGGTGATAGAAATGCAGTATAGCCAAAACAACTCTCGCCCGAAGAGAAGCAATTGCGAGGAATCCTCGCCATTGTGTAGAACTCTAAATAGACCGAGAATTTGTAAACAACCCGGAAAGAACAATTTCTGGGACCCGATCAATAGATGCAGTGCATATACCGATAAAGATGGGAAAATTTTGAAGCGTCTGATTATTTTCATAGACAATTCTTATATTTTCCTCGGTTCCAGAGAACTGGGAATCCATCTTGACCACAGGAGACTTGTCGATTTCCTATCTAATCGAGCATTCGAATGTTTCGATCTGAAGAGTGCTCATATTTATTGCGTAATCGATCCCACCGCCACCCAGGAAAAAATCATCCAAACTAGGAAGATCTATGAATTATTTGGCTCATTCCCATTATTTGATGTTAAGATCTTCAATTTAAGAACAAAGCAAAAGTTTTGGGATGGCCCCCTAGTAAAATATGAAAAAGGGGTAGATGTGGCGCTTACCGCTGATCTTCTCTTGATGGCGTCACAGGATAGGTTCGATACCGCAATCCTGTGTATAGGTGATGAAGTGTATTCTCCTGCCGTAGAATATGCCCAGGAATTGGGGAAAACTGTCTATATTGCGGGTTTTGATCACGACTACGCACCTAATCTATCTGAAGTTGCTGATGGCATAGTGCCATTAAGTGAGAATGTTGATGAAATACAGCAAATTGTAAGATCAACATCTGTTAGATCTTCACAATTAAGGGACAGTCTAGATTCTGGATGTCATAAAAAAATCCCAGCTCAACGTTCCCCTCAATATTGGTGTAAAAGTCCGGTGGTGATGTAAAATGGGGAAGAAAGGGGAGATCCACAAATCGAAAGGGATTCGATTTGTGATCCTAACATCCATTTTATTAATTGCCATTGTATCTCCTGCGCTCGCAGTGGATTACAATCGTCAATCAGCAGTTAATTATGCAATAACCTATGCCTACACACTTAATCCATGCCAAGTCACTTATGCCCCCCCTGTGTCTGGCGGGGATTGTACACACTTCGTATCTCATAGCCTTGAGGCAGGCGGCTTAAGTAACCGAGGAACTCAATATGCGACAAATTGGTTAGAGAATCCTGGTTACATCGTATCGGTTTCTAAATTACGACGATGGTTTCAGGAAACCGGGATAGCGACAAGAGTATCTTCAATAAACCAATTAGAACCTGGCGATGTGGTCATTACATCCGATAGAACTCACGCGGTGCTGTATCTTGGAACATATAATGGGAAAAATTACCGAGTAGCAAGCCATACCGATGATGGAATATTTTCATATGCAGCTTTTACAGGCCCATATGAATATTGGCATATCAATGTCGGAAGGGATGAGAATTTAGAGTCATATACCTCTCTCGGACAATATCCATTAAGTGACAAGGAAAAACAAACACAAATTAAGAATATTGTTGATAAATATCGCGAAGAGGTCCCATTAGAGCTCATTTTGAGTTTGATCAGGCAAGAGGGTGGTGAAGGTGCGTTCCGCGTTAATGGGTGGCAATATAACCCATTCTATTCAAAAAACAATGCGCCTTGGGCTCAGCCTAATAACGGCGATGGAATCATGCAGGTTACACCACAAAATGATTACCACGAAGAATCAGGTCAATACACTCATACCAAGAACGGTTATGAATACGCAATTCATGATGGCTGCGACAATTTGCTCTATAATTATCGATATTTTAAAACTTTAGCGCCAGCAGTTTTGCACTATAATACAGGGCCTAATAGCCTCTATATATACCTAGGTAAAAGTTGGGGTGACCGAAATTACCTGTCCAAGGTGGCTTCATGCTTTGGTTTCATTGAAACTACATACGGTGTTAGTAATCCAAGCCTTGTTGCCCAACTTAATCAAGGTCAATCGATATTAAATCAATATCTTTATGAAAAGGGATTGAAAACAGGGCAAAATGTTCAATACTATGCAACATATCAAAAGCAACTTGACACCGATTTAGCAAAAATATCGGGTTCATATTTATCCCCCACTTCAGTACCGACCCCCAGTACCGTTCGCCTGACCCTCTACATGCATGATAGTACGACCAGTGGAGCAGCATTGTCCGGAGTCAGCGTGACGAGTATTGACA
>Ga0209604_1003223_pt1 | contig 11303 bp, 10 predicted proteins | sample AD_UKC097_MetaG_FD_184405 | JGI IMG/M metagenome (GOLD analysis project Ga0209604, IMG submission 184405) | Active sludge microbial communities of municipal wastewater-treating anaerobic digesters from USA - AD_UKC097_MetaG (SPAdes) (version 2) | ecosystem: Engineered > Bioreactor > Anaerobic >... | reverse complement strand
ATTTTGTAAGCAATTAACATATGAATTACACTCTTGTCCAATATTTGATACAAGTAAGTCATATGTTTTTTTTGTTCTATCCCATAATTTGTTTCTATCCATTGCCCATGCTCTACCACACAGAGTTGCAATTTGTCCTATTCCATTTGTTTCTATACACTTCTGGATAATATTAAGATTTCTAACAGCATCATTAACAGGAGAATCTCTCCCATCAGTAAAAGCATGTATAAATAGGTCTCCCTGAAAATTCCGTTTTGAAAAAAACTCAATAGTTGCTGTGATATGTCCTGTATCAGCATGTACACCTCCCTGACTTGCTAAACCGAGTATATGTACTCTAGATTTATTTTTATTTGCAAAATCCAGTGCTTCTTTTAATATGTTATTGTTAAAATACAGACCTCTTTCAATTGATTTGTTAATTCTTGGGAGTGTTTGAAGTACCACTCTTCCTCCCCCTATATTCATATGTCCTACCTCACTGTTTCCTTTAGCACTCTTAGGAAGTCCTACGGCCTCACCAGAGGCTAGTAAATATGTATGTGGTGAAGTTGTCCATAATGATGAAAGATTTTGGGGATTAGCAAGTACTACAGCGTTTCCTTTGCCAGTTGGTGCAGCTCCAAGCCCATCCATTATTATTAATAGCACTTTTTTTCTCTCTTCCATGGCAGTTTTATATATATTCTGGCATAATTTATTATTTTATTCTATAATACCTTTCAGAATTAGTTAAATATTTTACATTATACTACTATGAATAGCGAGATATTAGAAAAAGTTGAGAAAGATCAATACAAAAAGAGACCTGATGTAAGAGTCGGAGATACTGTTAGGATGTATTTAAAAATTAAAGAGGGGAGCAAAGAGAGAGTACAGATATTTCAGGGTGTTGTTATTGGTATTAAAGGGAGTGGATTATCAAAGACTGTAACTGTAAGAAAAATATCATATGGAGTAGGCATAGAAAAGATAATCCCTTTGTATGCGAGTATATTACAGAAAATTGAGATTGTAAAAAGAGGTAAAGTTAGAAGATCAAAGCTCTACTATTTAAGAAGTCGTGTTGGAAGAAGGGCACTTAAGGTTGCAAAAAGTGAAGGCATGTATGAAACTGATGAAGTAGAAGTGCCTATTGAAGGTGAGAAGGAAGATGCAGAAATAGCAGAGCAGTAATGCTTGCTGTGCGGGAGTAGTTCAATGGTTAGAATGTCTGTTTTCCAAACAGAGGGTTGCGGGTTCGAGTCCCGTCTCCCGCTTTTGCTGATTTTTCCACTTGTTTACGGTATAATCAGATATGCAAACAGGAGAAGACTATTTCAAAGATACAACAGATGATTTTAGTTCAGGTGGTGGTTCTTTTCGTTCTATTAAATCTTCTAAGACAGATAGGACAGATGCTATTGAAAAGATTTTTATGGATGTACTTGGTAGAAAGCCAAGCAGCAGGGAGATGGCATATTACAAATATTCTCCTATTAAAGAAGCAGATATTATTACAAAATTAATTAATTCGGATGAACATAAAAAGATTATAGAGAGTGCACTTAGGCTTCCGGGTGTTCAAGAAGAGCTTAAGAATGTAAGAATATCAGAGAAAAAATTACAGCAGCAGTTAGATGATTTTAATGGAGAAATAGGGGAGTACAGAAAATTGTTAAGTGAAAAAGATAAGCTTATTAGTGAGCTTAGAGAAAAGATAAAGAATCCATATGATTTTCCTACTCAAACACAAAAATATGAAGAGGGTTTTGATGTATATACACCAAAAGAGAGAAAAGTAGCTGATAGTAGTAAGGGTAAAACTTTTAAAGAAAAATTAATAGATTTAATTGATACATTATTCTAGTTTATGCCTATTAAAGAATTTAAAACAAAAGTTAAGAATGCAAGAATATATAAAGGTATGTCACAAAGAACACTTGGTCTTGCATTAGGATTATCAGATAAAACGATAAGTTCATATGAATCAGGGAGATCGTATCCTAGTCTAGAGATACTGGAAAAGATGGCTGATATTCTTGATAAACCAATTGAATATTTTGTTTCTTCTTCAAAAGAAATTCAGATTAACCAAGATTTAGAAAATATTGATCAGCTTCTTAAATCTATTACAAAAGAGATATCTGATATTAAAGAAATTCTTAGTAAGGAGGAGTAAGCCAGCTCTTAGCTTTTTTTATTAACACATTCGCTGCCTTTTTAATAAGGAAGAATAGCAGTACAAATACCCCAATAATCCCGACAATAATCAGAATTATATACACAGTATACATTGTATCAACAGGTTGTACTGTCAATGATTTATCAATAACCAGCTTATAATCGGCACTATTTGATTTGTTTGAATCAGTTTGCCATGATATTACATTTACAGATACCTCATATGATCCGGATTTTTTAGGTGTTAGAGATGCTGAAAATGAATATGTTTGTCCTCTTGTAAGAGATACGAATTCATTGTGTTTTCTTTCTACATCAAATACAGTTGGAACATTCCATAGAATTTGAGTTTTTGAGGAATTAATTTTAGGTGTTACATATACAGTAAAAGGAATTGTTTTTGTTATTGGATTTTGTGTACCTCTTTTAAGTTCAAGTTCAAAATAATTATTTATGCTTGTTGTTGTATTTGTTTCTTTATCTTCTATCTGGATTTTCTCTTCTACTGGTTCTGCTGAAGCATCATTTAACTGCTCCTGAGAAAAGACAGGAGAGATTAGCATTGTAAAAGTAAGTAGTGTAAGTAATATTCTTTTCATTTTAATACATGTTTTATTCCTAATTTATATATTCTGTAAATTTCTTTCCCTTGAACTGAAGGAACATCTTCATCACTGTGTACAATATTATTTCTTAGTTTATGAACATCCCACAATTGTTGATACAGCTTTTTATCAAACAGTTTCTTTGAAATTTTTAAATTGTCTCCACACTGTTTATCATTACCATATCTAATATTTAAAGACTTTGCTAATAGGTTATCTAATTTTATTACTGCATCTCTTCTTGCATAGTCATCTGGACTTTTAATTTGATTCTCAAGTTCACTTAATTTTAAGAAAATCTCCTCCTTTTTCTTAACAGGAATCTTTTTACTGTTTATATATGCAATTAAGAAAAGAAGAGCAACAAGTAACAGAATTATTATTGTTATGACTGTTTGGTTATCCATTTCTTTTTACCTTTTTATATTTTACCTTTTTTAAGATAAAACATACAGAAAGGGATAGGAGAAAATATATGAGAATGGGTATAAGCTTAGAAAGAATATCCAAATCAGAGTAGCTTTTAATTACTTTCATTTCTTTTTTCGTTTGTACTCCTTCTATTTTATCTGTTCCTGCAAGGGCATTCATTGATACAAATATTTCATCTGGAATCTCTTTTGCTGGAATGTTAAATTTAATATCATATGTTTGATTAGGAAGAATAATTATACTACTGTTATTTTCTATATAATCAATATATTTTGATAAATCAGGTTTTGAATTAACAATCTCAAGTTTATCTATTACAGTTGTTCCTGTATTTGTTAAGCTAATATATCCAAGAAGAAAAGGATCAGTCAGTTTATATGGTTTATGTATTAGTTCTATATCAAAATTGCTTTTGTAATCAGTATTCTCTTTTACAGGTTCAATGGTTAGCTCTCCTTCAACATAGAAAGGAAGTTTTGGAGTGTAAGGATTTGAACTTCTATAAATTAAAGCGACATGGTCTTTCATTTCTTTCTTCCATAAAGGAGTTTTTGTATAATCTTCAAGAAATGGTTCTACAATAATCCAATCATTTTGTTCACTGTTATAGTATTCAGCCCAGAAATGGAATATACCATTTGAGTCATAATTTGAAATATTGCTTAAATATCCAATTACAAATCTAGCTGGGATATTATAATATCTATACAAGGAAACAATTGCATCTGCATAATCTTCATCTGTTGCTATATCTTGATTTAAAAGTATCTGTTGTCCACCTAATCTTTCACCTCCCATAAGAGAACCTGCTGATGAGATATTGGGCTTAAGATTTTCAATTACATATTTATATATTGCTTCATACAAAAGCTCTTTTTCTTCGCTTGTTTCTAGTGAGTTTATATCAGAAAAAGTATCTGGGATATTAAGACCGTATGATTGAATATATTTATTCACATGGTTGATAAGTGAGATATTATTTATCTCCCATAATTGTGTCTTTTCAAATTTAGGTTCTAATTGCTCTGGGTACTGTGAATGATTCATAAAGATATATCCTTGTATTTCAACATCAATACTACTAAGAGGTGCAATACTGTATTGAAGAAGGTAATTTCCATCTAAATCTTTGTATGCTTTATCAGGTTGAGGGGTTATATTGTTTACTGTAATATGCTGGAAACTATTGTTTACTGGCAAGGGGATGTCTGCAATTATCATTTTATCTCCTGCATTTAGTAAGTTCTTTTTAATAACATATGAATATATTATATTTTCCCCAAATGTTACTTTTACATACTCTGTAATAGGTATTTCTGTAGTAATTTTAATCTTGTTTTCTACACTTTTAATTTCAAGGATAGTAGCTGAGCACCATGAGATATTTCCTAGTGAAGAAGGATATGTTAGGCTGAATTCTTTTGTTTGTGTATTTTTAATTTGTGATAATAGAGATATTGTATTTCCAGATAGTTTTTTGGAGTATGTTATTTTTATAACAGCAGGTTTATCTGGATATACAGGGGTTTCTTCTAAATCAATTACAAGGTCGGTTGAATATTCTTTTTTATGAATTGTAAATTCAAGCTCTTTATTTCTACTAATAGAGAATATTTCTGGGGATATTTCCGTGTCAGGAATCGTTACTGTGTAATATGTAATTACAATTGGACTGTCAGTTGTCTGAAAGGTAAGAAGTACTGTTGTATTTACTGTTTCTCCATCCCAGTAGTGCTGAAATGAAGATAGCACATTAGGCTGCTGTGCTGAAATTTTTTGTGTATTGGAAAGAGAGAATAGAAATGCAAGACTAAATAGTAACAGAATCTTCTTTAAATAACCAAATAAATTTTTCATATTTTCTCATTATTTGTTTTACAATTGGTGTACCGTTTCTTATCCCATACTTTGACAGTAGTTTGCTCATATCAAGCTTCTCAGGTTCTTCTACCATTTTGTATTCAGGATTTCTAACAATTTCCTGCTTTGCATTCTTTCTAATTATATAATAGGACATTCCTCTTTTATCATCAAGGACAATTCTTGGTTTAGCTTTTCTAGAGTGTATTTCAAGAACGATAAGATTAGAATTTTGTCTTGAGTTAATTATAGAACATGTGTATCCAGCAGGAACAATTATTTTATCTCCTTTCTTAACTGTTAATTTTATAACTCTGTTATTAGTTTGAGATTCATATTTCTGAAGTAGTATTGTTCCACTTCCATATGTTATTTCAAGTATTCTTGGGTATTTTTTACATCTTGTTGCAAATGTTTTTACATATTCTATTCCTGCAAGATTAGCATATATTAAATACATGTTTATTTTTATTCCTTTCTTCCTAAACACATTATCTTTATCAATATCCTTGTACTTTTTATAGAATATTTCAGGACAGTCTAAATCTTCATTAAGAAGTTGTGGACGAATATCGTTAATACAGATTGTTGATACTTCTGATACTGTTAATCCTTGGGGCAAAAGATCATTTCCAATATATGTAATAGGCAACCCACTGGATTGCTTAAGGTCAATTCTTGCCATATGAGTGGATTATACCATAAAGGGATTAATCTGTCTTTTTAAGTGTTTTTGATAATTCAGATAGAATAAAGGCAATAATAGCATAGAAAATTAGAGAAACAATTGGTGTAAGCTCTATCCTTAATTTATCAATATATACCTCATCTGCAACAATACCCCTGAATGGAGAAATTAAAACATCAGACATACTATACACCCAGTTAACAAAAGAATTAGCTTGATTAGCTCCTATTAGGGACATAACAATGCGAAAGATTATTACTGTTTCTGCAAATGTTATTACTATGTAAAGTAGTTTAAAAATGAATCTCATATCTTTTTGTTAATTAAGATTATCTACATAATATTTTAGCTCTCTCATATATCTTGAGACACCACCAGACCATACATGAGCAGGATTAAGCCAGCATGGAGGGCAGTAGTACTGTTCAATTTGAAAAGGTGTTTTATCGGTTCCATATCCCTCTGCAAGACCTCTTGTTACTTCTGCAATACCTTCATCCCATGTTGCGAACTGACTCCATCCATCTGCATTTTTATTCTTTCCTCTCCAACCCCATGCATTGTGTGTTCCCTTTGGTATTATATTCCCAAATGCAGACTCAACTCCAGAAATGGAGGCAACAAGTCTCCAATCAAGTCCATATTTATCTGCCTCTGTTATAAATGTCTTAGCATATGGATACATAGGGGAGTTGTAATCAAACAAAAACTTTTGCATTGCAATAACTCTTGGATCTTCAATTTTAATGTCTCCATTATCAGTATATTTTTTTGTTACATCAGAATTAGCTAATGTACTAATTGCATATTCACTAGCATATACCTCTTGTCCATAAAGAGGGGTTAGATAGTTTAATGTTACCTCCTTGCTCCCCCTTATATATTCCAGCATTGAATTATTAATTGTCTTTTGAAGTACTGGGAAAATTAGAAGAAAGTAGACTGATGTAAATATTATAAATAGATATATTCTAAATGTATTAGATATTAAAAATGGCTTTTTGGGCCTGACTTTTTTAACCATACTTGAAATATGTAGAGTATCCATATAATCTAGTATATCAGAACTAGATGAGCTGTAAAATATATGTTTACCCATTTGCATTTGCATACAGAGTATTCTCTGCTTGATGCTACAATTCGGTTGTCTGATTTAATACAGAAACTTCAGGATAGTGGAATGAAGGCATGTGCTATTACAGACCATGGGAATATGTATGGAGCATATAAATTTGTTTCTGCAATGAGAGAAGCAGGATTAAAGCCAATACTTGGATGTGAGATATATATTGCTCCTAGGAGTATGGATAAAAAGGATTTTGGAATTGATAATAAATATTTCCATTTAGTACTTCTTGCTAAAAATCTACAAGGATACAAAAATCTTGCTAAGATAGTTTCTATTGCTCATATGGAAGGCTTTTATTATAGACCTCGTATAGATATTGAGACACTATCTAAATATACAGATGGGTTAATTGCTCTTTCTGCATGTTTGGTAGGACCTATTTCTGTTCCCTTACTGGAGGGTAAATATGAGAAGGCATTGGAAACTGCAAAGAGATATTCTGAGATGTTTAGGGATAATTTCTTTATTGAGCTTCAAAGAAATGGAATGAAAGAGCAGGAGATTGTTAATGAAGGGCTTTTAAAGATTGCAAAAGAGTTAGATTTACCAATTGTTGCTACATGTGATTCTCATTACTTAAACAAAGAAGATGCTCAGATTCAAGAAATTATGTGGTGTATTGCAGATGGGAAGAGCTGGGATGATCCTGAAATGAGAATGATGCCTACCAATGAGTTTTATGTTAAAACCCCAAAGGAAATGGAGGAACTCTTTAAAGATTTACCTGAGGCTATACAGAATACTCAAAAAATTGCAGATATGATTGAAGAATATGATATTACATTTGATAGAATTGAACCTAAATATCTTGATTTACCAAAAGGAGAAACTTCTAAATCATATCTAAGGAAATTAGCTCTTGAGGGAATGAAAAAGAAGTATGATGAGATAACAGATTCATTAAAAGAAAGGGTTGAGTATGAATTAAAGATAATAGATGACAAGATGTACAATGATTATTTCCTTGTTGTTAGAGATTTTGTAATGTTTTGTAGGCAGAATGGAATTGTTGTTGGTATGAGAGGATCAGGATGTGGTTCTGTTGTTGCATACTGTACAGATATTACAGATATTGAGCCAATATCATGGGAGTTGTATTTTGAAAGATTCTTAAATCCTGAAAGAGACTCTCCGCCTGATTTTGATATTGACATTGCAGATCAAAGAAGAGATGAGCTGATACAATATACAATTCAAAAATATGGATTTGATAATGTTAAACAAATAGGGACATTTAGTAAGTTTCAAACAAGGCAAGCAATTAAAGATGTAGGAAGAGTCTTAGGGGTTGAACTAAGTGTAACTGACAAGCTGGCAAAAATGGTTGAAATTCTCTTCGGAAAATCAAGGGATATTGACTATATGATAGAGCATAATCCTGAATTTAGGGAGGTAATATACTCTTCAGAGAAGACAAAAAGATTAGTTGATATTGTTAAAAAAATAGCTGGTATGTGTAGAGGTGTGTCTACTCATGCATGTGGGATTGTAGTTACACCTCAGCCAGTTACTGAGTACTGCCCTATTCAAAAGGATGCACATGGAGAAGGAATAGGGATGACACAATTCGAAATGACAGATTTAGAGCATATTGGGTTAATGAAATTTGATTTTCTTGGTTTAAGAAACCTTAATGTAATAGGGGAGGCAATAACAAAGATAAAAGTAAATAAAGGAATTGATATTAATCTTCATAAGATTGATTATAACGATAAAGAGGTGTTTGACCTTATCCAGAGTGGACATACTGTTGGAATTTTTCAGCTGGAAAGCGAAGGTATGAAAAGGTCCATTAAAGCTCTTAAACCACATAGCTTAGAAGATATCTGTTATCTTCTTGCTGCATATAGACCTGGACCAATGCAATATATCTCTGAATATGTTGCAGTTAAACATGGTAAACAGAAACCAGATTATATCTTTCCAGAGCTTGAACCTGTCCTTTCTGTTACTTATGGAGTAATTACATATCAAGAACAGGTTATGAAAATTGCTCAAGTTATTGCAGGTTACTCACTTGGTGCTGCTGATCTGCTTAGAAGAGCAATGGGTAAAAAGAAGATGGATATAATGGAAAAGGAGAAGCCCAAATTTATTGAAGGTGCTAAGAAGAATGGTTTTGATGAAAAGAAGGTAGAAAAACTTTGGGATAAATTAGTACAGTTTGCAAATTATGGATTTAACAAAGCACACAGTGCATCATATGCTACAGTTGCATATTGGACTGCATATCTTAAAACCCACTTCCCACTTGAATATATGGCAGCACTTTTAGAAGGTGATTTAGATAATTTTAACAGAGTAATTATTGATCTTAATGAATGTGAGAGATTAGGTATTGATGTACTTCCACCTACAATAAATAAAAGCAAATTTTACTTTACAATTGAAGGAGATAGTAGTATCAGATATGGTCTTGGTGGTATTAAAAATATAGGGAATGATATTGTAAAAAGTATTGTAGAAGAAAGAAAGAAAAATGGCCAGTTTAAGAGCCTAGATGATTTTGTAAGAAGGATGTATAAAAGAGGAATCCAGAAAAGAGCAATAGAGTATCTAATTATGTCGGGAACAATGGATGAGTTTGGAGAAAGAAATGCTCTTTTAGCTGTTCTGCCTAGTATTTATGAAAAAGAGAAGAAGAACAATAGTGGAGTGAATACAGGTCAAATTGACATATTTTCTCTTGCAGGAAACAATTTAGAAGTTAGTACTCAAGCAAAAGAGACTCCACTTCCTGATGTAGAGAAAGCTCCAAGATATCAAATACTTCAATGGGAGAAAGAGCTTCTTGGAATATATTTCTCTAGTCATCCTCTTGATAATCTTCAAACCTTTTTTGAATCAAAAAAAGTAAAGCAGATTTCTGATGCTATTGAAAATGGTAAAGATAATGAACTGTTTCTTCTTGGTGTTATGGTAAACAAGATAAGAAAGATAACAACAAGAAAAGGAGAGGTTATGGCATTTTTAACTGTTGAAGATAAATCTGGTATGACAGAGATAGTTATGTTTCCTAAATTGTATAAACAGTTAAGAGAAAAGCTAGAAGGGAACAAACCAATGCTTGTTGAGGTAAGAGTATCTATTAAAGACGGAAAAAGCAGTCTGATAATGGAAAAGGGTGAGTATATTGATGAATCTAAATATGGTGATAATTTTGATGGTGTTACATTTAGAATAAGACAGGAGCATACAGAAGATGAAATAAAGGCATTAAAAGAGTATATTTCTTCTTCTAATGGTGATATACCAGTTAGAATAATTGTAAATGGAGGGAATAGAAGTAAGAGTGTACTGCTGCAAAAAAAGATAGAAATGAATAGTGAAACTAAAAAATGGCTTAGAAGGTTCTGATGTATAATACAGTGTGAACAAGAGGATTTATCAAAAAATTAATACACTCCCCAGTACAAGTGGAATATATAAATTCCTTGATAAAGATAACAATATCCTTTATATAGGCAAAGCAATTAATCTAAAAAGAAGAGTATCATCTTACTTTAAAGATACCCTTTATGACAGACCGTATATAGTAAAAATGCTTCCCTTTATATCTGATGTAGAGGTTATTGAAACAAATAATGAAATAGAGGCATTAGTATTAGAATCTGCACTTGTAAGAAAGTTTAAACCAAAGTTTAATAGTGAACTTAAAGATGACAAATCGTATGCATGGATATATATAAACACACAAGATAAATTCCCTACTGTAAAGATTGTAAGGACAATAAGAAAGGGAGAGTATGAAAAGGGAAGATTGTTCGGCCCATATCCAAGTGGATACACAATTAGGAGGGTATATTCATACCTAAGGAAATTATATCCGTTTTGTACATGTAAGAATCATGATTGTGCTCACTCTCTTTACTATCATATAGGTTTATGCCCTGGTCCATATATTGGTGCAATATCAGAGAAAGATTATAGAAAGAATATTAACAACATCATTAAATTTCTTTCTGGGAAACAGCAGAATCATATTAAAAGACTTGAGAAAGAGATGAAAGAGTATTCTCAAAAGCAGGAGTATGAAAAAGCTTCCCAGTTAAGAGATAGGATAAAAGATTTAAAATATATTAGCCAAGATATTGATTTTACATATTATGATGATGCTCTCTCATATGAAAGTAGGAGAGACAAAGCAAGGAAGAGCAGTTTTAATTATCTTGGTATGGAGTTAAACATTCCTAATCTTCATAGAATTGAATGTTTTGATATATCAAACATACAAGGCAAAAATGCCTATGGTTCTATGGTAGTAGCAGAAGATGGGAAATTAAACAGATCTGAATATAGGATATTTAAAATTAAGGGAGAGGATAAACCTAATGATTATAAAATGCTTAGAGAGGTACTTAAAAGAAGATTTAAGGATAAAAACAAAAAAGTTGATCTTGTACTAATTGATGGAGGAAAAGGA
>Ga0209604_1003221_pt1 | contig 11305 bp, 7 predicted proteins | sample AD_UKC097_MetaG_FD_184405 | JGI IMG/M metagenome (GOLD analysis project Ga0209604, IMG submission 184405) | Active sludge microbial communities of municipal wastewater-treating anaerobic digesters from USA - AD_UKC097_MetaG (SPAdes) (version 2) | ecosystem: Engineered > Bioreactor > Anaerobic >... | reverse complement strand
TTGTCTATGCCTACGATTCCTCCCGCCCCCACGCGGTGAGGTCGGTGCGGAACGGGGGGAAGACCCATTACTTTACCTATGACGCAAACGGCAACCTCACCTACGGCCCCGATCTCACGGATTCCTCTTCCGTGGGCTGGCAGTCTTTGTCCTGGGCGGCGGAGAACCGCCCGTCGGAGATCAAGTACAAGGACAAGAAGACGGTGCCGTTGACGATCCGGTTCGAGTACGACGGGGAGGGCCGCCGGACGGTGAAGACGGTGTCCGTTCCGACGCTGTCCACGGGGGGGAACATCAACCCGAAGGCGGTGTCCACGACAGTCTACGTGAACGACGCCTTCCAGGTGTCGAACGGGAAGGCGGTGGTCCACCTCTTCGCCGGGACGGTGCGGATCGCCGAGGTTCGGAGAGGTTCCGTCCTGTACCACCACAAGGACCACCTGGGGAGCGCGACGGTGCTCACCGGCAAAAACGGCAACAGGGTGGAGACGGCGGAGTACCTTCCCTTCGGGGAACTTCGGGAATCGACGGGGTCGTGAACGACGGACTACAAGTTCACGGACCACGAGCTGGACACGGAGACAGGGCTCTACAACTTCAATGCCAGCCTCTACGACCCGGCCGTCGGCCGGTTCATCAGCCCCGACCCCGCGCTGCCGGACCTCGCCAACTCGAAAAACCCCTGGAACTACGATCCACAGATGCTGAACCGCTACGCATACTGCCGGAACAATCCGCTGATCTATGTCGATCCCAATGGTTGCGAGGCCATTGACGCAGACAATGATGGTAGATCTGATCACGACTCATTCTTTGAAGACGATGATACATTCTACACGGAGTTCACAACAGAGGATGGAAGAAGAGGGTTACATGGCAACGGTCATGCACTGATGAACACGTACCGGGAGGGAGATCAAATCTATGGCTATTTCGATTATAGTGGTGACTTCTTCGGATATAACGATAATAGTATGAGGTATAAAAAAATAAGTATAACATATGGAATGATAATTGGGCCTCAATATGTAATGCCAGCAATGAAAGTAATCGGTTTCGGCATTTTGGGTTATGGTGCATACAAGCTTGCGGATATTCTCTCATGCGTAGGTGACATCATCGACGACAATAATGAAAAAGGTGCGATAATGGACGATTCTTTTTTGAAAAATGACTTTAAGACGATGGAAGAGATGAATAATGCAATTAACGACAATATCAGGCAAGGAATGTCTCATCTTGGGAATTTTGCAATAGAAGCAGAAAAGCTTAATATGAGATTGATGCTGAAATCAATGAGAAGTGGCACTCGCACAAGGAAGTAGTACGAAAAAAGAGAATAGAAAAATGAAAGCGGCGAGAAAAGATATTATACATACATGTATTTTGGTTATTGTTGGCATATTTGTAGCAATAGCAACTGCCCGCATTGAAGATATATATACATACATATGGCACATGAAGAATCCTGATGCTGTCCGTTGGTATGAATATTCAATAAAAATACCCCATGATCTTGTCGCAAAAAGTATTGGTGACCGGAATAACGAAAAGTTGATAATATACAGTATGAAAATACCGAAAGAAATATATATTCGATTCTCAAAAATAGGTCGACTTTCAGGTCAAGGAATTAATACAGAAAAGCGTAATATTGATCCGGGCATCAGGATGATCGAAAAAAAAGATTCAGTAACTATGGGAGAAGAGAGCATAACGATAAAATCAGTTGAAAAAGATAATCCAGGGAAATATTACGAACAGGTCTACTTGAGATCAAGTGATACTATGATTTTGTTCATCGGAAAAAACGAAAGGTGCTATGTTATGAGTGAGATCATCAATAATATGAAACGAATACAATATAGAACCATCTGATAGAAAATTAAGTACTACCCTACTACAGAATGTATTTAAAGATATCGGGATATTCTGCATTGATATTAGCCCTGCTGTTCATTGTCGCAATTCTAATCGACGCCTTGCATGGAGAAATCGAGTCTATTAAGGTTAATCCGGTTGCATGTTTTATGGCGGCGAGTCTGATCTATAGTTCAAGGGATTGGTTCAAGCCTGCTACATATGATTCGCAACGGTACCATTCTTCAATGCGCAATGGAATTGCCTGTTTGCTATAGACATCAACTGCCGGGGGAGAGTCTTTTACTGAGAAAACCGTTCTGTCGGCTTGAATCTGTACCGGATTCGGTATAGGAGATGATTGACGCACTGCATTTCGCTGGGGTGGACTTTATGATGCGGCATTTCATCACATTATCTGTCAGTGTCGCATTGCCGGCATCGGCTCAATGCCCCGGTTGCACAAACATAAAAAGACGGTGATCGAATGAGTAATGGAATTATCATAATCGTCGTGGGCGTTTTAATGCTTATCGGACTGTTTCTGAATGTTCAGTTCCACAAGAAGATCAAAGCGGACCATCCCGATTTATGGCGGGAGCTGGGAAGTCCGACCATTTTTCGCAACAGTTCGAGGAAGACCCGAAGCGCGATATATCGATATATCATGGGGAAAAAATACAGGGATACGAATGATCCCGAACTGATCAGATTATGCGATGGGATACGGTATCTTTATTACACCTTATACATTCTCTTCGGCGTTCTGATTATAGCTATTTTTTTGAAACGGTAGACCCGCCCATGCACTGCGCGGCGGCCGGTTCCTTCCGTGAGGCCGAATGAACGACTTCTGTTGTCCCGGAATTGAAATGAAGGCTTTGCGCAGAGGGAAATCGACGGAAAATACGGTTTCCCGCGATTCCGCGCCGTCGTTTCTCAGATGACCTGACGGACGGGAATCCCCTCCACGGCGAGGTACCGTTTGATGTCCCCCACGGTGTACCAGCCGAAGTGAACCATGGAGGCGATCAGGGCGGCGTCGGCCCGGGCCTTCCGGAAGACGTCCCGGAGGTGCTCCGGCTTTCCCGCGCCGCCCGAGGCGATGACGGGAATGGCGACATTCCCGGAGATGAGGCTGGTCAGTTCGAGTTCGTATCCCTCCACCGTCCCGTCGGCGTCGATGGAGTTGAGGCAGATTTCGCCGGCGCCGAGGTCCTCCGCCCGTTTCGCCCACTCGAGGGCGTCCAGGTTCATCGGCGTCCGTCCCCCGTTGATCCAGATCTCATATCCCGAGGGAATCGCCGCCCGCTTTTCCGTTTTCTGCGCATCCATCCCGAGAACGACGCACTGACTCCCGAAATGCCGGGCGCCCTCGGCGATGATGTTCGGGTTCAGAACGGCGGCGCTGTTGACGCTGATTTTCTCCGCCCCCGCGTCAAGCACGCGGTACATGTCCTCGACGGACCGTATCCCTCCCCCCACGGAAAAGGGGATGAAAATGTTCTCCGCCACGTTCCGGACCACGTCGAACAGGATGTCCCTCGCATCCGACGACGCCGTGATGTCGTAGAAAACGAGTTCGTCAACGCCCTGTTCGTAATATTCCCTGGCCATTTCCACGGGATCCCCGACGTCCTCGTTGCCGCCGAAACGGACTCCCTTGGTCGTCCTTCCGGCCCGGACGTCGAGACATATGATGATCCGCCTGCTCAGCATGGGGAAACCCTCCCGTCCCAGTCGCAGAAATTCTTCAGAAGAAGAAGCCCCTGGGAACCGCTCTTTTCCGGGTGGAACTGGGTGGCCACCACGTTGCCCCTGCCGATGACGCAGGGAAAGGAGATGCCGTAATCGGTCCGGGCGATGACGTCCTCCCCGCGGGAGGGCGAGGGATAGTAGGAATGGACGAAATAAAACTGGGCTTTCGGGTCGATCCCTTCGAGGACCGGATGGCGGCGCTCCGGAACGATATCGTTCCAACCCATGTGGGGGATTTTCCCGACGCCGTCGGGGAACCGCAAGGCCTTCCCCTCCAGGATCCCGAGACAGGGGGCCTCGTTTTCCTCGCTTTCCGAAAGAAGGACCTGCGCACCCAGGCAGATGCCCAGAAAAGGCACGTTCCGGCGGACCACCTCCCGGATGACGCCGTCCAGGCCGCTTGCGCGGATGACCTCCATGGCCCTCCCCGCCGCACCCACGCCGGGGAAAATGACCCGGGGCGCTTTCAGGATGTCCTCCCGGTTTTTCGTGATCCTGCAATCCATTCCAAGATGGCGCAACGCCCTCTCGACGGAACGGAGGTTTCCCGCCTCGTAGTCCAGGATGGCGATCATGACGACTCCCCCTTTGCCCCAAGGGAGGCCCGGATCGCTCCGACGATGCCGTCCAGTCCTTCGCCGAGGAGGAATGCCGTGGAAAATCCTTCCAGGTACGAATCTTCCCAGGGGATGTTGTATTCCCGCGTCAGTTCCCGGATCTTCCCGTATTTGTCACCCAGGACGTCTCTCTTCTCCGGCGGGGTCATGTCGTCGCGGAAATCGACCTGCACCAGGAGAAGGTGGCCGATGAGACCCCGTTCGCCCAGCAGCGGCATGATGACGATGGAAGCCTTGTCGGTCTTGCCGAAACCCGCATAGAGATCGCCGGTGTTCGCGATGATCCGCTTGGTCCCCATGAGGGTCCCCGGCGTTTCCACCCGCGACTTCATGGAGAGGGATATCCCCCCCCGTCCCGCGATGGAAATGGTTGTCCCCTCCCCCGGCTTCCCGGACAGGTCGAGGCTGTGGAGCTGGTACAGGGTGTATCCCCGGACTTCGCGGACGGCCTTCTGGATTCTCCGGGCGGCGATACCGTTCCTGCTGCTGAGACTCTCCACGTTGAAGCCCAGTTCCTTCATCAGGTCGAAGAGGATCCCCCGCGGCACGGCGATCTTCCGGCTCGTCCCCACGGTCACCGTCTTCGCCTGGTGGCGGATGGCGTCCACCGGCCGCGCCAGTTCGTCGATGGCCTTTCCGATGTAGATGTCCATCATGTCCAGGGGCGACGGGGAAACCCTTTTGTTCCGGAACTCGCTCCAGAAATCCTCGAGGGGAAGCTTCCCCGACCCGTACTTGAAGAGGAGGCTGAGGTTCGTCACCGTCTCCACGTTCAGGCAGGAGAAAAAACCGCTGTCGACGAGACGGTAGAATTCCCTCCCCCAGGTCTCGACAAGCGCCTTCATGTCGGGGTCGGCGATCTTTTCGTAAACCGAGCAGTTCCTGGCATCCAGGTCGAGGGACTTTTCCGAGAGCCGTTTCCGGAAATCGTGGAAGAAGGAAGAGCCTTCGTGGATGCTGCAGGCGGCGTAATAGCCCCACAGGTGCCCCGCCAGGGTGTTGAGGATCACCGACGCGGGAAACGCAGCCGGGGGAACGGAAATCACGCTGTCCGAGACGGCGCGGAACCCGTCCTCGTCCCCGTCGGCGATGACGATGACCGAGGCGGCGTGGGCCTTGAATATGGCCACGTCCTTCACGATGTCCTCCACCACGTTGGGGGGGCTGCCGGCGGCGCAGACCAGGATCAGGGGCTCCGCCGAAAGGTCGATGTGCTTCTTGTCCTCGATGACGTCCGACGAGATGGTCCGGTAGCACAGTTCGCTCAGCTTGATCCGGATCTCGTCCGAGGCCGCCTTGTTCGGGCCGCTTCCGACGACGGCCCAGTAGCGCTTCCGCTTCACCACGTCCCAGGCGGAAAGGCGGATCTCATCCCTGATCGAGATGACCCGGTCCATGAGCCCCGGGATGTCCTCCAGGCGGGTCACCTCCGCGAGAAGCTCTCCGTCGGTGATGGTCCCGAAACGCCGTGCGAAGTAAAGAGCGAGGAGGTATCCCGCCACGACCTGGGAATAAAAGGCCTTGGTGGACGCCACGGCCATCTCGATGTCACGGCCGTCGCTCGTGTAGAAAACCCCTTCCGCCATGTGGGTGATGTCCGACTGGCGCCGGTTCACGACGGCGATCAGGTGGGCCCCCTTGGCCCGGGCCATGGCCACGGCCCGGTTCGTGTCCGTCGTCGTTCCGGACTGGGTGACGGCGATGACCAGGGTGTCCTCGAGGGATTCCGAAAGGAGAAAACCGCTCAGATCCGTTGCCCGCCGCGCCTCTACGCGCAGCGGCAGCCCTTTCAGGTAGATGGAGAAGGCGTCCGCGATGGCCATGCCGGCGACCGCGGCGGTACCCTGACCGATGATGAAGATCTTTTTGATCTGCTTTTCGTCCAGGGCCTCCAGGAGACGCGGGGGAAGAACGTCCCCGCCCAGGTTGAAGACCACCCGGCCGGCCCCGGGTCCGCCCTCGATGCGGTACCGCCCCCGGAGGGTCTTCCGGATCGAGAGGGGCGCCTCCAGGATCTCCTTCAGGAGATAATGGGGATAATCCTTCCGGTCGATGTCCCGCGTGGTGATCTCCGCCTGTCCGATGTTCGCTTCCGAAATCCGGAGGGGATGCCCGTCGTAACCGAAAGCCTCGATTCCCTGGAGCCCCCCGCCGGCCCTGCGAAGGATGAAGATCTGGCCCCGGGTCGAAGGATCGCCGGGAACCCGTTCCCGTTCCCCGTCCATCTTGACGAAACGGGGCGTGGCCTCCACCAGCCCGTACACTTCCGAGGCATAGAGGTATTTGTCCCCGCAGATCCCGACATAAAGAGACTGGCCGCTTCCCTTCAGGGCCAGGTACACCGTGCCCGGGTCCAGGTTGCTCTGGAGGGCGATGGCGTGCGACCCCTCGAAATCGTTCACTGCAAGCCGGAAGGCTTCCTTCAGGGACTGTCCCTCGTCGAGGTATTTCTCCACCTGCAGGGGAATGATCTTCGTGTCCGTCGTGACCCGGGATGAAATCGTCTCCTTCCCCCGGTTTTCGAAGGCCTCCCGGAGTTCCCGGTAGTTGTCGATATCTCCGTTCAGGGCAACGTCGATGGTCCAGTTGCCCATGCCGTACCGGAGGAATTCCCGGGCAGGCAGGCACACCGGTCCGTGTGGGCCGTTTCGCGTGTCGGGCCCCACGGTGTAATTGTTCACGGGATGGCAGTTGTCCTCCGTGATGGATCCCACCGATGCCCAGCGCGTGTGGAGCAGGAAGGCCTCCGTTTCCATGGGCTCCGCAAGAAAGAGCCGGAAAATCCGGTCCGACCGGATCCGTTCTTTCAGGTAGGCCCCGTTCTCTCCCAGTTTTCCCGTTATGGAAGCCTTCTTGTACGTGAAAGACAGAAAGGGGTTGGGACTCTCCGGCGTTCCGTCGGAAAGGTGGATGGACCCGTCCAGGGTGTCTCCCGGCTCCATGCGTTTCAGGAACTCCTCATGGAGACCCTCCTTTTTCAGGAGATCGAGGATCCGGGGCAGGATGGTCCGGTCCCCCAGGGAAAAGGCGGCCTGAATCCCCGCCGAATCCCGCCCCCGCACCTCCAGGCGGTCGAGGGCATTGAGAAGAAGGAGGATTTTCCGGATCTTCCGGAAACTTTCCCCGGAGAGGGGAAACTCGTTCCCCCCGTTGAATTCACGGACGCCGTCCAGCGTGGAAAGGACGTCCCGGTGGAGGGCCCAGACGGCATCCTTCAGCCGGATCAGGTGGCTCATGATCCGCTCCAGGTCTGCCGTGGAGAACCGCCCCGCCTGGATGTCGATCCACTGTTCCTCCGCGGTCAGCAGACCTTCCAGGAAGGCGGCCCGGGATCGAAGGGTCTCCTCGATTTCGGGGTGAAAGAAAATCTCCGCCAGGGCTTCGTCCGCCTTGAGGGCGAGGACGGTCTCCTCCACGGATTTCAACGCCTCCGCGCCGCCGAGATGGCGCTTTGCGTCAAAGGGAATTCCGGAATCCGTGGAAGGACCGGGACCGCTCATGGCGGCAACCGCCCGGGAAAGACGATCCAGGACCGCCGCCGTCCCGGCGTCCTTCACGACGGCAAAGGAACAGATCCCCGCCAGTCCGCAGGGAAGGGTTGCCGGGGAAAGGGGGGCGATGCAGATCGATCGGGGCGGAAGCGTCCGAGGATCTCTTCCGATGAAGAATCTCCAGCCTTTCCAAAGGGTTCTTATGGCAGCGAAGAGGCCGGCCGGCCTCGAAAAAACGGTTTTCAATCCGATCTCTCCCGGTTGTTCTCGCTTCCGGCGCCTCCCGGAATCAGGAGGCCTTCGCGATGGCGGCTTCGATGAACCGGGTGAACAGCGGGTGCGGCTGAAGCGGCTTGGACTTGAACTCGGGATGGAACTGGCAGCCGAGGAACCACGGGTGATTCGCCAACTCCACGATCTCCACGAGGCCGCCGCCAGGGGAGGTCCCGCTGACCACCATGCCGTGCCGGACAAAAAGGTCCAGGAATTCGTTGTTGAATTCGTACCGGTGTCGATGGCGTTCGCTGATCTCCCGGCGACCGTAAGCCTCGAAGGCGCGGGTGTCCTTTTCCAGGGAACAGGGATAGGCGCCCAGCCGCATGGTCCCCCCCTTGTCGACAATGGCCTTCTGCTCGGGGAGAAAATCGATGACGGGATAGGGGGTTTCGCCGTCGAACTCGGTGCTGTTCGCTTTCTCCAGCCCGCAGACGTTTCTTGCAAATTCGACGACGGCCATCTGCATTCCCAGGCAGATTCCGAAATAGGGAATCCCGTGCACCCGGGCATGCTGGATCGCCTGGATCATACCCTCGATTCCCCTTCTCCCGAAGCCGCCCGGAACGAGAATGCCCCCGGCGCCGTCGAGCTGTCCGTTGATTCCCCGCTTCTCGATCTTCTCGGAATCCACGAAGTCGAGGCTGACTTTGCAATTCTGTGAGATTCCCCCGTGGATCAGGGCCTCGTTGAGGCTCTTGTAGGAGTCCGTCCAATCCACGTATTTGCCTACAATGGCGATCGTCACTTCCTTGCTGGGGTTCTTGATGCGGCCGACGAGTTTCTCCCACTCCCCGAGCCTTGGCTGACCCGTCCAGATGTTGAGAAGGTCGACGATCTTCTGATCCACCCCTTCATGATTGTAATTCAGGGGGACCTCGTAAATGGATTTCACGTCAAGGGCCGTGAAGACCGCCTCCACCTCCACGTTGCAGAAGAGGGAGATCTTCCGGCGGATGTCGTCGGACAGGACGTTTTCCGACCGGCAAAGCAGGATGTCCGGCTGGATACCGATTTCCCTCAAGGCCTTCACGCTGTGCTGGGTTGGTTTCGTCTTCACCTCGCCCGCCGACTTGATGAAGGGCACCCAGGTCAGATGGATGAAGATGGCGTTCTGACGCCCCACCTCGTTCCGGAACTGACGGATCGCCTCCAGGAAGGGAAGGCTTTCGATGTCGCCGACGGTGCCCCCCACCTCGATGATGGCCACGTCCACCCCGGATGCGGCCATACGGATGCAGTCCTTGATTTCATTGGTGATGTGGGGGATGACCTGTACCGTCCCCCCGAGGTACTCGCCCCGTCTTTCCTTCGTGATGACGGAAAAATAGACCTGGCCGGTGGTGAGATTGTTTCTCCGGCTCATGGGGGTCGAGGTGAACCGCTCGTAGTGGCCGAGGTCCAGATCCGTCTCCACCCCGTCGTCGGTGACGAAAACCTCCCCGTGCTGGAAAGGATTCATCGTTCCCGGATCCACGTTGATGTACGGGTCGAGCTTCTGGTTCGACACCTTGAGACCCCGGCATTCCAGGAGAGCACCGATGGAAGCCGCAGCCAGCCCTTTCCCGAGGGACGAAAGAACCCCCCCGGTAACGAATATGTACTTCGTCCTCATAAGGTCACAAAACCCCTCTCGATCCTCGGCGGATTCCACAGGATTTCCCCCCCGCAACCAAGCCTTCACGACGCTACGCCTGGGTTGCCCCCCTGGGGCAGACGGCCACGCAGGTGTAGCACAATGTACATCGATCCTCATCGATTGTAAAGGTCTCGCCGTCCCTTTTCAGGGCTCCCTGCGGACAGGCTTCGACACACTTATCACAGAAGATGCAGGTCCCGCAACTCAAACAGCGATGAACCCCTTCCTCCCCGCCGAACCAGACCGTGCGGATCTGCTTTCGCTGGACGGGAACCTTCTCCGGGTAATGGAACTCCTGGCCCGTGAGCGACCCGTGGATTTCCAGGGCGGCGAGCCTTCCCGTCCCGACGGCGTCGGTGATAAGGCCCGGCCGGACGATGTCCCCGGCCCCGAAGACCCTGGGATCGCTGCTGCGGAAGGATTTTTCCGGCGTCGCAAGATACCCCCGGTTATCCACGAAAACGGTCTCGGGCAGGAAGGAGGTGTCGGGAACCTCTCCGATGCTGAAAAACACGACATCCGCCTCCATCCGCTCCCCTCCCTGAAAATACAGGGCCTCATCGTCCAGGCGCTCCACCTTTCTCGGCCAGAGGACCTCCGTTCCCAGGGACAGGGCGAGGTCCAGTTCCTTTCCGAAAGCGAGCGGTTTCTGGATGTCGATGGCGACGACCCGCTTCGCCCCGACGCGCCAGGATTCGCAGGCGATGTCCATGCCCACGTTCCCGGCGCCGATGATGACCACCGATTTTCCCGTGAGGTCCGGGGCCTTCCCGTCGTTGATGTCCATGAGGAACCGGAGGCCGGAAAGGATCCGCTCTCCCCCGGGACAGGGAATTCGTTTCGTCACGTGGGCCCCCGTGGCGACGAGCACGACGTCGCTTTCCTCCCGGATCCGGGCGAAGTCCTCCCGGTCCACCCGCCTGCCGAGGATGAAGTCGATGGGAAGGGTCCGGATCCGTGCAATATCCCGGTCCAGGGTTTCATCGGATAACCGCTCCCGGGGAATGGCTCTCCGGACCTTCCCTCCGAGCTTCGACTCCCCGTCATAAACCCGTACCGCATATCCCCGCCGGGAAAGCTGCCAGGCCGCGGACAGGCCCGCGGGGCCGGCGCCGATGATGGAGACCTTTTCCTTCCTTTGTTCCCTCGACCGGACCGGCGGAAAATCGGGATAGTGCTCCCGGGCCAGTTCCTGGATTTCCATCGGATTGTCGATGAGGCCGCGGTTGCAGGCCTCCATGCACAGCGCGGGACAGACGGTCCCGCAGACGGACATTCGGAAAGGCGTGTACTCGTCCATGAGGAGCTGGGCCTCCCGCTCCCTCCCGTCCCGGATGAGGTTGAAGAAGGCGGGGGTCGGAATTCCCGTGGGACAGGCGAAGGCGCAGGGGGGGGAAAGGTTGACGTGCCGGGGGAGCCCGGTTTTGACGTTCACCGCCGGGGTGTAAAGGTTTCCGAAGGGCCGGTACCCCCTTCTCGTGATCTTGACGAAATCCTTCGCCGGGTCGATTCCGGAAAGGTCCAGCCACATCTCCCGGGCGAACTCCTTCAGGATCTCCTCCAGGAAGCGGATGTCCTCCCCGTCGATCTCGTTGAATACGGCCCCGATTCCGAGCTGGCGGGAGTCCACGGTCCCCCGGATGAAGATGGACCCGCCGTGAATGCCC